>WNFK01208033.1_pt2 | contig 12723 bp, 11 predicted proteins | sample 5400281 | NCBI WGS metagenome assembly WNFK01 (sample SAMN13153350, study PRJNA577476) | soil metagenome | isolation source: 20 cm soil on Douglas fir-dominated hillslope | place: USA:California | collected 2013-09-17
GCCCGTCGCTCCCTGGGCGGTGAAGGCGGAGCAGGGCGCGCCGGTAGTTCGGGCCGCGGACGGCGAGATCTCGCGCGGCGCGCTGGCGCGCGGCGGCGTCGTCGAGACGGACGCGCGCTCCAGTGCCGTGCTCACCGTCGGGCGCATCGGACGAGCGGAGCTGGGACCGGGCTCGCGGCTTCGCCTCCTCGGCGACGATGCATCGGAACACCGGCTGGCGCTCGAGCACGGGACGATGCACGCGTCGATCGATGCGCCGCCGCGCTACTTCCTCGTGCAGACGGCGAGCGCCCTGGCTGTGGATCTCGGCTGCGTCTACACGCTGACGGCGGACGAGCTGGGCAATGGCACGCTCACGGTGGAGCAGGGAGAGGTGGAGCTGCAGCTCGGCGACGTTCGTGTCGCCGTGCTGGCGGGCAACACGGCATCGTTGCGCAACGGCAGCGGGCCGGGGCTGCCCTATCCGGTACAGGCGTCGGAAGCGCTCCGTCGGGCCGTCGCGTCGTACGACGCCAACCCGTCCAGCGGCGTCGCGCAGGACGACGTGATCGCCGCCGCGGATGCACGCAGCACGATCACGCTGTGGCACCTGCTCCAGCGCGCCGAGCCCGCGGCGCGCTCGCGCGTGTACGCGCGCCTGGCCGCCATCGCGCCACCCCCCGCGACGGCGACGCGCGAGCGCGTGCTCCGCGGCGACAGCTATGCGCTCCAGCGCTGGCGCACCGAGCTCCAGCCGTTGTGGGCGATCGAGCCGCCCATCTGGCGGAGGATGTGGCTGGCGCTGAACCGGTGAGTGGGACCTGAGGTACAGGTCCTTCGCTACGCTCAGGACGATAAGGTTGTTGTCGTCCAGAGCGAGCGAAGCGACCGAAGGACCTGCACCTCCTCCGCGCGGCGCGTCACACGCTCAGCGCTTGAGACCCGGCGGCAGCCCGACACCCGGATTCAGGCTCGTCTTCGACGGAGCCGTGACGGGAGGCGCCGTCGGCCCGTTGGTGCTCTCGCGCTCCGCCACCGCGCCGCCTTCGCCCAGCATGCCGCCGCGACTCACGAGCTGCGCGGCCAGCACCGTCTGGATCACGCTGGCGATCTGGTTCGTCGCACCGTTCGGTGCGCCGCCGTCCTCGCTGCCCGACACGGTGATCAGCCGCGCCTGTGCCAGTGCGTCGGCGATGCGCGGGGCGATGATCGGGATCATCTCGATCTGCCGGTAGCGGAAATAGCTCTCGCCGCCCGCGGCAATGGCTCGATTGACCTTCTCGATACTCTCCGCCTGCGCGGACGCCACGGTCCGGATGCGGATCGCCTCCGCTTCCGCCCCCGCCTGGGCCTCGATCGTCACCCGCGCGGCATCGGCGCGCGCCTGCGCGATCTGCGTCGCATCCAGCTCGGCGACGCGCTGCACCCCCATCGCCTCCTGTCGCTTCGCCTCGGCCTGCGCGATGAGCGCGGCGTTGCCGGCCTTCGTCTGTTCGAGCTCGCGCTGGCGATCGGAGATGATACGCTCCGCCTCGATCGTGGCTTCCTTGGCGCGCCGTGCCTGCTGCGCCTGGACGATGTCGGCCGTCGCCTGCGCCTCGGCCGCCGACATGCGGCGGCGCGCGTCGGCCACTTCGCTCTGCACCACCTTGATGTTGAGCGAGTTGAAGATCAGTCCAAGATCGGTGAGTTCGCGCGAGCACGCCTTGCGGATGATCACCGCGAGCGGATCGTCGTCGTCTTCGAGCGTCTCCATGTTTGGCATGCCGCCGGTCGTCGTCGCCAGCTGCCTCTGCGGCACAGCCACGATGGCGCTGCCGGCCGAGCTTCCGGCGCTGAGCACCCGCGGCGCAGACTTGGCGGAGAAGAGCTGGTCGTGCGTGAGCAGATTGATCGCGCGGCGCGCCGAGCTCGACAGCAGATCGGTGAGGGTGTTCACCTGATCCGCCTCCGGCTTGGCGAAAAAGCGATTGGCGGCCGTCTTGATCAGCTGGTCGCTGTCGCCCACCGAGACGATGGCGCTCGCCAGCACGCGCACCTTGATCGGCTGGGGCGTGCCGTTCTCGTCGAGGTCGGCCGTCTGGTCGGTGATGTCGAGATCGACGTTGATCACCTTGCTCGAGATCGTCGTCCCGATGGTGAGCAGCGGGATCTCCTTCGACTTGCCGGGGCCGCGGTAGATCACGCTGCCGCCGCTCAGCCAGCTCACGAGGCGGATGGTGCCCGCGTCCACGTTGCGGAGGAAGGAGGCGACGATGACCGGGAGCACGAACAGCACGCCGAACACGATGGCGGCGACGATGAGCAGTGTGGTAGGCATGGCGAATCCGAGGGAAAGGGAATCAGCGGTCGACCGACCGCACGATACAGCGCCCGCGCGCGGCGTCCACGTCCGCGATGCGCAGGACGTCGCCGGTGCGGACGCTGACGCCGCGGGCGCGATCGTCCGGAGTGAGCGTGGCGAGGAGTTGCACGATCTGACCGTCGACATCGACGGCGACGAGCCCACAGCCGTTGGCGTCGAAGCCGGTCACGGCGCGCGCGTCGTCCTCGATGGAGCTCTCCAGCGTGAGGGCTGGACTCGACTCGAAGCGAAAGAGGAAGCGCCAGATCGGGCCGACGAGCAGCGCTTCAAACGCCGCGGCGCCGAGGATGGCTGCGCCCAGCCGCCACGGCTCACCGAGTGGCTCCGCGAGGAGTCCACCGGCGCCGAAGCCGACCAGGAGCGCGAACAGCACGCGCGGAGAGAGAAGCGACTGCATCCACGAGGCGCCGTGGTCGCCGGCGTGGGATGCGTGGCCAGCGTGTGAGGCGTCACCAGGGTGGGCTACATGACCGGCGTGCGCACCGCCGTGGCCGGCCGGTGAACCGTGGCCAGCGCCGGCGTCATGGCCGCCGTGACCGGTATGTCCGGCATGTCCGGTGTGCGACAATCCCACCACCGCCATCGCCGCGAGGCCGGTCGCACCGGTCGCGAGCGAGATGACGTAGAAATCCATGTATGAGAGATACTACGGCGGTCGGCGGCCGGACAGGCCGTGGAAGCGTGCCACGGCCTCGCGCCGCCAGCGCCGCCGACGCACTATTCCATCATGTCACGAACAGAACATCCAGGCCTCGATCCGGACGGCATCACGTCGCAGCTGGTCTACGTGGACCATCCCACGTGGGTGCCGGCGCTCGTTGGGCGTACCGCGCACTATCCGGACGACGAGGCGAAGATGCGGCTCGCGATCGCGGTATCGCGGGCGAACGTGGAGCACGGCACCGGGGGGCCGTTCGGCGCCGCAATTTTCGAACGGGAGAGTGGCCGCCTGGTCGCGGTCGGGATGAACAGCGTGGTTCGGCTCGGGAACTCCGCACTGCACGGCGAGATGGTGGCGTTCATGATGGCGCAGCGCGCGGTCGGGACCTTTTCGCTCAGCGCGCCCGGGCTCCCGGCGCACGAGCTGTTCACCTCGTGCGAGCCCTGCGCGATGTGCCTGGGCGCCACGCTCTGGAGCGGCGTGCGCCGCGTCGTCTACGGCGCCGGACGCGAAGACGCGTCTCGGCTGAACTTCGAGGAGGGACCGGTCTTTCCCGCCTCATACGTGTACCTCGAGGACCGCGGCATCGAGATCAGGCGCGACGTGCTGCGCGACGAAGCGCGCGCGGTGCTGGAGCTGTACCGGGCGAAGAACGGCAAGATCTACAACGGCTGAGAGGTCGGACAGTCGAACGGTCTGACGGTCGGACGGTTCACCGATCACGGTTCACCATTCACGCTGCGTTCTCGATGCCCGAGTCCACTCCACCCCGCCGCATCCCGCCGCTCCCGTCGATCAACCAGGCGGAGTTGGCCGACGCCACGGCCGATCTGCGCGACGCCAACCTGGACTTCGCGCGTCGGCATCCGGGCGATCCCCCGGGCCGGCAGCCGGTCCACACCGTGTACGGCGGCGCGCAGCTGTTCAGTGCCGACGCAGCCGCGAAGATCGGCGGCGTCGCGCGTCGGTCGATGGACGAATACCTCCCAACCCCCGGCGCGATGGGGGAGATGCTCGGCATCGCCGGACATCGGTCGCTCGACGTGGTGCACGCGCGGGTGCGCGAGAAGCTGGCGCGCGAGGCGGTGGAGGACTTCCGGATCGACTTCGAGGACGGCTATGGCAACCGTCCCGACGAGGAGGAGGACCATCACGCCGTCGTCGTCGGCGAGGAGCTGGCGCGCGGGATGAAGGAAGGGACGCTGCCGCCCTTCATCGGTATCCGCGTCAAGCCGCTCACCGAAGAGCTGCGGCTTCGCAGCATGCACACGCTCGACATCGTGCTCACCACGCTCGTGGAGAAGGCCGGGGCGATGCCGGACAACTTCGTCGTCACCATCCCGAAGGTGACGATGGCGGAGCAGGTAGACTACACGGTAGCCGTGCTGCGCCAGCTCGAGCGCACCCTCGGTCTGAAGCGGCGGGCGTTGCGGTTCGAGGTGATGGTGGAGACGCCGCAGATCATTCTCGACCACGAAGGGCGTCCCCTCCTGCCCCGGCTCGTCGAGATCGCCGACGGACGGCTCGCCGCCGCGCACTTCGGGACGTACGACTACACGGCCTCGCTCAACATCACCGCAGCGCAGCAGCGCATGGGGCATCCGGCGAACGACTTCGCCAAGCACGTCATGCAGGTGACGCTGGCGGAGACAGGCGTGTGGCTGTCGGACGGATCGACCGCGGTGCTGCCCGTCCCCGTCCACCGCGCCGCGGCCGGCGGGTCGCTCACGCCGGCACAGCGGGCGGAGAACAGCGCGGCCATGCGGCAGGCGTGGCAGCTGCACTTCCACGACGTGCTCCACTCGCTCGAAGGCGGGTTCTACCAGGGGTGGGACCTGCACCCGGCGCAGCTCCTGACGCGCTACGCAGCCCTGTATCTCTTCTTCCTCGACGGCATCGAGGCGGCCGGGGCGCGGCTGAAGAACTTCGTGGAGAAGGCGGCGCAGGCGACGCTCGTCGGCAACGTGTTCGACGACGCCGCGACCGGACAGGGGCTGCTCAACTTCTTCCTGCGAGGCATCAACTCCGGTGCGGTCACGGAGGCGGAGGCGCTGCGGATGACGGGGCTGACGGAGGAGGATTTCCGCGGGCGCTCGTTCACCCGCATCATGAGCTCGCGCACCGGTGTCGGCACGGACGCGGCGCGGTGACGCCGGCCGCCTACGAGTTGCTCGACCTCGCGGCGCGCTGGGTTCACCTGATCGCCGGCATCATGTGGATCGGCAACTCGCTGCTGTTCAATTGGCTGGACCGCACCCTCGAGCCGCCGTCCCGGCCGGGCGAGGGATTGCAGGGAGAGAGCTGGCTCCTGCACAGCGGCGGCTTCTACTTCGTGGAGAAGACCCAGCTCGTGGGCCAGCCGCTCCCGCGCACCCTGCACTGGTTCAAGTGGCAGGCATACACGACGTGGATCAGCGGTGCGGTGCTGCTCGTCGGGCGTGGCGCCGCTCACCCACGGAACCGCGGTGGCGGTCGGCGTGGGCGCGATCGTCCTCGGCGTGGCCGTGTACGAGCTGACTCAACGGGTCGTGGGTCCGCGCGCGCCAGTGCTGGCCAACGCGATCCTGCTCGCCGCGTTCGTCGCCGTGGTGTACGCCCTCACGCATCTGCTGAGCGGCCGCGCCGCCTTCCTGCACGTCGGCGCGATGCTGGCATCGATCATGGCCGGAAACGTCGCCATGACGATCATCCCGTCACAGCGCGACCTCGTGAAGTCGGTGGCCGGCGAGGGGCGCGCCGACCCGGCGATCTCGGCGCGCGCCAAGCGCGTGTCGATCAACAACAACTACATCACCTTTCCGGTGGTCGTGCTGATGGTGAGCGCGCACTTCCCATCGGTGTACTCGCATCGCTGGAGCTGGCTGCTGCTGCTGATCATTGTCGCGACGGGAGTGGCGGTGCGGTACTTCATGAACGTGCGCTTCACGGCACGGTGGTGGCAGCCCGCGCTGGCCGGAACGGTCGCGGCGTCGGTGGTCGTGATGTACGCCCTGTTGACGCTGGGGCCGGCGGCGTCCACGGGTCGGGCCGCGGCCGTGGACATCCCGGCGGTGGTCACCTTCGCCGACGCGCGCCACGTGATCGATCGCCGCTGCGCGGCGTGCCACTCGCTGCAGCCATCGGACAGCTCGTTCGGCGCCGCGCCAGCGGGCGTGGCGTTCGACCTGCCGGAGCAGATCCAGTCCCACGCGGCGCGTATTCGTGAGCGCGCCGTCGTCACGCGGACCATGCCGCCGGGGAACAAGACCCACATGACTGAGCGAGAGCGGGCGATTCTCGGGCGGTGGGTGGAGCAGGGAGCAAAGAACCCGTGAACCGTGGGTCGTGCGTGTGAACCGTGAACCCATGAACCGTGAACCGTAGCCGCGTTAGAGGCAGTGACGGGTCACCGTTCACCGTTCACTTGTTCACCGTTCTTAGCTCCCCCGGTACGTCGAGTACCCAAAGGGGCTCACCAGCAGCGGCACGTGGTAGTGCGCCGCGGCGTCGGTGACGCGAAACTCCACCGTCACCGCGGGATAGAACGTCTCGCGTCCCGCGGCCTCGAAGTACGCCCCCGTGTCGAAGCGCAGCCGATACTCGCCCACGCCGAGCGACTGACCCGCCGGCAGCAGGTCGCGCAACCTTCCATCGCGGTCGGTATCGCCGACGCCGATCGGGATCTCCATCGCCTTCGTGCCCAGCCGCTCGAGCGTGACGGACACGCCGGCCGCTGGCCGGCCAAGGGCGGTGTCGAGGACGTGCGTGCTGATGGTGCTCATGAGGCGGCCGCTTTGTCGGGTTCGTGGAACAGCTTCAACAGCCGCAGTCGCGTGATCTTCCGTTGCTCCTCGGCCGCGATCGTCAGCTCATCCTCGAGATCGTTCGCCAACCGCTCCTTGGTGAGCGTGAGGATCTCGCCTGCCCCGAGGCCGGTCGCGCAGATGATGCAGATGAAGCCGAACCGCTGCTCGTATGCCGCATTCGCCGCGGCCAGCGCGGCTCGATCGGCGCCAGCTCCTTTGCGAATCTCTGCCTGTTCGCCAGACGACCACGCCCGCGCCCGCTCGTCCTGCGGCGCCGCGCTGGCGGATTCTCCGAGTCGGGGATGGCGGGCGAACGCCTCCCGCCAATCGACCGGACCGAGCGCGTTCCAGACGTCGTCGGCGGTAGCGAGCAACGCGCCCAGCGCGCCGAATGGACGTCGAGGCAACATCCCCTCCACCCACCGCCGTGCGCCGCAGCAGGCGATCAGCAGATCGGCGGCGTCGTCGACCGGCATCTGATCGAACGTCGCGAGGCTGGTCATTCGATCACCCGCCCGTACACCCGCAGCCGCGCCACGCCGCCGTCGGGATAGATGTTGAGCCGCACGTGCGTGCAGTTGCGCGGCGTGACCTCCGGCGAGAAACGGTGCCGGGCGTGCGGCTGGAGCGGCGTGGTGGGCACCAGCTCGCGCCACTGCTGAGCGCCGGCCTCGAACGTCGCGTCGGTGGAGATGTCGCCGACGTCCGCGCATTCCAGCATGCAGCTTCCCGGAGCGTTTCCCTTGAAGTGGTCGGTGTCGAGCTCCACGCGGTCGATCACCGCGCGCCGCGCGAGGCGGACGATCGTCCATTCGTGTCCCGGCCCGCGACGGCGCTTCGTCTCCCAGCCGTCGCCCATGTGTGTCGAACGCCCGGGAAGGATGAGGTTCTGCCGGTGGCCGTACCACATGTCGCTGCACTCGACGACGAATCCGCCATGCTCCATCGCGGCGAGATCGTGCCGCTCGCCTGGCACCAGCAGATCATCTGGGGGCACGACGTGACCGTGCACGCGCAGCCGTGCCACGCCGCCGTCGGGGTGGATCGTGAGGCGCACGTGCGTCACCCGCCGAGGCGAGCCTTCCACCTCGAACCGGTTCGGCGAGTCGGCGGCGAGCGTCACCGGAGGCAGCAGGGGCCGCCACTCCACGCCGCCGTCCGTCAGCACCGACGTCGGCGGAGTGCCGCGCACCTCGCAGCCGTCGAGGCTCGCCGACTCCGGATAGTTGCCGGTGAAGAAACTGGTGTCGATCACGACGCCACGCACCGTGCCCGGCGTGCCGAGGCGAATCACCGCCCAATCCTCGCCGGGCGCGCGGCGCCGGCGCGTCTCCCAGCCGTCCATCCACTTGCCGCGCTCGGTGTACAGCCCGTCGCGCCACTCCGGCTTCGACGCCTTGATCAGCGCTTCCTTCGGCGCGAAGAACTCGTCGTTCGCGGCGAGCACGGCTCCCCCGAGCCGCTCGGAGGCGAGGTCGATCAAGTCGGTGAAATCAGGCATGCTCACGATGGATCCTCCGGAGTGGCGAGCAACTCACCGTGCGGGGACGCGAACGCGCCGTCACGATACAGGAGACGTCCCCGAAGGTACGTCGCGTGCACGACGCCGCGCAGGCGCCGGCCGGCGAACGGGGTGAGTGGGTGTCGGTGCTGCAGCAGCACAGGGTCGACGACGGCGCTGGCGCTGGGGTCCCACACGACGAGATCGGCGTCGCGGCCGGACGCGATGTGTCCCTTGCGCCGCCGCAGTCCCACCAGCGACGCCGGCGCGCCGGCCATCCACCTCGCCAGCTCGGCCAACCCGACGCCGCGTGGCGCGGCGCCTGTCCACACCGCCGACAGCCCCAGCTGGAGCGACGCGATCCCGCCCCAGGCGGCGAAGAAATCGCCGCGGCTCCTCATCGCCGCAGGCGCGGGCGAATGGTCGCTCACCACCATGTCGATGTCGCCGCGCAGCAGTCCCTGCCAGAGCGCCGTGAGGTAGTGCGGACAGGTTTCAGCCGTGATGGGAAGCCCGCGCGCCCGTGCCTCGCGCACGGCCACCAGACCGGCAGACGACGACAGGTGCACGATGTGGACGGGAACGCGGCACCACTCCACGAGCCGCACGAGCAGCTCGATCGCGGCCCGCTCGGCCGCCGGCGGCCGAGATGCGAGATACGCCGCGTAGTCGGCCGATCCGCCAACCGGTGGCGTGACGATGTGCGCCGGATGCTCGGCGTGCACCATCAGCGGCACGCCGAGCGTCGCGAGCACGGGAAAGGCCGCGCGCAGGTCCTCCTCGTGCACGCCGGGAAACTCGTCGACCCCCGAGTCCACGAGGAAGCACTTGAAGGCAAGCACGCCTGCGGTGCGCAGCGGCGCGAGCTGGTGAGTATTGCCCGGCACGACGCCGCCGATGAAGCCGACGTCCACCGTGCACTTCCCGCGCGCCGCCTCGCGCTTGGCCGCGAGTCCCCCGACGGTCGTGGTGGCCGGCACGGAGTTGAGCGGCATGTCGAGCAGCGTCGTCACGCCTCCCGCGGCCGCGGCACGGGTGGCCGTCTCGAACCCCTCCCACTCCGTGCGGCCAGGCTCGTTCACGTGTACGTGGGTGTCGACCAGGCCGGGCATCACCACGAGGTCGCCGACATCCTCCACCAACGTGTGCTGCTCGACGTCGTTCCAGTCGGCGACGCGGCGGATGATGCCGTCGCGAATGTGCACCGCGGCGGGCCGCACGCCTTCCGGTGTGACGACGCGCCGCGACCGGATGATCGAGGGCGTGTCCTCGCTCAGCTGGTCTCGGTCCAAAATCGACGCACCAGGTTCTCGGTCACACGCAAGCGATACTCGGCGGTGGAGCGCAGGTCACTGATCGGGCGCACCTCGGCGCGCAGAGCCATCATCGCCCCGTCGATGGGCGCGCCGGACGCGAGCGCGCGCTCGGTCGCGCTCAGTCGGACGACTGTCGGTGCAACGCTGCCCACGGCGATATGCGGCGACGGCGCACGGATCGCCGCGATGACGACCTTGGAGATGGCCTGCGCGGCACGCGTCCCGACCTTCCGGAACCACTGCGTGCCAGCCACGCGGGGCACCTCGACCGCCACGATCAGCTCGTCGGCGCGCATCACCGTCGCGCGGTAGCCGGTGTAGAACGCGGTGAACGGAATGCGCCGCTCGCCCGACTCGCTGCGAAGCACCACGATGGCGTCGGCCGCGGCGAGCACCGGCAGCGCATCGCCTGCCGGCGAGCCGTTGGCGATGTTGCCGCCGACCGTGCCGCGATTCTGGATCTGCCGGCCGCCCACCTGCCGCGCGGCGTCGATCAGCATCGGCAGCCGGTCGCGCACCTCGGGCGACGCGATCATCGCGGTGTAGGTGACGAGCGCGCCCAGCACGAGCCGGTCGTCGGTCACCGAGATCGTGCGCAGCTCGTCGAGCGGCCAGAGGTCGAGGAAGCGCCGTGCGCGCATGGTGCCGAAGTTCAGTCCGACGTACAGATCCGTCCCGCCGGCGATCGGCACGCGATGCTCCGTGCGCATGATGGCTAGCGCATCATCGAGCGAGTAGGCGCGACGAAGCTCGAGGGTGGAGAGGGCAGTCTTCATTTGCCGGAGAGCATCAAAGACGGGCTGACCGGATCCAGGTGTCGAGTTTCGGGTTGCGCGTTATCCGTTCCGCGTTCTGAATGCGAAACGCGTAACACGGAACGCGAAACCCGCAATTTGAATCCGGTGTCGCCGCCCCCGAAACCAGTCATGCCTTTCCCCGCGCCGCGATCACGGCTCGGTAGATCGCCGAGTCGTCGTCCCTTCTGCCTGCGCGAACGGGACGAGGCAGGAGCACGCCGACGCTCCGTCGATCAGCACGGTGCACGCGCCACACTCCCCTTCGCCACACCCTTCCTTCGTGCCCGTGAGCGCGCACTCCTCGCGCAGCACGTCGAGGAGGCGCTTCATCGGATGCGCCTCGACGTCGACCGGCGCGCCGTTCAAAGTGAATTGCACGCGAGCAGCGTCTCGGGGATCGCGGGGAGCTCGCGCAGGTCGAGCCCCAGGTGACGGATGGCGTTCACGACCGCCGGGGCGGGGCCGTCCATCGGCAGCTCGCCGAGCCCCTTGGCGCCGAAGGGTCCGCCATCGTAGTGGTTCTCGAGCATCACGATGTCCAGCTCCGGCGTGTCGAGCGTCGTCGGGATGGTGTAGTCGGTGAGCGTGGCGTTGGCCATCGCGCCGTCCTTCATCACGACGCGCTCGAGCAGCGCGTAGCCGAGTCCCTGCACGGTGCCGCCCTCGATCTGCCCCCGTGCGAGCGCCGGATGGATGGGGCGCCCGAACTCCTGCACCACGGTGACGTGACTCGGCCGCACCTCGTAGGTGTCCAGGTCCATCTCCACCTCGACGACGTCGCAGCCCCACGAATAGGTGGGGTACGCGTCACCCTGGTAGGTGTCGTCGTTCCAGCGGATCCAGTCCGGTGGCACATGCTCCATCACGACCGAGAGCGGTCCCTTCGTCCGGAAATATTCCGCCGGCGACATCCCGTCGAGTGTCTGCTTCATCTCCATCGCGCAGCGCTCGAGGATCTTGCCCACCACCATGCAGGTGCGCGACGCCACCGTCGGTCCGCTGTCGGCGACGAGCGCCGTGTCCGGCTGCGCGACATCCACCGACTCGTACGGGATGCCGAGCGCGTCGGCCACGATCTGCGCGTGCATCGTCCGCGTCCCCTGCCCGATCTCGGTGGATGCCACGAGAATCCGTACACCAGAATCAGTGAGGTCGAGCCTGGCCTTCGACTTGAGCCGCTCCTCCCCCGCCCCTGTGAACCCCGCGCCATGATAGAAGAGAGCGAGCCCGATCCCCTTGTTCGTGCCGCGGTAGGCGTCGCGCTTGCGGCGGAAATCGCTGCGGTGCACGGCCTCGTCCAGCACCTGGCGCGCGCTCGCGTCGTCGCGGAGGAGCTGTCCGGTGGCGGTCCGGTCCCCGGGCTCGAGCGCGTTGATCTCCCGCAGCGTCACCGAGTCCATGCCGAGCGCCTCGGCGATCCGCTCCATGTGGACCTCGACGGCGAACTCCGTCTGCGGTGCGCCGAAGCCGCGGAACGCGCCGTTGGGCGGCGTGTTCGTCATCATCGCCTGGCCGTTAATGCGGATGTGATCGCACCGGTACGGCCCCGCGGCGTGGATGCAGCCGCGCGAGAGCACGACTGCGCTCAGGGTGCTGTATGCGCCGCCGTCCAGGATGACGTCGACGTCCATCGCGACGAGCCTCCCATCGCGGGTGAGGCCGGTGCGGTGCGTCACGATGGACGGATGGCGCTTGGTCGTCGCCACCATGTCCTCCACTCGGTCGTACACGACCTTCACCGGCCGCCCCGACTTGAGCGCCAACAGCGCCGCATGGCCGGCGATCATCGATGGATACTCCTCCTTTCCGCCGAAGCCTCCGCCCGTCTCCGTCTGCACGACACGCACCTTCGCGTCCGGACCGAACAGGCTCTTGAGTGCCTTGTAGGCGTAGAAGGGACACTGGAGGGAGCCGAACACCGTGACGCCGCCGTCCTCCGGCACGGCGATCACGCCGTTGGTCTCGATGTAGACGTGCTCCTGATGGCCGGTGCGGTACGTCCCCTCCACGATGACGTCGGCGCGGGCGAGCGCGTCGTCGACGTCACCCTTGAGGATGGTGATGTGCTTGAACGACTGCGTCGACCGCTCCGGGTCGTACAGTGGCTCGGCCACGTCGTAGTCGATCTCGACCTTCGCGGCGAGCAGCTTCTCCCGGTCCTCGTGTGCGAGCAGCAGGATCGGCTCGGCCACGTGGTTCACCGCGCGCTCGACGAGGAAGGGCTGGTCGTCGTCGATCAGCGCGACGACATTGCGCCCCGGGATGTCGCGGTGGTCGACGATGGTGAAGCCGGCGGTGTCGAACCCGAAGCGGATGCCG
>WNFK01196791.1_pt1 | contig 12720 bp, 14 predicted proteins | sample 5400281 | NCBI WGS metagenome assembly WNFK01 (sample SAMN13153350, study PRJNA577476) | soil metagenome | isolation source: 20 cm soil on Douglas fir-dominated hillslope | place: USA:California | collected 2013-09-17
ACGCCGTCGTGGGGCGCGATGCTCAGCGGATCGGGCCGGACCTTCATGATCCAGGCCCCGTGGATGGCGGTCTTCCCCGGCATCGCCATCAGCCTGGCCGTCTTCGGCTTCAACATGCTGGGCGACGCCCTCCGCGATCTCCTCGATCCCAAGCTCCGCGGGGGCCCCCAGGGCCGCGCGTAGCGATCGCAGGTTCTATCGCGACCACAGGCCCAGCCGCCGCAGGAACTCGTCCGCCGCGACCCGCCAGATCTCGATCCGATCCACGAGGCGGTGGCCGTCCGAGCCGAACGCGGGAAACAGACGGAACGTCGCGAGGCCTCCGGCCTGCGCGAAGGCCCCGTGGTAGCGCCTGATCGACGTCGCCGAGTAGTACCCGTCCTCCTCGGCATAGAGCCAGAGCATCGGGATCCGGGCCTGGCTCCCCGCCGCGGCGAACGTGGCCTGGTTGAAGCCGCGTCCACGTTCGTCGCAGCGATCGCTCGTCCAGCCGCCCGCGAAGTTGATCACGCCGCGGACCGTCCCCGCGCGCTCCGCGGCATAGGCGACGGACAGGAGACCGCCTCGCGACTGGCCTCCCACGAGGACGCGCTCGGCATCGGCCCACGGCTGCGCGCGAAGATAGGCCATCGCCGCGTCCACGTCCTCGATCGCGCGCCCCAGCCCCCCGCCCAGGACCGCCGCCTCACACGTGCCCTCGTGCTCCGCGGCCACGCCCTCGGAGGCTCCGCGACCTCGCCGCATCGGCGCCAGCACCGCGAATCCGCGCTCGACGAAGAATCGAGCCTGGCGGGTCGAACGCATCGACGTCGACGTCGCGACCGCTCCGCCGCCGGTGGAGCCGTGGTTGAACACCAGCACCGGGTGCGCGCCGTCGCCCGCGGGACGATAGAGCGTCGCCTCAAGCGTGAGCCGCTTGCCGCCGGGCCCCGGCTCCGTCATGGGAATGCGCGTCGTCGTCCCGGCGACCACGCCGGGCACGGCCGCGGGCACCGCCCTCACCTCCGCGAGCGGCAGGCGGGTCAGCGTGACCGTGTACCGACGCCGACCGCTCGTGTACGTGCCGCGCAGCGAGTCGCCCGCGAGCCGGTATTCCACCGAGGTACGCTCGCCCAGCTCCAATGTCAGCAGGTCGGCCACGATCCGCCCCGTGACGCGCCGGTACCCCCGGTCGATGTTGGCCTCCGCGGAGTCGCCCAGGGCGTACACGACCTGCGCGCGGCCGGCGCGGTCCACGGCCTCGACGACGAGCACGTGCGGAAGCACGCCATCCCAGTCGCCACCGGCCCAGGCCCCGGCGAATCCCGAGACATTCGCGGGAACGCCCGCGGCCGGCGGGTCGAGCCGGAGGTCCGACGGCAGCGGGATGGTCGGGGTCTGCGCGGGAGCCGCGCCGGAGAGCCCGTGGCTCAGCACGGCCGCGATCCACAGCGCGCCCGCACCCCGAAGCAGCACGCGCCGGCCCGTCATGCGGAGAGCTTCTACTGGCGCCGCGTCTGGAGAAATGCGAGCAAGAGGCGGTTGAACTGCGCGACGTCCTCGATCTGCGGCATGTGGCCGATGCCCGGCATGACGGCCAGCTCGGCGCCCGCGATCAGCTGGGCGAGCCGCCGCCCCTGCGCGAGCGGGGTGGTGGTGTCCCGATCGCCCCAGATGACGAGGGTCGGGAGCGCCAGCGGGCGGTAGGCGTCGGCCCGCGTGCTGAGCGTCGGCTCCCGCGACGTGAGGAAGTCGAGCGGCCATTCGCCGAGCGCGTCGGTGGCGCCCCGCACCACCAGCGGCGCCTGGAGCAGCTCGACGCGCTGTTCGGTGACCGCGGCCGGGTCGGCCACGAACCGGGTGAGGAGACGGCGCGTGAGCAGCGGATTGGTGACCGTGGCCGAGACGAGCGCGTTGCGAAGGGGGCGCGCGCGCAGCAGGAGCGGGGGGCCGGCATCGCCGGCCGCCTCGGCGTCGAGCCCGATCGCCGCGTCGGCCAGGACCAGCGCGCGCACCCGCGGCGGCGCCAGCAGCACCGCCTCCATCGTGGGCCCGCCGCCGAACGAATGGCCGACCAGCGTCGCCGGCTCGACCCCGAGCGCGTCGATGACCCCCAGGATGCGCCGCGCTTGACGCTGCCGGCCGTAGCCCCCCGGGGTCGGCCGCTCCGAGTAGCCGAAGGGCGGCAGATCCATGGCCACCGCGCGGAAGCCGGCCGCGGCGGTCGCGGTGAGCGTGTCTCGCCAGAGCTCGCCCCACGCCCCCATGCCGTGGACGAACAGCAAGACGGGCGCGTCCGGCGGCCCGAGCTCCTGCACGAAGATCTCGACGTCCGCCGCCCGAACGAACCGGCCGACGCTCGGCGCGGCCTCGACGCGTGTCTTCGTCTCGCGGGCGTGCGCGAGCCACCAGCACGTCCCGAGCAGCACCGCGGCGGCGGCGACCAGCAGCCCGCCCCCGGCCAGGACCGCCCGGGCGATCCGTCGCCAGCCGCCGCGCGATGGCACGGCTCCGCCCCTCAGAGGACCAGGCGCTCCTGGCGCTGGCGGAGATCGCGTCGCGCCAGCACGCGGCGGTGCTCCAGGAGGAGGCGCACCGTCTCCTGCAGCACGGTGGCCACCGGCACCGCGATGATCATGCCGAGCACGCCGAGGGCGTGGCTGCCGACCACCACCGAGCCGAGCAGCAGCGCGGGATGGAGGTGAACGCTGCGCCCGATGGTGAACGGCTGGATGATCGTGTCGTCGAGCACCTTGACGACCAGGAACAGCAACGCCACGCGCCCGACGCCGGCAAGCCCCTGCCCCGGCGTCAGGAGCACCACCAGCCCGGCGGCCGCGGCCGAGAGCAGCGGGCCCACGAAGGGCACCACGTTGGCCAGGCCGGCGAACGCGCCGAGCAGGAGCGGATACGGGACGCGCGCGGCCCAGAGGCCCACCGCGGCCAGGGCGCCCACCACGAGGCCGTCCAGCACGAGGCCGCGGATGTAGCGGCCGATGACCCCGTTCAGCTCGCGCCACACCGCCACCGACGTCTCCACGTGCTGCGGGGGCAGCCGGTCCATGGCCACCGCGATGAGCCGGTGCATGTCCCGCAGCAGGAAGAAGGCGAAGAACGGGACCAGGATCACCAGCAGAAACAGATGGCCCACGTGCTCGAAGAGATCGCCCGGCTCACCGGGGCCGCGGTCGAGAACGAACCGCTGGACCCACTCGCCGCCTTCGGGCAAGAGGCGCCGGACGGCCGGCGCCGCCTCGGCCAGCTCCCGCACCGCGGCGTCGAGGCCGACGTCGATCTGCCGGGCCAGCCCGGGCATCCGGTCCATCAACGCCCCCGCTTCGGAGATCATGCCGGGTCCCAGCAGGAACCCGGCCGCGGCCAGCACCGCGATGATGAAGGCGAACAGCGCGCCGACCGCCACGCTCCGGCGGATCGCGAGGGCATCCGCCCACGCGACCACCGGGCTCAGAAGATAGGCCAGCGCGGCCGCGAGGAACACGGGCAGGGCCAGGCCTCGGGCCAGCCAGGCGAGCGCGAGGAGGCCGCCCCAGAACAGGAGCCGACCCGGCTTCACGACGGCCCGGCCGTCTCCGGTCCCCGGCCCGACTCGGTGGCGAGCACCGGGCTGCGCCGCGCGTAGACCGCGAGCAGCCGGGAGAGGTTGCGCATCACCACGAGGGCGATCCGCGGGTTGCCGTCCATGAGCCCGTCGAAGTCGCTCTTGTAGAGGATGAGCAGCCGTCCCGGTGTGGTGACGATCCGTGCGGTGGCCGAGCGCGGGAAGTCGTCGATGAGGGCGAGCTCGCCGAAGGCGTCGCCGGGCCCGAGCATGTTCAGGACGTAGGCACCCTGCGCGGTCGCGCGGGTGATCTCCACCGCGCCCTCGACGACGACGAAGAGCGCCCGGCCCGGGTCGCCCTCCTCGAAGACGACCTCGCCCGGGTGATAGACCTTCTCGAAGAACCGCGTGGCCAGGCGGCCCAGAAGTCGGCGCGGCAGGCCGGCGAAGAGCGGCGAGCGCGCGAGGAACGGCGCGCGCTGGAGCTGCTCAGGATCCGCCGCCCAGGCCAGCCACCGCGGCAGAGGCCGCTCGAACATGGCGGGCACTATAGCAGAAGGTGCCGGACGCTCCATACTGCTAGCCCAGGCGGGCGAGGGTGCCGCCCACCGTTTCCAGATCACGGTCCGCGCCGACTTGCTGGAACAGGCCCCTGGCCCGCCTCAGGGCGTGGACCGCCCGGGCGAGGCCCTCCGCGGACCCGTCCCGCAGCATCATCATGCCGAGGCCCTGCTGGGCGCGCGCCTCGTCATACCGGAGCTCGAAAGCGCGCGTGACCGCGATGGCCTGCTCGAAGTGGCCCCTCGCCTCCGCCCACTCGCGCCTGGCGGAGGCGAGCCGGCCGCGGACGATCTCGAGGGCGCCGGGCAGCCCGTTCCCGGTCCGGTCGGCGTCGAGCAGGACCAGGGCCCGACCAACGCACGCGTCGACGATGTCGAAGCGCTCCATTTCCAGGGCCGCCTCGGCCAGCCCGGTCAGCCCCCAGATCTCGAGGAGCACGTTGCCCCCGCTCCTCGAGACCTCCAGCGCTTCGTTCAGCATCGCGTGAGCCGCCTTCAGATCGCCTTCTCTTCCCTCCAGCTCGCCGAGGGCGACGAGGCAGCCGCCGTAGGCGGCGACGTTCCGCCCGCGGTTCTTGGCCAGCGTCGTCTCGAGGTGGGACCGCGCCCGCTTCCACTGCCCACGTCGCGTGTAGAAGACTCCCACGCTCGCCGCGTCCTCGAAGATGCAGCCGAGCTGGGTCTCGCGCTCGATCCGCACGACCGCCTCGCACGCCTCCTCGCCCTTGGACACCTCCCCGGACAGCGCGTAGATCAGCGCGAGCGGGCGTCTGAGCATGCCCTCGAACACCGGGCTGGCCTTCATCGCCAGCGGCAACGCCTTCTCCCCCCACGCGCGCGCCCGCGGGACATCGCGCGCGAGCGCCAGCGTCACCGCGAGCTCGTGCCCGAGACCCGCGATGACCAGGGGGTTCGCCGCGATCACGACCCCGTCCCAGTTCCGCTCGTTGTAGGCGACACCCTCGCCGACGCGACCGGTGTACGAGAGGATCGTCCCGAGCGAGGTGCCCATCGGGATATTCAGGCGCGCGAAGAGATCCACCGCCCGGTGCACCCAATCCAGGCTCGCGGACGGCTGTCCTCGATGCAGGTACAGATGCGCGGCCCGCTGATAGATCAGCCCCTTCTCCAGGCTGTCCGCGTCGGTCTCGACGCTGGCCGCCACCGCTTCCAGATGGCGCCGCGCCCGATCCTCCTGGGCCGCGTCGCCGTACCCGTCGGTGGACAGGCGCGAGATGTCGAGATGCATGCGCAACACGTTCCGCTTGTCGCCCAGGGCCTGGTAGACCTCGAGCGCCCCCTCGACGTACCGGAGGCTCGCCGCCGCGTCGCCCACCAGGAGGCTCACGGTTCCCAGCTTGTGCAGGAGCTCCGCCTCGGTCGTTCGCTCCTCGCCCTGGCGCAGCTCGAGCGCCCGGCGGTAGAGGGCCAGCGCTTCGCGGTTCGAGAACGCGGCCGCCGCACGGTCGCCCGCGTCGATCAGGTACTTGACCGCTTTTCCGGCCACGTCCGCCCGGGAGAAGTGGTAGGCGAGCTCGTTGCAGTGCTCGGAGACCGCCGGCGCGGCCATCTCCTCGAGGGCCTCGCCGATGAGGCGGTGGAGCTGCCTCCGGCGCGGCGCGAGCAGGCTCTGGTACGCCACCTCCTGGAAGATGGCGTGGTTGAAGGTGTACTCCAGCTCGGGGAAGAACTGCGTCTCGTGGACGAGCTCGGCGCGCTTGAGCGCAGTGCCGGCCGGATACCGCGCCGACCTGGAGGGTCCGCCGCACCGGCTCCTCCAGTCGATCGAAGCGCGCGCTCACGATGTCCTGGATGCGGGCCGGGAAGTCCACGTTCGCGGGTCCCGCCCAGCGCACCCGCTCCGCGTCCCTGCGCAGCACACCCCGCTCCAGCATGGACCTGACGATCTCCTCGACGAAGAGGGGGTTGCCCTCCGCCTTCCCCCAGATCACCTCCGCGAGATCCGCCGGCGTCTCGCTCACCCCGAGCAGATTCGTCACCATCGCGCTCACCTGGAGCGGCTCGAGCAGATCGAGGCCGACCTGGGCCGAATAGGCTCGGTCGCTCCAGGGCGGGTCGTAGCCGGGCCGGGACGTGGTCAGGAGCAGCAGCGGCATCCCGGCCAGGCCCGCGACGAGCTGCACGAGGTACTCTTCCGACGTCGTGTCGATCCAGTGGAGGTCCTCGACGACCACGACGAGCGGGCGGACCTTCGCGCCGGCCTCGGTCAGGCCCTGGATCGTCTCGAAGATCCGCTGACGTCGCGTGCGCGGATCCAGGCGCGGGAGCGCGTCACCGGACACCGTCAGCCCGAGCAACGTCTCGAGCACCGGCCCCGCCGGGTCCGGGTCCAGTCCGGACCGCCGGACGCCGAGCCGGATCTTGTCCCGGATCCGCGGCGCGCTGTCGTCGTTGCCGATCCGGAGGCCCATGCGCAACACGTGGAGAATCGGCTGGTACGGCACCGCCTGCCCCGAGGCGGAGCACTGGCCCTCGAGCCACGTGACGCGCTCGGTGCGCAAAGCGCGCCGAAACTCGTGCAGGAGACGCGACTTCCCCACTCCGGCCTCACCGACCACGCTCACCACCTGCCCGCGCCCCGACTGCGCGAGCCGGAAGCGCTCCTTCAGCAGCTCGAGATCCCGCTCGCGGCCCACGAACGGGGTGAGCCCCCGCTCGGCCGCCACCTGGAAGCGGCTGCGGCTGCCCCGCACCCCGGTCAACCGGTGCGCCACCACCGACTCCGAGCGCCCCCTGATCGCCAGCGGCCCCAGGGAATCGACCCGGATGTAGCCCTCCGCGAGCCCCGCGCTGGTGTCGCTGATCAGGATGTCATCGGGATCCGCGAGCGCCTGGAGGCGGGCGGCGAGATGGGTGGTATCGCCGACCGCGGTGTAGTCCATCCGGAGATCGTCTCCGATGCGGCCGACCACCACGAACCCGCTGTTGAGCCCCATCCGCACCTGCAGGGCTTCGCCCCCCCGGGTCGCCGAGCTCTCGTTGAACGCGCGCAGGGCGTCGCGGATCGCGAGGGCGGCGTAGATCCCGCTCAGCGCGTGCTGCTCGAGGGCCACGGGCGCGCCGAACAGCGCCATCAATCCGTCGCCGAGGAACTGATTGACGGTGCCGTCGTACCGGTGGACGGCCTCCGCCATCAGCCGCAGGGCCTGATCCATCACCTCGTGCATCCCTTCCGCCCCGAGCTGTTCCGCCAGCCCGTAGGAGTCGACCACGTCGCAGAAGAGGACGGTGACCCATTTCCGCTCGCCCTCGAGCGCGCTCCGGCTGGTCAGGACACGCTCGGAGAGATGCCTCGGCGTGTAGGCCGCCGGATTGCCCCCGGGCGGCGCAGACTCCAGTGGGGCGCCGCAGCCACCGCAGAAATGGTCGAGGGGCCCGTTGACGAAGCGACAGCGTGGACAGCTACGCGGGAAGGATTCCCCGCACGAGGCGCAGAACCGCCGCCCAGCTGCGTTCTCGGTTCCGCATCGCCCACAGGTCATGACAACGCTGGGATCCTACGCAGCATGAGGAATCGAGGATAGCGCTCGCGTCATTTCGAGTCAATGTTGCGGCGGTCGACCGAGCGCCGCCGCGTCGCTCGATCCGCCGCGGCCCCATCAGCGCAGGTACTCCCGGGCCAGGCCGCGCGTGTAGGTGTCCATGCGGTCGTGGAACTCGCGCATGGCCGCCTCGGCGAGGCGCTGGTCCTCGGCGGTGGTGAGGTAGCGCAGGACCGCCCCTTCCGTCTCCCCGGACTCCTCCGCCTCCACTTCGGCGTGGACCGCGTAGTTCGAGCCACCCCACTCCGGCCGGCAGCCGTAGTGCGTCATGAGCGCGGGCCCGACCACCGACGCCATGTCCCCCACCTGCCCCTCGTAGAACGACCGGGCAGTGGGGTGATCGTCTCGTAAACGGATCGCGGGTAGCCGAGATCGTCGCCGATCCTCCGGAACAACTCGACGTGATCGGGGGTGCCCCCGACCTGCCCGCGGAAGTAGCCGAGGTCCTCCACGAGGAGGTGGCGGGCACAGTCCTTCCGGACCTCGAGCTCCTCGCACCGCGCGTGGATACCGCTGAAGATCCGGGGGAACCACGCCACGAGCAGGTACTGGTTACTGATGTGCCCCCACACCTGGGGAATGGTGAGCGACCCGGCCAGGAAGCGCTTGAAGTACTCCGACTCGCGAAACGGATTACGCGCCAGCAGCTCGGTCTTCACGGCCTCGAACCAGCGAGACACATCGGCGGCGTCACGGGCGGTCGTCATGGCGTCCTCTCGTTGAAGGGGCTTCCGGCTCGATCGGTCCCGGCGAATCTACTCTGCGCGCCGCGAGTCGGCAAGACCCGCGGCGGCCGGCCGAGGCCGTGACGGCTCCGATTGACCGTCCGACTCTCCGGGACTAAGCTCGCGCTGCTTCTGATCGACTCGAGCCAGGCCGGAGAGAGCCATGAAGATCGGCGTCGTCTTCCCCCAGACGGAGATCGGATCGGATCCCGCGATGATCCGCGACTATGCCCAGGCCGTCGAAGCGATGGGCTACACCCATATTCTCGCCTTCGACAGCGTGCTCGGCGCCAATCCCGACCGGCCCGGGGGCTGGGATAGCCCGTACACGTACCGGCACGCCTTCCACGAGCCCTTCGTCCTCTTCGGCTTCTGCGCCGCGGTCACCCGGCGCATCGAGCTGGCCACCGGCGTCCTCGTCCTGCCCCAGCGCCAGACCGCGCTCGTCGCCAAGCAGGCCGCCGCGGTGGACGTCCTCTCGGGCGGTCGGCTGCGCCTCGGCATCGGAGTCGGGTGGAATCCAGTCGAGTTCGAGGCGCTCGGGGTGAACCTCAAGAATCGCGGCAAGCGGGTGGAGGAGCAGCTCGACGTCATGCGCCGTCTCTGGAGCGAGGAGCTGCTGACCTACGAGGGCCAGTGGCACCGCGTGCCCGACGCCGGACTCAACCCGCTGCCCGTCCAGCGGCCGATTCCCGTCTGGATGGGAGGCGAGAGCGAGGCGGTCCTCCGCCGCGCGGCCCGCCTCGCCGACGGCTGGATCACGCTGCAGACCTTCCGCCCGGGGCCGGCGGCCCAGCAGACGGTGGATCGTCTCTACGGCCTCGTCCGGGAGGCGGGCCGCGATCCCGCCGCGTTCGGGGTCGAGGGCCGGGTGGCCCTCGCCAATGTGCCCGCGCCAGACCGCGAGAAGGAGATGGCCGCGTGGCGCGCGATGCGCGGCATCACGCACCTGTGCGTCAACACGATGGGCCTCGGCCTCCCGAGCCCCGAGGAGCACGTGAGAACCCTCGAGCACTTCCGGAAGGACGTCCTCGGGTAGCCCTCGACCGTGTCCGACGCGTGGTTGATCTGGTGGTCCGTTCTGTGCGCCGCGACGGCGGTCTCGCGGCGAGGGTCGCGGGGCTCGTGCTTCCGATCATCGTCGTGGCGGAGCTGTGCTCCTGGTTCGCGGTCCTCACGACGAACTATCTCCTGCACGCGGTCGAGAATTCATTCTGGACCCTGGCCGCCGGGCTGGTGGTTGCCGGCCTCGTCTCCGTCTGGCCCCGGGCGGACGCCAAGAGTAGGCGTTTCCTCGCCGCGGCGATCGCGGGCGGAGCCAGCTACGTCACGTTCATGACCTTGGTCGACGTACCGATGTACCTGTCGCGCTGGCACGCCGACGTGGTGGCCGGCCACCAGTACCTGTCGTGGCGTGCCGGGCTGCAAGACATCCTCGAGCGCTGCATCGTCACGCGCGACTGGGCGGTATGGCGTCAGGACGTGGCGTGGCTTTCCCTCTACTTCACGGTAGCGGTCTGGGCCAGCATCGCGCTCGCGCACGCCCCGCCTCTGAGGGGCCGGCACGGCCCGCGCGTGGTCGAGTCGCTAGCCGCGGACTAGCCTCCGACGGGGCGTGGTCTCCCGGGACGCGGGAGCGACCGCCGCGAAGAGATAGCCCTCGAACCACCCCGGAAAGGCGCGGATCAGGTCGCGGCGCCCCTCGAGGACCAGGCCGGCTTCGAGCGCCTGCCGGAAGGTCAGGTCGCCCCGCCACCACCCGATCAGGGTCCGGCGGGTGGCGCGCAGACACAGCGCTTCCGGGAAACCGGCGTTGGCGGTGCAGAGCGACACCTCGCTGCGGCGCATGCGCCGGGAGGGCGTCCCGCCGCACCCGGCGGTGGATGTCCCACACGAGGGCGTGCGCGTCCAGCTCGGTGGGGCGGAGCTCGCGCGGGAGCCACCGCTGGCCCCACGTGCCCAGCTCGCGGACGACTCCCGCGAGCTCCCGCCCGGCGGGCGTCAATCGGTACTCGGGGCCGCCGTCGCCGTCGAGCCGCTCGATCGCGCCGGCGTCGGCCAGCTCGCGCATGCGCGCCGAGAGCATGGTGCGTGAGATGCGCGGGATCCCGCGCTGGATCTCCCCGAAGCGGCGGCTTCCACAGAGAAGCTCGCGCACGACGAGCAGCGTCCACCGCTCCCCAAGCAGATCGAGGGCGCGCGCCATCGAGCAGAACTGGCCGTAGCTCTTCATGCTCCGACCATAACCCGGCCGCCCCGGGCGGGGCAGTACGGATTTCGTACCGCGTGGGCCGAGCGGGCGGACGTAGCCTGTCGGTCAGCAGATCATTTCCCGCGCGGCCGGAGCCGGCCGCCGCCGGAGGAGAGACCATGGAGAAGACCGCCCCCTTCGAAGTTCCGATCCACGCCCGCTGGCCCGACGTGGACCAGAACGGTCACATGCGGACGGTCGCCTACCTCGAGGTCGCGGAGGATTCCCGGATGCAGTACTTCGCGAGCCGGGGCTACTCGATGGATTCGTTCGTCGCGAACCACATCGGACCGGTGGTGACCGGCGACGAGCTGCAGTATCGGGCCGAGCTGCGGCTGCTCGACCCCGCGGTCGTCCGGCTGGAGCTCGCCGGGATCTCGCCCGACGGGGCGCGGTTCCGGCTGCGGAACACCATCGTGCGGGCCGACGGCCGGACCGCGGCCACCGTCACGTCGTCGATCGGGTGGCTCGACCTGGGCGAGCGCCGCCTGACCACTCCGCCGGCCGAGCTGCATCGGCTCGTGGCCGACCTGCCGCGGACCGAGGACTTCGCCGAGCTGCCCTCGCTCAAGCCGCGGTGAACGGCTCGATGGCCGCGGATCCGGCGCGGGCGCTCAAGCGCAACGTCCTCGCGCTCATCAGCGGCCTGCTGCTGTGGACCGCCGGCCACTTCGGGGTGCTGGCGGTGCTGCCGCTGTTCCTGCACGACCAGGGCTACGACGCGCGCCGCATCGGCTTCATGCTCGGGGCGACCGGCGTCGCCCAGCTCTGCGTGCGCCCCTTCTGCGGCTGGATCGTGGACGCCTTCGGGCGACGGCTGCCCCTGGCGCTCGCCCTCGTGCTCCTCTCGTGCGCGGCCGCGCTGCTGCTCACCCCGACCGGCTGGGTCGTCTTGGCGAACCGCGTGCTCACCGGCGCGGCGTTCAGCATCGGCACCACCGCGTTGTACACCCTGGCGGTCGAGGTGGCTCCGGCGGGGCGCCGCAGCGAGGTGCAGGGGTACGTGGCGCTGGGGCTCACGCTCGGGGTCGGCATCGGGCCTCCGATCGCGGTGGCGCTCTACCAGAGCCTCCTCCCCGAGGGCGCCCTGCCGCCCGAGCGTCTCGCCGCGCTCGCGATCGGAGCGGTTGTGATCGCCCTGTCGGGCGGAGCCTGCTTCCTGGCGACCGCCAGCCCGTTCGAGCCACTGGGACGGGCGCATCCCTTTGCGCTCCGGACGAGCTTTCGCCGGGAAGGGCTGATGCCGGCCTTCCTCAACTTCTGCGCCCAGGTACCCTATGCCGGCTTCTCGGGGTTCCTGCCGCTCTGGGCGATCGGGCGCGGGGTCGGGAATCCCGGCGTGCTCTTCATCGGCTCGCAGATGGGCGCGGTGGCCAGCCGCCTGCTCGCCGGGCGGCTGGCCGATCGCCACGGCCGGCCCATCGTGCTCGCCCCGGCGATGGTCGGGCTGGCGGCAACCCTGGTGGGCATGAGCGTCGCCGTGGGCCTGCCGGCCTTCTTCGTCCTCGCGGTTGGCTGCGGGGCGCTATACGGCGTGGCCTTCGTGGTCCTCCCGGGGCTCGCCGGCGAGGCGGCCCCTCCCGCGGCCCGCGGGGCCGCGATCAACACCTTCGGCCTCGGGGCGGACATGGCGCAGCTCCTGGGACCCTGGGGACTCGGCCTCGTCGGGGGAGCCTGCGGCCTGGGCGGGGCGCTGGCGGCGGCCGGGGCGGTACCGCTGGTCGGGGCCGTCGTGTACCTCGCGCACGCGCGTCGGCCGCCGCTTCCAGAGGAGGCGCCCCCGGGTCCTCGTTGCACGCGGCCGGCGTCGGATCTACAGTCGGGGCTACACGAGCGTTCTCTCGAACGTCTACCCCGGAGGCCTTGAATGGCGATCGATCTACTCCCCCGCCCGGCGCTGGTCGTCGTGGACATGCAGAACGACTTCGTCCGGGTCGGGGCGCCCCTGGAAGTGCCCGAGGCGCGAGCGACCATCCGGGTGCACCAATCGCTCCTCGCGGTCTGTCGCGAGCGGGGCATCCCGGTGATCTACACGAAGTTCGTCGCCGGACCGGAGCGAACGTTCGTCTGGGACTGGTCGCCG
>WNFK01200728.1_pt2 | contig 12717 bp, 12 predicted proteins | sample 5400281 | NCBI WGS metagenome assembly WNFK01 (sample SAMN13153350, study PRJNA577476) | soil metagenome | isolation source: 20 cm soil on Douglas fir-dominated hillslope | place: USA:California | collected 2013-09-17
TCGACTTGTGTTTGCGCGTTGGAGATGGCGGCGTCGTCGGCCGCGAGTTGTGCGGTCAATTGCGCCACGGTGGAGCGCTGGGTGTCGGTCTGCTGCCGGGTTGCGAACTCGCCGAGCTTGGTGAAACGCTGCAGATCGAGATTGGCGTTGGCCAGATTGGCTTCATCCTGGGCCTTCTTGGCCTTGGCCTGATCTAGCGCTGCCTGGTACGGCCGGGGGTCGATCTGGACCAGCAGGTCGCCCTGGTTGACCAGTTGCCCTTCCTTGAAGGCGATCTTGTCGATCTGACCGTCGACCCGGGTGCGCACGAGAACGGTGTTGAAGCCCTGAACGGTTCCAAGCCCGCCGAGATAGACCGGAAAATCCGCTTTCGTGACCGGCGCGACGGTGACGGGAACGGCGGCACCGCGCGCAGAAGCGGCCGACTTTTGGGCGGTATCGGCGGCCGTCGGATTGGTGCCGTGAAATCGTTGCCAGCCGAAATACCCCACCACGACAAGCGCGGCGATCGGTAAAATCCAACGGATGGTCCGCGACTTGGTCATGGGCGCTCGTGGCTTAAAAAAATAACTGATGGGTCTTCAAAACGTTTCCCGCTGACCAAAGATATAATATGTGTGCACTTAATGTGTACACACACTATGACTTGAGAATTCTAAACTTTTGGAAAGCTTTTCAGAGGCTTCCGCTGCCCAAAGAACTTTCATGCCCGATGTCTCTTGATCTGAAAATGTCTCTTGATCTGAAACGCGAGCTGGTTGCGCAACTCGTCGAAAGTTCGCGTCTGCTGCGCAACTACATCGATCACCGCGCCAAGGGCCGTGGCACCACGCGCGCGCAGTGGATTGTACTGTTTCGATTGCGGCAGCAGGAGGGATTATCGCAAGTCGATTTGGCCGACATGCTCGAGCTTCAACCGATCTCGCTGGTGCGTCTGCTCGACCGTCTGGTCGAGCATGGCTTGCTGGAGCGCCGCCCCGATCCGAGAGATCGCCGTGCCAACCGTTTGTTTCTGACGCCGGGCGGCCGCCAGCTGGTCGATGATCTCGACAGCTTGCGCGACTCTATCGCAACGGACGTTCTGCAAGATATTCCCGCCGCGGCAATCGAAACCAGCCTCGAGACGCTCCATGACATCAAGGAGCGGATCAAAAATTTCGCCGAACCTCCTGGCAGCGTCGCCGCCAAGTAAGTCTCAGTTGCTCGAAATCCGCGAGACGTTCGCGCAGCGCCACCGCGTCGGGTGCGCATTCTCGAATTCAATCGCCATGCGGCTCGGTTGTAACCGGGCTGAAGGTCGTCCATATCACGGCGCGCATACGAAACCGGAAAAACAGTTCAGGAGTGCATGATGGATGAATTGAACGGACGCATGATGGCCTGCCAGCTCCTGATCACCGGCCTGATCGCGCGCGTCGCCAACGATTCGCCTGATCCGTTGCGGTTTCTCACGATCGCGTGCGGCTAACCGCGCAGCAAACCATCGACGAACTGTTTTCGCTGATGAAGCCACCCAGTGTCGATTGATCGATGCTGGCGCACCCGCGAGCAGAAAAGTGCTGATTTATGGGCATTTCTGACTTCTGTTTAGAACGCTTCAAAAAATAATTTTAGAACGATTTCAAACTGAGATTTAGAATCGTTTTGATCTGGACGGATTCAACCGTCGCTGCATCGTAATCGCATTGACCCCAATTTTTTCGCCCGATACCAACACTTTGTCGCTCGCTGCAAATGAATCGCGTGAGCGAATTGGAATTGAATTCAAAGGGGCGAATGGGATGGGTGAGGCAAAAGCACCGAGGTCGTTGCGTTCAATCGCGACGATCAACTCGGTCGACGAAAAATTGGACAACAATTCGGGGCGAAAGGTCTCCGCGGTCGCGGGCCTGATCGCGGTCGCCTCGTTCTCGGGCGCCGAAGCGCAGCAATCAAACCTCCCGCCGGTGACGGTCGATGCCCCGGTCGCTCGCCCGCGTCCCGCTGCGTCGAAACCTTCGCCGGACCAGGTCCGCGCCCGCACCGCGCTGCGGCGAGCGGGGTCTCGCTCGCAGCCCGCACAGGTTGCCGCGGTGCCGTTTCCCAACGCCGGCGGCTTGCGCCCTGACCGCAATCCCTATGCCGACGCGGCGGCGCCCTACAAGGTCGACCGCCTGCAGGCATCGGGCAAATTCCCCGAGCCGCTGTTGAACACGCCGAAGACCGTCACGGTGCTCAGCAAGGAAATCCTCGAAGACAAGAACGCCACCACGCTGAAGCAGGCGGTGCTGAGCACGGCCGGTGTGACGCTCGGAACCGGCGAGGGCGGCAACGCCTTTGGCGACCGGTTTTTCATTCGCGGTTTCGATGCGCGCAACGACGTCTTCCTCGACGGCATGCGCGATGCCGGCGTCAGCGTTCGCGAGAATTTCTTCACCGAGCAGGTCGAGATCCTGCGCGGTCCGGGATCGTCCTTCGCAGGTCGCGGCACCACCGGCGGCGCCATCAATATCGTCACCAAGCAGGCGAACACCGAAAAAAGCTTCTACAACATGGACACCACGTTCGGCACCGATCGCACCAAGCGAGTTGTGCTCGATGTCAATCAGGTGATCAGCCCGACATTGGCGGTTCGCGCGGGAGGGTTGTTCCAGGACGCCGGTGTCGCCGGCCGCGACTTTATCAAGGACGATCGCGACGGCGGCTTTGTCGCGGTAAAGTGGACGCCGCTCGATACCGTGAAACTGAGCGCAAGCTACATTCACACTAATCTGCACGGATTGCCGGATTTCGGTGTGCCGTACTACCGGCCAAGCACGGCGTCGACCGCCGGCGGGCCGTTCCCGGATTTCGGTGTCAACCGCAATAATTTCTACGGCTTCGTCAATCGCGACTATTACAGCATCAAGCAGGACATCGGCACGTTCGGTGGTGAGGTCGCGATTACCCCGGACCTGACGCTGAGCAACAAGACCAGAATTCAGCGCTCGGTGCTCGACTACATCGGAACGCTTCCGGAAGCGCCGGTCATTACCAACGCCAACCCCGCGCTGTGGACGCTCAGCGCCAACCCGCAGAGCCGCTATCAAGTTACCCAAAACGTCGCCAACCAGACCGAAGCGACCTACAAGTTCGACGTCGCTGGCTGGAAGAATACGGCTCTGGGCGGTGTCGAAGTTTCGCGCGAGATCGCCAGCATCGATAAATTTGCCGGTCTCAGCTCGGAAGCGCTGCCCGGCGGATTCAGCGGCACGGGCTCGCTGCCAGGCGTGAACATCTACAACCCGCAATTCACCTACCTGCCTTTCAACGGTCCGACGACACTGGCGGGCCTGCCGACCAAGATCGCCATCGATACCAAGAGCGTCTACCTGATCGACACCGCCAACTACAACGACCTCGTCATTCTGAACGGCGGCGTCCGCTTTGATGACTACAACATCAAGGTCAGCGGCTTCGGCACGGTGGGCGGCTTGCCGAACATCTTCAACTCGCAGGAACAGCATTATGGCTTGCCGAATTTCAACCTGGGCCTCACGCTCAAGCCGCTGCCGATTGCCAGCGTCTATGCCGCCTATGCGACGTCATCCAACCCGGTCGGCGCTGAATTCGACGGCACCAGTGCCCAGTATGGCGGGCTTGCGCCGTCGCTGAACGGCAACCCCAATCAGATTTTCGGACCGGAGAAAAATAAGGCCATCGAAGTCGGGACCAAGTGGGAGTTGTTCGACCGCCATTTGCTGTTGACCGCTGCGTTGTTCCAGACCGAGAAAGAAAACGCACGCGAATCGCGAAACGTCACCGCCGCGACGCAAACCGCCAGTTGTCCCTTTCCGGCCGGCACCGCGGCGGGCACCACGGTATCTTGCATCAGTGCCGGTGCGGCCTATCGCATCCAGGGTATCGACCTCGGCGTCGGCGGCAAGATCACCGACAAATGGAGTGTGTTTGGCGGACTCGTGCTGATGCATTCGGAGGTGACGAAGTCGTTGGTCTCGCCCGCGAACACGACATTATTCACGAGCAATGTCGGGCTTCCGCTCGCCAACGTCGCGCACCAATCGTTCAGCCTTCTGACGAAGTACCAGCTCACCGATATCTGGGAGCTCGGCGGGCAGGCGGTGTATCGATCCAAGATGTACGGCGGTACCTTCCTGGCCGCGAACCAGGGCACGTCAATTCCGGACTACTGGCGTTTCGATGTGTTCGCAGAAGCGAAGATCGACCAGAACTGGACCGCGAAGCTGTTCGTCAACAACATCACCAACAAGCTGTACTATGACGCACTGTACCAGAGTGCGACCCCGTTCGTGTTCGTGGCGCCGGGGCGTAGCGCAAGCCTGGTACTTTCGGCAAGGTTCTAGTCGACTTTGGGGATGCAGATGGAATGCTGATTTGCATCCCTGATGTGCTGAGCAAAAATGATGTGGCGGATTTCCGCCGCATCATGGATGGCTGCGCCTGGGAGGACGGCCGCTCCACCGCCGGTGCGCAATCGGCGCTGGTGAAGAGCAATGAACAATTGCCGCCCGACAGCGAGGTATCGCGCAAACTCGGCAATCGCGTGGTCTCGGCGTTAACAGCCAATCCGAAGTTCATCTCGGCCGCGATCCCGCTGCAGATCTTTCCGCCGCTGTTCAATCGGTACGCCGCCGCGGATGGGCACCATTTCGGTATTCACGTCGATAACGCGGTGCGGGGCGATCATCTGACCGGATTGCGCATCCGGACCGATTTGTCGGTAACGCTGTTTCTCTGCGAACCGGACGAATATGACGGCGGCGAACTGGTGGTCGAGGACGTCTACGGTTCCCACGAAATCAAGCTGCCGGCCGGCGATCTCGTACTTTATCCTGCGTCCAGTTTGCATATGGTCACGCCGGTGACGCGAGGTATGCGCGTTGCGTCTTTTTTCTGGCTGCAGAGCATGGTACGAGATGCGCATGCGCGCAGCCTGATTTTTGATCTCGATACTGCGATTCAGGCCCTGATGGTGCGGCTTGGGCGAGATGACCCTGAAACGGTCAAATTGACTGGTATCTATCACAACCTTATCCGCTACTGGGCCGAAGTATGAACATGTCACGCTATCGAGCGACATTTGCTGTGATTTCCGGGCTGGCGATGCTGTCGCCCGCGACATCATCGTTGGCGCAACAGCAAATAGCTCCCGCGGCGCAGCAAGCTCCTGCGCTGTCGCAAGCCCCGGCGGTCCCGGCGCAAGCAGCACCGCCGCCGCAGGCTCAAGCGCCATCGGCGGCTGCTCAGTCCGCTCCTGCGCCAGCAGCTGCTGCGCCAGTGGCATCAGACGCATCAGCAGCTCCGGCCGATGGCGGCAGGTTACTGAAATCGACGGCTGTGGCGCTGCGCGAGCTGTCGCCCTGGTCGATGTTCCTGTCGGCGGATGTGCTGGTCAAGGCTCATCGCCAAGATGATCGAGCTGTCGCTGATCCAGCGCAAGCTGCGTCGAGCACTCGCCATGATCAGCGACGCCCGGTCGCTGGCGGAAGCGCAATTCGCGCTCGGCGCCAGGCGCAACGTGTTGTCGGCGTTGTTGTCAGCGTCGATGCGGGAGGCCCGGCTGTCGGCGGGAATTTCCAGCGACAGTGGCATCAAGGAACGGGCGGCGTCGAGCTTTGCCGAGATCGTACGCGCCGAAGCGCGCCGGGTTCGCCTCGGTATGGGAGTGCTGGCCACCATCGGCGCGACCTCGCCCTTTGTCGGGCTGTTCGGCACGGTGTGGGGCATCATGAACAGCTTTATCGGCATCTCGAAATCGCAGACCACCAATCTTGCCGTGGTTGCGCCGGGTATCGCCGAGGCGCTGCTCGCCACCGCGCTGGGCCTGGTCGCGGCGATCCCGGCCGTCATCATCTACAATCATTTCGCGCGCGTGACGAAGGGCTACCTCGAACTGGTCGGCCGGGCGTCGGGCGCCGCCGGGCGATTGTTGTCGCGCGACCTCGATCGCACCCATGGTGCGACGCATTCGCGCGCGGCGGAGTAGGCGATGGGCGCCTCATTGGCAGACACCGAACTCGATGACGACAGCGATTTCGCTGAAACGCATGAGATCAACGTCACGCCGTTCATCGACGTCATCCTTGTTCTGTTGATTATCTTCATGGTGGCGGCGCCGCTGTCGACCGTCGATCTTCCGATCGATTTGCCGTCGTCGACCGCAACTCCGCAGAAGAAGCCGGACAAGCCGACCTATGTCAGCATCAAGCCGGATCTCGCGGTGGCGATCGGAGAAACCCCGGTCAAGCGGGTCGATCTGGTTCGCTCGCTCGATGCGATGCCGGACGCCAGCAAGGACCGCTTTATCTTCCTGCGCGCCGACCGCGCCGTGCCCTATGGTGAGATGATGGACGTGCTGGAAATCCTGCGCGCGGGAGGTTATTCGAAGATCAAGCTGGTAGCGCTGGAAGGGGTTCCAGATACCGCCTTGCCGCCTGCAGGACCCGAAAACCCAAAACCCTGAGCCGCCGACCGCAATGCCCGACTTCCTAACCGAACAAAAGCCGTCCCGGCGGCTCTGGATTCTGGCAGCGGTGGCGGCGCTCGCGCTTCACGTCGGCTTCGGCGCGCTGGCGGTGGCGCATCTGCAAACCGATGAGCCCGACGACTCGCTCGGAGCGGCGGCGATCGAGGTCGGGCTTGAACTGGCGTCGCTGCACCGTGAAGCCACCGACCTGCCGCCGGGCCCGGACACCGACGCCTCGGTGGCATCGCCCGCACTCGCCGAGCAGAAGGCCGAGGTCAAGGAAACCGAGCTGCCAAAGGACGTACCGACCGAGACCGACGATCCTGATCGGGTGGTGGCGCCGAACGAGTCGCAGAAGCCCAAGGAAGACGATCCGAAGATCGCTGCGGTGCAAACTTCGGCCTCGACGGAATCGGTCGCGGCGGAGGCGACCGCTACTCCGAGTTCCGAGGCCATTCCGGAAGGCCCGCGTTCGATATCTCCGTCGCAGGGCACCGGCGAGACCGCGCGCCGGGCGCGCGTGACCTGGCAGAAGGAGCTGATCGCTCATCTGGACAAGCACAAGCGCTATCCGGCGGAGCGCTCGCAAAAGAGCGCCGAAATCGTTGTCAGCTTCGCGCTTGACCGGATGGGCCATGTTCTGTCGACCAGCATCGTCAAGGGATCGGGCGATACGGCTTTCGACCAAGCCGCGCTTGCCATGGTACGGCGTTTCACCTTGCCGGTCATCTTCCGGGTCAAGGGGCGGAGCTAGGGTCTCGCGTCTCATCCTTCGAGACGCGGCCGGGACGGCCGCTTCTCAGGATGAGGGCATCCATTTCCCTTCATGGTGAGGAGGCGCGTCAGCGCCGTCCCGAACCATGAAAATGCCCGGCGATCGCTCGCCGGGCAGGTCGCAGAGACCGCGGCCTTCGGTCAGCTTTTCTTGACCATCGGGCAAACGCTCTTCTCAAGCGGGATAAAGGCTTCGTCCGCCGGAATGGTGGCGATGAGCTTGTAGTAGTCCCACGGATATTTCGACTCTGCCGGCGTCTTCACTTCGAACAGATAGGCCGGGTGGATCTTGCGGCCGTCGGCGCGGATCGAGCCCTTGCCGAACAGGTCGTCGTCGGTCGGCATTTCCTTCATCTTGGCGACGACCTGGGCGCCGTCGTGCGGATTGCCACCGAGTGCCTCGAGTGCCTTGAAGTAGTGGATCAGGGACGAATAGACGCCGGCCTGAACCATGGTTGGCGGGTTCTTCTTGTATTTCTCGTTGAAGCGCTTGGTGAAGGCGCGGGTCTTGTCGTTCATGTCCCAGTAGAACGTCTCGGTGAAGTTCAGGCCCTGCGCGACCTTGAGTCCGAGTGCGTTGACGTCGGTGATGAACAGCAGCATGCCCGCGAGCTTCTGCCCACCGGAGACGATGCCGAATTCGGCTGCCTGCTTGATCGCGTTGGTGGTGTCGCCGCCGGCATTGGCAAGCCCGATGATCTTGGCCTTGGAGCTTTGCGCCTGCAGCAGGAAGGAGGAGAAGTCGGCATTGTTGAGCGGATGCTTGACGGCGCCGAGCACCTTGCCGCCATTGGCGGTGACCACCGCGGCGGTGTCGCGCTCCAGCGCATGGCCGAAGGCGTAGTCCGCGGTCAGGAAGAACCAGCTGTCGCCGCCTGACTTGACCAGCGCCTTGCCGGTGCCGTTGGCAAGCATCCAGGTGTCGTAGACCCAATGCACGGTGTTCGGCGAACACTGCGCGCCGGTGAGATCGGACGACGCCGAACCGGAGTTCAGGTTGACGACGTTCTTCTCCTTCGCGAGATTGGCGATCGCAAGACCGACGCCCGAACTGGCAAGATCGACAAACACATCGACCTTCTCGACGTCGATCCACTGCTTGCCGATATTGACGCCGACGTCAGGCTTGTTCTGATGGTCCGCGGAGATCAGGTCGATCTTCCAGCCTTTGGCCAATAGTCCGGAATCCTCGATCGCCATCTGGGCTGCGGCGGACGAGCCTGGGCCGCCAATATCGGCGTAGAGACCGGATTGATCGCCGAGACTTCCGACCTTGACGGTCTTGTCGAGCTTACCCTGTGCCAGCGCGCCGCCTGCAATGACGAGACTCGTGGTCAGCACCAGGGCTGCAATCGATCGTTTCATTTCCCCTCCAAAATAGAGTTTTGAACTAAATACAAGAATATACTTGCGGAACGGCCAGTATGCCCCGCATTGCGTTCCTCGCATAGCCGTTGCGATAAAATGGTAAATTGCCCGCACGCCGGAATAATTCACGGCGCGGAGAATGCACCAGACGGGCTCTTCACATCACCGCAGGAAATATCGAAACCCGGTATAGACGATGACGAGGCAGGCAAATATCAGGGCAACCGGAAGCCGAGGTTTGGCGTCCGACCCGCTGGTGGTCTTGGGCCGCTGGGTTGGCGGGCGCTTGAAGGCCGTAACGTTGTCCGTCATCTGACCGTTCGAGGGGGATATCACATCGGGCGGTTCACCGAGCCCGCCCATTTCCCCGTAATAGCTCCTGTAAATGAGCTTGATGGTCGTTTCGGTCGCCTCGGGCTCCGTCATCTCGTTGAGAAGCGCCTTGTAGCTGACCAGGAAAGCCTGGGCTTCGGCGGGCAGCGAGGAGGCGCCATTCAGTTTCGCCATCATTTTCCAGGTGGCAAAATCCGCGCGGGCCTTGGTGTCGGCCCGTCGCGCGATCAGCATGTCAGCGGCTTTGATCAAAATGGCCTCAGGCCTTTTCGGCAGCTCGTGGAGGTTCGATTACGCGTTGCCGGTTACAAAGAGAAGTAATCGTATCACATAGCCGGTCGATGTCCGCAGGATCGTCGAAATAATATCGAGATTCAGGCCGAACTGGTTACCAATCATCGGAAGGATGATCAAAGTTCCAATCAGGATGAGCATGCCATACGGTTCCAGCCGGGAAAGCGGGAAAGCCAGCACCCTCGGCAGCAATCCGACCGCGACCCGTCCGCCGTCCAGCGGAGGAATGGGCAGCATGTTGAAGACCGCAAGCACGACGTTGATGACAATAGTGTTCTTGAGGTTGTCGGCAAACCATTGCGCCGTGCTTGCAGGCGCGAAGACCAGGACATGAAATGCCGACGCCGCGAGCAAGGCGAGGGCGATATTCGTGGCTGGTCCGGCCAGCGCCACCCAGACCATGTCGAGCCGCGGATTGCGAAGGGCGCGGAAGTTCACAGGCACCGGCTTGGCGTAGCCGAACAGAAACGGCGAGTGAGACAGCAGCAGGATGGCCGGCAGCACCAGCGTGCCGAATGGGTCAATATGCCTGAGCGGATTAAAACTGACGCGGCCGAGTTCGGAAGCCGTGTTGTCACCGAAGTGGCGCGCGACAAAGCCGTGGGCCGCCTCATGAAACGTGATGGCGATGATGAGCGGCAATACCCAAACCGACACATCGTAAATTGAAATGTTCAATCGATTTTCCTGATCGGTTCGACGAAGAGCACGACGCTATCATGGATCGACCGAGCGATCGGCCCGCAACGCCGCGCTGGTATCACAGGGGAACCGTCTCCGGATACTGCGGCAGGCCGTCTTCGAGCTTCACCCAATTCATTTTTCCGTAACCCGGATGTGCTCGGTCGGCGCGAACGCGTTGCGGTCATCCAATACCGCCAGCACAACGCCTGTGGCCGTCGCGTTTTTCCGCCAGGAGAACAGGCGCGTTCCGCATGGCTTGCTCTAGGACGTGTACTCATAAAACGAGAGCAGCTTTTGAGGCTGAAGCAGACATGCGCTGGTCACCCCGGAATTTTGCCTTTGACCCGTCTCTGCCATTGTTCAACGTCTAGTTTGCTGGCAGCATTCTGAAGTATCGCGTCGGCTTCGGCCGTCAGCAGCGCCGACACGCAGCACGGCAAGCGGCACCGGACGCAGGAGAACGCAGTTAAGGAGGCGCTATGCGCTCGCATTGGCTCATCGGACTCCTCTTCGCCGTGGTCATGAATGCTCCGGCTACTGCCGCGGGGCTCAAGCTACTCCAGATTCCGGCGGACGCAGCCGGGCCCGTGATCACGGTCGCCGTCTGGTATCCGAGCGCTGATGCGCCCTCGCCGGTAACGTTTGGCCCATTCACGGTGAGCGCAGCCAAGGGCGGTGCGGTGAGTGGCCACGGACTGCCGCTCGTCGTCCTATCGCACGGGCGGGGCGGCTCGTTCGTGGGTCACCACGATACGGCCGAGCATTTGGCGGATGCGGGCTTCGTGGTGGCGGCGCTCAACCATCCGGGCGACACGACGCTCGACAAGAGCCGGATTGGGGAAATGTCGGTCTACGTCGAGCGCCCCTTGGACGTGAAGCGGGTGATCGACTACATGACCGGAGCCTCGCCATTGGCGGCGGCGATCGATCCCAACCGGATCGGCCTCTACGGCTTCTCGCGCGGCGGCTACACGGGGCTCGTCGCCATCGGCGCCAATCCCGACTTTGCACTCGGGATACCGCTTTGCGAGGGACGCACGGACAAGGTCTGCGACCAGATCCGCGCGCGGGAATTTCCTAAAGAACCGCTAACGCACGACCGCCGGATCAAGGCTGCTGTGATTGCCGATCCGCTGTCTGTCTTTTTCTCGGCCGAAAGCTTCTCCGGCGTCACGATCCCTGTCCAGCTCTGGGGCTCGGAAACCGGCGGCGACGGCGTTGAGCCAAAAACTATTGAGGCGGTCGACGCGTGGCTCAAAGCGCCGCATACATTCGCGAAGGTCGCGCATGCGCAACACTTCTCGTTTTTCACGGTCTGCCCAGCCAGCATCGCGGACCACGAGCCGATGATCTGCAAGGATCCGCCGGGATTCGACCGGGCCGAGTTCCACCAGCGGCTCAACGACGAATTCACGGCGTTCTTCCGCGCGCACCTCTAAGCCAGTCTCGTGGCGGCTATCCGAGGGCCAGCCTCCGATCCGGCGCGGTGTTGAGCACGTCGGTCGTGACCAACAAGAGAAATCGCGCATGCACGTTTAACGCACCGGATCAGCCAAACCAGATCGTCGGACTGCCGTCGCAGCTCGAAGTTGTTTCTCGTATGGGCGTTTGGCATCTATTCGACATACCATAGATGATGGCTTTTGTGGCTGGTGTTGTCCGCAGCAGCCAACGTCTGAAATCTGGCACGAAGCTGTCGATCTGAGATGTCCTCGCCGCGGCAGCCACCGGGGGTAACCCGGACATTACGAGGGCAGTCCAATTCAGTCGTGAATGACCCGAACCGGACTCCGCGCCGCTTTGGTTTGGGGCAAAAATCAAGACATATAAACGCCGCGCCGCGCGGGCCATCCAGCACCGCATCGTGCTCTTTCGTGATAAGATGATCGGATATTCGCGGTCCCATCCATCGAATCGAAGCCGGGAGTACGATTAACTCTCTCCGCTCATGCCGCGACGCACGCCCTCAAGCATCGCCTCAACCCGCCCCATGCCTTGACACGTAATCCGGGGCGGCGAGCTTTTGTCTTCCTGTGACGCGATGCCGATTAGCCGGTGATGTATGGCCTCAAAGCTCCCGTCGTCACGTTTGCGCACGTAGACGCGCCACAGACCGCCGCCGCTCGTGCCGCCGAAGCTGTCAGGGAGATCAGGAAGATTCTCCTTGAAGCACTCTAACGTAGCGGTCAAGGCATCCACATCGCGCAGGACCCCCGACGTCAGCACGCCCTTTAGCAACGTCGTCGCCATGCCGTCTTGCCGCGTCGTTGCGCCGGTGAACTCTTCCACGAGCCCGAAGACGGAGTACGCTGGGATCAGCGACGAGCGATTGTCAGGCTCGGGCTTCGAGAAGTTCTTCTCGGCGTCGAGAAAAACGCAATCCTTTGCAATGTTTCCGACAAGTTGCGGCGGCAGGTGAATGAAGGAGATGTCTTCGCCACCCTTGGTCCAGGGCTCTTCGCCTGCCGCGTAGCTGAAGACTTCCTCCATGTCGATGGTTCCGAACTGCTGCGCGAGTCCGCGATTGAGCCGCACGAGCCCGACAGGCTGTTTCAATTCCCGGAGGTACTTGTCGACGTGCGCGCAGGTCAAAATTCCATGCAATTCGCCGTGCCTGATCAGAACGCCGGTTCCCTTCGCGGCTGGTGTGTCGCCCGCTCTACCGAAACCGATAGTAAAGTGCTTCACCTTGTCGAGCACGGCCCCAGCAACGTCTTCAGGCATGAAAACCCTTGTTATCAAATGCCCCCGGGGGCGCACTGGTCATATAGGTGGTGCGGTCAGGTTTGCGATACGGG
>WNFK01026871.1_pt1 | contig 12713 bp, 9 predicted proteins | sample 5400281 | NCBI WGS metagenome assembly WNFK01 (sample SAMN13153350, study PRJNA577476) | soil metagenome | isolation source: 20 cm soil on Douglas fir-dominated hillslope | place: USA:California | collected 2013-09-17
AGTGGCACTTGGATGTGCCCGCGAGTCCTCCCAATCTCTGGCGCGCAGGACGACAGCATTCACGGGATCAGAGTCGTTCTCCCGCCTGCGACCTCGAGGCTGGGGCGTGAACGTTGACCCGCTGCGTCGACCGGCGCATCGTTGAGGAACCGACTCCCCTCACGAGAGCCATCTCCACCATGCCGAAGTCAGCTCGCTCCAGGACGCCTGTCGTCCGTGTCCGCATCCTCGCCGGCTCGGCGATCGCCATGGGGCCGGGCAAGGCCGAGCTGCTCGAGGCCATCGACGCCACCGGCTCCATCTCGGCCGCCGCGCGGGAGATGCGCATGAGCTACCGCCGGGCCTGGCTCCTCGTGCAGACGATGAACGCGTGCTTCGCCGAACCCGTCGTGGAATCGGCCACGGGCGGCACGCACGGGGGTGGCGCGTCGCTGACGGCTGCGGGCGTCGCCGCGCTCACCGCATACCGCAGCATGGTGCGTCGCGCCGACGAGCTGTTCCGTCCTCTCCTCGCGACGACGTAGAGCCCGCTCACGTCCTGCTGGCCCCTCGCACAGGGAGCGCTATATTCGGCACGGTTCAACGATGCTGCTGCAGGTACGGTTCACGGTTCACCCGTTCACGGGTATGCGACCCACCTCGCGCGTCCTCACGCTTCTCGCCCTCGTCGGCTCGTCGTTCACCGCCGGCGCACAGACCACCGACGCGGCGTTGCTCGGCACAGTCCGCGACAGTGGCGGCGTCGCGCTGTCCGGCGTCGCCGTCACGGCCCGGAACGTGTCTACCGGCGGGCAGTGGACAGTGGCGTCGAGCTCCACGGGTCGCTTCGCCTTCCTCCAGCTTCCGCTGGGTGGTCCGTACACCGTGACCGCTCGGCGGATCGGCTACGCGCCGGCCCGCCGCAACGGAGCTTCAGGCCGTGCTCGTGGAAGGGGAACGCTCGGACCTGCGAGCGCCGAGCATGGGTGCGAACCTGCGAGTCGGCGCGGAGATGATCGCCGCCATTCCCGCAGTTGGCCGCAACTTCACCGACCTCACGGCCCTCGCTCCCACCACCGGCGTGCAGTCGTCGCTGCTCGGCCAGCGGTGGACCTCCACCGACATTCGCATCGACGGCGCGCAGTCGCGCAACATGCTCCGCGCGGGGGAGTTCGGCGCCGGCCCCTTCACGCTCTCGCTGGAGGCGATTCGCGAGTTCGAGGTGACGAGCGCGGCCTACGACGTCACGCTCGGCCGCCAGGGCGGCGGCTCGGTGCGCGCCGCCACGAAGGCCGGCACGAACGAGTGGTCGGCCTCGGTCTTCACGTACTATCGTGGCAGCGGGCTGACCGCTTCCAGCGACTTTCAGGGTCGCTCGCGGGCGCTGAGGGAGTTCTCAGCCGTCCAGTGGGGCGGCAGCGTCGGCGGCCCGATCGTGCGCGATCGGGTGCACCTGTTCGTGGCGTTCGACCGGCAGGACTCCAGCGAGCCGCTCTTCTCCGGAGCGGTGGAGACGGCCGCCGACGAGATCGCCGCCGGCGTGGCGAAGGACTCGCTGGCGCGCCTCCAGAGCATCCTGCGCGCGAGATACGGCCTGGACCCGACGCGCACCGAGATCGGCCGGCTGGATCGGGATCCAGTGGCGAACACCATCTTCGCGCGCGTGGATTGGCGGTTGAACGACGCGCACAGCCTCACGCTGACGAACGATTTCAGCGGATGGCGCAGCCCGCTCGCCGGCGGGGTCGACCAGCCGATCACCCTGTTCGAGGCGCGCTCCGACTACAAGACGGCGGAGAACGCGACGCTGGCGTCGCTGCACTCGTTTCTCGCGTCCGGAATCCAGAATGAGCTGAAGGTCGGCGTCTCCACGTCGAGTCGCCGGCTGACGCCGAACAGCACGGCGCCGCGCGGCTTCGTGCGCATCCAGTCCACGCTCTCCAACGGCAGCCGCGGCGACACGCGCGTGCAGTTCGGTGGCAACCGGCTGGCGCCCGACGACAGCCGCGAGGTGCAGCTGCAGCTCATCGACCACGCCTACCTCCAGCGCGGCAACGTGCTGTTCACCGTAGGCACGGACAACGCGCTCAGCACGATGACGACGTACATCGCCGAGGCGCAGAGCGGGCTGTTCGAGTTCAACTCGCTGGCGGAGCTGGAGACGCTGCGTCCCTTCCGCTATAGCCGCACGCTGCCCCTGACTGCGCCGCAGCCGACCACGCACCAGCGCGTGCTGGAGGTGGGCGCGTTCGCGCAGGGAGAGTGGCGGCCGAGCGCGCGGGTCAGCGCGATGGTGGGCATGCGCTGGGACGGGACGGCCTTTCTCACGGCGCCGGCGGCGAACGCGCTCGTGGAGCAGGTGCTGGGCGAGCGCACCGACCGCCGTCCGGCCGACTGGTCGCAGTTCCAGCCCCGCGCGCAGCTGGTGTGGGACGTGGACGGGACCGGCCGCGACCTGCTACGGGTAGGCGGCGGCCGCTTCACGGCCCAGGCGCCCTACTACGTGCAGCACAATCAGCTGCTGAACGATGGAGCACGGATCGCCGATATCACACTCACTGGCGCGAACGTGCCGGTGCCCGATTATCCGCGCTATCGTGCCGACCCGTTCACGAACCCCGGCCTTCCTGCTGGCGCGGCGTCGCCGCCGCCCTACGTCAATCTCGTGGATCCCGACTTTCGCCAGCCGCGCGTGTGGAAGGGAAGCATCTCCTACCGGCGCCGCGTGGTCGACGCGACTACATGTACGCCGACCGCAACCTGCGCGCAGATCCTGCGTTCACGCTGTCGAACGAGGGTGGACGCGCGGTGTTCGTCCCCTTCGCCAGCATCGACGCGCAGGGCCGCACCCTGAACCAGAATGCGCTCGTGCTCCCGCAGCTCGGCCGCGTGCTGGAGCTGACGAACAGTGGTGAGGGGCGACAGCACGCGATGATCGTCGACGCCGTGGCGCAGCTTCCCTTCGGCGGCACGCTCGACGGGTCGTATACCTACAACCGGTCGCTCGACAACACGACCTTCGGCTGCTGTCTGGCGCGCACCTCGACGACGTTCACCGCAGTGGCGAGCGACCCGCGCGACCTCACCGGATCGTGGGGGCCGGCGGACACCGACTTCCGGCACAAGGTGGTCCTGGCCGGCACACTGCCGCCGCTCCTCGGCGCGCGCATCGGCCTTCGCTACGTGGGCAGCAATGGCCGGCCCTTCTCGGCCGTCGTCAATGGCGACGTCAACGGCGACGAGGCCACGAGCAACGATCTCGCGTTCGTGTTCGATCCGGACGATCCCACCACTCCGCCGGCCGTGGCGGCGTCGATGCGGCGCGTGCTCGACAATCCGGACAACGTGGCGCGGGACTACCTGCGGGCGAACCTGGGCCGCGTCGCGTCGCGCAACGGCGCGTTCGCACCGTGGACGGAGCGCATCGACCTGCGCGTGACCCGCGAGGTGAGCACCCGCAGCGCGCAGGCGATCGAGCTCGGGCTCGACGTCTTCAACGTCGCCAACCTGCTGAACAGGCGTTGGGGCGCCGAGTACCAGCTCCCGGTCGGGATCTCCAACCAGAACCCGGTGGTGCAGCGGATTCCCCTGCTCAACATCACGGGCTTCAGCCAGGCGAGTCGCAGCTACGTCTACACCGTGAACGAGAACTTCGGCGTGCTGCAGAAGGCGGGCACTCCATATCAGATCCAGCTGTCGGCGCGCTACAAGTTCTGATCGCTCGCTCTCACGCCGCGCGTCCCGACAGCGCCTCCGTCGCGGGCGGTCGCTCGACTCGCACCTCCTGTGCGCGGCGCATCAGCCACGCGCCCACGAGGAGCACGGCCGATCCAACGACCGACAACGCGGCCACGTGCTCGCCCCGCACCACGACGCCGAGCAGCAGCGCCACCACGGGAATGAAGTAGGCTGTCGCCGAGGCGCGCGTGGCGCCCAACCGGCCCGCCGCGACCGCGGCGAGGACGAATGCCAGGGCGGTGCCAAGCGATCCGAGCGCCAGCAGCGACAGCACCGGGCCGAGCGACCAGTGGGCGTGCAGCAGCTCGGGGATACCGAGCGGCGCCGTCGCAATCAGCGCGACGCCCTGCGCGCGCCAGAGTACCGGAAGGGCGCCGTTCCGCTGCTGCAATGGCCGCGCGATGTTGAGCGCGAATCCATAGAAGGTGAGCGCGAGGAGGACCATCGCCACACCACTCGCGCTGCTGCCCCCCTCGCCCGCGGACGGCAGCGCGACGAGCACGGCACCGAGCAGTCCGACGATGAGACCGAGGGCCACGCCGCGGGTCGGCGGCCGGCGCGTGAGCAGCCAGGCGGCGAGGGCCGTGAAGATGGGAACGGCGCCATTCAGCATCCCCGTGAGCGCCGACGTCACCCGCTGCTCGGCGAACGGGAAGAGGCTGAGCGGGAGGGCGAACCAGAGCAGTCCGAGCCACGCGATGCGCGCCCGATCTTCGCGCACCACGGGCTGGCGCACAGCCGGAAACAGGGAGAGCGTCGCGAAGCCGACGAGGATCCGCACGAAGGTGACGCCGTTGGGACCGAGCGCCTCCAGCCCTTCGGCGATGAACAGGAATGACGCGCCCCAGATCACTCCCGGGACGACGAGCAGCACCCAATCGCTCTCACGCAGCGCTTTCATCATCGAGCGGCCTCCGCGGCCGACGTCGTGCTTTCCACCTGCAGCGCGAGCAGGAGCGCGCATGCCGCAGCCGAGAAGACAGAATAGTCGAGGGGCGACTTGATCCCCTGCGAAAGGGTCATCGCGAGGCCGAACAGGACGAGCAGCAAGGGGACGGGCATCGAGCGTGGGACGGTTGGTGTCGCGGCGTGCATCAGCGGCTCACGTGAGAGAACGCGCGAAGTCTACCCCCTGGTTTGGACCTGCAACAAGCGCCAAATTCGATCAAGTATGTCTGGTCCAAAGTCACCCGCCGGGCGCGCTGCTGCTGGGCTACGCGGCCTTCGATCCGCGCGATCTCCGTGACGGCATCCGGCGGCTCCGTTCCGAATTCCCGCCGCACGCCTCACGTCGCCCCGCCGCACGGCTATTCATTGCCATGCCTGCGACCCGGCGCCACATTCTGCGACCCCGCCACGCTCACTGGAGGATTCAATGCCTTCCCGCGTCGACCTCACCCGCCGGAGCTTCCTCACCACCCTCGGCGTCGCCGCCGCGTCGCTCGCCTGGACGCCGACCCTTAGCGCCGCCGCCCCCGGCGCGCGCAAGCTCAGTCGGGTCGGCCTCCAGCTCTACAGCCTCCGCGACGACGCGAAGCGCGACGTCGAGCGCACCCTCGCCGACATCGCCGCCGCCGGCTACAACGACGTCGAGATGCTCGGCTCGTTCGGCAACTTCGGCGTGCCGCCCGCTCGCCTGCGCGCGGTGCTCGACAAGAATGGCCTGCGCGCCCCGTCCACCCACGTGAGCGGCACAGCGCTCGACGACCTCGATCGCCAGCTCGACGAGGGAGCGGTCCTCGGGCATCAGCACATCATCGTCGCCAGCCTGCCGATTGAAGGCAAGCCGACGCTCGACGACTACCGGCGTTGGTCCGATCGCCTGAACGAGGCGGGACGGCGCGCGCGGACGCGCGACATGTGGGTCGGCTTCCACAACCACGCCAGCGACTTCGCGCTCATCGACGGCGCCGTGCCCTACGACCTGCTCGCCGAGCGCACCGATCCGTCGTTCGTGCGCCTGCAGCTCGACACCGGGAATCTGGCGATGGCGGGTCGCGAGCCGATGGACTACATGAAGCGCTTCGGCCCTCGCTACTGGTCGTTCCACATCAAGGACGTCCCGAAGCTCGGCCCCACGGACGATGCGGAGCTCGGCAAGGGCGTGATCGACTTCAAGCGCCTGCTGGCGAGCATCCCCGACATCGACCGCAAGTTCATGTTCGTGGAGCAGGAGACGTATCCCGGCACGCCGCTGGAGAGCGTCCGTCGCGACCACGCCTACATCTCGGCGCTGGAGTTCTGACCGCGGTCGGGGTGCGAATGCGATGGCTCTCCCTTTCGGTCACCCTGCTCACCCTTGCCGCTGGTTGCGGCAAGGGTGAGCGCCCGCTGTTCGAGCTGTTGAGCCCAACGCAGACGGGCATCAGCTTCGCCAACACCATCACCACGCACGACTCGCTGAACGTCCAGTCCGACGTCTACGTCTACAACGGCGCGGGCGTGGCCGTCGGTGACGTGGACGGCGACGGCCGGCTGGACATCTTCTTCGCCGGCAACCAGGTCTCGAGCCGCCTGTACCGGAACCTGGGACAGATGCGGTTCGAGGACATCACGGAGCGCGCCGGAGTCGCCACGACGCGGTGGGCGACCGGCGCAACCATGGTGGACATCGACGGCGACGGGGACCTGGACATCTACGTCTCCGTGTCCGGCCACAAAGGGTCCGCGCCGGCCGACCGCGCGAACCTGCTGTTCGTCAACGATGGGACCGGCCGCTTCACGGAGGCCGCCGACCGGTTCGGCATCGCCGACACCGGCTTCACGACCCATAGCGCCTTCCTCGACTACGACGGCGACGGATGCCTCGATCTCTTCCTGCTCGAGAATTCGCCGACGGATTTCTCTCGCGGCAACGTGTCGGGGCAGCCGGCCGGCATGCGCGGCAAGACGCCCGGCAGCTACAACCAGCTCTACCGGAACGACTGCCACGGGAAGTTCAGCAACGTCTCCGAGCGGGCCGGGATCCTGCGCGACCCCGGTTATGGACTCGGCGTCGTCGTCGCCGACTTCAACCGGGACGGCCGGCCGGACATCTATGTGTCGAACGACGCCGCGCCGAACGACGTCCTGTACGTCAACGACGGGGATGGCACCTTCACCAACAAAGCGGGCCAGTGGCTCAAGCACGCGAGCGTGGCCGGAATGGGAGTCGACGCGGCCGACTTCAACAACGACGGATGGCCGGACATCCTCCAGGCGGACATGATGCCGCGCGCGCTCGGCCGGCGCAAACGGGTGAGCGGCTACCTGACGTTCGCGAATCTTCTCGAGTCGCGCAGCCGCGGTTTCCGCGACGACTACTCCGTCAACTCGCTGCAGCTGAGCAATGGAACCACCCAGGACGGGGACGTCGTCTTCAGCGAGATCGGCCGGCTCGCGGGCGTGTCGCACACGGACTGGAGCTGGAGTGTCCTCTTCGCCGACTTCGACAACGACGGCTACAAGGACATCTTCATCGGCAACGGCTATCCCAAGGCGGTCAACGACCTGGATTACGTGTCCGCCGTGCTCGCCGCGCGCCGCCGCGACGGCGTCGGTAGCTCGGGGCGCGGAGCAACGAGCCTTCTCGACCAGCTCCCCGCGTACGAGGAGCCCAACTACGTCTTCCGGAACACGGGCGACCTGCGCTTCGTCGACAAGTCGGCGGTGTGGGGGATGGATCAGCCGAGCTTCTCGTACGGCGCGGCGTACGCGGACCTCGACAACGACGGCAGGCTCGATCTCGTCGTGAGCAACATCGACGCGCCGGCCTTCATCCATCACAACGTCCAGCGGCCCGACGATTCCCATCACTGGCTGACGGTCCGGCTCGACGGCAACCCGCCCAACCGGCGCGGGATCGGCGCCACAGTGATCCTCACGGCTGGGGGAAAGAAGCAGTACGTCTACCAGACGCCCTACCGCGGGTTCATGTCCACCGTCGACGACCGTCCCCACTTCGGGCTCGGTGGCGCGACGCGCGTGGACAGCCTCGAGGTGGTGTGGCCGGACGGGCGGCGGCAGCTGCTGACCGGGCTGGCCGTCGATCGGCTCCTGGTGCTGAAGCAGTCCGACGCAAAGGAGTGCCCGCGAGGCGACCCACCTGCTCTCCACCGCGACCAGTACTTCCACCGGGCAGAACGAAGCGCGGGGTTGGCCTACGCGCAGCCGCCGGCCACGCTGGTGGACTACAGCGTGCAGCCGCTCCTGCCGTACATGCTCTCGCGGCACGGTCCACCATTGGCCGTGGGCGACGTGGACGGTGACGGGCTCGACGACGTCTACGTCGGTGGCGGCAACGGTGTGGCGGGCAAGCTGTTCCTGCAACGGAAGGACGGCACCTTCGCCGAATCAACGGAGGGACAGGCGTGGGCGGCCGACGCGGCCTACGAGGATTGGGGCGCGCTGTTCTTCGACGCCAATGGGGACGGGCGGCCGGATCTCTACGTGGCGAGCGGCGGCTATCAGCTCGGGCCGCAATCCCCGATGCTCCAGGATCGGCTCTACGTCAATCAGGGCAAGGGCAGGTTCGTACGCGACACCGCCGCGCTACCGCCCATGCTCACCAGCACGGCGGTCGTGCGAGCGGGCGACTTCAACGGCGATGGCCGGCCCGACCTGTTCGTCGGCGGGCGGCTCACGCCGCGCGGCTGGCCGACGCCCACGAGAAGCTACGTCCTGCGGAACGATGGCGGCCGCTTCACCGACGTCACCGAGCAGGTGGCTCCGCAGCTGGTGCAGCCGGGCGGGATGATCACCGATGCGGTCTGGCTGGACTTCGACGGCGACGGGCGCCTCGATCTGGTGACCGCGGGGGAATGGATGCCCATCCAGTTCCTTCGCGGTGACGGCGCGCGGCTGCGCAACGTGACGGCGCAGATGCACCTGCCGCCGATGCGCGGCTGGTGGTACAGCCTCGCCGTCGGCGACTTCGACCGCGACGGCCATCCGGACCTCGTGGCCGGCAACCTCGGCCTGAACCACAGCTACACCACGTCGAAGGACAGCACCTTCGGCGTCTACGCCGGCGACTTCACCGGGAGCCGCGCCACCGACGTCGTGCTCACGCAGAAGCTGGGCGACACCGAGTATCCCATTGCCGGCATGGCGCCGCTCGGCCGCGAGATCTACACGCTCGCGCTGAAGTTCCCCACCTACGGCTCGTTCGCCGACGCGTCGGTGGAGCAGCTGTTCGGCGCTCCCAGGCTGAAACAGGCTCTCCATTATCAGGCGGACACCTTTGCGAGCGTCTTTCTGCACAACGACGGCGCGAAGGGCTTCAGCGTGTCGCCCCTGCCCATGCCGGCGCAGATCGCGCCCATGAAGGCGATCGCCGTCCACGACGTGGACGGCGACGGAAACCTCGATCTGATCGTGGCGGGCAATCTCTACGACGCCGAGCCGAACACGCCGCGCGCCGACGCCGGCAACGGGCTGTGGCTGAGAGGGGACGGGAAGGGCCACTTCGCGCCGGTGTCGCCGCGCGAGAGTGGCTTCCTTGCTCCGTTGAACGTCACGGGGCTGGCCCTGCTCCAAACGTCGACCGGCGTTGGCGTATTGGTCGCCAACGCCGGTGACTCACTTCAGGCGTTCGTCATCAGGAAGCCCTGAGGGCTACGCCATCGGGCGCCGGCTCACCATCCCGGGTTCTGCTGCAACGCGGTGGTCCCGTTGACGGTGCTGAGCTGGATCTGGAGATCGGGAATCGGAAAGAGGTTGTGCCGGGCCACGAAGGTCTCGGCCGAGGCCAGCTGCGCTCTCCTCGTCTTCTCGGCCCCTCCCGCCATCCCGTTGAGATAGGAATTCAGCATCGTGTCGGCGATGCCCCACCGTCTGAGATCGAAGAAGCGCTGGCCTTCCATGGCCAGCTCCAGCCGCCGCTCGAAGCGAACGTTCGTGCGCGCCGTCGCCTGAGTCCACGGCGTCGCGTACTGTCCGACCCGGTACGTGGCCCACGTGATGTTCGGATCGTTGATCGGTACGCTGATGCGGGCATCGTTCGCGCACTGTGGGTAGGCCACCTGCACGGCGTTGGTCGCCGTCCACCCACATCCCGGCACGCGGACGGCGGCGCGAGCCCTGATCTGGTTGACGATCGCTCGCGCCGCTTCCGGTGAGCCGGCTTCCGCCTCCGCCTCGGCCAGCAGCAGCAGCGCATCGGCGTAGCGGAAGATGTGGATGTTCACGGAGTTGAGCTGCGTGTTCGTCCAGCCGACGGTGCTCTGCGCGCCGGACGCCTGCTCGTGGGTGTTCTTCTTCGGGCTGTAGGGACCGCCGTACGCCGCCGCACGGATCCAGTCCGGCTTGTGCGTACCCCAGTCCTTGTAGGGCACGCCGTCGCGGCCGACCGTGTAGTCGAGGCGGGGATCGACCGCCACCGTGTTGCTCGTCGCCGTGAAGGTGGCGTTCGGGGCGTTCCAGTTCGCATCGCTCAGCGCGATCGGAAGTCCGGTGGCGTCCACGCGATAGAAGTTCACGAGGTTCTGCGACGGCTGGTGGAAGCCGCAGCAGCCGAAGGGGCTTCCCGAGTGCGGGAAGTTCAGCCGCTCGCCGAAGTTGGAGTTCTGGCCGTCCGGCTGTCCGTCGTTCACCGAGGCCTGGTAGGCAAAGATCGTCTCCTTCCCGTTCTCGAACTGCGCGAAGCCGGTCCAGACGCGATCGAAGCTCTGCTCCAGCGCGTAGACACCGCTCGCCTGGACTGCGCGCAGCGTCGTGAGCGCTCCGGCGAAATCGCCGTTGTACATCTGCACGCGCCCCTTGTAGGCCGTGGCGGTCCACTTCGTGGCCCGTCCGACCTGTCCGTCGCGCGGTGTCACCGGCAGGAGGGCGATGGCGTCGTTCAGATCCTTCAGCAGATCCGTCGCCACCTGCGCCTTCGTCTCGTTCGCTTTGCGGAAGTCCGTGTCGTCCTCCTTGTAGTAGGGCACGTTGCCCCACATCCGCCACGCTTCGAAGTGGTAGTGCGCGCGGAGGAAGAGCGCCTCACCCTTGATGCCGGCCGCATCGACGGCGTTGATGGCCCCGGGGCGCGCCGCCTGCACCTGCGCGAGCAGACGCAGCGTGGAGTTGGCGCGCACCACCCCTTCGTACATCGCGCTCCACTTCTGATTCAGGTAGTCCTGCGCCTGCGGCGTCGTCCAGTGGAACTCCTCGATCTGATCGACGTTCGGCTGGTCGGTGGGCTCCGAGCCCTTGTAGGCGTCGTCGCTGGTCGCGCTCCCCCAGACCCAGTTGCTGACCGCGCAGCCCCACGCGCCGCTCGACGTCGTGCAGTCGAGCTGGCGGTACGCGGCGATGAGCGTGCCCTCGACGCCCAGCTTGGTGCTGAGGGTCGACTCGTCCAGCGCGCCCTGTGGGGAGGCGTTGCTGTTCAGGAAATCCTTGCAGCCGTAGAGTGTCCCGCCGGCAAGGATCGCCGCGACCACCCCGGTGAGCCACGGAAATCTCGATGTCAATCGCATTGTTCAGCTTCCTCGAAGAAGTGGCGCGTGCGCTAGAAAGAGGTGGTGAGGCCGATGCTGAACACTTTGTTGCTCGGATACGTCCCCTGATCGATGCCGCGGAACTGGTCGCGGACGTCGCCGGCGGCCCGCTCGACCATCTGCGCCGGGAGTGACGGATCGAGCCCCGGGTAGCCCGTGATGGTGAACAGGTTCTCGCCCAGCAGATAGACGCGCGTGCCGGACAGCGCCCGGCCGATGAAGCGCATGTCCTGGGGAATGGTGTAGCCGATCTGGAGGCTGCGCATCCGGACGTACGAGCCGTCCTCGACGTAGTAGCTGCTGAGCGCGTAACTGTAGGTGTCGTTCACGTCGAGGCGCGGATACTTCGCGTCCAGGTTCGTCGGCGTCCACGAATTTTCCAGCCGGTCCTGGCGGACGTTCGTCGAGAAGTTGCGGAAGACGTAGAACTGCTTCTGCGCGTCGAAGATGTCGTTGCCGAAGGAACCGAACACCGTCGAGTTCACGTCGAAGTCGCGCCACCGCGCGCCGAGGTCGAGCCCCGCAGTGAACTTCGGATGCGGGCTGCCGATGATCGTCCGGTCGTTCAGGTCGATCTTCCCGTCGCCGTTCAGGTCCGAGAACTTGATGCGCCCGGGCGCGGCGCCGCCCTGCACCGCGTGACTCGTGACGTCGGCCGCATCCCGGAACATGCCCTCCGCGACGTAGCCGTAGAACGCGCCGATCGGCCCCCCGACCTGGTTGATGACCGGGTTGCCGAACCGGACCCCGATGGGACCGTAGAAGAAGTTCTGCACGCCGTCGATCTTGACGATCTCGTTCTTGTAGTGGCTGCCGTTGAGGGTGGCGTTCCACCACGAGCCCCGGTGGCCGATGGAGAGGTCGAACCCCGTGTTCTGCACGCTGCCGATGTTGACGAAGGGCGGGTCGGCGACGCCGGCCGTGGCGGGGAGGGCCGGGTTGTACAGCAGGTTCTTCGTCGTGCGCTTGTACAGGTCGAGCACGACGTCGACGTTGCGTCTGCCGGAATCCCGCGACGATGCCGGTGTTCGAGCCCGTGATGTCATAGAACGTGTCGCCGGTGCTGCCGCCGAACTGCGAGACGATGCGCCCGGTGGGGATGAGCTGGTTGCCGGTGATGCCCCAACCGTAGCGGAGCATGACGTCGTTGAAGATCCGGTTGTCCCGGAGGAACGGCTCGTTGGTGATCCGCCAGCCCAGGCCGACGGCCGGGAAGGTACCCCAGCGATGGGTGGGCCCGAGGCGCGACGGGCCGTCCGTCCGCAGCGTGCCGCTCAGGACGTACCTGTCGGGGAAGCTGTAGTCGGCCTTCCCGAAGAAGGAGAGCAGGGCGTACTTGCCGCCCGTGCTGGACACGCTCTTGGACTTCGCGTCGCCGAGCGCGTCCTGGATGTACCGTGAGTCGAGGTCGGTGTTCAGCAGGCTGCCCTCCGACGCGGTGATGAAGCGGTTGTTGCCCGCGTTGGCCTCCTGCCCGACCAGCACGTTCAGGCTGTGCGACCCGCGCGTCTTGATGTACTGCGCCGTGTTGCT
>WNFK01174501.1_pt1 | contig 12712 bp, 9 predicted proteins | sample 5400281 | NCBI WGS metagenome assembly WNFK01 (sample SAMN13153350, study PRJNA577476) | soil metagenome | isolation source: 20 cm soil on Douglas fir-dominated hillslope | place: USA:California | collected 2013-09-17
TGGTAGGTCTGGCGCTCGAAGTCCAGCTTAGATTGGTTCAGCGTGTCGGGCGAGAACCAGACTAGCTCGCCAGTGGTATCCATGATCATCGCGCCGCCCTGGCCGGGACCGGAATTGGCGAGGCCCAGGAACAGGTACTGCAGGTCGTGATCGGGAACGAACTGACGCAGCGTAACCTTGGGGGGCGTCAGGTCGGGCCGTGACACAAAGTGCTGAAGATTCTTGTCCGGCCGGAGCGCGTTACGCTCATTGGCGTTGCTCGTCCCGCAGCCGACGAGGCCCAGCCCCGCCGCCGCCGCGGCGGCCGTGCCGGTCCGCTTCAGCAGCTGCCGCCGGGTCAAGCTCTCGTTCATGCGGTACCTCGCCACAAGATCAGGTAGCTGCGCGGTCAGCTGATCGTCGCGCAGCCTTTGCCGAAGCCAGAGATTCGAGACCAGAAGCTTCGATGCGCCCGATGCGGGCCGTTATACCCCATTACCTCACCCGATCTTAACGGGAGCCGATTTCTTCAGCACTTTGCCCTTCGCATCGAGGGCGTGAACAGCGAAGTAGGGACCTTTGCTGCGGACGGCGATGGCGGTCTCGAAGCCGCTCTTTCGCGCCGCGCCGACCCTAGCCAGCGAGGTCTTCGTCTTCCCGGCGAACACGGTCCATGACCTGACCCCGGTGGCGCCGTTCCAGCTAGCGTAGACGGTGGCGCCTCCCGTGCGGTGGCGAGCAGCGACCGCAGGGAGGTCGGCTGGATGGCCGGTCCAGTTCTCAGTGAACGCACGGTAGGACGGAGCACCTTTGATTATGTCGGCGTCGAGCAGCAGCCGTCCGTCGGCCGCGAACTCCGAGAAGTGCGGCTCGGTGCCCCAGCCCACGAACATCCGGCCGTCACGCAGCAGCTGGGCGCTGCCCATGGCGCCCGCCATGTAGGTTTGGCGCGGATGTATGTAGGCCTTCTGCAGAAAGACGCGCTTCGTCTTCGTGTTGACGTAGAGCACGATCGCCCGGGAGTTCCGCTCCTCGGCCGGCAGGCCGCCATTGTCGAATACGGCCAGCCGGCCGTTGCTGTGCGGGCGTACGTGGTGCTGCCAGAAGAACTTGCTCCGCGGGCCCATCGTGAAGTCCGACCTCTTGCCGTTCAGCCGCCAGACGATGTGCCCGGTCGTGCGCTTGACTCGGTAAACGGTCCAGGTGTTCCTTCCGGAGATCAGTAGGTCTCCCGTGCCGTCGCCGACCTCGGCGATCGAATTGATGTGGAAGTAGTTGTACGGCGAGGACGCCGTCCCGTGGCCGCCGTCCCTGACGCCGAGCTTCTGGTAGGTCTCGGCCAGCGGTACGGGCGGATTGGTGCGTGCCCAGCTGTCCCACTCGAACAGTAGCTTTCCGGTCGCGATGTCGATCTCCTGCGCGACGCCGGAGAGCAGGTGGCCGTTGGCTGGTCCGCGAACGGCGCGCAAGTCGACGTTGGAGTGGGGCCGGTAGATCGTGATCAGCGCGGTGCCGAGCTTCGAGCCTTGCGTGCCGGGCGGGGTGACCACGAACTCATGAAAGTCGGCCAGTTCGCCGCTGACCGGGCGGATGGTATGCAGGATCTTGTAGGAGGAGTCAGCGATGACAAGCTCACCCTTGCCGAAGCCCGCTACGATCAGGCCCTGAAACCAGGTGAGCGCCGGCCGGCCGTTAAAAGTCTGAACGCTGAAGTTCATCCGGTGATGCGCCGCCGTGTTCGGCCCTAGCCAGACCAACTGGCCGTGCGTATCGACGATATAGCTGCCGCCATGCCCGGGACCGGAGTACGGGCCGTTGAGGAATATGTAGCGCGGGTCAGACGGTACAACGTGCCGCCGCACCGTGATCCTGGGCGGGGTCAGGTCCGGGCGGGATAGGAACGGCGGTCCGGAGGATGAGTCCGCTGCCTGGATCGTCCGTACAGACGGGGGATTGGGCGTGCAGGCGCCCAGGCCGAGCCCGGCCGCGCTCGCTGCGGACGCGCCGGCCAGCCCGAACAGGCCCCTGCGGGTCAGATCCTCAGTCATGGGCCGAGCCTCCGGGTCGGGGATTGTCGCACTACAGCCATCTGGGGGTTCATTGTGTCGCATGCACGCAAGCCGACGGCGGACGAACGGTCATCCTAATCGCATCGCGGCGATGGGCTGACCGCCGTCCGCCTTGAGCTTGACCTGGCCGCGGCACTCCTACTGTGCGGGCGGCAGGCAGACGGCGCCTCGGTCGGCACCGGAGACCAGCGCCGCGTACTTCGCGAGCGCTCCGCTCGTGTAGTTGGCCGCCGGGCGCTTCCAGCCTGCCCGCCGCCGGTCAAGCTCCGCGTCGCCGACGAGCAGATCCAGGCGGCGCCGCGGCACGTCGAGCGCGATCGGGTCGCCGTCGGCGACGAGCGCGATCGGCCCGCCGTCGAACGCCTCGGGCGCTGTGTGCGCGATGCAGGCGCCGAACGTCGCGCCGGAGAACCGGCCGTCCGTGACGAGGACCACATCCTGGCCGAGTCCGGCGCCCTTGATCGCGGCCGTCACGGCGAGCATCTCGCGCATGCCTGGCCCGCCCTTGGGGCCCTCGTTCCTGATCACCACGACGTCGCCCTTGGCGACCTTGCCGCCAGTGATCGCGGCGAAGCAGTCCTCCTCGCGCTCGAACACCCGGGCCCTGCCCTCGAAGCGCAGCGTCTCCAGGCCAGGCACCTTGACTACGGCGCCGTTCGGGGCCAGGCTGCCGCGCAGCACGGCAAGTCCGCCCTCGGATAGGAGCGGGTCGCTGACCGGCCGCACCACCTCGCCGTCGGGCCGCGGTGCCGCGGCGACGTTCTCGGCCAGCGTACGGCCGTTGACCGCGACCGCGTTGCCGTCGATGAGCCCTGCCTCGAGCAGCTCGCGGAGCACCACGGGGAGCCCGCCGACCTGGTCGAGCTCGCTCATCACGAACCGGCCTGCCGGGCGCATCGACGCGATCAGCGGCGTGCGGCGGCTGATCACGTCGAAGTCGTCAAGGGTCAGCTCCACCTGGGCCTCGGCCGCGATCGCGAGCAGGTGCAGGATCGCGTTCGTCGACCCCGCCGTGGCCATCACGACCGCGGCCGCGTTGAGGAACGCTGTCCTGGTCATGATGTCGCGCGGACGCAGCCCGGCAGCGAGCGCCTGCACGGCGGCCTCGCCGGTCGCCCGGGCGAGGGCGGTCCGCTCGGCGCTGACCGCGGGCGGCGAGGCCGCTCCCGGCAGCGCCATACCGAGCGCCTCCGAGCAGGCCGACATCGTGTTCGCCGTGTACATGCCCGCGCAGGAGCCAGCGCCTGGGCAGGCGGCCCGCTCGACCGCGAGCAGGTCGGCGTCGGACATGTCGCCGGCCGCCTGCGCCCCGACCGCCTCGAACACGTCCTGGATCGTCAGCGACCTGCCGAGCGCGTGCCCGGGCAGGATCGTGCCGCCGTAAAGGAACGCGGCCGGCACGTTCAGCCTGGCGCACGCCATCAGCATGCCGGGCAGCGACTTGTCGCAGCCGGCGATCGCGACGAGGGCGTCGAACCGCTCCGCGTGCACCATCAGCTCGACCGAGTCGGCGATGACCTCGCGGCTCACGAGGGACGCCTTCATGCCCTCGTGCCCCATCGCGATCCCGTCGGACACCGCGATGGTGCCGAACTCGATCGGGACTGCGCCTGCCTGCCTGACGCCCTCCTTGGCCGCTTTGGCGAGCCCGTTCAGGTGCAGGTTGCAGGGCGTTACCTCGTTCCACGACGAGGCGACCGCGATCTGCGGCAGTTGCAGGTCGTCCTCGCTCAGCCCGACCGCCCGCAGCATCGCGCGCTGCGGTGCCCTGGCCGGGCCGGTGGTAAGCGGGCCGCTGCGCGGCCGCGGCAGATTGGTCATCGGCTCAGAGCCTCCTTTTTGGCTTAACTAAACTCAGTGGTCCGTCGCCTGCACACGCCGGCTCATCACGCGGGAATGAGCGCCTCAGCGCCTGCGCGGAGCAGGCCATAGCTGATCCCGTCGGCAAGAGCCTCCCAGGACGCGGTGACGATGTCGTCGCAAACCCCGACGGTGGTCCACTCGCCTTCGTGGTCGGCGGAGGTAAGCATGACCCGGGTCACCGCGCTCGTCGCTGCCCGGCCGTCCAGGATCCGCACCTTGTAGTCGACGAGGTGGATGTTCGCAAGCTCCGGGTACAGCTCCGAGAGCGCCTTGCGCAGCGCCTGGTCAAGCGCGTGCACCGGCCCGACGCCCTCGCCGACGGCTACCACTCGCTGCTCGCCGAGCAGCAGCCTGACGATCGCCTCGCTCCGGTCGGCACCGCCAGTCTTCTCGATGACGACCCGGTACCCCTCCAGGTCGAACCACGAGGGCATTTGCCCAGCGACGCGCCTGACCAGCAGCTCGAAGGAGGCGTCGGCCGCCTCGAACGCGTAGCCGCGGTGCTCGGCGGCCTTGATCTCGTCGAGCACTGTGGTGGCAAGTCCAGGATCGCTGGACAGGTCAAGCCCCATCTCGGCGGCTTTGACCAGCACGTTGCTGCGTCCAGCCAGCTCGCTGACCAGCACGTGCGTCTGGTTGCCCACGCTGGCGGGATCCACGTGCGAATAGGCGTCTGGCCGCCGCGCGATGGCAGATGCGTGCAACCCTGCCTTAGTGGCAAAGGCCGATGACCCTACGTACGGCTGCTTCGCGTCAAACGGCAGGTTCGCGACCTCCGCGATCTCCCGCGCCGTGGCCGCGAGCGCGCCGAGCCGCCCCGGCGGCAGCAGCTCGTGCTCCCGCTTGAGCTCCAGGCCGGCGATCACGGCGAACAAGTCGGCGTTGCCGCACCGCTCGCCGTACCCGTTGGCCGCCCCCTGCACATGCGTCGCGCCCTCGCCGACCGCGACCAGCGAGTTCGCAACCGCGCAGGCGGAGTCGTTATGGCAGTGCACCCCGACCCTGAGGGCCGGGAACTGGCCGAGGACGTCCCGGACGACACGCACGATGTCGTCAGGCAGCGTCCCGCCGTTAGTGTCACACAGCGCCAGCGTATCCGCACCCGCCTCAGCGGCCGCGGAAAGGCAGGCGAGCGCATAGCTCCGGTCGGCCGCGTAGCCGTCGAAGAAGTGCTCAGCGTCGAATACGGCCCGCCGCCCCTCGCGCACGAAGAACCGCACCGAGTCGGCCACCATAGCCAGGTTCTCCTCGCGCGTGGTCCGCAGCGCCTCGTCCACGTGCAGCGTCCACGCCTTGCCGACCAGCGTCACGATCGGCGTCTTCGCCACGAGCAGCGTCTCCAGGTCAGGATCGCCATCGGCGGACCGGTTCGGCCGCCTCGTCGCCCCGAACGCGGCCAGCTGCGCGTTCCGCCACGGCAGCTCACCGGCCCGTGCGAAGAACTCCTTGTCCTTCGGGTTCGACCCAGGCCACCCGCCCTCGACGACATCAACCCCGAGCGCGTCAAGCGCCGCGGCGACTCTCAGTTTGTCCTCGACGGTCAGATCGAGTCCGACTTGCTGTGAACCGTCGCGGAGGGTGGTGTCGTACATCTCGACGAAGGCGCGCCCGGCGGAATCCCTCGTTGCTGCTGCATTCATCGGGTCACCTCCGTGCGGGCGAGCTGCTCAGCTAGAGCGTCGGCCCAGGCCTCCGTCGTCGCGGCACCGCCGTGCGCGAGCACCGCGTCGACTGCTCCTTCGAGTTCGGCTGCAGCTTCGGGCTCGCCCAGGTGGTCGAGCATGAGGGCCGCGGACAGGACGGCGCCCGCGGGGTTGGCCTTGCCGGTGCCGGCGATGTCGGGGGCCGAGCCGTGCACTGGTTCGAACATCGACGGGCCGGTCTTGTCCGGGTTGAGGTTGCCGCTCGCGGACAGGCCAAGGCCGCCGGTGAGGGCGGCGGCAAGGTCGGTGAGGATGTCGCCGAACAGGTTGTCGGTGACGATCACGTCGAACCTGCCTGACTCGCTGACCATGTACAGGCAGGCCGCGTCGACGTGGGTGTAGTCGAGGCTGACGCCCTGGTCGGCGGCAACCTCTTCTGCCACTCGCATCCAGAGGCTGCCGGCATTGGTGAGGACGTTCGTCTTATGGACGAGGGTGAGCTTGCCGCTGCGCTTGGCCGCGAGCTTGGCCGCGTACCTGACACAGCGCTCGACGCCTGCTCTGGTGTTCAGGGACTCTTCGGTCGCGGTCTCGAAGGCGGTGCCGCGGTGCACGATGCCGCCGGCGCCCGCGTACAGCCCTTCCGTGTTCTCTCTGACGACGACGAAGTCGAGGTCGTCGGCGCCGGCGGCGTCTACCCCTGGCCGCTGTTTGGCGGGGCGGAGGTTGACGTACAGGTCGAGTTCGAAACGGAGGCGTAGTAGCAGGCCTCGTTCGAGCACGCCGGGCGGGACTTGCGGGCTGCCGACGGCGCCGAGCAGGATGGCGTCGGTCTTCCTGAGGCCATCGAGCACCTCGTCGGGCAGGACCTCGCCGGTACGCAGGTAGTGCTCGGAGCCCAGCGGGCAGTGCCGCCAGTCGATCGTGAAGCCGTGCTGCTTGCCTGCTAGGTCGACCAAGTCCCGGGCTACGGCCGTGACCTCGGGGCCGATGCCGTCACCAGCCAGATGGAGCCAGCTCATCATCCGGCGCAGCGGGCGGCCGACCCGCTCGATGTCGCTGCCGCCCGCTTCGCGGCGAAGCCTGCTGAAGTTGGGCCTGCCTGCGTCGTCTTCGGCGATCCACTCCCTGGCGAACTCGCCGGACTGGATGTCGGCCAGTATTTTGGCCATCGCCTGCTTCGTCGGCTCAGCAATAACCTTCGGGCCCCTGGTCAGATCGCCGTACTCGGCGGTGTCACTGACGGAGTAACGCATCCAGGTCAGGCCGCCCGCCTGCATCAGGTCCACGATGAGCTTAAGCTCGTGCAGGCACTCGAAGTACGCGACCTCTGGCTGGTATCCGGCGGCCACAAGGGTCTCGAAGCCGGCATTCACCAGCGCGGTGACGCCGCCGCACAGCACGGCCTGCTCGCCGAACAGGTCGCTCTCGGTCTCCTCCTTGAAGGTCGTGACCAGCGCGCCCGCCTTCGTTCCCCCGATCGCCTTGGCGTATGACTTGACCAGTTCCCAGGCCTTGCCCGTCGCATCCTGTGCCACGGCAACGAGCACTGGCGTTCCCTGCCCGGCCTCGTACTGCCACCGCACCGTGTGCCCCGGCGCCTTGGGCGCCACCATGGCGACATCGACATCCTCAGGCGCGGTCACATACCCGAAGTGGACGTTGAACCCGTGCGCGAAGAACAGCGCGTCCCCCGCCTTCAGATTCGGCCCGATCGCCTCCGCATATAGCTTCCGCTGCCCCGTATCCGGCGTCAGCACCATAATCAGATCCGCCCACCCGCACACATCAGCAGGACTCCCCACAGTCAGCCCCGCCTCTTCAGCCTTGACCCGCGACTTCGACCCCTCGGGCAATCCCACCCGCACGTCACACCCCGAGTCCCGCAGACTGAGCGCATGCGCGTGCCCCTGTGACCCGTAACCCAGCACCGCGATCTTCCGGGCCTGAGCCAGCCCGAGATCCGCCTCATCGTCGTAATACACAGTCGCCATCAGTAAGCCCTTTCACGCTTTTGTCTTTGAAAGTTCTAGCTCGTGTAACAGTCCCGGTCTGCGCCAAGGTGATCCGGCCACAGCCGTTCAGGCGTGGCCGGCATTACCTAGGCGCAGGCTCCTAGCCCTGCCAGGTCTTCGTCGGTAATAGTCCCGCTCCCACGCCCGATCGCGATCAGACCGGTCCGCACGAGCTCGCATGTCCCGTGCGGTTCAAGCTGAGCGATCAGAGCATCGAGCCGCCCCGGGCTACACACCGCCTCGAGCACGATCGTCTCCGGGCCCATGTCCACGACATTCGCGCTGTACGCAGTTGCTATGTCGAGCAGCTCGGCCCGCACAGAAGGCTGGACGGACACTTTAATCAGCGCTAGCTCGCGCTCGACTGCCTCGTCCTCACCCAGCTCGACCACCTTGAGTACCCGGACCAGCTTCTCGAGCTGCTTGCGCACTTGATCCACCGGCGTGGTCTCGCCATCGACGACGATCGTCATCCGGCTGACCCGCGCATCGCTGGTCGGGCCGACCGAGAGCGAGGTGATGTTGAACGCCCGGCGCGAGAACAAACCGGCGACGTGCGCGAGCACGCCTGGCTTGTTCTCGACCAGAACCGAGAGGGTGTGCGTGGTCATTTCGCGATCACTTCCCTGCGCGCAGCGGCCTGCTGTTCTGCCGGGGTGAACTCGGGGCCGAGGACGATGTCGTCATTGGGACGGCCCACGGGCACCATGGGGAAGACTCCCTCGGCATCGTGGGTCCGGAAGTCCACGACGGCCGGCACGTCGCTAACGGACAGAGCCTTCTCCAGCACCGCATCCACGTCGCCTGGCTGCTCGCAGCGCAGCCCGACGCAGCCGTAAGCCTCAGCCAGCTTGACGTAATCGGGGATGTCGGTGCCGAGATGCACCTCGGAGTAGCGCTCGTCGTAGAACAGCTCCTGCCATTGTCTGACCATGCCGAGGAAACCGTTGTTGAAGATCAGCACCTTGATCGGCAGACCCTCAATCGCGCAGGTAGCGAGCTCTTGCGCGGTCATCTGGAAGCACCCGTCGCCGTCGATGGCCACGACCAGCTCACCTGGCCTGCCGATCTGCGCGCCCATCGCGGCGGGCACCGCGAAGCCCATCGTTCCTGCGCCGCCCGAGTTGATCCAGCTGCGCGGCCGGGTGAAGCTAAAGTGCTGCGATGCGTGCATCTGGTGCTGGCCGACCCCGGCGACGACGATCGCGTCGCCGCCTGTCATCGCCGAGAGCCGCTCGACGACGTGCTGCGGCTTCAGCGGACCGTCGGCTGCCTGGGTGTAGCGCAGCGGATAACTGCTCTTCCAGCCGGCCGTGGTGGCGACCCAGGCGGCGGTATCCGCGGGGCCCTCGACATCAATGATCGTGCGCGTCGCGCGGGCGAGCTCGGCCATGACAGTCCGGAGGTCCCCGACTATCGCGACGTCGGGAGCGCGGTTCTTGCCGATCTCAGCGGGGTCGATGTCGGCGTGCACCACCTTTGCCTTCGGCGCGAAGGCGGCCAGCTTGCCGGTGACACGGTCGTCGAACCGCGCGCCGAGCGCGACGATCAGGTCAGCCTCCTGCAGCGCGGCGACCGCGGCGTACATCCCGTGCATGCCCGGCATGCCGAGCGCCAGCGGATGCGAATCGGGGAACGCACCCCTGGCCATCAGCGTGGTGGTAACCGGCGCCTGGGCAAGCTCGGCCAGGTCGCGCAGCGGCTCGTGTGAGTCGGACTTGATTACGCCGCCGCCCACGTACAAGACTGGTCGGCGCGCCTGGTGCAGCAGCCTCGCGGCCGCCGCGATGCGCTCGGGGTCCGCTGGCCCGGGCAGCCGGTAGCCGGGCAGGTCAAGCGCCGGCGGCCAGGACCAGGTGGTTGTGGCCTGGAGAATATCTTTAGGCAGGTCGACAAGGACCGGCCCTGGCCGACCCGTTGAAGCGATGTGAAAGGCTTCGGCGATCGCGGCCGGGATGCGTCCGGGGTCGGTGACGAGCTCATTGTGCTTGGTAATCGGACCGGTGATCCCAGTTATGTCGGACTCTTGAAAGGCGTCCGTGCCGATCATCGCGCGGGGCACCTGCCCGGTGATCGCCACAATCGGAACCGAGTCCATATATGCGTCGGCTAGGGCAGTCACCAGGTTCGTGGCCCCCGGGCCGCTGGTCGCCATGCAGACCCCGGTCCGGCCCGTGGCCCACGCGTACCCCTCGGCCGCGTGGCCAGCGCCCTGCTCGTGCCTGACGAGCACGTGCCGCAGGCTGGACGACCGCAGCGGGTCGTAGGCCGGCAGGATGGCGCCGCCTGGCAGGCCGAACACGACGTCGACCCCCTGGCATTCCAGGCTGCGGACGAGCGCCTGGGCTCCGGTCACTTCCACGGTTCTATCTCCCTTGAGAATCGGATCTGTGCTGTAAGGGTTCGCGATAACAAAAAACCTCCTGGCCGATCCGGCCGAGGAGGAGTAGCGCGAGCCCGTCACCAGGCTCGCGCTACGTGATAAGGAGTACTCGGATTTCGGTCATCATCAGCAATCTCTGTGAGCCTGGGGTGAATACCGTGGGAGGCGACGCTGCCTGCCGCCCCCCACCTTAGGGCATTTCAGGTGGTCGCGTGTGCGCGGGGGCCAGATGCAGGCAGCCAGCCTGGCCTCCGCCGTTCGAATTCAGTGATTGCGTCGGCGTGCCTGAGCGTGACGCCGATGTCGTCTAGGCCCTCGAGCAGCCGCCAGCGGGCGTAGTCCGGCAGGTCGAATGGCATGCTCAGGCTGGCCGACGGCATACCGATCGTGCGCTCGGCGACGTCCACGATGACATCGGCATCCGGGCGGTTCGCGAGCGCGGCAATCAAGCTCGCGACGCTCTCCTCGCCGGCCTGCGCGGTCACCAGGCCCGCGCCGATGCTGTTGCCTCGGAAGATGTCGGCGAAACTCGGGGCGATCACCGCCGCGAAGCCGAAGTCCTGGGCAGCCGCCGGGGTGTTCAGCACGAAGCCGGGATCGGCGCGCCATGCCTCGAACAGCCCGGCGCCGAACCCGGTGCGCTCGACCCGCTTGAGCCAGGCAGCCGGGATGATCTGGTCGGTGTCGATATCTCGGCGATCAAGGGTGACCGCGCGGCCTTCGACCTTGCTGACGGCGCGCATCTAGCCTGCTCCCTCCAGGTCACCAGGCATCGCGAAATGGCCGGCCACGGCCGTCGCGGCCGCCATCGCGGGTGAGACCAGGTGGGTGCGCCCGCCCGGGCCCTGCCTGCCTTCGAAGTTCCTGTTGCTCGTCGACGCGCTGCGCTCTCGCGGCGCCAGGATGTCGCCGTTCATGCCCAGGCACATCGAGCAGCCGGCTGACCGCCACTCGAACCCGGCGGCCGTGAACACCGCGTCCAGACCCTCGGCCTCGGCCTCCGCCTTGACCCTGGCCGACCCCGGCACCACGATGGCCCTGACGCTGGGGCTGACCTTCCTGCCCTGGAGCACGCGTGCCGCGGCCCGCAGATCGGCGAGGCGGCCGTTGGTGCACGAGCCGATGAAGACGACCTGGACCGGGATGTCCCTGACCGCGGTTCCTGGCGTCAGCCCCATGTAGTCAAGCGCCCGCTGGGCGGCCTGCTGCTGGGCGGCCGTGCCGAGCGAGGCCGGATCGGGTACCACGCCGTCGATGCTGACTGACTGCGCCGGGTTGGTTCCCCAGGTCACGACCGGCCGCAGCGTGGCGGCGTCGATCCGCACCGCACGGTCGAAGGTCGCGTCATCGTCGGTGACGAGCGACCGCCAGTCGTCGAGCGCCCGCTCCCAGTCCGCGCCCTTCGGGCTGTGCGGCCTGCCCTCGAGGAAGGCGAACGTGACATCATCGGGCGCGATCATCCCGGCTCGCGCGCCCGCCTCGATCGACATGTTGCAGACCGTCATCCGCCCGGCCATGTCGAGCGAGCGGACCGCCGCGCCGCGGTACTCGATCACCGAGCCAGCGCCGCCGCCGGTGCCGATCTCCGCGATGATACCGAGTACCAGATCCTTGGCAGTCACGCCAGCGGGCAGTTCTCCGTCCACGATCACAGCCATTGCCTGGGGTTTGACCTGTCGCAGGGTCTGGGTGGCCAGCACGTGTTCCACCTCAGTCGTGCCGATGCCGAACGCGAGCGCGCCGAAGGCCCCATGCGTCGAGGTATGGCTGTCCCCGCAGACCACGGTCATGCCCGGCTGCGTCAGCCCGAGCTGCGGCCCGATGACATGAACCACGCCCTGGTCGGCGCTGCCGAGGGGGTAGAGCGTGACGCCGTGAGCCTCGCAGTTCTTGCGCAGCCTGGCCATCTGCTCAGCAGCGAGCGGATCGGTGATAGGCCCGAGCGGGTTGATCGTCGGGACGTCGTGGTCCATGGTGGCGACCGTGAGATCGGGGCGGCGCACCGTCCGGCCCGCCAGCTCGAGGCCCTCGAAGGCCTGCGGTGAGGTGACCTCGTGGACCAGGTGCAGGTCGATGTAGATCAGGGGTGGCTCACCGTCGGGACTGGCGACCAGGTGGCGTTGCCATACCTTGTCGAAGAGCCTGCCGCTCGCTGCGGCCGCATCGCCCACGCTGTTCTCCATCTCGCCAGTCGGCCTAATCGTGAAACTGCGCGTCGCCGCCATTGTCCCGGCGGTCAAGCGCGACCTGCACTGCGTGCAGCGCCGATGCGCTGGTGACCGCCGGGTCGGCGGGCCGGACTTCTGGATACGTAACGGGTCTCATCACACGCTCCTGTGGTTACTTGGCCCTGTGGTTACTTGGCCCTGTGGTTACTTTGGCCCGGTGGTTACTTGGCATTGAGAGAGCCAGGCGTTCCAGCTGGAGGCGGAGCCGTTGCCGCAAGCCAGGAGCCGCGATGTCTGGGAAAGGCACGCTGGCTTGCTCCCGATAGGGAGCTAAAAACGGGGCACACGGCCAGCGCCTCATCCCCGTAGCGGGTTGCTGGCCTGCCTGATCAGGTCCCGCTACGGCTAATAAGAATTACCGCGAAGAGCCGCATGACCGGTCCACTGTATCCGACCCGGCGTGGCTGTTGCGAGTGGGGGGCACGGCCTCCCCTACAGCAGGCCGAGCTTGCCGCCGCGGGTGATCGCCTGGCGCCTCGTGGTGACTCCCAGCTTGCGGTAAACCGAGCGCAGATGGGTTTTCACTGTATTG
>WNFK01238912.1_pt1 | contig 12711 bp, 11 predicted proteins | sample 5400281 | NCBI WGS metagenome assembly WNFK01 (sample SAMN13153350, study PRJNA577476) | soil metagenome | isolation source: 20 cm soil on Douglas fir-dominated hillslope | place: USA:California | collected 2013-09-17
TCACGGGCCGCACAGCATCCCTCTGGTGGCGCTCGGAACGGGCCTTCTGTGGTTTGGGTGGTACGGCTTCAACGCTGGCAGCGAGTTCCGCGTGGACGGTACGACCGCGGTGGCCTTCCTCAATACCGATCTGGCCGCGTCCTTCGCGGCAATCGCGTGGCTCGCGGTGGATTGGCTACTGTCCCGCAAGCCCAAGTTCGTTGGCCTGCTGACGGGGGCGGTTGCCGGGCTGGCTACGGTGACGCCCGCGGCAGGCTACGTCTCACCCGCGACAGCGGTGTTGATCGGCATCGTCTCCGGCGTGGTGTGCTACTACGCCGTGGCATGGAAGAACAAGCGCGGCTTCGATGACGCACTCGATGTCTGGGGCGTGCACGGCGTCGGGGGCGCTCTGGGGATCGTGATGCTAGGCATGTTCGCGACGCGGGCCTTCAACCCGTCGAGCACCAACGGACTTTTCTCGGGTAACCCCGCCTTCTTCTGGAAGCAGTGCGCCGCGGTCGTGCTCTCCTCGGCATGGGCCTTCGGCTTCACGTACGCGATGCTCTGGTTGATCAACATGGTGACGCCGGTCCGGGTGAGCGTCGTAGAAGAGAAAGCCGGCCTGGATGAGTCCCTGCATGGGGAAAAAGCGTATCTGGAGGCGGTGTAGATGGACCCGCGCGGCGGGATCCTCCTGATCGCGGTCCTCGCGGGCCTCGCGGGCCCGAGCACCGGTTGGGTGCCACGGGCGGACGCGCAGGACTCCACGGCGACTCGGCCGTGGTATGAGGTGATCTCGGTCAACGGGTTCGTCTCCTCCAGCTACTCGTACAGCTTCAACCGTCCGCTCTCCCGTGTGAACGGCTACCGGGTCTTCGACTTCGACGACAAGTCGTTCAAGATCGACGTTGCCGAGATTGTGCTGCAGAAGCCGACGCCGAAGGCGGGCGATGCGGGCTTCCGCATGGACGTCGCCATGGGCGGCTCGATCCCCCGCGTCACGGCCGCGGCGGGGCTCTTTCGCGATGCGTTCGGAAACGGCCAGGACATCGATCTTCAACAGGCCTACGTGAGCTACCTCGCGAACGCGGGCCGGGGATTGAAGCTCGAGTTGGGGAAATTCGTCACGCATTTCGGATACGAAGTGATCGAAGGCTACGACGGCTGGAACGACAACGTCACACGGTCGCTCCTCTTCGGTTACGCGATCCCCTTCACGCACACCGGTATTCGGGCCGCGTACCCGTTCAGCGACCGTGTTTCGGCCACGGTCATGGTGGTCAACGGTTGGGACGATGCGACGGACAGGAATCAGCAAAAGTCCGCCGGGGCGCAGTTGAGCCTCACCCCGTCCTCGAAGTTGACCCTGATTCTCAACGGGATGTACGGCGCAGAGCGACCCGACAACAGCCGCGACCCGCGGACCCTGCTCGACCTCGTGGCGATGTGGAAGCCTTCGGGTGGGACCGTGCTCGGCCTGAACCTCGATCACGGTAGGGAAGAAAACGGGGCGTCACCGGGGCGGGATGCCCGCTGGGACGGCGCGGCCGTGTACGTCCGCGTCGGCCTTACTGAGAAGCTCTCCCTCATAGGGCGCGCGGAGCGATTCGGCGACTGGGACGGCGGGCGGACCGGTCTGATCCAACGCTTGAACGAGGTCACGCTGACCCCGGAGTTCCGCCCGTCGCCCGGGATCGTGATGCGCGGCGACCTACGCCTCGACCATTCTGACCAACCGGTGTTCGAGAACCACGGCGCCCCGGACCGCGATCAAACGACCGCGATCGCGAGCATGTTGTTCGCGTTCTGAGGGGGGGGGCGGCGACGTTCCTGACGGGTCCCGCTTCGCCCGCGAGAAGCTCAATCCCCCGTCTGTTCCTCGGCAGCTTTGGTGCTCATGTGGTCGTGGATGATGGTCCACTTGGAGCCGGACTTCTCCAGAACCATTGTCATCGCGCTCGGTGCTTGAACGGCTGTCTCTCCTGCTCCAACTGTGATGGTGTACGGCGCGACAACGAGCGCGTACGAAGCGCCTAGCGGAACGACATCGATGGAGCCGATCGAGATCTTGTAGCTCCCTTCCTTCCCGACCAATTCATCCGCTCCAGTCCGGATTGCGTCCCAACCCCTGCTGATCTCGCCATCCTCCACAGAGGTGACGCCAGCCTTTCGGCTGTACATCTCCATCGTTCCGGAGATGTCCCCCTTGTTCACGGCATCGACGAATGTCTTGACGAATGCCTGGACCTCCGCACGAGTCGCGGCACCGGTCTGAGCTCCGGCGCCCTCCAATGGAAAGGGCAACAAGAGAAGGGCAAGCATGGACGCAGCGAGAATCCGAAACATGGTCGGCCTCCTTCCGAAGAATGCAAGGGGGGTATCCACGAAGGTGGCCGTAGCCTAGCATGCCGCCTCGGCCTAGACCTCCAGAATGCTGGTGATCGCCTCGACGAGCTCCCGGCACCGTACGGCCGCGTGCGCGACGTAGGCCGGACCGACATAGAGCTCGATCTCCTCCGCGATCTTCACGCACGTAAGCGGCTCCTCCTCGGCTAGGGGAGAACCGGGAGGACGATAGAGCACGCGACGAACGTCTCTCATGATTCCCCGTGGATCCACGCCGTTTGCGATGCGGTGAAGTTCGCGCACCGTTGACCCGTCGAGAAAGACCTTGATCTCGCGGAGCGTCATCTGCCGCCTCTTTAGCTTTTGCAGGACTAACAGACGAACAACGTGCTCGTAGGTGTAGCGCGCGGCAGGGCCCGAACCAATCGAATGGGGGATCAGCCCCCGCTGGACGTAGAAATAAACGTTTCGGAGGGGTATCCCGGTCATTGCGAGGAGTTCGAAGGCATCGAATCTGGCCGGATCAATTCCGTCTTCGAATTCCCGGAGCTGGTATTCGGTCATTGATCTGCTCTCCCCGGGGTTGTGGGTGTGGGGGGATTAGCCGGGGATTTTCGAGGTGTCCTTCTTCGCTCCGGGGGGGTGTTCTCTATTGGGCCACTGTTAACACCCGCTGTCAACACTACCTGTGGGAGATATAAGGAGGGGCGGGCGGGCGGCCGGACAGGGCCGGGCGCCACTTGCCGACAAAAGAAAAGGGGGCGCGCCGCCCAGACCGCGCCCCCCAACCTCGAAAGAACTCGAACTACCGAAGGATCGCCGTCTTGCGGAACGTCTCCTTTCCGTCCGGCATGGTCACGCGGTAGAGATAAATACCGCTTGGAGCGCGCCCGCCGCTGCTCAACCTGCCGTCCCATTTGATTCCATAAACTCCGGCGGGATGATCCTCCGCGAACGTACGAACGAGCCGGCCCGATATGTTATAGACGCGGACCACAACGTATCCCGCTTTCTCCAGCGAATAACTCATGACCGCTTGGCCATCGACGGGATCTGCCACGATGTGCCTCCCTGCTTGCGTGACGCCCGTTTGCGGCATCCCAGCCGCAAGACCCCCTCCTGAGCCCACATGATTGGTTGTCACAACGCGAAGCGTGTACGGCATCGCCGCGTTGCTGTTGTTCAGGAGCGCGATCGCATAGGATCCCGGCACGGCCGTAACCGCCTGGAGCGAACCGGTCGGCAGTTGACTCACAGCGTCGCCGAGCAGCGCCCCGATCGGGTCAAAGATCTTGATCTCGCGGCTCGTCAGCATTTCTTCGGGAACCTCGAAAATCCCCTCGATCAGCTCCGCCTTTTCCGTGGTCGTGACGTGCTGCACAACGATCCCGGGCGTTCCCAGGACGCCGGCGGGCGCTGTTCCGGTAAAGGTGATCTCGCTCTCGCTCGAGCTGCCTGTGCCCGACCCGCTCCCTCCGGTAATCACGAAACCGTCCACGTAAATCATGTCGCCGGGGCTGCTGGCGTCGTTGAGCGCGGTGAGTCGGAACGTGTGGGGCCCGCCGCCGGTCGGGAAGCTCGCGAACTCACCGAATGTGAGATCCCTCTTCCCGGACTGGTCAGGATGCACTGGATCGGAGGGCGGGCGATTGAAGCTCACGGTGCCCTTCGTTACTCCGTCGATCTTGACCTCCGCGGCCCCTCCGCGCGGCCCGCGCGCCATTTCCACGTCCACTTGTGTTCCGGTGTAGTGGAATTCGAGGTAGGCTCGCGGGTTCTTCTTGTTCGAGCCGACATTGCGACAGTATTGGCCGTCGGTCGCGCGAGGGTCATCGATGTCGTGCCAGCCGCCGAACTGCGTCACGGCGGGATCGTGGCAATCGAGGTGGGTGATCCCGGTGCTGCTCCCGAGCGGACGCTGAGTTCCCTTGGTGAAGAAGGTGATGGCGCTCGTGGACGGTGGATCCACCCCATCGATGATCGTCGCCTCGTAGGCGATGTTCGGGAAGCCATCCGGGTCGATGGTCACCGAGGAGTATTCCGCCAGCTCACGGGTGCCGCTGGGGCAACCGAGGCCCCGGAGACAGATCTGCCCCTTGTGGACGATCCCTCCGCCCTGCTTGCTCGCCACATCGATATAGACGTTCGGCTGGGCGGCGAGAGCGTTCTCGACCTGCGCGTAGACGAGGCGCCATTGCGCCGGGGCCGACTCGAATTCGGGCGTGTCGGGATCACCGTCCATGTCGGTTCCGTACCAGATCACCGCGATCTTCCCCGGCGCGCCGGCGCGGACCCACGGGAGCACGCAGGTGCGCGTGAACTCGAATCCCGCGACGCGCGGCGCGTTGAGCGGGAGCGGCTTCGTCCAGCTCTCGGGGAGGGTCGGATTCGCGCCCGCAGGGCAGCTGACCAGATAGATGTTGTGGCGGTCGGAAAAGACGATATGGAGGTTGTCCCCGGTATCGAACGTGTTCGGCGCGAAGATCGGCGCGTCCATCGTGCCGACCGGGATGTTCGCGGGACCATGCGCGGGATACCGCGGCGTGCGCCACACGTAGAGATCGCGCCTGTCGCGGCTCACAAAGGTCCCGAGGAGCGTCCCGTCGCTCTGGAGCACGCTGTTCCCTCCGACGTCGTCGGCCACGCCGGTGGCAGGATCCTGCACGAACGAGCTCTTCGGCCATGTCACGCCCCCGTCGTCCGACTGGACGACGTAGACGTCGTGCTGGCCCAACTCAAGCTCGGCCGCTTTCCGGAGGCTCATGTAGATGGTCTTCTCTCCGCGCGCCACGTTCCATTGGCGATCGAGAGCAGCGGTGGTGAACGGGATGATGGCGAAGTTGTCCCCGCGATCAGTCGACACCGACATCGTTGCCGAGCCGAGCCAGAGGCTCGTCACGTAGACGCGGCCCGTGGATTGGATCCCAGGCGAAACGCCGGGCACCGGCGGCACGACGTAGAAGGGATCGCCAAGAGCTATGTCGTCGTCGCCGCCCCCCACGCCCCCTTCGGGAGACGGCGGGACGGGCGAGGAATTCTGCCCCCCATCCGGCTGGCCCAGGTACAGGAAGGACGAGCCCCCGTTGTCCGACCTCCAGAAGTCGACGCCGCCCGGGATGCCCCGGATCGCGCCGATGTAGATCGTTCCGAAGCGGTCGACCTCGATCTCGGGCTCCACATCCTGGTCGATGAAGACGTTGCTCCGCTCCTGCTCGGGGAGCTTGACCTCGGGCTTGAAGCCGAAGTCGAAGTGGTTGTAGCTCGCGGTCCGGAATTGATTTGGGGGCTCCGGCGGACTGGTTCCGAGCGTCGCGACCGCCGTGTACGACTCGTTGACCGCCCGGTAGATGAGCACTGAGATGCGATAGACACCCGGAGCCCCCGTGAATGAGACCTGCTCTGAATTCCCCACCGGCTGACCGTCCACGGCTATCTCGGTGCCGGCGCTGTTGAAGGCGTGGAGGTCGAGATCGTTGAGCGGATTTGTCCAATCGATGCGCACGGTCACCGTGTGGATGGTGGGATCTGTGCCCGTGACGGTGAGCATGAAATCATCGCAGTGGGAGTTGGTGCAGTCGGCGCCAACCGGGTCCGACGTCGACTCGGTGAAGGGGCCGCCGCCCCACGTCGCGGTCGGGCTGCCCGGCGACATCGTACCGCTCGCCGGGGTGGCCGCTCGAGACGCGGGCGCGAACAAGAGGATCGAAAATACCAGGGCGAGCGCGAGGACAGGGACGGGAGGGACACGCAGGGACGTCCGCATCGGGGACCTCCATCGGGAGAAGGACTCCTGTCGAACACATCCGGTCTGCGGGGGCGACCGTAAAAGGACCGAAAAATTGTACCGAGGATGGAACGCGCGGACCTATCAGCGTGCTTCGGAAAAATGCGTAGGAGAATGGCCGACCGGGCTGTCGGCGTGCGTCCTACAGGACGCGGTGGAACACGGTGATGTCCGCGGCGTCGCGAAGCAGATCGACTCGGTTGATTTCGACGCGTACCACCGTCAAGCCCGTCTTTGCGCTGATATCCGCCATGAGCTTTTCCTCGTTTCCCGGCCTCAGCAAATCGAGCTGGTCGTAGCACATGAGCGTCGAGCGCTCCATGCTTCTCGAGCTCCCGAGCTCCAGGATCGCGGTCGTCACGACGATGACCACGTCGACGGCAAGCAGCTCCGCGATGCTCACGCCCTGGTCCGCGAACGCGTTGAGGACGCCGATTCCGATGACTATGAATAGATAGGTGAGGTCGCGGATGCGGATCTGCTCGGTGCGGTAGCGCAGGATTCCGAACACACCGAACAACGCGAGCGCGAGTCCGATGTGGGTGGAGACCTTTCGCAGCACGAGGCACAGGCAAAAGGTGATGAGGTTGAATAGGAAATAGGTGAAGACGTACTCACGGTTTCGGTACAGGCGATAGTAGATCAGGCGGATGACGACGGTCGCGAACGCGAGATCCAGGAAGAGGCGCACGAGGAGCCTGCCCAGGTCGAGCCAGTTCACGACGAGATCGGAGCCGAACAGGTCGCTCACGCGGCCCTCCGTTCCAGGCCGCGAATGCCCGGCAGCAACGCATTGAGGCGCACGTCTGGACGTGTGAAGGCGATGGCCGCGCAGTACTTGCTCGCCCAAGCCGGTCTCCAGCCGGCCGCCCGCAGCGCCGACATCACGGGTGTGCTCCGGCTGATCGGCCACTGCTTCACTTCCACGATGGCCACCCCGGGCAGGGACCTGCGCCGCTCTCCCATGTTCACCTCGAGATCGAAGTCGATCGTAACGCGCTCGTTGGTTCGGACGCCGAGGAGGGTCACCCGTTGGAAGCGGGTCCAGACCTGGGGGTCGAGGCCCCGGTGGATCCCCGTGTAGGCTTCCGCGAATGCCTGGTCGGCCGCGCTCATCGCGCTGTCGCCGTATTCATGCTCGCGCCAGACCTTGGCCGTCTCGAGGTCGTTCCTCCGCGTCTTCACTTCCAGAAGGGTCACGCGCCGGTCCGGGTAGTGTCGGATTCGGACCTTATGCCGAATCCTACGGCCGCACCGTTGTGCGTTGAAGAAATCGAGATCCGGCGTGTCGAAGTACAGCGTGCGGTACGAGGCGATCAGCCCGTCGCCGGCGGCCAACACGGCGTACTCGCCCGCGAGCGGGGGCAATACAGCGGCCGCCGCGGCAGGGGACACTACAAACTTCGAGTCCGCCCTGCGGCTCAATTCCCGGCGGAACACGAGGTCCGGCGGCGCCGAGGGAAAGCGGGCGAGCAGATCCCGCCACTCCCCGATCGCCGGCGCCCCTCTAGAATCTGACCTGGGTCCAGAGGTAGAGCTTGTCGTCACCCCGCACGCCATCCTTCCTCTGTCGGTACTCGTAGTTGACCATGAAGCGCAGCAACTCCGCGGGTAGCCCGTAATAGGCTCCCAGGGTCCAGCGGTGGAAATCGTCGTCGAAATCGTCCAGGCGAACGATGGGGCCGATTCGCCATCGGGTCTTTCCCACCAGATTTACATAGTATCCAACCGGCTCGTCTCCCTCGCCGGTGGACTTGTCCACCTGATGGCCGCTGACGTACTCCGAGCTGAAGAAAAACTTTGGATAATCCAGCTCGACGTCCACACCGTATCGGTTGAACACGATCCGGAAGTCGTCCGACGGGTCGAGCGGGTCGTCTCCCGGATCGATCATATCCCCGACGGCGCCGGAGACTCCCACCCTGGTGGAGCGATCGCTGTCGTCGTCCTTCCAGCGAATGCCGAGCCGCCCCCACCCGTTCTTCGTCGGGGTGTCGTCCGCCTGCACATTCATTCCGGCGCCGTTCACCACCGTGAACGCGTCCTCGATGCGCGTTCCCTTCCCGATCTTGAGACTCCCGATGAGCCCCACGCCGATGTCCCGCAGGGTCACCCCACGCGAGAGGTTGTCGGAGACGTCGCTCCGATTGACGGCGTACAAGTTGGTCGACGACTCGCGGTTCTCGTAGCCGAACTGCGTCTTCTGCTGGCCGATCCGGATATCGTGGCGTGGGATGATCTTGAGGGTAAGGAAGGCGTCACGAAGCACGCCGGTGATTTGCGGCGCCCGGGGATCGATCTCGACGTCGTACGAAACCTTGGGCGACAAATCGCCTTTGACCCCGATCCGGACCCGTTGAACCCGGAAGTCATCGTTGTCGACGAGCGAATCGTCGCCCGTCGCGAAGGCCATCCGGTAGTGGACCTGGAAGTACCCGAACACGACGACCGGCGGTTTCAAGGGCTTGTGCTTGTGTGACGTGGTCGCGGTGTCTGCGAAGTCGGCCGCGGCAGCAAGGTCCGCCACCCCGGCGGAGACGCCGGTCTGCGCATGCCCGACCCCGCACCAGAGAAGAAGGATGATCGCCGCGAGTCGCATCGCCATGTGGCCCCTACGGCGCGGGCCTGGTCACGGCGGTCAGCTCGACGCGGCTGACGCCTTGATTGGAGACTTCGAGAACGGTCCCAATTCCGGAAGCGTAGAACTTGAACGCGCGATTCCCAGGCTCAATCGGGGTCCACTCCTGAGTCTTGATGCAACCCGTGAACGTTCCGTACGGCACCGCGGCAGTCTCATTCAACCCCTTCACGCGAGCTTGGTCCGAAACCACGCCCGGCGCGTTCTCCTGGAGGTACGTATCGCCCATCTGGGGATGGGCCAGCATGATGACCCCGGCCTGCGCTCCGTTCTTCCCCGCCTCCCACGAGCCGACGGTGCTCACCGGGGGTCCGAGCTCCTTCGTGTCCTCCCCGAAATACCAGACGTTTCCGTCCTTGTCCGGGGCGTACCAATCGAAAGTGTCCTCTTTGAGAGCGCCGTTCAGGTACACCGCATCGTGGACGACGAATGTCGCTACGCCGAGGATCGGCTTGCTGTCGTAGGTCACGGTGACCGTGTCGGTCTCCACTCCCTCCGGCGTTACCTGTCGGTACGTCAGGACGGTGCCGGGGACGAGGGGGAAGAAGGGGTTCTGCACGCCGCCTACGAAGTTCGCAGGCACGAAGGGAATCTCGATGCGGGTCGCGTTGGGGTCGGCGGTCAAAGCCTGGGCACTTTGCGCGTTCGGGCCGAGCGGAGCCAGCCCCGTCCGGGCCTCGTTGCTGCACCCGATCAGAGCCAGCGCGATCGCGATCAGAACCATCCGGAAGGTGACACTTGCTTGGAAGCGCATGGGTTGTTCCTCCTGTCCGAGCACGCAGTCCCCCCTAGGGCCGCTCGTCATGGAGGGGAACAAACGAATTCGGAGGTTTGTGACGGTGTCGCCGCGTCCGGGGATTACTTTTCCGACGGCGCCAATCGGAAGAGGTAGCCTCCGACCGCGTCCTTCGACCCTTTCGTGGTCACGCGCTCGCCTTCCTTGAGGAAGACTTGCCCCTTGCCCGTTTGGATCTCGACCCACGGCGCGGTGCGTGGAATCTCGACCTCGAACGTGGCCGAGGGATCCTGGACGGCGATCAGGAGCTGATCCGCGCTCGAGGTGAAGCTGGCGGCGCCGGTCGGCGCGTGGACCTGAACTTCAGGCTCGTCGGTCAGCGAAACGAAGACCTGCCCGTCGCCTTCGGCCGATTGGAAGAGGATGAGAAGCTTCTGCTCCGGTCGAACCGAAATCCCCGCGCCGATTGCCGGGGATTCTTCCGGGGCGGGGCCAGGTGTCGGTCCCGGCCGGCCGCCCATCCTCTCCACGATCGCATGGACCCCCTCGCGTACCGGCGAGCCGGGCACGGCATAGGCCGCGCCGGCGATCCCCACTACGATGAGGATGGCCGCGGCCCGCCTGAGAAACGCGAGGTCGACCACCGGCGGGCCGGGCGCGACGCGCGGGGCCTGCGCCCGAACGGCGACCGCTTCGGCGCTGATTCGAGGCAGCGCAGGGTCATCCACGGCGCGAAGCAGCGCGTGCACCTCGTTCTCCTCCCGCTCCGCTTCGGCGAGACGCCGGCGGCAGTCGATGCACCCGGCTACGTGCTCGCGGACAGCACTCGCGGCCTGCGGCGGCAGCTCGCCGTGCAGGAGACGCTGAACCTGTTCCTCGTCAAGATGCACCCGATGACTCCTCGTAGATCTTGCGGAACGCTCGCTTGGCGCGGGCCAGGAGCACCCCGACGCTTGCTTCGTTCATGAGTAGAGCCGCCGCGATGTCCCGGTAGCTCAACCCCTCCGCCCGGAGCAGGAGCATGTGTCGCTCCCGCTCAGACATCCGGTCCAGCGCCGAGCGCACGCGGCGGCGCGTATCTTCAGCCTCCACGGCAGCGTCGGGGGCCGGCGGCGGGTCCGACAGCACGCTCTCGCCGCGGGCCGGAGTCAGGAGCCTGAGACGCCGGCTGCGGGTCGTGGCAGCGTTCCGGAAAAGGTTCATCGCGACGCTGATCACCCAGGCATTCGGCGCATCCGGCAATGAGCCTCTCTGGTACAGCTTGACGAACGCCTCCTGGGCGACGTCCGCCGCCAGCTCCGGGTCGCCCGACAGGCGATTCAGGTAGCGGTAGACGCTGTGGAAATGCGCCTCGAACAGCTCCACGAATCGCTCGTGGAAGGACGGTGTCGTCTCAGGCTCCAATCCTGTCTCCACGGATAGGAACCGGAGGCTCGATGGATTTGTGACAAACGTGGAGCGGCGGGATCAGAATCCCCAGTCGAGCCCGAGGACGAGAGGGGCCCGGGGACGCATTTCGACCCCGGAAAGGTTGCCGGTCGAAGGATCCCTGACGTAGGCGAGAATGTTCTTCCGGCCGAGGATGTTCGTGGCCGTCCCGAAGAGCGCTACGGTCGCGTCACGTCCCCCGACCCCGATGTGCCATTGCTTCCGGACGCCCAGGTCGAGGCGGTAATACGTCGGCAGGGCGGTTCCGCCGAGCGCCTCCCCGTTGTAATAGGGGCTTCCGCCGAACTCCGAGCCGCGGTCGAGGATGTTGTTGGCTTCCCACTCGAAGCCGCCGGCAATGACCGTCGCCCGGCGCCCCATGGCCGCGCTAAGGCCCAGGCGAATGGAGGTCGTGGCGTTGGGGAAAGCGACCACCCCGCACTGCGCGACGTGCGTCGCGCCGCTTTCGGGGACGTAGCTCGAGTTGCCGTACGAGAGGCTCGTGTGCTGCAAGCCGTAGCTCGCGACGATGCCGTACCGCTTGGCGCTCAGAGCGGCGTCGGCCGACACGCCGCGCGAGGTTCCGGACCCGACCGCGAACGCGCCCATCGCGAACGGCTCCCCCTCCACGGGCGCGACGAGGAGCAGACCGCCGGCGCGGCGCTCGTACGCCTGCGCGCCGAATCGCAGGCCCTCACGCGGACGGTAGCTTCCGGCGATGACACCCAACTGGGACCGGGCGACAGGGACGCCCGGGGCGCCCGCGCCTATATAGATGTCGACCGGAAACACGTTGCCGACGACCGACTCCGCGTTTCGGAGCGATTGGGCGAACTGATGCGCCTGTGCATAGCTCCCCGATAGCTTGACCCGGCTCGAAGCGTTCCACACTAGTTGCGCGCTGGGCCCTAGATGCTGCGTGCCCCCGGTCGCGGCGAGGGCGGCGCCCACATTCAACTCGACCCTCCTGCCGATCGCGCGCCCGTGCCGCGCGACCGCGGTCGCGACGGGAGTATTCGCCTCGAGCGCCCAGGAGGGCCCGGATGTGGAGTCGGGCAGAATCCGATACGACGTCCGGCTCTGCTCGACGCGCAGCTCCCCGAGGGTGGCGGTGCGGGCGGAGTGGTGCTGCACGGCCAGGAGCAGGCCCTTGTCGCGGCGTGCCGCTCCCATGTCCACGGGGCCGGCGTGGGACGCCCAGGCGGAGCCGGCATCCGTTTCGGCACGCCACCCCAGGACGCGGACGGCAGTGCTCGAGAAGACGCGTTTCCATTGAGCGCCCAACGATCGGCTGGTCCACTCGAAGGTATTGCGGCGCGGGTCCTGGACGGCTCCGTCTTGGGGAGCCACGGCGGCGGCCGTGTTCAAGTCGTTCTCGTTGCCGTACCCCAAGAACTGAATTCGCCCGCCAAGCGCCGGCACCTCCAGCTTGGCGAGCCAATCCCCGGTTTCGCCCCTCAAGTAGGTGGGCTCGGTCTTGGGGGCGATTCCGTCCGGGAGCCCCGACCGCACGCTCACCAGATAGCCCGCTCCCGTCGCCCCGAGCGGACCATCGGACGTGATGCGCGATTGCGTCGTGCTGACGCTTCCTTGAGCGTGGACGTGGTCTTCGGGCTCACGCGTGACCGCCTCGATGGCCCCGGAGAGCGTGTTCGGATACGAGGGCAGCGGAGCCGCGGACGCGAGGCGCAGCTTGGAGAGCGCGTCCGGGTTCCAGCCGCTGGAAACGCCGCCTGAATGGTAGGGATTGAAGATCGGGATCCCGTCGAGGAGATACGCGGTTTGGTCCGAGGCTCC
>WNFK01211274.1_pt1 | contig 12709 bp, 14 predicted proteins | sample 5400281 | NCBI WGS metagenome assembly WNFK01 (sample SAMN13153350, study PRJNA577476) | soil metagenome | isolation source: 20 cm soil on Douglas fir-dominated hillslope | place: USA:California | collected 2013-09-17
GGGCGGGCGCCCAGCGCCTGGACCCAGCGGTCGAGCATCCCGCCCAGGCTGCCGTTCTCGAGCTGCGTGACGACCGCGATTGCCCGTCCCTTGCCGCCCGTCTTGAGCGCGGCGATGCGATCGGAGACCGTCTTGCTCGCGGCGTCCCACGTCGCGGACTTGAACCCGGCGCTTCCCTCCCGAACGAGCGGGCCCGCGATCCGGTCGGGATGGTAGAGCCCCTGCAGGGCCGCCTGGCCGCGCATGCAGAGCGCGCCCGCGTTGACGGGATGATCCGGGTTCCCCTCGAGCTTGACGATACGACCTTCGCGGTTGCGCGCGATGACTCCACAACCCGCCGGGCACTCGCGGCAGACCGTGGCGAACCAGGATGCGACACCCGGCACGAGCTGCTCGTTCGGCACGACCAGCGGAAGAATCGTCTCGCTCGCCTGCTGGCAGCCGCCGGATGCGGCCGCGGCGCCGGACACCGTGACGATCTTGAAGAAGTCGCGTCGATTCATCTACCGGGTTCTCCGGATCGCGGGCGGCGCGAGCTCGCCGGCTCCGTTTTTCAATGGTGGCAAGTCACGCAGTCGAGCGGCGCATGTTTGCCGGCCGTCTCGTTCTGCTGGCGATGGCACTCCACACACCAGCCCATCGTCAGGGGCGGCGGCGCGGGCTTGAAACCCACGAGATGCAGCAGGTCGACCGTCAGCTTCGGGCCGGTTTCGGCCGCGAAGGTCGTCATCGTTTCCACGGGACCGTGACATCCCTGACACTTGAGGCCCGTGCGGATGTGCGCCTTGTGCGGAAAGTACGTGAACTCCGGCAGCTTGTTCACGCGCACCCACGGGATCGATTCTTTCTTGGCCTGGAATTCGGCGAGCTTCTTGATCTCCGCCTTATCCGCGGCCGTGATCTTGTGGCACCCCATGCAGCGCTCGACCGATGGCAGGCCGGCGTATTCTGATCGGCGCGCATCGCTGTGACAGTACTGGCAGTCGATCTTGTAGGTGCCGGCGTGGACGTTATGCGGAAAGTTGATGGGCTGCGCCGAAGGCTTCGCGGCCGCGGCCGGCTGACGGCTCCACGATGAGATCGCCAGGAAGACCAGAACGGCTAGGAGCGCCGCGCCGAGTGCGCCTACTCCTGCCCTCGCCATCATCGACGGTCGGTTGCCCTCCGGCGGTTTTCTAGATTGCTCGTGAACGCTATCACGTGGTCCGGGCGGCCGTCAATCTATTCGCGCGGTTCGAGCGTGCTCGCGCGAGCGCTCAGCCCGCGGCCAGCGCCTCAGCGGCGGCGCGCGCCGCGAACGCGATGTCGGCGTCGGTGTGCGCGAGCGAGACGAACGCGGCTTCGAATTGTGACGGCGCGAGAAATACTCCGCGTTCGAGCATGCCGTGGAAGTAGCGCGCGTAGCGCTTGGTGTCGGAGTGCTTGGCCGACGCGTAGTCGGTCACCGGCCCGGCGCAGAAGAAGCCCGTCAGCATCGAGCCCACGCGGTTGACCGTCAACGGAACGCGCGCGCGCTCGGCGCCGGCGCGGAGCCCCCGCTCGAGCTCGCCGCCGAGCGCCTCCAGATGACGATAGACGTCGCGATCGCGAAGCCGCGCGAGGGTCGCCAGCCCCGCCGCGACCGCGAGCGGATTTCCCGACAATGTCCCGGCCTGATAGACCGCACCGAGCGGCGCCACGTGGTTCATCAGGTGGCGTGATCCGCCGTAGGCGCCGACGGGTAGCCCGCCGCCGATGACTTTCCCGAGACACGTGAGGTCGGGCTGCACGCCGTAGAGTGCCTGGGCGCCGCCGTACGCGACGCGGAAGCCGGTGATGACCTCGTCGAAGATCAGCACGGCGTCGTGGGCCCGCGTGACCTCGCGCAGCCCTTCGAGAAATCCCGGACGCGGCGGCACGACCCCCATGTTGCCGGCCACCGGCTCGACGATGACCGCCGCGATCTCGCGGCCGCGCTCACGGAAGACGGCCTTGACGGCCTCGAGATCGTTGAACGGTGCCGTCACGGTCAGCTGCGCGAGCGGCCCGGGCACGCCGGCGCTGTCGGGAATGGAGAACGTCGCGCCGCCCGAGCCGGCCTTCACGAGCAGGCTGTCGGCGTGACCGTGATAGCAGCCGTCGAATTTGAGCAGCAGCGGACGACCGGTCGCGCCCCGCGCCAGCCGGATCGCGCTCATCGCCGCCTCGGTCCCCGAGCTGACGAGCCGCACGAGCTCGATCGACGGGTACGCGGCGGTGATCGCCTCGGCCATCTCGACCTCGAGCCCGGTCGGCGCGCCGTAGCTCGTGCCTCGCGTCGCTGCGTCGGTGACCGCCGCGACGACCGTCGGGGCCGCGTGGCCGAGGATGAGCGGTCCCCACGAGCCGAGGAAGTCGAGATACGACCGGCCGTCGACGTCCCAGAGTCGCGCCCCCTCGCCGCGCGCGACGAAGAACGGCTCGCCGCCGACGCCGCGGAAGGCACGGACCGGGCTGTTGACGCCGCCGGGAATCACCCGGGAAGCGGCCTCGAACAGACTCTTCGAGTCGCGCATCAGGAGCTCCGTCCCAGGCGCGCACCGATGCCGAGGCGCTCCCACACGCGGCCGGCCGCGAACGAGAGTCGTTCGTGCCAGCGCCAGCGATCCGAGTCGAGCTGGACCTGGACGAAGTCGCGCTCCGCCGGGCTCCACTGAAACGCGGCGACCGCCTCGGCGCGTCCGGCCATCACGGACGTGACCAGATAGGTCGCCGACGGATACGTCGGCTCGCCGCTGATCTGCGCCTGCTGTCGATCGGTCGGCGAGAAGTACGCGCCGGCGTCGACGTGGGAGTGATAGATCACCGCGACCTCGTACCCCTCGCCCTCCAGACGTCCGATGCGCAAGAGATCCTTGGGATCGATGAAGTAGGCGGTCCGCGCGTCGCGCGGGTGGCGCTGCGGGTCCTTGGCGTGGAGCTCGTCCTGGATGTTCCGACACCGCACGAGCCGGCGTAGCTGCCTTTGCTCGAGGATGACTCCGCACGACTCGCGCGGGTACTCCTCGACGGCCTGCCGGCGGATCGCCTCGAGCTCCTCCGCGGTGACGATCGCGCGCGCCCCGCCCGCGAGCGCCGGAATGATCGCGACCTCGTCACCATCCTTCAGGAGCGTGCGCAGCCCCTGCAGGGACTCGATCGCCTCGCTGTTCACGTAGATGCTCACGTGGTGGTGTACCTCGCCGCCCTCGTCGCGCACGAGGCCCTTCAGGCCGCCGAACGAGGCCTCGAGCTGATCGAGCAGGCGGCTCACGTCGTGCGCGGCGACCTGGATCCGATCGCGATTGTCGGTGGCCCGACGAAACGACGTCGGAATGTAGACCGTGACGGACATCCCTAGCCTCCGGGACTCAGATACCGCTCGCCGGTGTCCGGGAGGACTGTGACGACCAGCTGGCTCGGGGTCATCTCCGCGGCGACCGCGCACGCCGCGAACACCGCGGCGCCGGCCGAGACCCCGACCAGGAGGCCTTCCTCGCGCGCGAGACGTCGGGACCACGCGAGGGCGTCCTCGTCGCGCACCTGGATGATCCGATCGATGATCGTGCGATTGAGGACGCCCGGCACGAACGAGGCGCCGATGCCCTGGATCGCGTGAGGCCTCGCCTTACCGCCCGCGAGCACGGGCGACGCGGCGGGCTCGACGGCCACGATGCGGACGCCGGGAATCTTCTCCTTGAGGACCTCGCCGACGCCCGTGAGCGTTCCTCCGGTCCCGACGCCGGCGACGAAGGCGTCGAGGCGGCCCCCGACGGCGTCCAGGACCTCGAGCGCGGTGGTGCGCCGGTGCGCCTCGGGATTTGCGGGGTTCTCGAATTGCTGCGGCATGAAATAGTCCGGGTGCTCGCGCAGGAGCTCGCGCGCGGCGTGGACCGCGCCCGTCATGCCCTCGATGGCGGGTGTCAGGTGGAGCTCGGCGCCGAACCGCGCCAGCAGGCGCTGGCGCTCGACGCTCATGTCGTCGGGCATCGTCAGGATCAGCCGGTAGCCGCGGACCGCGGCCGCCATCGCCAGCCCGATGCCGGTGTTGCCGCTCGTGGGCTCGACGATCGTCGCGCCCGGCTTCAGGACTCCCCGGCGCTCCGCGTCCTCGACCATCGAGACGGCGATGCGATCCTTGACGCTCCCGCCGGGATTGAGCGACTCGACCTTGGCCGCCACCATCGCGCCGCCGGGCTTCGGCAGCCGGTTCAGTCGCACCATCGGCGTCCGGCCGACCAGCTCGAGGACCGACTTCGCGATCTTCGGTGTCGTCATATGTGGTACATCGGCCGCACGGCGCTCCGGCGCGCCACCGCGCGAACGGCCAGGTCGCCGAACGTGAGCTGGTCGACCACCTTCGAGACCGCGTTGGAGATCTCGTCCCACAGCTCGGCCAGATCGTGACGCTCACCCGTGCCCCGGCCGCCGCGGCGCTGAGCCTCGAAGGGGGCGCCGGTTCCTTCCACCGCTCGCAGGACGTCTCCCACGCTGATGTCCTCCGGCGGCCGTGTCAGCTGGTAGCCGCCCGCTGATCCTCGCTTCGACGTCAAGAGACCGGCGCGCTTCAGCGCCAGCAGCACCTGCTCGAGATAGCGCTGGGGGATCGCCTGGCGCCGTGCGATTTCCTGGATGGCCGTGAGGCCGCGCTCGCGATGGAGCGCGAGATCCAGCACCGCCTGAATCGCGTACTCGCCCTTCGCTGAGATGCGCATCTCAGCCCAAACGATTCCTAGCTGACACCGCCGCGCTCGAGAAGGCGCGCGGCGTCGCGGGCGAAGTAGGTGATCACGACGTCGGCGCCGGCGCGCCGGATGGCCGTGAGGGCTTCCATCATCGCGCGCTCCTCGTCGAGCCACCCGAGGCGGCCCGCGGCGCGAATCATCGCGTACTCGCCCGAGACCGAGTAGGCGGCCAGTGGAACCCCGAACTCCGCCTTCGCGCGCGAGATGATGTCGAGATACGGCAGCGCCGGCTTGACCATGACGATGTCCGCGCCCTCGTCCAGATCGAGCGCGATCTCGCGCATGGCCTCGGCAGAGTTGGCCGGGTCCATCTGGTACGAGCGCCGGTCGCCGAATTGCGGCGCCGAGTCCGCGGCATCCCGGAAGGGGCCGTAGAAGCTCGACGCGTACTTCGCCGAGTAGGCCATGATCGGCGTGTCGGTGAAGCTCGACTCGTCGAGCGCCTCGCGGATCGCACCGACCCGGCCGTCCATCATGTCGGAGGGCGCGACCAAGTCGGCGCCGGCCTCGGCGTGCGAGACCGCGACGCGCGCCAGCAGCTCGAGCGTCGGGTCGTTGCGCACGGTACCGCCTTCGACGACGCCGCAGTGGCCGTGGCTCGTGTACTGGCAGAGGCACACGTCGGTCGCCACCAGCAGGTCCGGCACCACGTCCTTCACCGCCCTCACCGCCTGCTGCACGATGCCGTCCTCGGCGTACGCCTCCGAGCCGCGCGGGTCCTTCTCGACGGGCAGCCCGAACAGCAGCACGCCGGGGATGCCCATGCTCGCGACGTCCTTCATGTCCTTCACCAGCTCGTCGATCGAGAGGCGGAACTGGCCGGGCATCGAGCCGATCGGCTCGCGAACGCCGCGGCCGTGGACGATGAACAGCGGGTAGATGAGATCGTCGACCGCGAGCGCGGTCTCGCGGATCAGCTTGCGCAGCAGGGGCTTCTCGCGAAGACGTCTGGGGCGGAACATCGCATGCGCCATCACTCGCTCCTTCTGGGTCGGCGGCCGGCATTCCACGCGGCACGGGCGAAGTAATCGGTGAGCGCCCGCGCGAGCGCGGGGATCGTGTACTCGCTGGGCATGACATCGGTCGGCAGGCCGTATTCGGCGGCCGTCGCCGCCGTGATCGGGCCGATGGAGGCGACCGCGACCCGCCCGCGCCAGGCGCTCCGCTCCGCCTCGCTGAACTGCTCGGCGAAGTTCCGCGCGGTGGACGAGCTCGTGAACGTGACGGCGTCGACGGCACCCGACGCGAGCGCCTCGCGCAGCCGGACGACCCCGTCGTCGACTCGCCGGGTCTGGTATGCGGGCACCTCGGTCACGGCGGCGCCGAGGCGCCGGAGCTCGACGACGAGCACGTCGCGGGTCTCCTTCGCCCTCGGCAGCAGCACGCGGTCGCCGGGTCCGATGAGGCCGCGCAATCGGTCGACCAGCCCCTCGGCGCGGTACTCGGACGGCACCACCTCGGGGCGGACGCCGTGCTCGGCGAGTGCGTCGGCCGTCGCGGGCCCGATCGCCGCCACCCGCTTGCGCGCGATCGCCGCCCACGCGGTGCCGCGCGCCGCCAGGCGCCGGTCCACCATGGCGACGCCGTTCACGCTCGTGAAGATCACCCACACGAACGACTCCAGCGCGGCGAGGGCCGTATCGAGCGGCTCCCACGACGCCGGCGGCTCGATCACGATCGTCGGCGCCTGCAGCACGCGGGCCCCGGCCGCTTCCAGGAGCTCGGCGAACCGCTGTGCCTGGGCGCGCGCCCGGGTGACGACGATCGTCCGGCCCTCGAGCGGCCGCTCCGCGGGCCCGCGGCCTACTCGCGCCATGACTTCCCCGGCTGCAGCGGCGCGATCGAGGAGGCGCCCTGATCGAGCAGCGACGCGGCGAGCCGTCGGCCCAGACGCTCGGCGCCTTCGGTGCGTTCGGCGCCGGAGGCACGCAAGACCTTGCGTCCGTCCTCGCTCGCGACGAGCGCGGTCATCTTGATATCGCCGCCCGCCTGGAACGCATACGCGGCGACCGGCGAGTTGCACGAGGCGCCCAGGCGCGCCAGGCACGCGCGCTCGGCCAGCGCGCACGCGCGCGTCGGTGCGTGGTCGATCCGCCCGAGCAGTGACGTGACCCGAGTGTCGTCCGCCCGGCTCTCGACAGCGAGCACGCCCTGCCCGATCGCCGGCACGAACACGTCAGGGTCGAGGGGCTGGACGTGCGCGGGCGCGATCCCGAGTCGCGTCAGCCCGGCCGCCGCGAGGAGCACGCCGTCGAGGCCCTCGCTCTCGAGCTTGCGGAGCCGGGTCTCAACGTTGCCGCGCAGTGGCTCGACGACGAGGTCGGCCCTTGCCGCGAGTGCCAGCGCGCGCCGCCGCGGGCTTCCGGTCCCGAGCCGCGCCCCCGGCCGAAGATCCTCGAGCCGGCGCGATTCTCGGGTGACCAGGACGTCGCGCGCGTCCTCGCGCGCGGGGAACGCCGCCAAGGTCAAGCCGGCGGGTATCTCGGCCGGGAGGTCCTTCAAGCTGTGTACGGCACAGTCGAGCGTGCCCGCGAGCAACATGTCCTCGATCTCGCGCACGAAGAGTCCCTTGCCGCCGATGGCCGCCAGCTGCACCTCGAGACGGCGATCGCCTTCGGTCCGCACCGGCACGATGTCGACCTCGGCTCCGAGTGCCCGCAGCGACGCGGCGACGCTCTCCGCCTGGATCAGCGCGAGCGGGCTTCCGCGCGTGCCGATCTTGATGGTCGTCGTGCGCGTCATCGGCGCCCCAACCCGAAGAGCTCGTGGACGAGCTCGAGCCATGACCGGGGTGAGCCGGCGCGGGACGACTCGCGGAGCTTGGTGATCGGCGCATGCAGGATCTTGTTCACGATCGCCGTCGACAAGGCCTCGATCGCGTCGCGCGTCTCCGGAGTCGCGGCGGGCAGCCGCGCGAGCGTGCGCTTGCCCTCGGCGGTCCGAATCGCCTCGAGCCGCTCCCGGAGCGACACGATCGTGGGAATCACCTCGACGTCGCCCTGCTTGGCGAGGAACTTCGCGACCTCGCGCTCGATGAGCGCCTCGGCCCGGTGCGCCTCGCGACCGCGCTCGCGGATGTTCGCGTCGACGACCTGCTTCAGGTCGTCGATGTCGTAGCAGTACACGTCGTCGAGCGTGTCGACGGAGCCCTCGACGTCGCGCGGGACGGCGATGTCGATGAAGAACAGCGGCCGGCCGCGGCGCCCGTGCATGACGCGCTGGACCGTCTCGCGACGGATCACCGGCTCCGCCGCCCCGGTCGACGAGATGACGATGTCCACCGCGGCCAGCGCGGTCGACAGCTCGTCGAAGGGCACCGCCGTCCCGGCGAGCGCGCGGGCCATCTCCTGGGCGCGCGCCCACGTCCGGTTCGTGACGTAGACCGGGAACACCCCCTGCTCGACGAGATGACGGGCGGCGAGCTCGCTCATCTTGCCCGCGCCGACCAGCAGGACGGCCTTGCCCTGGAGCCCGCCGAAGATCTTCTTGGCCAGCTCGACCGCGGCGAACGACACGGACACCGCGTGCCGGGCGATCTCGGTCTCGGTCCGCACCTTCTTCGCGACGGCGAACGCCTGCGTGAACAGCGAATGCAGCGCCGGCCCGACCGCTTCGCAGGATTGGGCGAGCGCGAAGGCGTCCTTCACCTGGCCCAGGATCTGGGGCTCGCCGATCACCATCGAATCGAGGCTCGACGCGACGCGGAAGGCGTGGCGCACGGCGTCGCTGTCGGCGTAGGTGTAGAGGGCCTCCTCCACCGAGGCCGACTCCACGCCGCGGTGACGGCAGAGGCGGCGGAACATCGTCACGCGCGCTTCACCGGGCACGTCGGCGACGGCGTACATCTCGACGCGGTTGCACGTCGAGAGAAGGATCGCCTCGCGCACGACGCCGGTCGCGGCGATGTCGCGGAGGAGCTCGCGCAGCTTGTCCTCGTCGACGGCCAGCTGCTCGCGCAGCTCGACCGGGGCGTTGCGGTGCGAAAGACCCGAAACGAAGAGTGGCATCTATCCGCCGTGCTTTCCCGGTAGGAACAGGCCGGCGCCAAGGGTCAGCATGAGGACGGCGAACCCGACGATGGCGAAATACGCCGCGCGCCGTCCGTGCCAGCCGCCCGCGGCGCGTCCGGCGAGCGTCGCGGCGTACACGGTCCAGGCCACGTAGGACGAGAGCGCCAGCGGATCGAAGGTGAAGACGCTGCCCCAGGCCGTTCCGGCCCAGAGAACACCCAGGATCAAGCCGGTCGTCAGGAACGGAAATCCGAGCGCCAAGGTGCGATACGTCAGCCGATCGAGCGTGGCGAGCGACGGAAGCGAGTAATAGAAGGTCCCGGGGCGGCGCTTGGCTCTGAGCTGGCGCTCCTGCAGCAGATACATCACCGCGCCGGCGAAATTGAGCACGAGCGCCGCGATGCCCACGAGCGCCAGGCCGATGTGCACCCAGAGCCATGCGCCACTCAACGTCGGACCGATCAGCGAGCGGGTCGGCGTCGACTGCAGGCTGAACAGGAGGGCCACGGGCAGGACGAACGCGCCCAGGACCGAGAGACCGTAGCGGCGCTCGATCCACATCTCGAGCAGGACGACGACCCAGACGGCGACCGACACGGCCTCGGGCATGCTGGCTAGCGGAGGGCGCCCGAGGTCGATCGCGAGGGCCAGGAGCGCGACGGTGTGCACAACCCAGGCGGACAGGGTCGCCAGCAAAGCCAACCGGTGCAGCAGCTCTTCCCGCTGGACCAGGTAGGCCAAGGCGAGGCCCGTCGCAGCGACGTACCCGATGATCGCGACCGTCAGCAGGCTCTGGTGCATAGGGTCTAAAAGATCAAGAGCAGCGAGAGTTTACCATATTCCCGATGCGAATTGACCGGCGAGCCCGGCCGCACATTTCTTCAGGGGCCCAGTGCGCCAGAGGCCGGGACAGTCGTCACTCAAAAACATTCTTTTTATCCATATTTTAGATGTTGATTCCTGAGGACCTGTTACAAGTGTGACTGACGGCCGGCCAGGCTTTCACCGGCACCCACCGACCCGGAGCACTCACGCCCGCACTCGGCGCCGGCAAACAGCGGCGCGCTATCGTGGCGATGGCACCGCGCACCTTAATGGGGATACAGCACTCGAATCAGCACGAGGCCCTGGGCCGGTGCCGTTGGACCGGCCTGCGTGCGGTCGCGTGACGCGCGGGCCGCGTCGAGCCAGGCGGCGTCCCGGACCCCACGCCCGACGGCGACCGCGCTGCCGACGATGTTCCTCACCATGTGGTGGAGATAGCGATCGGCCGACAGCAGGACGGCGATTCGCTCCTTTCGGCGGATCACGTGGACCGCCCGCACGACGCAGACCGGGTTCGTCTCGCGGCCCGGCGCCGCACAGAACGCGCCGAAGTCGTGGCGGCCCCGCAACGCCACCAGCGCCCGGCGCATCGCGCCCACGTCGAGCGCTTGCGGGATGTGCCACGCGTAGCGGGCCAGGAGCGGGTTCGCGATCGGTCCGTTGTCGATCAGGAACGCGTACCGCTTGCCGGTGGCCGCGCGCCGCGCATCGAACCCGGCCGGCGCCTCCCGTGCATCGAGAACTCTGATATCGCGCGGCAGGTCGGCGTTGAGGGCGCCGCGAAGACCCGTCGCGTTGATGCGCGCCTCCGTCGTCAGCGAGACGACCTGCCCGAGCGCGTGCACCCCCGCGTCGGTCCGACTGGCGCCGGTGACCCGCGTGTCGGCTCCGAAGCGGGCGCGCGCGGTCTCGGTCAGGGTCCCCTGCACCGTGCGGGCGCCGGCCTGGATCTGCCAGCCGTGATAGTCCGTGCCGTCATAGGACAGCACCAGACGAAAGGTCGAACGCGCCGAGGCTATCGCGGCGGCGGGTGACGTCCCGAGCTCCGCGCCGGGACGAAGGTAAGCCAGACGACGGCCACGAGGAGAAACAGAATGATGTCGATCACGATCTCCCACGAGAACCCCGGCAGCACCGTCGGCGCGACCTGCCGCTTGATCCACGCCTGACGCTCGAAATCCTTGGGCTCATAGAACGCGGGATCGTAGCCGCGAACGGCATCGACGAACCTCACGACCTGCGGCACGGCCACGTACGCCACCACCACGATCGTGAGGAATACGGCCAGATGGAATCGATCGTAGTGGCGAAAGCGGCGGCGAAGGGAACGGCGCAGGGGCATCAGCGCGGGCCGCGCCGAGCGCGCCCGACGGATGGTGTCCCGGGGTTAGAGGAGCAGCTCAGCGATCTGGACCGCATTCGTGGCCGCGCCTTTGCGCAGTTGGTCGCCGACCACCCAGAAGCTCAGTCCGTTTGGGCTCGAGAGGTCTTCGCGAATGCGGCCGACGAAGCAGTCGTCCTGTCCCTCGACCGCGATCGGCATCGGATACCGGTGCTGCGCGGGGTCGTCCCAGAGCTTGAGCCCGGGGAATGCGGCGAAGAGATCGCGAGCACGCCCGGCCGTGATCTTCACCGCGGTCTCGGCCGTGACCGAGATCGAGTGCGACGTGAAGACCGGCACCCGTACCGTCGTCGGCGCCACCGGCAACCCCGGCGCCTCGAGGATCTTGCGGGTTTCGTTCACCAGCTTCATCTCCTCCGCGGTGTAGCCGTCGGGGCCGAAGCGGTCGATCGCGGGGACGAGATTGAAGGCGATCTGATGCGGGAAGTGCTTCGTGACCATCGCCTCGCCCCGTGCCCACGCGAGCGTCTGCTCGCGCAGCTCGGCGATGCCGTTGACCCCGGCGCCGGAGACCGCCTGGAAGCTGGTGGCGATCACGCGCGTGAGCCGCCCGGCATCGTGCAGGGGCTTCAACGGCATGACGGTCACGATCGTCGTGCAGTTCGGGCAGGCCAGGATTCCGCGATGGCCGCGCGCCGCGTGCGCGTTGATCTCGGGGACGACGAGCGGCACGTCCGGATCCATCCGGAACGCGTTCGACTTGTCGATGACGGTCGCGCCGGCCTTGACGATCATCGGCGCGTACTCCTTCGACTGCGCCGAGCCGGCCGAGAAGAACGCGATGTTCACGCCCTTGAACGCCGCCGGCTCGATGCGCCGAATCGTGATCGGCTCGCCCCGAAAGGTGACGGTCTTGCCGACCGACCGCTCCGAGGCGAATGCACGGAGCTCACGCACCGGGAACTTTCGCTCCTCGAGGATCCGGAGCGTGGTCTGCCCGGCGGCGCCGGTGGCGCCGACCACCGCGATCGTGAGTCCGGAAGCCATCAGTACTGCCGCTCCAGCTCGCGCACGATCAGGTCTCCCATCTCCCGGGTACCGGCCGGCTTCGTCCCCTGCGCGACGATGTCCGCCGTGCGGTGGCCCTGCTCGAGCACCCGCAGCACCGCGTGCTCGATCCGGTCGGCGTCCTTCTCCATGCTGAGCGAATAGCGCAGGAGCATCGCCGCCGACAAAATCGCCGCGATCGGGTTGGCGATGCCCTTGCCGGCGATGTCGGGGGCGGTGCCGTGCACCGGCTCGTAGAGCCCGACCGATCCTCCGAGCGACGCCGACGGCAACATACCCATCGATCCCGCCAGAATCGCGGCCTCATCCGACAAAATATCACCGAAGGTGTTCTCGGTCACAATCGTGTCGAACTGGGTCGGCCGGTGGACCAGGGCCATCGCGCAGTTGTCGACCAGGATATGGTCGAGCGTCACATCCGGATACTCGCGGCCAACCTTAGTCACCACCTCGCGCCAGAGCTGCGACACTACCAGGACGTTCACCTTGTCGACCGAGGTGAGGCGATGACGGCGTTTGCGGGCGACGTCGAACCCGATCCGGGCGATGCGCTCGACCTCGCGCGAGGTGTAGGCCATCGTGTTGATCGCGCGCGCGCCGCCGTCCGCGAAGCGCTCGACGCCCCGGGGCTCGCCGAAGTAGAGCCCGCCCGTCAGCTCGCGGATGACCATCAGGTCGGTCCCCTCGACCACCTCGCGCTTGAGCGGCGAGGCGTCGACGAG
>WNFK01259808.1_pt1 | contig 12707 bp, 11 predicted proteins | sample 5400281 | NCBI WGS metagenome assembly WNFK01 (sample SAMN13153350, study PRJNA577476) | soil metagenome | isolation source: 20 cm soil on Douglas fir-dominated hillslope | place: USA:California | collected 2013-09-17
TTTTTTGATTTTCTAAACTAATTTCATATAATGATATTAATTGGAAATCTGTTGATCCTATATAACTATATATTTGTAAGATAGCTAATAACATAAATAAGGAACCTGCAAAAGTATATAAAAAGAATAAATAAGCTGATCTTATTCTAGCTTGACCTGAACCATATACTATGATTATTACAAATAATATAGGTAATATACTTTCAAAGAAAATATAAAATAAAAATAAATCTAATACAGTAAATAAACAAATTTGTAAACTTTCTAAAATTAAGAAAGAAATTACAAATGTTTTAACATTTTCTGTTATATTTTTATAATTAGATAATAAAGCTATAGGTGTTAAAAAGGTTGTTAATAGTACATAATATAATGAAATTCCATCGATTCCTAAATTAAAATGACAAAAACTTAATTGATTATATTCAAATACAAATTGTATTTGATTTGTACTAGAATCAAAATTTATCCATAAAATTATAGAAACAAAGAAATTAATTAAAGAAGTAATTAATGCTATATTTCTTATTTTATTTTTTCTATTGATTGAGATTTCTTTTATAGGTAGTAAAAATAAAGAACCTAATACTGGGATTAATATTAGTAATTGAATCATTGTTTTTAATTTTTAATTTTTTTTATAATTTTAAATTTTACCTTATTCCTTAACTTTTATTGCCCTAGCCCTGACGTTATAGCAATAGTGAATCTAGATAAACTAGATTTTATTTTTTGTTAAGGGGAATGGAATTTTCTTAAACTATTTTATAAATTATATTTATTTTAAATTTATAAGGAATTATCACATAATGTTTGTTTTATTATGTAATAATTTTAATTAAACAATAATAAATTTATTATTTTATATTTAATTAATTTTATAAGTAAATTAATTTTTATCTATTTTACTTCTCTTTTAATATAAAATAAATGAACTACAATTATTTTAGGTAGCTTACCTTAATTTATATGAAGCCTTTAGCTAGGGAAGCAGTGACTGTGCATAAGCTAATAAGCCTAAGGACAGAATAGGAAGGATTACTTTAGCAAGGTAAACATTGCAGAGATGGGGGATTAATATTTATTTATATAACATTAATTAAATATAATTAAGCTTTTTTACTTAATTTTGTAATATACATTCTTATAACTTGTTGAAATGTAAATAAAGGTAAAATGTATTTAGAAAATACATAAATTAAAACTAATAAAGTTAAGAATGAAAATGATAATTGATTTAAAAAATAAAATGGAATTAATTGTGGCATTCTATTTAATTTATTTGATTGCTTTTTTCTAGTTCAGCTTGCTAATTTAAAAAGCAAGGGTAAGAGACATAAGATTAATTAAAGCTATCTCTATAAGAATTATAAAAATTTAATAGTAATATAATAATTATAATAAATAAAATTTATTATTTATAAATTGAGATATTAAGGAGTATCTTTAAAGATTTAATAAAAATATTATAAATATAAAGAGTGAACCCACTACTGCTTTAGCACAGCACTGCTATGCAAGTAGCAAAACTCCGATGAGCTTAGACAGCCTATGGCTGTCATGACCCAAAGGTAGGTAGTGCTTAGTCTCCTGCTGATTTATCTAAGCAGCGAAGCTGAGCAGCAGGGGGATAATTAAACTTAATTATTAAAAAAATAAATTGAATATAAATGTAACAATTTCTGATATACTACTCATAGTAGTAAATTGAGATAAAAATTCTACAGTATTTTCTATAAAATTATTATGAATTTGAATAGTTTCTTGAAGTTGTTGATATTCTAAATGAGCATTAGTTTCTAGAGTAATATTTATAGGATTTTTAACATCTGTTACACCAAGTATATCTACTAATTCAGGGTTTAATCTAAAATCTTCTGGAGTTATTGTAACTTCAGAAGGTAAACCTTTTTGTGCTCTAGCGGCATCTACTTGTGTAACTCTATTAGATAAAGTAATTTCTTTATCATAAAAATAAAATTTATAAGTTATTACAATAGAAACTGTAACAGTGAAAATTGTAGAAAAGGTACTTAAGGTACTACTAAAAAAAGGGGAAAGGTCTATCATTATATAATTGAAATTCTGTTTAACACAGTCTAAATTTAAAACTTTGTTTGTACTTATCAATATCAATTTAAATTAATTGATAGTTCTATTTAATTAAATAAATAAATTAGGGACACACCCATATTATCTTAATAAAGCTTAAGACTTGATAATATAACTCTGGATTAAACAATAATTTTTTTGTTTGATTTGGTTTACATTGATAATCCATTACTTTTAATATCTTTTTTTCCTAATTTAAGTTAAAAAATTTAAATTCTGTTAAAATTTTGGGGTAAAAATTTATTTATTTGAAATTTCTTCAACCTAACTTGATGTAACTTTTATAGCTCCTGATCCAATTTCTAAGATAAATCCTATAGTTAATACAATAAAAAATATTAATGCTACAGAAAACCCAAACATACTTACTTGATATAAAGTAACTGCTATGGGAAATAGTAATAAAATTTCAAGATCAAAAATTAAGAATAATAGTGCAACTAAGAAGAAATGAATTTGAAATGTAGATCTAGTTTGTCCATATACAGGACTAAATCCACATTCATATGCAGATACTTTAGCTTCATCAGGTTTATGAGTAGAAAATAATAAATTTAAACCTAATAATAAAACAGCTAAAATAGGAACAAATATAAATAACATTAATATAGTATTCATTAATAAGAGTATAAAGTTAAAGATAGTAATTGTGTACTTTTTAATAATATAGATGGTCTTAAGACAAAGAATAAGATTAATAATGTTAAACTTGACATTAATAAACTATGAATATTACTAATTCCTACTGTTGTATTTGTTTCATTGTGGCCTTCGGCTTTAAATGAATTATTTACTTCAGTATGTAATATTCTAATTATTCTTAAATAATATGATGCACTAATTATACTTACTAATATTCCTGATATTGCCATAAAGTAATATCCACTTTCAATAGCAGAATATAATACAAACTGTTTAGAGAAGAATCCTAATAAAGGAGGAGTACCAGCCATAGATAATAAGCAAATAGTTAAACTAATAGATAATATAGGATTAGAGAAGAATAATCCTTTTAATTCAGAAATATATTTTATATCTTTTTCTGAACCTTTATTAAAAATATTTTTATTATTTAATATATAACCTATAGCTAATAATATTAAGAATGTATTTAAATTAGTTAATGTATATTGGATAATATAGAAAATAAATGAATCAATAGATTGTTCACTATTTATAGCTAAAGCTAATAAAATAAATCCTATATGTGAAATTGTACTATAAGCTAATAATCTTTTTATTTTTGTTTGAGCTAATCCTACTACTGTACCAATGATTAAAGAAAATAAAGAACTAATTAATAATAAATTTTTAATAGTATTTAATCCTATTGTATTATTGATTGCAAAACCTCCTACCATTGAATCTAAACTTACTAAAATTGGATTTACTGATGTTATTTGAGTAAAGATTTCTAAAATAAAAATTAAAATAGAAATTTTAGGCATAATAGTTAACCATATTGTTACAATTGTTGGACTTTCATCATAAACATCTGGAGCCCAATTATGTAATGGTGCTGCTGCGATTTTTAATAAAAACCCTGAAAATATAAAAATAAATCCTAATGCAATACCTTGAGTAATTTGACTAGGTCCTGTTACTGATATTAAATTATAAATTGATTCTAAATTAGTTAAACCTGTAAAAGTATAAATTAATCCTGAACCTAATAAAATAAAACAAGATGCTAAACTTCCTAATAAGAAATATTTTAATCCTGCACTTGTAGCAGATTCAGAATTTCTATATAAAGTGGATAAAATATATATTGCAAATGATTGTAATTCTATACTTAAATACATAGATATTAAATTTGAAGAAGATATTAATAAACTAGCTCCTAATGTACTAAACATTATTAGTAAGCAATATTCTATTGAATTTTTATAATTATTTTCTTCTATTAATGAAGAATTTGTATAATTTACAAATATAGGTAAAGGTCTAGCTATTAATATAGCTGCTCCTATAATGTATATAAATATATCTAATAATTGAGATATAAAGGTTACATGGAATAATCCACTATAAATACCTATACCTGATCCAATTGACTGAATATATAAAGCATTTAATGATAATGCTCCGGCATAAATTAAAATTATAGAAGACAATCTCTGAAATAAAATGGGTGATATTTGTGTTTTAAGAGAAGGTATGGCCATAACCATAATTAATAATAAGATACTAATAAATAACATTACTCAATACTATAATTATTTATAGTGTTTATACAAGTAATCAGATTCGAACCGATGATATCTACTTGGAAGGTAGAGGTTATACCACTTAACTATACTTGTTTATTATTGACTTTTTCTTTTTATTTATTTTTATTTTTATCTCTTTTAGATATAAATAAATAAGAATGTACCCTTGCCTTAGGCAGTTCTTATAGGACACCTAAAGAATCCTTACAGCCCTAGCCAGCGCATACATAGAATAGGTAAGCAGTGTGAAACTGGTGGGGATAAGATTATTAGAATCTTAAAACAATATTATTTAATTAAAACTATTGAGCATCTACCCAAGCTAAATATTCTTGTACAGAGACAGATTCAATAGCTATAGGCATAAATCCATGATATACTCCACAAATTTCAGAACATTGACCATAGAATGTTCCAGTTCTTTCAGCTAATAAAGAAGTTTGATTTAATCTACCAGGTACAGTATCAATTTTAATTCCTAATGAAGGAACAGAAAATGAGTGGAGAACATCAGCACCTGTAACAATGATTCTAACATGAGTATCAACAGGAACAATAACTTTGTTATCTACTTCTAAAACTCTAAATTGTCCTAATTCTAAATCAGAATCAGGTATCATATAAGAATCAAATTCAATAGATTCACCACTTTCATTAACATAATCTGAATATTCATATGACCAATACCATTGGTGTCCTACTACTTTAATAGTTATTGTTGGAGAAACTACTTCATCTAATAAATAAAGTAATCTAAATGATGGGAAAGCAATAGTAATTAAGATTAATGCAGGTGTGATTGTCCAGATTAATTCAATTAAAGTACCATGGTTAAGATATTTATGTATAATAGGAGAATTTTTAGAATTATAGTAATACATTGTTGAACCTAAAACCCAAAAAATACCTACAGCAATAACTACTAAAAAGAAGAAAATAGTATTATGTAATTCTACTATTCCTGTGAAACTTGGTGAAGCACTATCTTGGAAACCTAATTGCCAAGGTTGAGGTGCATCGTTATATATAGTATTAAAGATTGAAAAATTTGTTAACATTTTTTAAAGTAAATTAAAGAACCTTAGATTTTTTTATAAAAAGAGATTCTATAGATAGTATAAAAATAAGTAAAGTTTAAGGCCCTGTCCTCTCCAGCTTCGCACTGCAGGTGGGTTAAATGAATTTATTCTTTTTTATTATCAAAGAATCTTAGATTTTTTATTCCTCGCTTATTTTATAAAATAATTTAATTTCTTATTATAAAAGAATTCATTTATTTATTAAATTATTTATTATAATTTATTAAAAAACTATGAGACAATACTGTAAAAAGATTGAGCTTAAACAATTCTTTTATGTAAATATGGTAAAATATATTACCCTAATTCCCAACATAGCCTTACCTAATTATATTATATTTAAGGTTAGGCTCCTGATTTGGACTCCATAAAATCTAAGAAGTAAAGGAATCGAACCTTTATTTAGTAAGCCTTTCTTCTTTCTTTTACCCTCAACCTTAGAATGTAATTGATTATAATTCTTTATATTTTAGCCCTAATAAAATTTAGGTTTACTAAGGCAGCAAATGATTTAAGCGTCAAGGGTAAAGGATACCTAAATTTTTAATTACTTTGATGTTATTACTATATTATCACCGATACTTTTTAATTTTAATTATTTTTAATTTAATTTTATAGAGTTAAAGTGTAGATATTTAGTATTTATGCCTGTATTACATAGCTAAGGCAGGGGGGATAAATATTTATTTATTTTTCATTCTTATTTTATGTTATAATTTTTTATAATTATGAGTATAATAATAAGAAAGCAATCATTAATGAAAATAATCCAGTAGCTTCAGCTAAGGCAAATCCTAAGATTGCAAAAGTAAATAATTGTCCTCTTATTTGAGGGTTTCTAGCTGTTGATGCTATTAATGAAGAAAAGATTAAACCGATTCCGGCTCCAGCTCCGATTAAACCTGAGCAAGCTAATCCGGCACCTAAGTATTTTGCAGCGGCTAACATTTTTTAAAAAGAGGTATTTCTATAGTGTCTAATACATATGAGCCTTTAGTTTTCAAAACTAAACTACTTCTTTTATATAGAAGAATATAAAACTAAATTATAATAATAAAAATAAAAATGTAAAAGAGGTAAGATTAGTTTAATGGTAAAATGACGTCTTGTGGCGACGATGTTCAGAGTTCAATTCTCTGATTTTACCCTTAATTTTTAATAATCTTATATTAGAAGACTAATTCTGTATTTAAAGGATATAAATTATTATATAAAACTTTACCACTAGTAATATGTTTATATTAATTTAATAACTTTACTTAAGAAAAATCAAAGGTTAATTTAGGTAATATTAAAAAAATAAATAAATAAATTTATGGTAAAACTATAGAAAACAAATAATCAAATTTAATTAAATTATAATATTATAATATTTATAATTATCTAACACTTTATTGCCTATCCTAAATTTGCTTTAATTACAATATAAGCATACCCTTTCCCTGCTCTCTGAGCACCGAGGTAAGGTTGGGTGGTGCACAGTAAACGTTTGTTTAAATAATAATTAAAATTTAAGAGAGTAGAATCCTATGCCTGGCTTAATAAATTTTAGAAAATCAGCCTTTATTGTTATAAATAATATGACAATAGTATTTTATAAATGTTATTTTAGTATTAAAATTAATTTAATTCTTTTACTAATATAAACTATAATATATACAAAAGGACTTAACTTAAATATTTTTAAAGTTATATCTTCTAATAATATTGCAATAATATAAGTTATATTCCCTGTTTGACCTAAAATTTAAACAGGGAATTATATTTTATAAAAAAAGTAATTATTAAAAAATTATCCCCCAAAAAAAAATAAATATAGGTAAGATATAAATTTTTTCTTACAAAAGTTAGAATTTTTAACCTATACTTCCTCACTATTTAAAATATAATTTATTGTAAATTCATTACATTTAATCATACTATATAATTCATTTACTCACATATTTATTCACTGTTTTTTAGCCGGAGGCCTTAAATGCTGTATTATAAATTTTATTTAAATTAATAATTAGAATTAAGATTTAGAATTATTTGTAGATTACTTAAACGGAAGACTAGGTATATTAATTGATTCATATGATTCAAATATTATTACAGAAATTAATTTTACTTTAATTGTTTTAGATGGAGAAGTTTCACAAAATGATAGATTACTCTTACAGGATTTATCAGATAAAGACACAACATTCCATGAATTCAATAAAATAAGATTACCTGTATCAATGAATCCGTCTGATTATGGAACCATAAGAGGTGAAACTAAAATTGGTGAATTAACTAGATATTTTATTAGAAAAGGTAACAAAGTTTATGAAATGGATGTAACTCTAGATAAATTAATTAATAAAGTCTCTATTGTTGGTGCTTCTGATTTAACCTGGGTTGATACAAAATTAGCTGATGATTTATTCAAAAGAGAATTAGGTAAATCAACCATATATTTCTTAGATGGAGAACAAGTATTAATAAAAAGATTAATACCTGCGTCTCCATTTACTAGACTTCGTAAAGAACAAAAATCTTAAAACTGATAATTTTGTAACTATGGATATTGAAACAATTAAAGATTCAAAAAATAAACATATCCCTTATTTAATTTGTGGATATAATGGAAGTAGATATATTACTTCATTTGGTTTAAATCAAAAAGTCTTATTTGCTGAATTCATTAAAAATTTATTAACTTTCTTCGAAAGTAGAAAAAGAACTTTAACTGTTTATACTCATAACTTATCCAACTTTGATGGAATATTCTTAATGAATCAGATAATTCAATTTGGTAAAGTTAAACCTCAATCATTTCATGGTAGACTAATCTCTCTTAATTTAATTCTAACAATCAAAGGTCATAAAAATAAAACTCTTATCTTTAAAGATTCTATGTTAATGTTACCTTTATCACTAAGACAATTATGTGATTCGTTTAAAGTAAAAACAATTAAATCTTATTTTCCATATGCTTTTACCAATATATTCTATACCGGAGTATTACCGCAAATACAACATTGGTCAAATATTCCTTTATATGAATATCAACTTTTACTTAAAGAATATACAGGAATCGAATGGAATTTCAAAAAAGAAGCAGTTAAATACTGTAAATTAGATTGCCAAGCACTTCATGAAATATTAGTAAAGTTCAATGAATTAATTTATTCAAATTACAAAGTTAACATTAGCGGTTCACTTACATTACCATCTCTAGCTATGAAAATTTATAGTTTTTAATATTTCCGGTAGTGAGTGAACAATAAATTAAATAGTTAAGAGATCACTCTTCTTTTATAAAAAAGTATAAATTATTAAATACACTTCATTGTTAATACTTTTATATTACAAAACAAACAATCTAATATACCTTTAAGTTAAATATAATTAAAAAGAGAAACTTCTTAAAGGACAAAATCAATAATGAACAAATACTTAATAAAAAATTACAAATTAATAATAGGTGTAATCATAGGGTTAGTAATATCAAAAATAGAAGGCTTTCATCAAATGATCTATTTATTAAACATTTCACAATATTTAATATACTTCTTAGCTCTACTTTATTTTTTATCCTTCAATTTAATAGAATTATTAATATATATTAATAAGGAAGTTTCACAACTACAAATATTAGAAGTAAATCATAATAAAAATATGAGATGTCTAAAAATTACAATGGTTAATAATAGTTTATTAGAAGGTGAAGATTTATTTAAAGGTATTTATAATACTTTAATGAATAATAAAGATTTCTTAAACTTTGGCTTTCAAAAAATAATTATACTAAGTGTTGTTTTATTAAGTGATACTGAACATAATTTACATTCAAATATTTTAATTACTAATGATACAACCTTTGAAGAATATCATTCAACAATTTCACATGAATTAGCTAAATATAATAATTTACAATATGGCTATCACAATGAAACCATTAGTAGATATGTTATATTAGCTTGGAATGAGGATAATGAACAAAATTTATTAATTAAACAAACTTATACAACAAAAAAATTAAATAAAATCCCCACACCTGTTAGAAGTTATTCAACATTAAATACTAGAAAATGGTATAAAGGATTAATTAATCCTATTTCACTTTACAACAAAAAAGGTATTCTAAAACAACAACAAGTTAAACCTTTTTTAACTATGGATCTTGAAACAGTTTACTTAGAAAGTGTAAAAAGTGAAGTAGTAATAGCTATCAGTAGTTGTGGAGTTAATAAGGGTGTTTTAGAAAATAAAATATTTTTAATTGATCCAAAGTTATTGTTAAGTGATTATGAATTAGCTCTTAAAGAATTATGGAATAAATATTTTATTTATTTAAATAATATATTATCAGATATAACTATTGAAGGTAAATTAGTGATCTTTGCACATAACTTAGGTAATTTTGATGGATATTTTTTATATAAAGGTTTAATGAGTTGTTATCAACCTGATAATATTAGTTCAATCATAGATGATAGCAACAAATTTATTTCTATTACTTGTAATGCTTTAGAGGAACTGATTGAATTTAAAGATTCATTAAGAATATTCCCAATGTCTTTAGATAAATTATGTGCATGTTTGGGGTTGAGGGTAAATTAACACCTTACAATTCTAAATTTAGTAACTTAGAATTATTTAAAGATCCAAAGTTATTACAAGAATTTATAAGTTATAGTTTACAGGATGCCAAATCATTATTCGAAGCTTTATTCCACGCTCAAATTATGTATTTTAATAAATTTAAAGTTGATATTGAATCAGTTTATTCAACTGCTACATTATCATTAAAAATATATAGAACTAAATTCCAAGAAGATCCTATTCCTATTTTACCTGCTAATATTGATAGTTTTATTAGAATTAGTTATTATGGAGGTGGAACTGATGTTTATAAAGCTTGGGGGTTAGTTGTACATTACTATGATGTTAATTCGTTATATCCTTATGCTATGAAAAATCCAATGCCTTATAATCTAATTAAAATTCATAACAATATGGATAATATTAAATTGGAAAACTTCTTTGGATTTATTGAAGTTGAAGTTCTGTGCCCTGTAACTATGGAAAGACCTGTGTTACCTTATCATTTAGATGGTAAAACTATTTATCCTGTTGGTAATTGGAAAGGTGTTTACTTTAGTGAAGAATTAAAAGCTGTAGTTAAATTAGGTTATCAAATAAAATTAATTAAAGGTTACGAATTTACTAAAATTGATTTATTCGGTAAATATGTTAATACATTCTATGAAATCAAAAGAACAACTATTAATGAATTCCTTATACGGTAAATTTGCTATGAAAAATGAAGCATCAATAATTGAAATCTTTAATACTTCAATAAAAAAAGAAAATATATTATTAGAAAAAATGTTAGAACTTCATGGACAAACTGTACAAGATTACATTAAAATAGGTAGCCATTATCTAATCATTAGAAAATCCCTTCATAATTATAATCATGAAGATGATAACTATCATGGTCTAGAAGTTAATGTTGCAATTGCCTCAGCTATTAGTGGTGGGGCAAGAGTGTGGATGTCTTTATTTAAAAATAATTCTAACTTTAATTTATATTATTCTGATACAGATAGCATTGTAGTTGATGCTGAATTACCTTCATTCATGATAGGGAAAGAACTTGGACAATACAAATTAGAACACACTCTATTAAAAGCTGTATTTTTAGCTCCTAAAGTTTATGCTTTAAAAACAAATGATGGTGAACAAATAATCAAAGCTAAAGGATTAACAAAAGATGCTATACAAAATATTACAATAGCTGATTTTGAACTCCTATTAAGTAAAGATTCTTCAAGAGTATTTAAACAATCTAAATTTTATAAATCTTTATATCAAGGTAATATATCAGTCTTAGATACAATTTACACTTTAAGAACTACATCAAACAAAAGACAAAACATATATGTAAATGGAATATTAGATCATCTACTCTTTTAACATATAAAATTTAAAATTTAGGTTACCTCAAAAACCATATTTTTTATAAACCCTTGTCAGACTCGAACTGACATTTTTAAGTTCTGTATTTCTTAATGTTTTACCAATAAACTAAGGAGTTTTGTTGCGGGGCTAAGCTGCTTAGCCTTTGGGTGGGGGATAAATTGAATATTAAATTTTAATCATTAATATTTGTTACTTTCTAGTACTGTGCCTGGAAGGCTAAAAGTTAATTTTTGAAACAAGAAAGATAATTTTCAAAAAATGTAAACCACTCTTAAATAAAAAGTAGAGTTAGCAGCTATCCTATGCTATTTGCAGAAAATAAAAGCAATAACAGTGCTTTATAATTTAGTAGCAGGGGATATTATAATTAAATAGAAATATTAATTAATATTAATTAGTCTTTTTAATCTGTGGAGATAAAACTATAATTAAAGAAGCGAAATAAATAATAATTAATCTAATTTCACTTAATAAAGAAGTATCTATTAAAACAGGAGCAAAAACTAAGAATAATAAAGCTAATAAACCTAATGTAATATAAAGAGCGTAAGTAGTAATGACACCACTATCTAATTTAGAAATATTATTACCAGTATTAGAGAAAATATTAGATAATCCATGAGGGCCTAATAATTCAATAACTCCTCTATCAATAACTTTAGATATCATATAACCTAATTGTAAACCTACAGATGTAATATAATTATTATATACAACATCAAATAAGTATTTACCATTTAAGAAAGTATAAATTTTTCTACCTAAAGAAGTTTCAGTTAAATCAATAACAAAACTTGTACCTTTATGATATAGTAATATAGCTAATAAGGCACCAAATAAAGATAATATAGAAGGTAATAATTTAATTAAAATAGGTAAACTAAATTCAGCTTCAATTATAGAAATATTATTAGGATGTATAAATAAAGAATTTGCAAAGAAATCTGAACCTACACCAACAAATAAATCAGAGAAAACAAAACCAAAGAAGATACTAAATAAAGCTAACACAAATAGAGGTACAATTACAGCTAAATTAGCTTCATGTGAATTTAAATAATTATTTTTAGGTCCATTAGGTACTGTTAAGAATACTAATGAAATTAATCTAAATGAATAGAATGCTGTAATACCCGCAGTTAAACTACCTAAAATATAAGCATAAGTACCACTGAAACTATATTGTCCGTAAGCTAACTCTATAATTAAATCTTTACTATAGAATCCTGTTAACCAAGGAGTAGCTAATAAAGATAATGACCCTACTAACATTGCTGTATAAGTGAAAGGTAAAAATTTTATTAATCCACCTAATCTTCTTACATCTTGTTGATCTGAAAAACTATGT
>WNFK01161505.1_pt1 | contig 12698 bp, 12 predicted proteins | sample 5400281 | NCBI WGS metagenome assembly WNFK01 (sample SAMN13153350, study PRJNA577476) | soil metagenome | isolation source: 20 cm soil on Douglas fir-dominated hillslope | place: USA:California | collected 2013-09-17
AGGCGCTGCAAACCGGCAGAGATGTGCCGGAACGCTCGTTTACTGTGCCGGAGTCGTTTCCGGCGATCGAGAAACTCATGCAGAGGGGCGAAAAACCTACGGCCACGGGCGAGAAAGTCGCGCCTACTGTTTGACGAGCTCTACGCGGCGATTTTTCGCGCGGCCATCTTCGCTGGAATTGTCAGCCACGGGTTGCGTTTGGCCGAGGCCTTTTGCGGTAAGGCGCGCAGCTGGGACGTTATGCGCGCTGAGCCAGGCAACCGCGGCCTGCGCGCGCTTCTCCGATAATGTTTGATTTGCCGCGGCGTTGCCTTGATTGTCCGTGTGGCCTTCCACGCGCAGCTTAAGATCGGCGTTCTGCTGTACCAGCTTGGCGATTTCACTGAGGATTTTTTCGGAATCAGGCTGGATCGTGGCTTTACCAGTGTCGAAGTGAATTCCGTAGACCGCGACATGGCCGGTCCTATTGATTTCGTCACCGAGCGATGAGGCGTCCGCGGTGACTTCCTGCTGCATCTGCTTCTCGGTGACGATGGTCTGGTAGTAAAACTCGCCTTTATTATTAACGTAAATCCAGGCGTCGCCCTTGTGAGCGACGATTTCGCCGGGGGAATTCGTATAGTCAATCGCGAAACCGGCGTTCTTTAGCGCAGCTTGGAAATTGCGGAAGACCTGAATCTGGCTGGTGCCCGGACGAGTGCCAATGTCCCAGGAGTGGAAGTCGCCTTCGACGTGTTTGTTGAGGGTGGCGCCGTCTTTATCGGTGCCCAGCGGGAAGTCGGCTTGCTCGTATTCCTTATTTTCGCAGGAGTGAATTGTGCTGCCTGGGAAACGAGTGATCAGCGGGGAATCCTTGCAGCCCTCGGCGTCCTGCGGCTTTTCTTCTTCCTGGGCGCGCAGGTTGGAGGCAAACAGCAGAACGGCACAGCAGAACAAAAGTCTAGCTAGCAATTTCATGGTGGGAATCTCTCCTCGGCTGGTAGTGGCGGCATTCTACAAAATTTCGGCACGCCGGAACCATAAATTGGCTGGATACCTTTGCGTCCATTGAGGATTCGTTGACAGCAAGAGCGGGGCGGGATAATTTCTCTGCGGGTTATTGTGCGCGTCGATCGCGCGTGAGGCTAAAGGAGCAAGAAGATGCGGCGAGCAATAAGTATCGCGGTAGTCTGCAGCATGATTATTCTCGCCGGGGTTGCGGCGTCGACGGCGCCTAAGGCGGACGAACGGCTCAAGGGCGCGTTTCGGCGGCCCGCGGTAAATGGCTGGACCTTCGTGCACCTGGAGGGAACAGCAGCGCAGATCGGGTATCAGCACGGATATTTGCTCGCAGCCGAAATTCAGGACCTTTATAAGGTATATGTGCTCGAGCTGACGCACGACAATGGGAAGGATTGGAATTTTTTTCGGGAGGCGTCGAAAAATGTTTTGTGGCCTCACGTGGAGCAGGAATATCGCGAGGAGATGCAGGGAATTGTCGATGGAGTGAACGCCCAGGGCGTGAAGCTGGACATTTGGGATATCGTGACGGTGAATGCCGCGATGGAGTGGAGCTACTACGTCGACCAATATGACAAGGAACACAAGATCGCGTCGCTTCCGACGGTCACTGCCGGCGATCATTGCAGCGCGTTTGTGGCGGTGGGGAGCTATACGAAAGATGGGCGCGTGGTGATCGCGCACAACAACTGGACGAGTTATATGGATGGGTTCGACATTGTGCCTGCACACGGCTACCACTTTGTGATGGACGGACTCCCCGGGCTGATTCACAGCGGCGACGACTTCGGCTTGAATTCCGCCGGGATCGTCATCACGGAAACTACAATCACCGGCTTTCACGGATTCGACAGCAACGGCGTGCCGGAATTCGTGCGCGCGCGCAAGGCCATGCAGTATTCCGCTTCGATCGATGATGTGGCGCGCATCTTCAAGGAAGGCAATAACGGAGGCTACGCCAACGACTGGCTGATCGCCGACACGCGGAAGGGCGAGATTGCGAGCCTGGAGCTTGGGTTGAAGAATGTGACGCTCGATCGCAAGACGGATGGATATTTTGTGGGCTCGAATTTTCCGATCAATCCCAAGCTGACGGCGGACGAGACGGATTTTCCCGTTAACGATCCGGGCGTCAGCGCCAACGCGCGGCGCAGGCGTTGGGAGCAGTTGATGGGGGAAAATAAGGGCAAGATCGACGTGAAACTGGCTGAGCAATTTCTGGCCGATCACGTGGATAGCTTCAGCGGGAAGACGGAGCCGAGCGAGCGCACGTTGTGCGGGCACGTGGAGCTTTCGCCGCGCGGCATGGGGAGTTGGCAAACCCCCTTCGGCACTGCGGGTGCAGTGCAAAACAAAGCGACGGACACACAGATGGCCGCGAAGATGGAGTTTACCGCGGCGGCGGGTCACGCCTGCGGCATGGATTTTCTCGCGGCGAAGCATCTGCAGCAGCATCCCGAGCAATCCTGGGAAAAGCCGGAACTACGCGATATGAAGGCTTACCCGTGGACGACGATTTCCGCGCAGAAGTAGAGCGGCTAGCGTGGGTTCGCTTCGCGGCTGAGTTGTTGCAGGTTGTCCCTGGCTAATTCGTGATTGGGGTTGAGGCGGAGGGCGCGCTCATAGTGCAGCTTCGCTTGCTTTAGGTCGCCGGTTTCGGCAAAAGCGCTGCCTAGATTGGCTTCGGCGTTCGCGTCTTCAGGGTTGATGCGCACGGCGGCTTGAAACTGTGCTAGAGCGCCGCGAAAATCGCCGAGCGAGGCGAGCGCATTGCCGAGGTTATAGCGGGCATCGAAATAATCCGGACGCGCGTTGAGCGCCGCAGTGAGATGCGGAATGGACTCTTCCGTGCGGCCTACGGCTAGCAGAGCGGCGCCGAATGCATTGTTCACCGTCGGCTCATTTGGCCGGATGCGATTTGCGTGCTCAAAATGCGCGATCGCTTGCGGGACTTCGCCGCGCCCCATGAGCAAAGCCGCCAAATTATAGTGAGCCTCAAAATCGTCGGGATTCTTTTGCAGGTTGTGCTGTGCCACAGCTTCCACAATCAAAACCCGAGGGTCATTTTTTCCTTTTGAGCTTGGTTCTGGCAGGACCTGCAGCCACAGATGAGCCATTTCGTCGACCGCGCGGTTCCCCCCAACTACGCGCCGCGGCGGATCATTGGGATTGCGGATGTTGTCCTCGGAATTGTCGTAGACGAAATTCATCGAGATCGCGGTGCCCTTCGGCAATCTGAACGGTTGAGCGTAGCGATACACCGCCTGCCAATTGAGGTTCCAGTCGGGGATATGAATTAGTGTCTCGGACCGGCCATCCGGAAATTTCGCGATGGCTCGCAAATCCTTGCCCAGATAGTGCGCGTGGGGATAGATCGCCAGGACATCTACATCGACGGGCAGAGTGAATTCATCCGTCACGACAAAGCGTTTGTCGCCTGCGGGAATGTCCAGCATGCGATCGTTTTCCAGTTGCAGAAGAATTGGATGCAGGGTGGCGGGCTTGTCTGTGAAATACAGACCGAGTGTCGGCTGAATGGTCTCGGGTTTCCCCGATGGTTGCAGGTGGGTGTTGAGAACCAGGTCGGTGTCTTTGTCCAGCCGCAGCGCCATGCCATCAGGTTCCACATAGGGAATCGAGCCAGGTTTCCAAAATAAAAAGTGGCTATCGGGATCAAAAACTTCGGATTCGATGGTCAACTCCATACCGCCGAAGCCCGCGCCGGGATCTATTTCCTGGCGGCGGCCATTCTGCTGGCGGTCCACCAATACATTGGCGTGATGCACCAGGCGCTTGTCGCCCGGGCGAATCTCGATGGCGTCCAGCCAGCGTGTGCGATCGATGGGCGCGCGAAATACAAAATTCCAGTAGTTGTCCGAGCCGCTTGCGGTTAGCGCGTAGGGTTTCGTCGCCCGTGCGATGACGTCCGGCTTACCGAGCTGCCAGCCCTCGGCAAACTTCGGCTTGGCCGGCAAGTCTGCGGGATCGCCCTCGGGCGCGCCCTGGTCCGCCCAAGCCTGAATACGCGCAATCTCGTCCGTGGACAGCCGCAGCTCGTCTGCAAATTTCAGCTCGCCCTCCTCGGGAAGCCAGGGAGGCATGAATCGGCTCCTGGTGACAACGGCGATCTGACGCGCGCGCGATTTCGCATCGGTGTAAGCGAGCAGGGGGAAGGGAGCGGACTCACCGGGACGATGGCAAAGCACGCAGGAGCGATAAAGAATGGGCGCAATGTCGCGGCTGAAAGTGACTTGCGCCTGCGCAGCACCGTTCTGTGTAGCGACTTTTTGCTGCGCTGAGCCGACGTGGCCGAGACCGCTCACCAGCGCCGCTACGCAAGCCCACGGCGCACAGCGTCGAAAATTCCGGGGCACAACGATCATTCGAGATCCGAAATGTAGCATCCGACTGCCGGTGTTGCAGTCCCGCTTAGCGGTCGTTCGGCGATGGCTGCTTCAATGGCATCCGCAAGCTCATGCGTTGTCGGAGATTTTCGCGCGTGGCCAAAATCTTCATAGAGATTGTCGATTCGTCCGTGATAAACGAGCCGTCGGCTGGCGTCGAAAACTGCCGCCTCGGGAGTAATCTGCGCCTGACTCTGTTTCACCAAGACATGTCGCGGGTCGCGAAGCGCCGCAAAGGTGTAGCCGAATTCACGATCGTGCTTGCGAATGGCGTCGGGCGTTTCCTTCTTGTCCGGATAAACCAAAAAGAATGTCGCGTCGTTGCGATGCTGCGCGCTGAGCTGCTGAATCGTAGGAGCGTAGCGGTTGGAAATGGGGCAGTCCGTGCGTACAAAGATGAACACAACGATTTTGCCCCTGCTCGCGTGAGGCAAATCGAAGGGTTTGCCCTCAAGATCAGTGGCGAAGCGCTGCTGATTGCTCGAGAAAAGGGGCTTGGAGCAGACGCAAAGCAAAATAGTAGGAATGAGGAGGCGGGAAAAGAGACGAAAGGTCTGAGGCTTTTCACTCATGGGGTTCAACGAGAGTGGGGAAATGTTACTGCGGGAGAAAACCGTTGTCCAATTAACTATTTCACGGGAAGCCGAGCACACAAGTCAGAGCGGTAAGCGGATTTATCAGGGGTCCGCGTTCGCGGTGGTCGATTTGCCCAATTCCGCACGGATGGCTTGCAGCGCTTCCTTGGGAGGTCCGATGCGGCGGTATTGGGAGTACGTGGTGTGTTCGTGAATCCCGAAGCTGACGAATAGACGGCGGCCGTCGAAATCGTATTGTGAATAGGTAGGGAACCAGAGGCCGGGCGAGATTTCATACCGTTCTTGCACGAGATGACTGCCCTTGTACACTTTTGCCAGGAAACCGCCGATAGAGATGTCATCGGTAACTTCGAGTTCGGCGCGCGCGAGTTGTGCGGCATCCTCATCGATCCACAAATAGCCGCGCACCTTGGAGAACATCGCCGTGGCTCGCGAGGTTGCCTTGTAGGCTGGATTGGGAACGAGGCTGTATTTCGAGAGCGTCCGATCGCCGCGGGGCTCGAGCGTTATAAACGTGAAAATAAAGGCGTTGCGCGTTGCGTCGATCAGGTCCGCGCGCTCTTTTTGCTTCTTGGTGATTTTTTCGTACGCTTCGCGCTGCGCGCGCCCGTCTTGCGCTGCCCAGGACAGAGTGCGTTCCAATTTCTCCAGCTCCGCACGGTAGGCGGCGGCGTCCGCGGGTTTCCCGTCCGGACCTACCGGGATGCGATCAATGCCAGTTCCTGCCGGCACGGCGCGTGTGGCCTTAACCTCCGGCTTCGCTCCGGCGCTTTTTTGGACTTCCAGGCGCTCGATGCGCTCGTAAGTAAACTGCGCAAGGTCGTCTTTCTTCTGATTGGCGATGACGCGCTCGAGCAAGGAGCGCTGTTCGTCGAGCTCACTTTGCAGAGCTGGAACGCGCGGAGCATCCTGCGCCAGTGAAATTCCGGCGGTAACGGCCAACAGGGACACGAGAAGGATGGCTAGAGGTGACCGCATAATCAGGGAATGGCGCCGCTCCGTCAACTTTACCTTTGATTCGATAGGGGTGGGGATTGTTGCACCGGGAATTTCCGTCCGAGCAAGGTTTTCGGAGGGCTTGAGTAGCTAAGTGCAATTAAAATAGTAAGTTACATGGCATTTCCCGGAATGCGCAGGCGCGTAAAGATCCGTCCCTAACGCTAATTCTGGCAAGACTAACTCTGTCCGCAGGCAAAGCAAAGTGCTTCTTTTTACGTCTAAGCAAACATCCGGAAACCTATCCGCTGGTTAGCTCGTATTAACATGAAGAGGACGACGCGAGTGAGGTTCCTTTGGGTTTAGCTCCACTAGAAGGCTTGGCGCAGTTGCCGCAAGTGAACACGGGCACAGGTAGGCGTACCCTTGCACTCACCGGCTGGCGCGGGGGCGCCGTTACCGGGGTGGAGACGATGCGTTTGGCGCTAGATGCCTTGCGCGCGCACAAACTACGCAGCTTTCTGACCCTGCTGGGTGTAATCCTGGCGGTGACCACGCTTGTCGTGGTGATGAGCTTTGTCGCGGGGATGAACTTTTACGTTGCCGACCGCATCGCCAACTTGGGCGCCAATGTCTTTATCGTGGACCGCTTTGGGATCATCACCAGCCAGGATGCGTGGGTCAAAGCGCAGAAGCGTCCGTTGATTACCATGGAAGACTACGAGCGCATGCGCGACAGCATGAAAACGGCCAAAGCCGTTGCCGCGCTTGACGACCATAACATCGAGATACGCTCCGGAAACGAACGGCTGCAGAATACCGACGTCATGGGCGTTTCCCCTAACTATGCGGAAGTCCGCAACATCAACGTTGCGCAAGGGCGTTTTATCAACCAGACTGACGACGATCATCGCGCGCAGGTTGTATTTATTGGCGCAGATGTGCGCGACCGGCTCTTTGCCAATGTTGATCCGATCGGCAAGATCGTGCGGGCGGAAACCCACGAATACCAGGTCATTGGCGTTGCGGAGCGCATTGGCAGCGCCTTCGGGCAATCACAAGACAATTTCATGATCATCCCGCTGCACACCTTTGAAAAAGAGTTGCATCGCCCTCGCGACTGGGTCGGCATTTTCGTGCAAGCGGGTAGTGCGGAAATGATGAGCGCTTGCGAGGACGAAGCACGCATGCTGATGCGCGCATGGCGTCACCTGCCGTATGACGCTCCGGATAACTTTGCAATCCTTGGCTCCGATTCGATCATGAAGCTCTGGAACGACCTCACCGGCACCCTCGCAAAGGTTGCCGTTGGGTTGGTGAGTGTGTTCCTGGTGGTCGGGGGCATCGTCATCATGAACATCATGCTGGCCAGTGTCACCGAGCGAACGCGTGAGATTGGCATCCGCCGGTCCCTAGGGGCTCGCAAAAAGCACATTCTGCTGCAATTCATGATGGAATCCGCAGCGCTCGCCGCTACCGGAGGCATCATCGGCGTCTTGCTGGCATACGGGTTAGTCGAACTTTTGGGAACGGTCACATCCATCCCTTTGAAAATGCCGCTCGACGCCGTGGTCATTTCACTTTGTGTATCGACAGCCGTCGGTCTCTTCTTTGGAATCTATCCGGCGACGCGGGCGGCAAAACTGGACCCGATAGAGGCATTGCGGGCTGAAGTCTGAAGTCTGAAGTTTGAAGTCTGAAGTCTGGACTAACGAGCAGATAATATGGCGCAGGCATACGGCGAAAATCTCAAGCAAGCAATGGACACCTTGCGCACCCACAAGATGCGCAGCGGGCTCACCGTTTTTGGCGTGGTGCTGGGCGTCAGCGTCATCATGCTGGTTGCCGCGCTGATTACCGGCTTCGACGAAACCATCCAGGACAACATCAAGCAGTTCGGAGCAGACACCGCGTTTATTTCCAAGTGGGATCAAGGTTTCCACGGAGGCGACCCTCCGATGGAAGAGAGACAGCGCAAGCCGTTGACGCTGGAAGATTCAAAAGCGCTGATTGCCGGGTGTCCCGCATTGAAAAATGTTACGACTTTCTTGCAGACCGGGTGGATGCAGGTGCACATCGTCCGTACCAAGGCCGGTGAAGTAAGTGCTATCGATTTTCGTGGGGTGCAAGCCAACTTCGGCCAGGTGTATGCCAACGCTGCGACGCTCGCCGGCCGTTTTATCAGCGAGGGCGACGATCTGCACCGCGAAAAAGTGGTGATGCTCGGTGAAAACGTCGCGCCGGTGCTTTTCCCCGGAACGGACGCCGTAGGCAAAGACGTGATGATCGATGGCGCGGACTTTCGCGTGATCGGCGTGGTCGAAAAGCCAAAGGGCGGTTTCGGGATGGGCGATGAAGATCGCCGCGTGTTAATTCCCTTCAACACCTTCAAGAAGATCTATCCATCGGCGGACGAAATCAACATGCGCGTCCAGGCATATCCGGGCATGCTCGATCAAGCGGTCGATCAAGCCGAAGAAGTTCTGCGCCGGCGCCGCAATGTGCCTAACAATGGCAAGGACAATTTTTCCATTCGCACGGCCGCGCAAGAGGTCGAGGAGTTTCACAACATCATGCTGATGGTGTATGTAGCGACGCTCGTGCTCAGCGCGATCGGACTGCTGATCGGTGGCGTGGGCGTGATGAACATCATGCTGGTGAGCGTCACGGAACGGACGCGCGAAATTGGCGTGCGCAAAGCGATTGGGGCTAAGCGCAGCGACATTACCTGGCAATTCCTGCTCGAAGCGATGACGCTGACTGCGTCCGGCGGCGTGATCGCGCTTGTCCTGGTGAATGGGCGGCGACGGCTGGAGTTGTGGTTAGCGTCAGCGTCGGGCTCATCTTTGGCGTGTGGCCGGCGATGAAAGCGGCCAAGCTCGATCCGGTTGAAGCGCTGCGTTACGAATAGCTCGCCTCGAAGCACATCCAACGGCAGCCAGTGCTTTTCGCGGCCGTAAAGCCCGAGCACGCGGGGGGGAAGTCACGGCGCCATCGTGAACACTCTCCTAAGAAGTCTCGACAAACTCTCGCGGAGCCGAACTCATGCTGCGCGCGCGCAAACGATACCACAGCACGATGAGCGCGACAGAGACGGAAAAGATCAGCGCAGAGATCGCATTGATTTCGGGAGTGATGCCGCGGCGGAGGCGTCCCCAGATTTCGAGTGGCAGCGTATTGTCGCGGCCGATGAGGAAGAAAGTGACCGCGATTTCGTCCATCGATAAGGTGAAGATAAGCAGGCCGGCCGCAATCAGCGAGAGTTTCAGATTAGGAAGAGTGACACGCCAGAAGGTTTGCCACGGCGTCGCACCGAGGTCCAGCGAGGCTTCTTCTTGTGCGCGATCCAGCTTTTGCAGGCCGGCAAAGAGTTCGGTGGTGGCCACGGAGATAAGCGCGGTGCCATGTCCAAGAAAGACGGTGAAGAGGCTGAGCTGCATTCCAGCGAAAACGGCGAACATCAGCAACGACAGGCCAGTGATGATGCCGGGGAGAATTAGCGGGAGCAGCACCAGGCGGCGGAAGAGGGCTTTGCCGGGAAAGTTGGCGCGGTCGAGCGCGAGCGCGGCAAGAAGGCCGAGCGTGAGTGACAAGGCTACGCTAGCCGCGGCTACGATCAGGCTATTTATGACGGAATCCCAGATCGCCGAGTCAGAGAACAGTTGACGGTACCAGTTCAATGTGAAATGGCGCGGCGGGAATCCCCCGACGCCATCGCGATTGAAGGAGTAAACGACGAGCACAACGATCGGCAAATAAATGAAGGCGAAGACCAGCGCGGAATAGGCGGCGAGCAGCGGCGAACGCGAAGTGGATTTCGTGCTGGTCATTTGAACGACCAGCGTTTCTCAAGCCGTTCGGTGGCACATAAAAGAGTGATGGTAACCAGCAAAATGCCAACGGAGATGGCGGCGCCCAGCGGCCAATCGTAGGCGGCGCCGAAAAGGCTTTGCACGATGTTCGCGATCATGGTGGCGGAAGGGCCGCCGACGAGCAGCGGAGCAAGGAAATCGCCGAGGGATAGCACGAACGCAAACGTGGCGCCGGCGAGCAGGCCGGGAATCGAAAGCGGAAGAATCACGCGCAGAAATGTATCGCGGCGGTTTGCTCCGAGATCTTGCGAGGCTTCTATTAGCGGGCGTGGAATGTGTTCCAGAGCGGCATAGATGGGGAGGAACACAAACGGCGTGTAGATGTGCGTAAGCATCAGAATGACCGCGAACGGGCTATACAGAAAGAAGCTGACGGGTTCGCGGGTGATGTGCAGGTATTGGAGAAATCCGTTGAGCACTCCATCGCTGCCGAGAATGGTTTTCCACGCATAGCCGCGCACAAGATAACTGACCCAAAGCGGAATAATCACGAGCTGATATAGCAGTTCTTTGCGTGGCCCAGCGTGGAACGACAAATAGTAGGCCAGCGGATAGCCGAGCAAAAGAGAGCAGAGTGTCACAGAGGCGGCAATCCGCGCCGTGCGAAGAAAAACGTGCAAGTAGAGAGGATTGGTGAAGAGCGCCTGATAATTTTGCAGATTCCACCGATGGACGAGAAAACCCTCGCGCACAAGCCAGAAACTGTGGGCGAACATCAGAACGTAAGGCAGCAACAGGAATACGCCAACCCAGAGCAGCGGCGGAACAGCGACCAGAGTCTTGTACGTTCGCGAGTACATTTTCTACTTTCGTGCTAATCGCGGATGCGCACAGCGTCGCGCGGCGAAAAAATAAACTCGTGCTCTCCAGCCAGCGGCTCGCCAGCGGGAACACGCACGCGCAGAAACTGACCCGCGCAGTCGACCTCGAGCAATTCCGTGGCGCCCGCATAAATCTGCTGGCGAATTGTGGCTTTGAATGTCATGTAGGGTGTGCCGATCGTGGCATCAAGAGCTTGCTTGATGGCCTCAGGCCGCAGGGAAAACGTCGCCGGGCCATCCGGACCATTCACCGGGCAAATGCGAATTGCCCCACAGGTGGCGCAGTCGCCACGGACTTCACCGCGCAGAAGATTCGTTTGCCCTATGAATTGCGCCGCGTAAACAGTAGTGGGATGCGAGTAGATTTCACGCGGAGAGGCGACTTGCTCAAGGGCGCCGTTGCGGAGGAGCGCGATACGATCGGAAAGCGCCATCGCCTCGTCCTGATCGTGCGTGACAAACAGAAACGCGATGCCGATTTCGCGCTGCAAAAGTTTCAGCTCGCTTTGCATCTGCTTGCGCAGGTTGGCGTCGAGCGCCGAGAGCGGCTCGTCCAGGAGCAAAAGCTCGGGGCGATTGATGAGCGCCCGCGCGAGCGCGATGCGTTGCTGCTGTCCGCCGCTGAGCGTCGCAGGCCGAGCTTCCGCGAAGTCCGTCATTTTCACCATGCCGAGGGCATCGTCCACGCGAGTGGCAATTTCGTTTTTCGGCGTGGACTTCACGCGAAGGCCATAAGCGACGTTTTCGCGGACGCTAAGATGCGGAAACAGCGCGTAATTTTGAAAGACCGTGTTCACGCGGCGTCTGTGCGGTGGAAGCGCATCCAAACGCTCGCCGCCCATCCAGATCTGGCCGGATGTGGGCTGCTCGAATCCAGCAATTAAGCGAAGAAGGGTAGTTTTCCCCGAACCGCTTTCGCCAAGTAGGGTTAGAAATTCGCCGCGAGCGATCTGTAGAGAAATATTCTTGAGAACTTCGGCGCGACCGAAGCTTTTCGCAATGTCGCGGATTTCGAGAAGCGGAGCGCTGCTATTACCAGCGTTGTCTGGCGAGCTGGCGCCGGCAACGCTCACTGCGCGCTTTTTACCTCGTTCCAGATTTCGCGTCGGGATTATCAAGGTGCAGGTTCTTTCGCTCGTCCGCGGTGAGAAGCTCGGAAGTCGCGGGGTTCGCCGGAGTGTACTGGGTGACATCGGCCACGAGCTTCTGCGTCGTCGCCTCGATCATATATTCAAGAAATTCCTGCGCCAGTTCCTTGCGCGTGCTCGCGGCGGTAATCATCAAGTGATCGATCCAACCGGTGGTGTTTTCCTTGGGGATAGTTTCCGCGATCGGGAAATTGAGTTTGCGAAGCTGATTGGTCATCAAGGGCCAGCCCATCGCGGCAGTGACTTCGTGATTTTGAAATAGATTCGTAAGCTCACCGCCGGTGGACCAGTACTTGCGAATATTCGGTTTAAGCTCGATCAATTTCTTCTTCACTGCTTCGAGTTGCGAATCCGTCAGATTATAAATTTGATTCGCGTCGGGCTTATCGTAACCGAGAACCTGCGCGGCCATGTAGACACTGGAGAGTTCATCCCACAACGAGATTTTGCCCTTGTACTTGGGAGCCCAAAGGATGCTCCAGGAGTCCGGCGGCTGGGGAAACACGGTAGTGTCATAGAGCAGAGGATTCGGTCCCCACACGAAAGGAACGCCGTAGATCTGGCCTTTGTCTTTCACCAGGGGAGAATCGCGAAGTCTCGCGGAGAGCTGATTGTAAGAAGGAATCTTCGAGAGATCGAGCGGCGCAGCCAGCCCCGCGCGCACGATAGACGTAGCGACGTCGCTAGACGGCGAGATGACATCGTAATTGGAGGCGCTGCCGCCGCGAAGCTTGGCGACAAGCTCGTCGCTCGAGCCCATGTACGCCGCAACGACTTTGCAATTATGAGATTGCTCGAACGGCTGGAGGAAAGAAGGGTCCGCGTAGCCTTCCCACACCAGCAGGCTCAGCGTTTCGGTTTTCGGCTTGCAGCCGCCGAAAGCAGCGGCAAAAAACAGAATGCAGAAGGGCAGCGAGCGTCG
>WNFK01237558.1_pt2 | contig 12698 bp, 14 predicted proteins | sample 5400281 | NCBI WGS metagenome assembly WNFK01 (sample SAMN13153350, study PRJNA577476) | soil metagenome | isolation source: 20 cm soil on Douglas fir-dominated hillslope | place: USA:California | collected 2013-09-17
GCCGCGGCGACGGGTGCCGACAAGCCGTTGCTGCCGGGGATCATCACGATCATCCTGCCACGCCCCAAGCTGCCGTGATGCGCCGTACGCGTCGTCTCGCCCATTCCGCGGCGTTTGCGGGCCTGCTCGCATCCGCTCTCCTCGCATCGCCTCTGCGCGCCCAGTCGGTACTCGACAGCGAGCTCCGGCTTGCCCCGCAGTTCCTCCAGTATCGCTTCGACGCGCCCACCAGCGAGTCCATCTCGCAGGTCGCGATTCCCCTGTTCGTGACGATCCCGGTGAGCGAGCGGCTGACGTTCGACGTAGGGACCTCGTACGCGCGATCGCGCGTGACCGCGGGCAGCACGGTGAGCGAGGTCAATGGACTCACCGACACGCAGGTGCGCGGCAACCTGACGCTCGGCAGCGACTTCATCGTGCTGACGGCAGGATTGAACCTGCCGACGGGCCAATCGTCGGTGACGCTCGACCAGTTCGCCGCCGCGGGACTGATCGGCAACGACTTCCTCGCCTTCCCGGTCTCGAACATGGGGACGGGATTCGCGGTGACGGGAGGCGTCGCGCTGGCGCGGCCCATCGGCGCGTGGAACCTCGGCGTCGGCGCCGCGGTGCGCCGGTCCACCGCGTACGAACCGTTCAACATTCCCGGCCAGGCGCTGCGCTTCCAGCCCGGCAACGAGTATCGTGCGCGCGTCGGCGTGGATCGGACCGTCGGAAGTGGTCGCGTGGCGCTCGGCCTCACCTATGCGGCGTTCGGCAAGGACGACGCGGGCGGCTCGGTGTACAACACGGGTGATCGCGTGATCGCGCAAGCCGTGTATTCCGCCGTGCTCCCGGGGCGCGAGATCACCATTGCCGCGTACGACGTGCTTCGCGGTCCGGGCAGCTACGCGTCGGGCGATCCAGCCGGCCGAGAGAACATCGCCGATGTCTTCGCGTCGATGGGATTCAACTCACTGGGGATGCTCGTCGAGCCGAGCGTCGAGCTGCGCCACTGGCTCCAGAGCGTCCCCGGCGTCGCATCGGGCACGACGACGTCCTCTGACCGCTCGCAGTCGAGCGTGCTCGGTACGCTCGGCCTGCGCACACGGGTGGCGCTCGGCGGCGTGCGGGTGTTCCCCGGCATCGGGTACACGCTCGGCTCTCTCGCGTCGAGCGACGCCGCTGGCGCGCCGGCCACAGCGAGACTCACCGGCTTCCGGGCGCAGCTGGCGATGAGGATCGGGGGGTCCTGACTGCAGCAGTGGCACTTCATCCTGCAGCGCTAGTTCAGCCTGGACTATATTGCGCACAGCCCCGAGAAACCCCAGCGACGAGCACCAGTATGGCCGGCCACAGTAAATGGAAGAACATCAAGCACTACAAGGCGGCCACGGACGCCAAGCGTGGTGTGCTCTTCACGAAGCTCATTCGCGAGATCATGATGGCCGCCAAGCTCGGCGGCGGGGATCCATCGGCGAACGCGCGGCTTCGCCTGGCGATCGATGCGGGGCGTAGCAAGTCGCTCCCGAAGGAGAACATCGAGCGCGCGATCAAGAAGGGCACCGGCGAGCTGGCCGGCGATGCGATCCAGGAGGTGACGTACGAGGGGTACGGACCGGGGGGCGTCGCGCTGATCATCGACGCGATGACCGACAACCCGACGCGCACGGTGGCCGACGTCCGTCACAAGATGTCGCGCGCCGGCGGCAACCTCGGTACGCAGGGCTCGGTGTCGTTCATGTTCGAGAAGAAGGGTCAGATCACGATCGACGCCTCGCAGCACCCCGACGAGGACGCGATGCTGGAGCTGGCACTGGACGCCGGTGCCGAAGACTTCCGCCGCGAGGACGACGTGTACGTCGTGACGACCGACCCAGCCAGCTTCCATGCCGTGCGGGCCGCGCTCGAGGCGAAGAAGGTCGTGCCCGCCGAGTCCGAGCTCGCGATGGTGCCCACGACCACCGTGCCGGTGTCCGGCAAGGAGAACGTGGAGACGCTGTTCAAGCTGATCGAGGCGCTCGAGGAGCTCGACGACGTTCAGAAGGTCTGGGCGAACTTCGACATCGACGACGCCGACCTGGCGGACCTCTAGCCCCGCCGGCGCGCGTGCTCGTCCTCGGCATCGACCCGGGCACGGCGAACACGGGGTACGGCGTCGTTCGCGGCGGCGGTGCCGGCGCTCCCACGCTCGTGGAGTGCGGCGTCATCCGCACCAGAGCGCGCGACCCGCTGCCAGTGCGCCTCCTCGAGATTCACGAGGGTGTGCAGGAGCTCATCGCGCGACACAAACCGGACGCGCTCTCGGTGGAGGACGTCTTCTATGCCCGCAACGTGCGGACGACCGTCGTGCTCGGCCACGCGCGCGGCGTCATCCTCCTCGCCGCGGCCCAGCATGGCATCATCGTCAACGAGTACGCGCCGGCGGAGATCAAGAAGGCCGTCGTCGGCACCGGCGGCGCGACGAAGGAGCAGGTGCAGTTCATGCTCACCCGGCTGCTGCGGCTCAAGAGCGTACCGCAGCCATCGGACGCCGCGGACGGGGTGGCCGCCGCGCTCGCCTGCCTGATGGGCGCGAGCCTTCCGCGCATCGACGGCGTCGGACGCGTGCGAGAGCCCTCGCGGCCCGCCGCCGCCGCTCGACCTCTCCCTCCGCCCCGCACACGTCGCCCATGATCGTCCAGGTCACCGGACTGCTCGTCACGAAGGAGCTCGATCGCGTGGAGATCGCCACCGAAGGCGGCGTGGCCTACGAGCTCGCCGTTCCGCTCAACGCGTACGAGGCGCTGCCCAAGGCGGGTGAGCGGTGCATGCTGCACACCTACCTCGTGGTGAAGGAGGATGGCTGGCAGCTGTTCGGCTTCACGACGGTCTACGAACGCCGGGTGTTCCAGAAGGTGCTCGGCGCCAAGGGCGTCGGTCCCGCGCTCGCGCTCGGGCTGCTGTCGTCGCTGACGGCCGACCGCCTGGTACGCGCGATCCGCGAGAAGGACGTGGCGACACTTCAATCGGTGCCACGCGTCGGCCGCAAGAAGGCGGAGCAGCTCATCCTCGATCTCGCCGACAAATTGGATCAGCTCCAGACGTCGGGGGCGGAGTCGGGGGTCGGCCGCTCGAGCGCACCCGGCACCGACGACGCGATCCGCGCTCTGGTGTCGCTCGGCTATTCGACAGCCGACGCCGAGAAGGCGGTGCGCGGAGCGATCGACGGTGGGGCGAAGGGCATGTCGGCGCCGGAGCTGATTCGCGCCGCTCTCGCCAAGATTGGAGGTCGCTAGGCACCGCGCGCAAAGGCTCTTACGCCGGTACCAGCGCATTACCGGCCCATCGCGATCATCTAGCCGTTCGTCGTCCCGGGGGCGACAATCAGCTTCCTTGTATAACCGAGTCCATCGCCTATGCTCGCCGCCCGCCGCACCCACACCTTTACGGAATCGGTCATCCGCGAGATGACCCGCATCGCGAATCAGCACGAAGCGGTGAACCTCGCGCAGGGGTTTCCCGACTTCCCGATGCCGGAGCCGATGAAGGAGGCGGCCTGCGCCGCGATTCACGGCAACATCAACCAGTATGCCGTCACCTGGGGCAGCTCGGCGCTCCGCATCGCGATCGCCGAGAAGTACAGGCGATGGTATGGCATGGAGGTCGACCACGACCGCGAGGTCACGGTCACCTGCGGCGCGACGGAGGCGATGGCGGCGGTGTTCCTCGCGCTGATCGATCCGGGAGACGAGGTGATCGTCCTGGAGCCCTTCTACGAGAACTACGGCCCCGACGCCATCCTGGCCGGCGCGATCCCGACCTTCGTCCCCCTCGAGCGGCCCCACTGGACCCTCGACCTGGACCGCCTGAAGAAGGCGTTCACGAAGCGGACGAAGGCGATCGTCCTCAACACTCCGCACAACCCGACCGGCCGTGTCTTCACCCGCGCCGAGATGACGGCGATCGCCGAGCTGTGCATCAAGCACGACGTGTGGGTCATCACTGACGAGATCTATGAGCATATCAGGTATGCTGGAGAGCATCATGTGATGGCGACATGGCCCGAGATGCGGAAGCGCACGATCACCATCTCCGGCCTCTCCAAGACCTTCAGCTGCACCGGCTGGCGCCTCGGCTACGTCGTCGCGCCCGACGCGCAGACCGCCGCCATCAGGAAGGTGCACGACTTCCTCACCGTCGGCGCGCCGGCGCCGCTCCAGGCGGCGGGCGCGGTGGGAATGCACTTCGACCCCGACTACTACAACCATCTCGCGCTGGACTACCGCTCGCGCCGCACGGTGCTGTGCGACGCGCTCACCGAGGCGGGATTCACGTTCAGCCAGCCCGAGGGCGCCTACTACGTCCTGGCCGACTTCTCCGGTCTGAGCGACATGGACGACTCGAAGTTCGCGCGATGGATGTGCGAGGAGATCGGCGTCGCCACCGTGCCCGGCTCGAGCTTCTATTACGACAAGCAGCTCGGGAAATCGCTGGTGCGCTTCGCCTTCTGCAAGAAGTACGAGACACTCAAGCGCGCCGCGGAGCGGCTCGCGACCGTCCGGGCGACGGTGTAGGACGGAAGCCGCTACTGCGGCAGCAGCACTTCCAGCGCGCGCGCGTGCGCCTCGACTCGATCCGCGAGGGCGCGGAAGTCGGTCGCCTGCTCCAGGCTGACCGGCCGAGCGCCTCGAGGAGTTCATCGGGCAGCAGAAGGTCAAGGACAACCTTCAGCTCGCCATTGACGCGGCACTCGCGCGCGGCGAGCCGCTGGACCACTCGATCTTCTACGGTCCGCCGGGACTCGGCAAGACGACCCTCGCCGAGCTGATCGCGCGCGAGCTCCGGGTGAACATCCGCACGACCTCCGGCCCCGCGCTCGAGAAGCCGGGGGACCTGGTGGGCACGCTCACCAACCTGCGCGCCGGCGACATCCTCTTCATCGACGAGATCCACCGGCTCCGACCGGTGATCGAGGAGTTCCTGTATCCGGCGATGGAGGACTACAAGATCGACATTCGCCTGAGCGAGGGCCCGAAGGCGCAGACGATCACGATGCCGATCGAGCGATTCACGCTCATCGGCGCGACGACGCGCTTCGGCATGCTGACACCGCCGATGCGCGCGCGCTTCGGCATCGAGCAGCGATTGAACTACTACTCGCCGGAGGATCTCGAGCTGATCGTGCGTCGCACCGGCGAAGTCCTCAAGGTGGAGATCGAGACGGCCGGCGCGCGCGAGATCGCCCGTCGCTCGCGCGGCACGCCACGCGTGGCCAACCGCCTGCTCCGGCGCGTGCGCGATTACGCCCAGGTGCGCGCGAACGGCATCATCACGGAGGACGTCGCCCGTGCCGGGCTCGCCATGCTCGACGTCGATCAGTTCGGCCTCGACGACATGGACGCGCGCATCCTCCGCTCGATCATCGAGAAGTTCGACGGAGGCCCAGTCGGCGTGGCCACGATCTCCGCGGCGATCGGCGAGGACGCGAGCACGCTCGAGGAGGTGTATGAGCCCTTCCTCGTGCAGCAGGGCTTCCTCCAGCGCACCCCGCGGGGCCGGGTGGCGACGCCGATGGCGTACCGGCACTTCGGTTACACCCCGCCCGCAGTTCCTTCAGAGCAGGTCGCGCTGTTCTGAGTTTGTCGCCCTGAGCGCAGCGAAGGACCTGCACGTGCGGATCCTTCGCTTCGCTCAGGACGACAACAGTGCCGTTAGCTTGAGGCGATGCACGGGCTTCTCACCGCCGACTACGACTTCGACCTCCCCCCCGACCTGATCGCGCAGGCGCCGCTCGCGCGCCGCGACGCCAGCCGGCTCATGGTGGTGAACCGACAGGCGGAGACGATCGAGCACCACGCATTCTCCGACCTCCCGTCGCTCACGGCCCCTGGCGATCTCCTCGTCGTGAACCGCTCGCGCGTCGTGAAGGCCCGGCTCCTCGGCACCCGCATCGGCTCCGGCGCGCCGGCCGAGATCTTCCTGCTGCAGCCGCTCGGCGACGGCCGCTATGAAGCGATGGTCTCGCCCGGCGGCAAGCTCAAGCCCGGCCGCACCGTGCAGTTCGCCGCCGGCTTCACCGGCGAGATCCTCGAGGTCACCGAGCGGCGCACCCGGATCGTGCAGCTTCGCGCCGCCGCGCCGTTCTCCGACGTCGACCAGGCGATCGACGCACATGGCCACACTCCCCTGCCGCCGTACATCACGCGCCCGGATGACGCCGCCGACCTCGATCGCTACCAGACGGTCTATGCCCGCGAGGCGGGGTCGGTGGCCGCGCCCACTGCCGGCCTGCACTTCACCCCCGAGCTATTGACCGCGCTGGATGCACGAGGGGTACGCCGCGGCGAGGTCGTCCTGCACGTCGGCGCGGGGACGTTCAAACCGGTGGAGGCCGACGACCCCGCCGCGCACGTGATGCACGAGGAGCGCTACGTGATTCCCGACGCCACCGCCCAGGCGGTCGTGGAGACACGAGCGGCTGGGGGGAGGGTCTGGGCCGTCGGCACGACCTCGGTGCGGACGCTCGAGAGCGCCGCAGAACCCGATCGGACGGTGCGCGCCGGCGCGGGCGAGACACGTATCTTCATCCGTCCGCCGGCGCGCCCGCGCGTCGTGGACGCGCTCGTGACCAACTTCCACCTCCCGCGCTCCACGCTCATCATGCTCGTCGCCGCCTTCGCGGGATACGACCTCACCATGCGCGCCTACCGCGAAGCCATCGCTGCCCGCTACCGCTTCTACTCGTACGGCGATGCCATGGCAATCCTATGAGCTTCGAGTTTGCGCTCGAAGCATCAGCGGGCGCTGCGCGCGCCGCGCGATTTCACACGCCGCATGGTGTCGTGCAGTCGCCCGCTTTCATGGCCGTCGGCACCCTCGCGACCGTCAAGGCCCTCGACCCGGACGACCTGCGCACGATGGGGGCGCAGATGATCCTCGCCAACGCGTATCACCTGCACCTGCGGCCGGGCGACGAGCTGGTGCGCGAGCTGGGCGGCCTGCACGAGTTCATGCAGTGGGACGGACCGATCCTCACCGACTCGGGCGGCTTCCAGGTGTTCTCGCTCGAGGGGCTCCGCACGATCGACGGGAATGGCGTCGACTTCCGCAGTCACATCGACGGCTCCAGCCGCCGCTTCACGCCGGAGAGCGTGATGCGGATCGAGCGCAACCTCGGGGCCGACGTCATCATGCAGTTCGACCACGTGATACCGGGCCAGAGCGACGCGGCCGCGGCGCGCGACGCCAGCGAGCGGAGCCTGCGCTGGCTGGCGCGCTGTGCGCAGGCGTTCGACGAGCTGAATCGCGAGGATCCTATGCTCCATCGGGCGGACCAGGCGCTATTTCCGATCGTGCAGGGGGGCATTCACGCCAACCTGCGCGCCGAGGCGGCGCGCGCCATCCGCGACATGGGGGAGTGGAAGGGATTCGGCGTCGGCGGGCTCTCCGTCGGCGAGCCCAAGCCCGAGATGTACCGGATCCTCGAGGCGGTGCACGACGTGCTGCCGACCGATCGCCCACGCTACCTCATGGGTGTCGGCTATCCCGAGGACCTGGTGGAAGGGGTGCGCCGCGGCATCGACCTGTTCGACTGCGTGGCGCCGACGCGCATGGGCCGCAACGGGACGGTCTTCACGGCCGACGGCCGCCTGAACATCAAGCGGGCCGAGTTCCGCGCCGATCGGCGCCCACTCGACCCCGGCTGCGACTGCGCCGCCTGCACCCGTTTCTCGCGCGCGTACGTCCGGCACCTGTTCCTGGCCGACGAGATCCTCGGGCTGCGCCTCCTCTCGCTGCACAATGTACATTTCCTCGTGTCGCTGATGCGGCAGGCGCGCGCGGCCCTGCTCGGCGGCACCTTCGACGGCTGGAGCGACGCATGGCTCCGGCGCTACCACACCCGCACCGTCCCGGCCTCCGTATGATCTCTCAGGGTTTCTCCGCCGCCTTGCTCGCCCTGCAGTTCGGCGGCGCCGGCGGCAGCATGGCGCCGTTTCTCCTCCAGATCGTCGCGATCTTCGGCATCTTCTACTTCCTCATCATCCGCCCGCAGCAGGCGCAGAAGAAGAAGCACGAGGAGGCGCTGCGGAACATCAAGCGCGGCGACCGCATCGTGACCTTCGGCGGCATCATCGGCGAGGTGGTGCACGTGAAGGACAGCACGGAGGAGGGCAAGTCGCGCGGCCTCGAGGACGAGGTGACGATCAAGTCGGCGGAGTCCCGGCTCATCGTCGAGCGTGGGCGCATCGCGCGGATCATCGGCGTGAGTACCCCCGCGCCAGCCGCCAAGGCCTGAGAGATCACGACGACGTGAGCATTCTCGACATCCGCGTCCTCGGCGACCCGATCCTGCGGCAGGCGACGACGCCCGTGACGGCGATGACCGACGAGCTGCGACGACTGATCGCCGACATGTTCGAGACGATGCACCACGCGCGCGGCATCGGCCTCGCCGCGCCGCAGGTGGGTCGCACCGAGCGGATCGCCGTCGTCGAAGTGGACGAGCACCGGCTCGTGCTGATCAATCCCGAGATCGTGGATGGCGACGGACGGGCGAAGGGCGAGGAGGGCTGCCTGTCGATTCCCGACATCTACGCCGACGTCGAGCGGCCGAAGACGGTGACCGTGCGCGCTCGGGACGAGAAGTTCGAGCTGTACGAAGTCGAGGCGACCGACATGCTCGCGCGCTGTCTCCACCTGAAGCGCACGGCCGCGCTGGCGAAATGGAAGCTCGAACAGTCGAAGTACCCGGGATACATCCGGCGCGTCTCGCTGGAGACACCGGAGGATCTGAGCGAGCACGAGCACCCCGACGAGGAGCTCTAGGTGCGGGTCCTCTTCTGGGGGACACCCGGGTTCGCCACCGCCGCGCTGCGCGCGCTGCTGGGGGAGGGGTTCGACGTCGTGGGCGTGGTAACGCAGCCTGACAAGGCGGTGGGGCGCTCGCGCTCGAAGCTCGAGCCATCGCCGGTGAAGCTGGTGGCTGTCGCGGAAGGGATTCCCGTCTTCCAGCCAGAGAAGCCGCGGGGCGAGGAGTTCCTGGCGCAGCTCTCGGCACTGGCGCCCGACGTCAACGTCGTCGTCGCCTACGGGCACCTCCTGCCGAAGGCGGTGATCGATCTCCCGCGATTCGGCACGCTGAACATCCACGCCTCGCTGCTGCCTGCGCTGCGCGGAGCGGCGCCCATCCAGGCCGCGATCCGCGAAGGGCTCGGCGAGACCGGGGTGACGATCATGCAGATGGTGCCGAAGCTCGACGCCGGCCCCATCCTCCGCCAGGCTCGCACGTCCGTGCTCGCCGACGAGACGTCGGGCGAGCTGATGCTGCGGCTGAGTGAGCTGGGCGCCGGTACGCTGGTCGAGACGCTGGCGCTGCTGGAGCTGGGGCTCGCGACGCCCGAGCCGCAGGACGAGAGCCGGGCCACCTACGCCGCGAAGCTGACGCACGAGACGGCGCAGGTGGACTGGACGCGCTCGGCGCACGAGGTCGGAAGCCACGTGCGCGCGTACGATCCGAAGCCCGGCGCGTGGGGGCGGATCAACGGCGCCGAGGTGAAGCTGTTCGGCGCGCGCGTGGCGCCGCGGGGCAGCAGCCAGGAGCCGGGCGACGTGATCGCCATCGACGGCGAGGGAATGCTGGTGGCGTGCGGCGGCGGTGCGGTCCGGATCGTGGCCGTGCAGCCGGCGGGCAAGCGGCGGCTGTCGCCCCGGGACTGGGCCAACGGCCGTGGAATCGCCGTCGGCGATCGATTCGACACCGGCGCCGCCGCTCCCGCGTAGGGAGAGCGTGCCCGACCGCAACCCGCCCACACTCTCGCCCCGCGCCGTGCCGTTCGTGCACGCCGTGACCACCGACGAGATCGTGGCGCGCGCGGACTTCATCGACGTCGCGTGCAGCGTGATGGGCGCGCTGGGGCCGCGCGGCGCGCTGCATCTGCGCGCCGGACGCGCGTCGGGCGCGAGCCTCCAGGCGCTGGGGGAGACGCTGGCGGCGGCACAGCAGGTCACTGGCGCCTGGCTCGTCGTGAACGACCGCGTCGACGTCGCCATGGCGGTGCGGGCGCGCGGCGCCCAGCGCGATCGGCGCCAGCGTGCATGCGGTGACCGAAGGCACTGAGGCGGCGGATAGCGGCGCGGACTGGCTCGTGGCGGGCCGAGTGTTCGCCGCGTCGGCGGCCGCAGGCGCGGACGGCCTCGGTATGGCGTTCGTCGAGGCGCTCATCGCGGCGGTGGAGGTGCCGGTAATCGCGATCGGCGGGGTGCGGCCGCAGCATTGCCGCGCCCTGCGGCTCGCGGGAGTGCACGGGGTGGCCGTCATCCGGGGGATCTGGGACGCGCCGAATGCCGAACGGGCGGCCAGCGACTATCTTTCCTGCTATGACGACGCCGGTGTTGCATGAGCCCTCGGCCCCCGCGCTGACGGTCGACGGAGCGCGACGCGACGCGACGCGGACGCGCGACCGGTGACCGAGCCCGGGCGCCCCGCCGTCGTGGCGCGCGGCGCCGTGACCGACGCGCGCGCCGCGGCGGCGGAGATCTTTGCCGACCTGCGCGGCGGTGACCTGCTCGACAGCAGCTTCGAGCGCCGGACGGCGAGACTCGAGCCGCGCGACCGCCGGTGGACGCGCGAGCTGGTGTATGGCACGCTGCGGCGCCGCAGCTGGCTCGACGCGCTCCTGGCCGAGCGGGTGAGCGGCGGACTCGCCCGCCTGGACGTCGACGTGATCGACCTGCTGCGGCTCGGCGCCTATCAGCTGCTGGCGATGGGGAGCGTGCCGCCGTATGCGGCGATCGGGCAGACGGTGGAGGTCGTGAAGCGTCGTCACGGGATCGGCGCGAGCAAGCTCGCGAACGCGGTGCTGCGCCGGCTCGACCGCGAGAGAGCCACACTCCGCGTGGCGATTCCAACGGACCTCACCGACGCCCTCGCGCTCGAGTACTCGCATCCGCGCTGGATCGTCGGCCGCTGGCTCGCGCGCTGGGGCGAGGAAGCGACGCGGCGGTTGCTGGCGGCGAACAACGGCGAGGCGCCGCTCATCGCGCGGCCCTATCACGTCGTGCGCGAGCAGCTGGAGGCGATGTTCGAGAGCGCCGGCGTGGAGACCGGCGAGGCACCGCTCGTTCCCGACAGCCTCGTCCTGTTGAGCGGCGTCGGCTCGATGACGGAGCTCGGCGCGTTCAAGCAGGGACTCTTTCATCTTCAGGATCCCGCGTCCACGCTCGTGACGCGCTACGCGTGCGTGCCCACGGGCGCCACCGTCGCCGACTTGTGCGCGGCGCCGGGCGGCAAGTCGCTCGAGCTCGCGCGCACGGCAGGCACCGTGTTCGCCGGCGACGCGTCGAAGAACCGGCTCGCGCGGGTGCGCGAGAACGTCCGGCGGCTCGACGTGCCGAACATCATCCCCTTCGTCGGCGACGCGCTGCATCCGCCGCTGCCCGAAGTCGATGCGGTGCTGGTGGACGTGCCCTGCACCGGCACCGGCACCTTCCGCCGGCACCCCGACGCGCGGTGGCGCTTGAAGGCGAGCGACCTCGCGGTGCTGCCGTCGCTGCAGCGTGCCATCGTGCGCGCCGCGGCGACGATCGTGCGCCCCGGCGGCCTGCTCATCTACAGCACCTGCTCGCTGGAGCTCGAGGAGAACGACGAGCAGGTCGCCATCTTCCTGGCCGAGCATCCGGAGTGGACGCTCGAGGCACCGCCGAGTGGCGTGGTGCCGGACACCGTACTCGACGAGGGACTTCTGCGCGTGCTTCCCCAGCAACACGGCACCGACGGCGCCTTCGCGGCGCGCTTCCGCCGCCCCCGGATGGGAGCGGCGGCATGAGTTGGCGTTCACGCGTCCGGGCGTCGCTCGTCTATCTGGTGGCCATCGTCGCCGGCTTCTCGCTGGCCTGGCTCATCGTCGCCTTCCTCGTCTTCCCCACCGGGGTGGTGCCGCGCGACCTGAAGGTGCCGAACGTCACCGGGCTGATGTTCGACGAGGCGGAGCAGCGGCTGGCGCAGGCCGGCTTCAAGGCCGAGCAGGGTGAGCAGCGCTACAACAGCTCCGCTCCGAAGATGACGGTGCTCGAGCAGTCGCCGCCGCCCGGCGCGCGCGAGGCGGACGGCAGCGCGATCACGCTCGTCGTGAGCGGCGGCCAGCGCATGGCGACCGTGCCGACGGTGACGGGCATGACGCGCATCGAGGCGCAGGTGCGGCTCGAGCAGGACGGCTTCGACGTCGGCGACGCCGGCGAGGCGAACAGCAACGCGCCGCGCGGCACAGTGATCGGTACGCGACCGGCGGCCGGCGCGCAGGTGAGCGTCCCCAGCACGATCTCGCTCATCCTGAGCCGTGGCGCCGAAGCCGCATCCACGCAGATGCCGAGCCTGATGGGGCGCGACGTCAACGCCGCGAAGATGGTGCTTTCGCAGCTCGGCGTGAAGGACATCACGATCACCTGGGATCCCATGGCGACCGGGCCGGGTGGCAGTGTGGTGGGCCAGAGCCCGGTACCTGGCGCGACGATCCTGCCCGGTGCGACGGTGCAGCTGCGCGTCGCCGGCGCGGAGGCTCCGTGACGGGCGTTCGCATCGCCCCCTCCATCCTGAGCGCCGACTTCGCGCGACTCGGCGAGGAGGTCGCGATGATGGAGAGGGCGGGCGCGAACTGGATCCACGTCGACGTGATGGACGGGCGCTTCGTGCCGAACCTCACCTTCGGGGCGAAGGTGATCGAGACGGTGCGCCGGTGCAC
>WNFK01098156.1_pt1 | contig 12696 bp, 13 predicted proteins | sample 5400281 | NCBI WGS metagenome assembly WNFK01 (sample SAMN13153350, study PRJNA577476) | soil metagenome | isolation source: 20 cm soil on Douglas fir-dominated hillslope | place: USA:California | collected 2013-09-17
TTGTTGCGCAGGCAGACCAGCTTGTCGCCGGCGACCGGCAACGGATCCTCGATGTTCTGCTTTTGCCGCACCCGCATGTTGTAGGAGCGCCGCGTATTGTTGCGCCCGACCAGCACCTGATCGGCGCTCATCACCCGGTCGGGATCGAGCTCGGCGCGCGATACCACTTCGCTTTCGCCGTAGCGGCCGATGTCAAGCTTGCGGCCTTCGCGCACGTCCATCGACATCCGCACGATCGGATCGTTCTGCGCCTGGCGATGCACTTCGGTCAGCATCGCATCGGGCTCGCAATCGGTGAAGAAACCGCCGCCCTGGATCGGCGGCAGTTGCGCAGGATCGCCGAGCACCAGCAGCGGACATTCGAACGACATCAGGTCGCGGCCGAGTTCGGCGTCCACCATCGAGCATTCGTCGATCACGATCAGTTTTGCCTTCGAGGCCGGCGCATCGTCCCAAAGCTCGAAACTTGGCTGCTCCACGCCCGACTCGCGCGCGCGGTAGATCAGCGAGTGGATCGTCGAGGCATTGTCGCAGCCTTTGTTGCGCATCACCAGGGCGGCCTTGCCGGTGAAGGCGGCGAACTTCACCTCGCCGTCGACGCCGTCGGCGATGTGCCGCGCCAGCGTGGTCTTGCCGGTGCCGGCATAGCCGAACAGCCGGAACACCGGCGGCGTGCCATTCTTGCCGGGTTTTGCCTTCATCCAATCGGCAACGGCCTTCAGCGCGGAATCCTGATGCGGCGTGAAAGTGGGCATGGAATCCCGGCTGGAGGACACGGCGAGCGTGCGGCGACTCAAGCGCGCAAGCTAACCATTCGTGCGTTCAGCGCAAGCCGCCGATTCCAGGGTCGCGGCGCCGGCGTAGTCATTCCTCCCGCCAGCGCCACCATCGCGGCGGCCTCCAGCTTCAGAACCTGGCGGCGATCGAGCTTTGGTGCGGTCATGGCAATTTTCCCGACGTCAGGCTTTTTGTTTTGAGCATGATCTCATGCTCTAGCCGGCGTGAAAGACGAGTCCCGAATCGGGCGAGGGTCATCGCCGCAACCAGGGGCAATTCTTCGAGGCTGGACTCGGCTCCGCTGGAGAATACACTGCGCAAAACAACAAACCGGTCGCGGGAGAAACGTCATGAAATTCGGCATCTTTTATGAGCTGCAATTGCCGCGCCCGTGGCAAGCCGGCGACGAGCTCAAGCTCTATCAGGATGCCCTGACGCAACTGGAAACCGCGGACCGCTGCGGCTACGACCATGCCTGGGTGGTCGAGCATCATTTTCTGGAAGAATATTCGCATTCGCCGTCGCCGGAATCGTTTCTCGCCGCCGCCAGCCAGCGCACCAGGAACATCCGGCTCGGCCACGGCATTTTTCAGCTCACCACCAATCATCCCGCACGCGTCGCCGAGCGCGTCGCAGTGCTCGATCTGCTCAGCAACGGACGCTGCGAATTCGGAATGGGCGAAAGCGCCTCGATCACCGAACTGACGCCGTTCGGCCGCGACATGGAGACCAAGAAGGAAGTATTCGAGGAAGCGGTCCGTGCCATCTTCCCGATGTTCAAGGAGGGCGGCAGCGAGCATCACGGCAAGTATTTCGATCGCATCCGCCATTGTGGATGGCGTGCTCGCAATTGCCGACCATCGAGCGCGCCGGCCAGCACGGTTTTGGGGCGCTCGGCTTCCAGTTCGTCAGCGCCGATGCAGCGCACGCCTGGGTGCACGCCTATTACAATGCGATTACAAAACGGCTGAAGAAGCTGGCGGACTACGAGATCAATCCGAACATGGCGCTGGTGTCGTTCTTCATGTGCGCCAAGACCGACGAAGAGGCGAGGGCGCGCGCCGACGGCGCCACCTTCTTCCAGTTCGCGCTGCGCTATTACGGCCAGGGACAGAACCGGGCGCGTCCGGCGCCCGGCACCGTCAACATGTGGGACGAATACAACAAGTGGAAGCGCGAAAATCCGGAAGCCCAAGAGGCCGCATTGCGCGGCGGCCTGATCGGATCGCCCGAAACCATCCGCAAAAAACTGCGGCGGTTCAGGAGTTCGCATATCGACCAGGTGATCCTGCTCAATCAGGCCGGCAAGAACAGCCACGAGCACATCTGCGACTCGCTCGAATTGTTCGGCAAGGAAGTGATGCCGGAATTCCGCACCGATCCCGAGCACGACGCATGGAAGGCCGGTGTGATGAGCGGCGCGATTCAACTCGAGGAAATCGACACCGAAGCGTTCAAGGATCGCTACGGCAAATTGGCGGTCAACGTGGCGCCGCCAAAGCCGACGGTCGCAGCGGCGGGGTAACGGTTTCCGCTGCGTTCACGATGCATTAAATAGCGCAATTTTCCGTTCTTCGATGAAACCATCGGTTCCGGGCGCTCTCGCGATCAGCACATAGTCCGCGCACTGCTCGCCCGATTCCTGGGTGGTGAACCGCCTGCGAACTTTCGCGCCATGAACAATATTGAAATACATCGCCGCGCTTTCGTCCTCCAGCTGTCGAAAGCAGGAGAGTTCTTCAAGCTCTCCTGCAAGATGACGCACGATATAAAATGGTATCATGTTTCGTATTGCCCGATATGTGGCGTTGAAAGATCTATTGGCGCGGAATGATCGTCTAGAGCATGATCCGGAAAAGTGGGTACCGGTTTTCCCTCGCGACAAACGCGAAGCGTTTGCGCGGAGATCATGCTCAAACAAAAAGATAGAGCGGGATGACGATTCGAGGAAAAGTCATCCCGCTCTAGTGAAAGATCCAGACGATCATGGCCAATACCGATACCTGGCAGATAACCAGCGCTGCCATTTTGATCGGGTAGTTCATGCTTCGTTGAATCATCTGCGACCTGACGATGAAGTTCACTGCGCCGTGATGCGTATCCGCTGCAAACCCAAGGACACGCAATTATGGGCACGCCGGCGCTATTTTGAATTCCAAATTTGAACGGATTGTTCGCACAACATTCTCCAACACACCAGCTCAAGATAATATTTGAGCGGCCTGCACCGAGATGAGGGCGTTTGCTTTTCCAATTCAAGGTGCCTGCGTTCTCGCTCCATAAGGACTCCACTGCGCCGGTCCTTTCCGTTGGAATTATTTTTCACGGCGCGCGCGAATTGCGCGACAACAATCTTATTTTGTACGGGCCATTGGCGGGACCAGTCGATCGACACAGATTGAGCGTCATACGTTGTCCGGGATTGAATCGGACGAGCGAGGTGTCTGCCATGACCACGCTTCAACGCACCGCTATCGTTGTAGGGGTCGGCTCGGCGCAAGGCCTCGGCGCCGCGCTGGCTCGGCGGTTCGCCATTGCTGGTCATCGGGTAATCGTTTCCGGACGCACGGAAGCGAAAATTACCGACGTCGTTCGCGCCATCGTCGATAGCGGCGGCAAAGCCGAGGCCTTCACCGCCGACGCCACGATCGAGTCCGACGTGGCGGCGCTATTCGATTTCGCCCAGGCCTCCGGCCACGTCGTCGATCTCGTGGTGTTCAACGCAGGCAACAACGTTCGCCACGACTTCCGCACCATGCCGGCTGAACTCTTTGAGCGGACCTGGCGTGTAGCGACCTTCGGCGGATTTCTGGTGGGACGGGAAGCGACCCGGCGGCTGGGGCCGTCAGGCGAAGGCAGCATCATTTTTACGGGCGCCACAGCGAGTCTGCGCGGAAAAGCGCCTTTCACCGCATTCGCGTCCGCCAAGGCCGGCCTTCGCTCACTGGCGCAATCGATGGCACGCGAATTCGGCCCGCTGGGGATTCACGTGGCGCATGTCGTCATCGACGGCGGCATCGATGGTGAAAAGCTGAATACCGCCGCGCCGCAGCTCAGGATCGAACGCGGCGCCGATGGACTGCTGAACATCGATGCGATCGCGGAAGCCTACTGGCAGCTTCATCGCCAGCACCGATCCGCCTGGACGCACGAGCTGGATCTGCGGCCATTCAAGGAACCTTTTTAACAAAGCATGGCAGCAGTTAACGAAGCGGGAGAAGAACATGGGACTGCAAAACGAAAAGATCGCGGCATTGTCGTTTGTGACGGCCGATCTCAACTATCTGGCGCCTCCTCTCGACAGACCGCGGACCTATACCTTTGAGCCGCCATCCGGCGAGCCCAAGTCGAACATCGTGCCCGAGCCGCACAGCGTGCCCATTCATGACATTCGTCCGATCGGCGATACCGTATCGCTCGACCGTGAGGGGTTTGCCCTGGTTCGGCAAAACAGTTCGGTAAAGGATTTCTACGACGAAGACGAAGTCAGAAGCGTCTACTATCCGGAGGCTGAGCGGCTGATCAAGGCGGCGACCGGCGCCGATCGGGTATTCGTTTTCGACCATACCGTCCGCAAACGCGTTCAAGGGGCGGCTGACGTTCGCGACGGCAGCCCGCGTCAACCCGTGGCGCGCGTGCATGTCGACCACACCGAGAAGTCAGGTCCGCAGCGCGTTCGCGATCTCATTCCGGACGAGGCCGAAGAACTGCTGAAGGGCGGGGTACAGATCATCAATCTGTGGCGACCGATTCGAGGTCCATTGCTGGACTCGCCTTTAGCGGTCTGCGATGCCCGCACGGTAAAGGCCAATGAACTGGTGGCTTCCGATCTGGTCTATCCTCATCGCGTGGGAGAAACCTATTCCGTGAAATACAATCCCGATCATCGCTGGTTCTATGTGCCGAGGATGACGGCTGACGAAATCCTGCTGCTGAAATGCTTTGATTCCAAAACCGACGGACGCGCCCGATTTGCGCCCCATAGCGCCTTTGCTGATCCCACTACGCCTCCCGATGCCCCGCCGCGCGAGAGCATTGAATTGCGCACGCTGGTGTTTCACGCGAACTAAACCCTGCGAGAAGGGCCGGCGTCTGACGTCGGCCCTTGTTTTTTGTTCGATTGCGAAATGTCGCGTTAATTGGAGCCGGCTGACGCGGCGGTAAAGCTGCGATCCACGGCCTTGCTGACATCGAGCGTCTTGGAAAGGATGCCATACCGGGTGGCACGGTCAGCGGCCTCCTGAACCTCCTTGACAATGCTTTCGTCAATGACGATCGGGCTGGTCCGCTGCGCCGTATAGGCGCTGAGCAACACGTCTTCCGGCAGCTTGGTCAACTCGGCGGTGTTCCCTGCATATTCGGGCAAGTGGTCCAGCGACCATAGCCGCGCCTTGTTCAGTCGTTGCACCAGGTCCTGCACGGCGGCCCGCTTGGTGGCGATCGCCTGGTCGGAGGCAACCAGGAACGTGATGGTAGGTGTGAGACCTTCGCCGTTTGCAATAACCCGCGCATTGTCCTTGAGTGTGGCATAGGACACGTAGGGCTCCCAGACCGCCCATCCGTCGATTGAGCCGGCCACGAGTGCTATCTTGGCATCGACCGGACCAAGTGGCGCGAATGTCGCGTCGTCGATCTTATGTCCCGCCTTCTCCAGCGTGGCGTCGATCAGGAACTGACCCCAGCCCCCGCGCGTTCCGGCCAGTCGCTTGCCCTTCAGATCGGCGGCCGACTTGATCGGCGAATCCTGGCGAACCAGAATGGCCTGCGTTTTGGCAGCGGCGCGGGTGCCTCCGATGGCTTTGATCGGCGCACCGGCGGCATACACTGTCAGGAAAGCCAATTCGCCGGTGTAGCCGACGTCGAGCGCGCCAGCGTTGAGCGCTTCGAGAATCGGCGCTGCCGCGGGAAACTCCGACCATTCGATTCTGCAAGGAAGATCCTTCGTCAGTCCCGCGATCTCGAGCAGGGAGCGATTGCCACCTTTCTGGTCGCCAACACGAAGCGTCACGGCGTCAGCGGCCAGCGTCGATGCGGTGATCGCGAATCCCAGTGCCGCCCCGAACAGCGTCGCACCGACACGACGGAGGCGTGCGCGTATTTCGGATTCGGGCTTGATAATATTCATGCTCGTTACTCTCTGATTTGAGTTGCTGCTTTACTTGAATCGATCGACGATGCGCAAAGCCTACGAGCAACCGGATGGCAGTCAATGAAATGGCTGACTGAATATTTCAGCGCGAGAGCAATGATCGTCTCGCTATTCGGGATGCGATGGAGGTTGTCTGCTGCCAAGCACGAATGACCTCGACGCGATCGGTATCGAATCGAAGCTGGCGTGATGCATATTTGTTAGCCGGGCAAAAACCGTTTCACCGCGCCACGATATGATCGTGGAGATAATCTCTCCGTTCGCTTTCACATTCAAAATTCCATTTCATTGACGATTGCGATGCTGCCGCGCATCATTTGCTTATGATTTTAGCGGAGCGAGATCTGAAATCCCGCCGAGACTGAATCGAATTCACCGATCCCCGATGTGGAACGTAGCGGGCCGCAGCGTCATCGCGTTGCGCCGACGGCAGCACTATGCCGCCCGAAAGCAGGAGAAACAGATGTCGAGAGATGCGAAGCAGGACAAAGCGTTGCTGGACCGCCGGGCCTTATTGCGCGCCGGAGCCGCGGCGGCGTTTGCGGCACCGATAGGCGTGTTCGGCGCGCAAGCCTTTCCGTTCCGCGCGGCGGCGCCGAACATCGATTTCTCGGAATTTCCGATCTGCAAGACCTCCTCCGATGCCGCGCCGCTCACCGGTGCGCCACGGAAACTGAAATTGTCCTGGAATGCTGGCGCAGTCTGCCTCGCGCCGCTTCCCGTCGCCATCGATCATGGATTCTTCCAGAAGCAGAATCTCGACGTCGAGTTGGTCAACTACAGCGGCTCGACCGACCAGTTGCTGGAAGCCATTGCGACCGGCAAAACCGATGCCGGCCTCGGCATGGCTTTGCGCCGGCTGAAGCCGCTCGAGCAGGGTTTTGATGTCAAGATCGCCGCCGGCACCCATGGCGGCTGCATGCGCGTTCTGTCGCGCACCAATTCGGGCGTCGATAAGCTTGCCGACCTCAAGGGCAAAATCGTCGCAGTCGGCGATCTCGGCGGACCGGACAAGAATTTCTTTTCGATCCAGCTCGCCAGGCAGGGCATCGATCCCAACAAGGACGTCGATTGGCGGGCCTATCCGGGAAATCTGCTGCAGCTCGCCGTCCAGAAGGGCGAAGTCCAGGCGTTCCTTGCTTCGGATCCAATCGCGTATCTCTGGCTGAAGGACAGCGCCTATAAGGAGGTCGCCTCCAATCTGGACGGCGAATACAAGGACAAGACCTGCTGCATCGTTGGATTGCGCGGCAGTCTGGTGCGCGAGGAGCCCCAGGTCGCGCGTGCGATCACGCAAGCGCTGCTCGATGCAGCCATGTTCACTTCGCAGAACCCGGACAAGGCCGCGGCATCGTTCCAGCCCTACGCGCCCAAGACCGCGAGCTTGCAAGATCTGCAGGCGATGGTTCGGTATCACACCCATCATCACCACCCGGTAGGGGCCGTGCTCAAGCAGGAGCTGAAGGCCTATGCGGACGATCTGAAGCTCGTCTCCGTCTTCAAGCCGAGCACCGACACAGCGAAATTTGCGGAGCGGATTTATGTCGACGTATTCGGCGTCTAAGACGGTCGCGCTGCCGCAATCGGTGGAGGAGGGCGCGGCGTTTGCAGGCCGTCCGCTGTCGCTGCCCACATCGTTGCTGGCCAGCGGAACCGGCGTATTCGCGAGCCTGGCGTGGGTCGGCTTCGGGCTCTCATGCCTGTTGTGGGAAGATTTGAGCGATTGGTCGCGTACCCATGCACTGGCGATCGCTGCGTTTATCATCGCCGGCGGCATCATTGCCGCGACCGCAAGCGGCAAATGGCTCGGCCGCTTTGGGGCGGGACTGCAAGCGCGTACGCCATGGTTGCTGGCGCTCGGGTTGTTCCTGACCCTGTGGGAGGTCGCGACCGCAAAATTCGCGTGGCTGTCGCTGCCGTTCTTTCCGCCGCCACAGGCGATCATCGAAGTATATACCGACGATCTGCCAAAACTGCTGGATAGTGTTTTTGCCTCCGTCAAACTTCAGCTCGGCGGTTACGCGATCGGGGCGGCGGCCGGTTTCCTGACCGGCGTATCGATCGGATGGTCGCGCAGCGTCGGCTACTGGGTGCATCCAGTATTGCGATTCATCGGACCGCTTCCGGCAACGGCATGGCTTCCGTTTGCGTTCTTCACCTTTCCGTCGAACTGGAGCGCGAGCACTTTCCTGATTGCGCTCGCGACGGGATTTCCGGTCACGGTGCTGACCTGGTCCGGCGTGGCGAGCGTCAGCAATGCCTATTACGACGTGGCGCGAACGCTTGGCGCCAGGCCGTCGTTCCTGGTGCTGAAGGTCGCTATCCCCGCGGCGCTGCCGCACGTCTTCGTCGGCCTGTTCATGGGCCTCGGGTCGTCGTTCGCCGTCCTCGTCGTCGCCGAAATGATCGGCGTCAAGGCGGGTCTCGGCTGGTATCTGCAGTGGGCCCAGGGCTGGGCGGCTTATTCGAACATGTATGCCGCGCTGATCGTGATGTCGCTGCTGTGCTCGGGGGCGATCACGCTGCTGTTCAGGACGCGCGACCGGCTGCTGGTCTGGCAGAAAGGCGTCGTGAAATGGTAGCGCGCGCGATTGCTGAGCGCGCTCCGCCGGCCACGGTTGGAGCGTCGCTGGATGTTGACGCCGTCAGCCATGCGTTCGACATCGATGGCGCCATCCTTCCCGTGCTGGACGACATCAGCTTCGGCGTGAAGCCGGGTGAATTCGTCGCATTGCTGGGGCCGTCCGGGTGCGGGAAATCGACCTTGCTGCGGCTGGTCGCGGGGCTTGAACCGCCGCGGTCGGGCAGCTTGCGCGAAGACGGCGATCCGATCACGGGGCCGTTTCCTTCGCGGGTCGTGGTGTTTCAGGACCCGACATTGTTTCCATGGCGAACGGTGTGGGACAACGTCGCGCTTGGGCTCGAAGCCCAGGGGATCCTGAAGAGCCAGCGACACCGCGTCGATGCGGCTATCGACCTCGTCGGGCTCTCGACATTTCGCAATGCCTATCCGCATCAGCTGTCCGGCGGCATGGCGCAGCGGGTTGCGCTGGCGCGGGCGCTGGTCAACGACCCCAGGATACTCATTCTCGACGAACCCCTCGGCAAGCTCGACTCGCTGACGCGCATCACGATGCAGGCGGAAATCGCCTCGCTTTGGCAACGCAGCGGATTCACCACACTGTTGGTGACCCACGATGTGGAGGAGGCGGTGTTTCTGGCCAACCGCGTGATCGTGTTCAGCGACCGTCCCGCGCGCATCAAGGCCGACATCGCGGTCGATCGTCCCTATCCCCGGCACCGGGGCGATCCCCAACTGGCGGAACTGCGCCGGAATATTCTGGGGCTGCTTGGATTGGACGCCACATGGTGAGCGCGCAGGGCAATTCCATTCGCAAAGAACTTCCCAAGGACGCAACTCCGACCATCTTCGACCGTGCAAACCTGCTTGCTTCCGAATTTGCCGCGAGCGCCGCGCTGCATGATCGTGAGGCGAGTTTTCCGTTCGAGAATTTCGACCGGCTGTCCGAGATGGGATTACTGGCGCTGACCGTGCCGACGGCGCTCGGCGGCTCGGGCGCCGGCGCGCTCGATGCGGCGCGCATCATCAACATCTTCGGAAAAGCCGATCCATCGACGGCGCTGGTGCTGTCGATGCATTATATTCAGCATCTGGTAATGGCCAGGAGCACGCGCTGGCCGGGCCGTCTGGCGCGCAAGCTGGCCCGCGAAACCGTCGAAGGCGTGGCGCTGATCAACGCCTTGCGGGTCGAGCCTGATCTCGGCTCGCCCTCGCGCGGCGGTCTGCCGGCGACCATCGCGCGAAAGACCGCGACGGGATGGCGGCTCTCTGGACGAAAGATCTATTCGACGGGGGCGCCGATCCTGAAATGGTATGCGGTTTGGGCGCGAACCGACGAGCCGACTGTGCGCGTCGGGCTGTTTCTCGTTCCGGCAGGATTGCCGGGAACGCGTATCGTCGAGACCTGGGACCATCTCGGGCTGCGCGCCAGCGGCAGCCATGACATCCTATTCGACGACGTCTTGTTCCCTCTCGACCACGAAATCGATGTTCGCAAACCCGACGAGTGGCTGGTACCCGATTTCACCCAGGCGACGGTCCATGCGATTTTCGTGGCCGCGATTTATGACGGCGTTGCCCGTGCCGCGCGCGACTGGCTGATCGAATTTCTGAAAACCCGGGTGCCGTCCAACCTCGGCGCGCCGCTTGCCACGCTGCCACGGGCGCAGGAGATCGTCGGCGGCATCGAGGCGCGTCTGGCGGTCAACGCGCGCCTGATCGAAAGCTTCGCCGGAGATTACGACGACGGCGTGCTGTTGAGCGCGTCCGAATCCAACATCGTCAAGCTCACGGTCACCAATAACGCGGTCGCGGTTGTCGAGGATGCGCTATCGCTTACCAGCAATCACGGTCTGACGCGTGCCAACCCGCTCGAAAGGTACTATCGTGATGTGCTGTGCGGGCGCGTTCATACGCCTCAGGACGACGCAACACGTGTCAACGCCGGGCGCCTGGCGCTGGGCATTTGAAATAATCTGGAGGAACTGCCAATGTCAGTGGAATTCATCGGATTCATCACCAACAATAATTCATCCGAAACCATCGTGCGGACCGGTCCGGTTCTCGACGTGCCCTACATCGAGACGGTGGCAAAGGCGCATGAACTGGCCGGTTTCGACCGGGCACTGTTGGCGTTTCATTCGACGATCCCGGACGCGCTGCAGGTCGGCCAGCACGTGCTCAGCGTCACCAAGAAGCTCAAGGTCATGATCGCGCAGCGGCCGGGCTTTACCGCGCCGACGCTGCTTGCGCGCCAGCTCGCAACCATCGACCAGCTTTCGGGCGGCCGCGTCGTTACGCACGCACCGACGAATTCCTCGATATTGTCCGCGCCGAATGGACCAGTGAAAAACCGTTCGACTACAACGGCAAATACTACAAGGTCGAGAAAGGCTTTTCCCAGATCAAGCCCTATCAAGCTGGCGGCATCTATACCTTCGTCGGTGGTGGCTCCGATGCTGCGATCGAGGTGGCGGGCAAGCATGCCGACACCTTCGCGCTATGGGGCGAATCCTATGCCCAGGTGCGCGATGTGACGTCGCGGGTTCGGGTGGCTGCCGCCAAGCACGGCCGGCCGACCCCGCGATTCAGTCTGTCGGTTCGCCCCATTCTGGCCGACACCGAGGAAAAGGCCTGGGCCAAGGCCGAGGAGATTCTGGCGCGGGCAACGGCCCTGCAGGACAAGACCGGCTATCGCAAACCGGCGGACGGTCATGCGACCGCGGGTGCGCGGCGGCTGCTTGAACTCGCCGAGCAGGGCACCCGCATCGACAAGCGCCTCTGGACCGAAATGGCAAAACTCACCGGCGCCAACAGCAACACCACTGCGCTAGTCGGAACGCCCGAGCAGGTCGCCGAAGTCTTCGGCGACTATTACGATCTGGGTGTCAGCCATTTCCTGATCCGCGGCTTTGATCCGCTGATCGATGCCATCGAATATGGCCGCGAACTGATTCCGTTGACGCGCAAGCTGATCGCCGAGCGCGGTGCCGCCAAAGGAGTTGCGGCGGCATGAAGCGCACTATTTTCGCTACAGGCCTGTTGCCGGATTGGCGTTTCCGCCGGGCGTGCCATCGAAGCTTATGCGGAGTGTGCGAACTCGTCTAAAGTCAGACCAGCGCCGCGCTTGCGGTCGGCGGCCATGTTCGCAACGCCATCTCGGCGATCTTGCGCAATTGTTCGCGGCTGGTCCCGCCTGCCGCCTGAACCGCCATGCCTTGCAAAATCGCGGAGATATAGCGCGCGAGATCGGCCGCGTCAGATCCTGCCGGCAAATCGCCCTCGGCGATGGCGCGGTCGAAGCGTTTGCGTAAATCTTCCTCGCCGTTGGCGCGTCGCGACATCAATTCCTGTTTGATGGATTCGGCGGCATCGCCGCAGGACAGCGCCCCCTGCACCGCAAGGCATCCCGGCGGATGATCCGGATCGGTGACGGCGTCCGCAGCCCCATAAAGCAGGTGTTCAACGACCGCGCGTGCGGCCGGCTTTCCGAGCGCAACCTGTACGTAACCGCCGGGTCCGTCGACATATCGATCCAGCGCCTTGCGAAACAGCTCTTCCTTGTTGCCGAACGCGGAATAAAGGCTGGGTTTGGTGATCCCCATGGTCTCGGTCAGGTCCGCCATCGACGCGCCTTCGTAGCCTTTGCGCCAGAACACCTGAAGCGCGAGGTCGAGGGCCTTGTCGACATCGAATTCACGGGGACGTCCCATGGCCATGATGGGTCCTCCTTTAGTTTTGTACCTTTCGTTAGATAAGTGGCTTGACAGCTGATGTCGATGGCCCATCTATACCGGACGTTACGAATGTGTGCGATGCAGCGTAACGGCTGGGTCGGCGTACCGATCCAGCCTGTTCAAGTCGGGGTTTCGCAGCCTCGAACTTCCTTCCGGATTGGGTATCGATGAAAAATATCGCTAAAAACAGAGGCTTGGCTGGCGCAGGGGTCGCGCTCGCGGTATTGGCCATGGCCGGCGGGATGAGCTTCCACAACGATCGAACCGGAAGCGCCCAGGCCGAGACAGCCGTTGCGGCGCCGGCCGCTCTGCCGGTTTCAGTGTCGGTGGTCGTGCCCCGCGAGACCGTGCCGTGGGACGAGTTTTCCGGCCGGCTGGAGGCGGTCGAGCGGGTCGAAATCCGCTCCCGCGTCGCGGGCGCCATTCAGGAAATTCATTTTCGTGAAGGCGCG
>WNFK01176350.1_pt2 | contig 12694 bp, 17 predicted proteins | sample 5400281 | NCBI WGS metagenome assembly WNFK01 (sample SAMN13153350, study PRJNA577476) | soil metagenome | isolation source: 20 cm soil on Douglas fir-dominated hillslope | place: USA:California | collected 2013-09-17
TCGCTACCCGACTTGCTCCGGGAGTTGGGCTTTGCGGCCCACGCGTTCTCGTCGGCGGAAGAGTTCCTCAAGTCTGATTACATTGACCAGACTAGGTGTCTGATCCTGGACATCGCCATGCCGGGCATGACAGGACCGGATCTCCAGCAAGAATTGAAACTTCGCCGGAAAGAGATTCCGATCGTCTTCATCACCGCTCACAGAGATGAGACCGTCCGCCCACGAGTGCTCGAACAAGGTGCCGTGGAGTGCCTGTTCAAACCATTCAGCGACACGGCTTTGCTTAACGCGCTCAATGCCGCGCTTCGAGTGAGTTAAGAGGTGTATATGAGTGCATCGAGCGCACCCGGCCAATCGAAGTCATCACCTAAATCGCACGCCACACCAATCGTTTTTGTTGTTGACGACGACATCTCGGTGCGCGAATCGCTGGAGTTGTTGATCCGCTCCGAGGGCTGGCAGCCCGAGACATTCGAGTCAGCACAGGAATTCCTTGCACACCCACGAGCGCTCGTTCCAAGCTGCCTCGTGCTCGACGTTTCTCTTCCGGGCCTTAACGGTCTTGAGCTGCAGAAGCGCGTCGCTGTCGAACGGACCGACATGCCAATCATATTCATCACTGGTTATGGTGATGTGCCTATGACGGTGCAGGCCATGAAGGCGGGCGCTGTGGAATTTTTGACCAAGCCATTCGGCGACAACGTGTTGCTGAGCGCCATCCGGCATGCCCTTGACCGCAGCCACTCTGCATTGGGTCGCGAGGCGGAGATGCAGGTGCTTCGTGATTGCTATGCGTTACTCACCCGTCGCGAAGGCGAGGTCATGGCGCTCGTGGTCTCCGGCCTGTTGAATAAACAAGTCGGTGGTGAGCTCGGAATCAGCGAGATTACGGTGAAGGCACACCGAGGCCAGGTGATGCAGAAAATGAAGGCGGCCTCTTTCGCCGATTTGGTGAAAAAGGCCGCGAGACTCGGCCTCGCCTCTGCGCCGAAAAGCTAACACTCCACCGCCCAGTCAAAACTAGAGGCCCAGATCACTCAATCCTGGGTGGTCTTCGGGACGGCGCCCGAGCGGCCAGTGATATTTGCGATCTGATTCCAAAATGGGAAGGTCGTTGATTGACGCAAACCGTGTGGCCATGAGCCCGTCATCATTGAATTCCCAGTTTTCATTGCCATAGGAGCGATACCAGTGACCCGAGTCGTCGTGCCATTCGTAAGCGAAGCGCACCGCGATGTGGTTCCCGGTGAACGCCCATAGTTCCTTGATGAGCCTGTAGTCCAACTCCTTGGCCCACTTGCGAGAGAGGAAAGCAATGATTTCGTTTCGTCCGTTGACGAACTCCGAGCGGTTCCTCCATCGTGAGTCGATCGCGTATGCCAGAGCTACCGTTGCAGGATCGCGAGTATTCCAAGCATCTTCAGCGAGGCGCACCTTTTGCATAGCGCTGTCGCGTGTGAAAGGCGGGAAAGGGGGGCGGGCGGGCGTCGTTGCTGTTGCCATGATTTCTTCTCCTTGGACTGATTCTTTCGGCATATCCATAAACTCACGTACTCGTGCGGCGATCTCGTCTGGGGCGGTGTCGAGGGCGAAATGGCTGCCATCGACAATGTGAACCTACGGGAGGGCACTGTTATTAGGATTTTCTGGCTCCGCTTCCAACTGTTCGCCCGACTATTTTTTGTGCGTTTGTACCGCAGCAATCGTCCCCACACTTTCGGGTTCGCCTCAATGGGATTGCCTGCGCGTCAGCAAGAGATAAATGACCGCCAGCAGCATCACCATGAGAGCATCGACAAAGTACCAGCCATATCCCAACACGAAAATGTGACTGAGAATCACGGCAGTCATCCATACAACAGCCAATCCCGCTCCCAATCTGGCTGTCTTCGGGATCAGGAGCAGAACCGCCACCACCGTTTCGAAGGCTCCTGACCCTAGCCGGAATACCGGCTGCGATACCAACCCGTGAACCGCTTGCGACATCTGCGTGAACAGGGTCACCGCATCTGGCACCCCTGCAAACTTGAGAAAGATGGCGGCATACAGAAGGTTCACTGATACCAACAGGCGAATTGCCAGTAGTGCGAGCCTTTTGCCCATAAAATCTTGCCCCCTTGACCACCTCGAACCGGCCAATGCCTCGCGAATGGTAGTACTCATTTCGGCATCTTCATGAACTGACCGATAAGCGCCGCAATTTCATCCGCTGCCGTATCCAGCGCGAAATGACCACCATCGACAATGTGGACTTCAGCATTGGGCACATCTCGCCGGTAGGATTCCGGCTCCGAGGAATCAAACGATGACTCATACTTGCCCCAAATCACCAGCAGGCGCGGCTGCTTCTCACGCATCCAAGCTTGCCACCTGGGATAGTTTTCAACGTTGGTGCGGTAGTCGTAGAAGAGGTCGCTCTGAATCTCGACCTGGCCGGGCTGATTGAGAAAAGCAAATTCATCCGTCCACAGATCGGCGTCATAGCGTTCCACGTTGGGATCGCTTCCGACATGGCGCGTCCGCGTCGTCTGCAACGACAGGAGGTTGGTACGAAGCGCGCTTTCATTGGCGGCGCGATCGGCCCAAAAGGCCCGGCGGGTCTTCCAATTCGCCCCCAAGCCTTCGTTGTGCGCTACAGCGTCCTGGACGATGAGAGACTCGATCCGGTCCGGATGGGCCAAGGCCATGCGAAAACCTACGGGGCCGCCGTAATCCTGCATGTAAAGCGTGTACCGCGAGAGTCCCAGCGCTTCGGTGAAGTGATTCATGATTTCGGCTATGTGATCGAATGTGTACGCGAATTTTTTTGGGTCCGGCGAGTCGCTGTGGCCAAAGCCCGGATAGTCGGGCGCTACCAGGTGATAACGATCGGAAAGCCGAGAGAACAGGGGCTCGAACATCCGGGATGAGGAAGGAAGCCCGTGCAACAGCAAAAGCGTTGGCGCGTCTTTCGGCCCGGCCTCTCTGTAAAAGATGGAGAGTCCATCGATCTGTATCTTGCGATAAAAGGTTGAGTACTCCACGGGCCGTTCCTTTCCCTGGGCGTGGGCCGGCAGTTGAAATATTGCGAGCATCATAGAAACCACTAGCGCCCTGCGGGAGACATGCACGCGTTGGGTCCGACGCGGCGAGCTGAAAAGACGCATCGTTTAACTCCTCTTAGGCGAGCTCATGCAACACACAGATCACTTCCCCTGCCTATTGCGTTGAACCAATTCGTCCAGGCTGAACGGAAGATGTGCGCAGTGATCGCGCCATTTCACTGCGCTTTAGTGAGCAGCGTCGGCTGTCCTCACGCACGGCTGTTTCTCCCTATTACGAATTCGAATGTCTTTGACGGCGATTTGCGGTCCACTCAATGACCGGCCCGGCGATTTTGGACACTTCCTCGACCAACGAGGTCAAAAAAGCCAATACGTCGGTGCAAGTAGAAAGATTGGCACTCTGCCCAGCCCATAGGGGCAGGAGATCCGATCTGCCCGCCGCCTCTGCCGGGATCGCGAGGTTTCTGACGAGTCTTCGTTGCAACGGATACGGTAGAATAGCGGTTCCCTCCTGGTTTAACTCCTCCAGCAAGCGGTTGTGGATTCCCCGCGCGAGTCTTCCGGTGAAGGCCTTTGTCAGCGCGGTGTGCCCGGCTTTTTTCCCTCGTAAAGCCTGGCGAAGAAGGAGGATGGCGCCGGACTCCTCGCACGCCAGGAATGCCGTTCCCATTTGCACGGCCTCTGCGCCAAGAGCCAGGGCGGCGATTACGCCGCGCGCATCTGCGATGCCACCGGCGGCGATCACCGGCACGTTGACCATGTCGGTAATCTGAGGGACGAGCGAAAAGGTGCCGGTAAGTGAATCCTCCGCGGCGCGGAGGAATGAACCGCGATGACCCCCGGCCTCGAAGCCGGAAGCGGCGATGGCATCTACGCCAGCCTCCTGAAGTGCCGCCGCCTCATCGGGTGTTGTCGCCGTGCCGATCGTGACGATGCTCTTCGCCCGGCACTCCTCTAAAATTTCCCGTGGCGGAATTCCGACGATGAAGCTGAATGCCGGTACGTTCGCGTCCAGCAACACGCGAGCCTGATCTTCAAATCGGACCGGCGAATACGGCTTGTACGCTGGAAGAGGCGCTCCCAAGGCGGCGAGATGGCCGGCAAGCGGCGCCAGGCTCCTGATGAAGGCGCTTTCATCTGATGTTCGGGCGCCTGCGTCTTCCATCGATACCCACAAGTTCATTGCGAAAGGTTTAGAGGTAAGGGAGCGAATTTCAGCGATCACGTCTTTGATCGCTTCCGGCGGCAAGCCGTGTGCACCGAACGATCCAAGTCCGCCAAAGTTGGAGACCGCTGCCGTCAATCTTTGCGATGACAGTCCGCCGAGCGGTCCTTGAATGATGGGATAGTTGATCCCGAGTTTCGACGTGAGCCCGTTCCGATTCCAGGCAGGCATCAGGAGACCTCAAAGATCACTTCCAGCTCGACTGGCGTGCCGAGCGGAAGGCTCGCTACCCCGTACACCAATCGGCTAGGGTTCTTGTCTTTTCCGAAAACTTCCTGCATCAACTCTGAAGCACCGTCAGCCACCCTCGGCTGCTCGCGGACATCTCCCGAAGTGGCGACCGCGACGCCAAGCCGGACAACCCGCGTCACTTTGTCGAGCGATCCCAGATGCTGCCTCGCGACAGCGAGGGCATTGAGCGTCGCCAGCCGAGCCGCCTTCTGGCCTGCTTCCAAATCGAGTTCCGCACCGACGCGCCCGATGAATTTCGCTTCGCGGCCTACAGTGGGAAGCATTCCCGTCAAGAAAAGCAGGTTGCCCGTCTGTACCGCCTCCGCATAAATACCGAACGGCTCGGGCGGTGTCGGAAGCTGGATGCCAAGTTCTTGCAATCGCCGCTCGGCGCTGGTGGGCCGAGAGCTCCCCCGGGCTACCATTTCCCCGCATGCACGCCGCCATCTACGTGCAAGATTTCACCAGTGGTGAACGTGGCGTCCGTCAGGAACAAAACTGCATCTACGACTTCTTTGATTTCACCCATCCTGCCCATGGGGTGCAATCCTTTCAGAGACGAATGCCATCCTTGGCATACTCAATTGCGAGTGCGCGCGTGACCGCATGCAAACTGCCCTTGGCCATAACTTGGACGGCCACCGGTACGCCTGCGATCGGCTGGTCCACGAGGGCGGTTGACACGTTGACGATGCTGCCGCTCTTCTGCTGCAACATCCGCTTCACCGCTAACTGTGAAACGTAGAGAAAGCCAGCAAGCGTCGTAGAGACCAAAGCGTTTAGATCTTCGGTCGTGTACTCGGTGAAAGGCTTGGGGATAAAAATGCCCGCATTGTTTACCAGCACATCGATCCGACCGAAGCGGGAAACGGCAGTATCCACAATCTTTGCGGCCGTGCGCGGGTCGCCGATGTCTCCGTCGACGAGTGCAACATTCGCGGCTGCCGGGAATGCATTTGCTTTGGTAATGTTTCGCGAGTTTGCGACTACGCTGTAACCTCGTTTCAGGAACGCTTCGACGAGTCCCGCGCCGATCCCCTGTGAGGCGCCGGTTACGATTGCTGTTTTCTTGTCTGACATACCTACCCCTTTGTTTGAAAGCTCGGACGCAATAAACATTTGTGATTAAGCCAGCCCTCTAGCGGCGAAACAATTGGACGAAGGTATTGGCGATACCTTCGTATCAGTCGGCGCGACGATCTGGCTTCAGACTGCCGTTTCCATCAACTCTGCCGGGAGCGCGCCAATCCCTCGCGCAATACACCCCCTTCCTGCTCTTCGAGGAGTCTCGCCAACTTGGCGTGTCCAAAACATGCTGAACCACGACTCAGGCTTTTGCGATGCTCCAAAGGAGCGTACTCAAGAAAGCCTACATCCTTTCTTCAAGACAGCTATCTAACCGCCGTGAGCGAATAACTGCGGATCCAGTTTTTCGGGTCCGAGAGGTGTTTCATGCGCGAGCAAAACTCAGCAACAACCATGAACCGTCGGGAGATGCTCAAACTTTCAGCGGTTGCCACGTTGGTTGGAACAGCTGCCTTTCCCGACAAGATTCAAGCGACGCAAACTGTCGCCATGAAACCCATATCTTTGCCCGAACTGCCACCGAAGGCGTCGGAGGATCTCGCGGCTACGCTCTTTCCTGGCTTCGTGCAGACTGAAGTTCGCACCAGCGGAGCGACCATCCCTGTTTTCCACAAAGGCGACGGACCACCAGTGCTCCTTCTGCATGGATATCCCGAGACCCACGTGACCTGGCACAAAGTGGCGCCTAGACTTGCCGAGAGGTTCTCGGTCTACTTACCTGATCTGCGAGGATACGGGGATTCGAGCCGCTCGGCCGACGGAGATCGCCACCTCAATTACTCGTTTCGCGCAATGGCGTTGGACCAGGTCGAGACGATGCGTCATTTTGGGCACGAGCAGTTCCTTGTGGGTGCCCACGATCGCGGTGCTCGCGTCGCACATCGGCTCTGTCTCGACTCTCCCAAGAGCGTCAAAAAGGTTTGTCTCATGGACATCGCTCCAACGTTGACGATGTATCGACAAACCAATCAAGAGTTTGCGACGAAGTACATGTGGTGGTTCTTCCTTATCCAAGCGGCGCCCCTGCCTGAACATCTCATTGGACTCGATCCTCAGTACTATCTGGGAGATATCCTTAGCGGACTGAACAAGACGCCGGGAGCCCTCACGCCTGAAGCAGTGAGCGAGTATGTTCGGTGCTTCTGCTGCACGTCGACGATTCATGCTACGTGCGAGGATTTCAGGGCGGCTGCGGATATCGGTCTTGAGATGGACGAAGCGGATGAACGTGCGGGCAACAAGATCGTGGCACCGGTTCACGTCCTCTGGGGGGCAAAAAACAGCGTAGGGCAGTTGTGGGACGTCCTCGCGACCTGGCGGGCGAAAGCGGCCTCAACGGTTACCGGGCGCGGTCTCGATTGCGGCCATTTTCTCCAAGAAGAACGTCCCGAGGAAACCTTCGAGGAACTGCAGCACTTCTTCGGCACAGCGTAATTCGCCGCACGACACAAGAAAGGCCAAGGAGACTGACATGAACCATCAAATCACCCTGGAAGTTGCCGAAAAAATGATCCACGCCGCGAGAAGCAAAGCCGAGGAATTAAAAATATTGGAAGATATCGCGGTTGTAGACGCAAGCGGAAATCTCAAGGCGTTCGTTCGTATGGATGGCGCCTGGCTTGGCAGTATTGACATCGCCATCCGAAAAGCTCGAACGGCCCGTTATTTTGATATGGACACAGCCGAAATCGGGAAGATGTCACAGCCGGGCCAGCCTCTTTACGGGGTCGAACACAGCAATGGCGGTCTGATCACTTTTGGCGGCGGAATACCCATCAAAGATGTCGATGGAACGGTCATTGGCGCAATCGGCGTCAGCGGCAGCACTGTAGACAACGACGTTAAAGTCGCCAATGCTGCAGTGGAAGCTTGTAACGGCCGCAAGTTTGCTACCGCGTGAGACCGTTTCACTCGCGAGCGAGGAGGACCAGAGAACTTGATTTGTATGGCAGCGGCAGAAGTGCCCATTGTATTGACCATTGGACATTCGACCCGCACATGGGAAGCGTTCCTTGAACTTCTGCGAGTGCACCACGTCAAGCGGGTTATCGATGTACGCAGCATCCCCAAATCTAGGCACAATCCTCAATTTAACCGGGCGATCCTTTCGAAAAGGTTGCGGGCCGCAAAGATCGGCTACGTGCATTTGCGAAAGCTCGGGGGCTTGCGTCATCCACGACGCGATTCGCCGAACATGGGCTGGCGTAACGCTTCATTTCGGGGCTTTGCTGATTATATGCAGACCTCTGAATTTGATGCAGGGTTACAGCGATTGATGATATTGGCCCGGCAGAAACGGAGCACGCTCATGTGCGCGGAAGCGGTTCCATGGCGTTGTCACCGTTCGCTCATTGCCGATGCGCTGACGGTGCGCGGAGTTCACGTCGAAGACATTCTGAGCAAGAATCGTACTCAGGCTCATTCGCTGATTCCTTTTGCACGCGTGCAAGGTTATCGCATCATCTACCCGGTCCCCAATGGTGGCGACGGGCGAGTCTTACAGCTAAATCGTATTCCGAAGAGTTTACGGAAGATCCAAAAAACAAAGATATGAGAACGTCATGAAGAATGCCTGCTGTTCCTAAACAAGCTGAAAGACGAAGTGAATTACTGCGAGATCTCGTATAGGAAGCTCAACGAACGTAGTGGCCATCGACCACTTTTGGTATCAAACGCTATGGTTCGAAGAGCCAAAGTTTGAGGACTGCCCATAGCACAAGTCTTATCGCCCCCAGGAAACACATACATCCGACGACCAATTGAGAGCCGGTGAGATTGAGTTCGCGAACAGCCGTATGACGAACTGACTCGGCATTGCGGATCTGTGTCTTGGGAGCTACTTGGTCGGCGCTGGTCAAGGTGACCAAGAATGGAATGAGTTTGGCGTTCATTCTCGGTTCTTCGACGCGAATCATAGCTTCCTCCTTGATGGCTCCTGGTGTGCCCACCACCTATTTCGTCGTCAATTGGATAACCGCGAAGGACAAAGGATGCGTTCTTTCGTAGCCGCATCTGCGGCTCGATACGAAGGTATTGTCGATACCTTCGTTCAATTGTTTCCTCCCCGTTCCCCTGGCTTAATCGCGCATGTTCAAGGCGCAGAAGCATCGCCGAGATAGGCGACATCGTTAACACCGTTCTGTATCTGGCTCGCGCACGTCAAGTCACGGGCCCCGTGCTTCACGTCGACGGCGGTGCTCATGGCGGGCGCTGACAGCGCTGGGAACGAAGAAAGGTAGGGTAGAAGCGATGTGCGTTATAGACGTTCAGCCAGCGGTCGGAAACGAGGACTCATGCGACGAACGTTGGCTCGTCGCGAAGGCCAAGTCAGGACATGAGGGCGCTTTCGGAGAACTGTATAAGCGTCACCAACCTAGGACTTATCGCACGGCTCTCCGCATACTTCGCAATCAACAGGATGCGGAAGATGCGGTGCAAATGGCGTTTCAGCGAGCGCTCGTGAACTTGGAGCGATTCCGCGAAGACTCGACTTTCTCGACCTGGCTAACGCGCATAGCGATCAACGAAGCCTTGATGCTGTTGCGCCAGCGTCGCACAAGGGAACCACTTCTTGAGAACCGGGTGGATGCCGATCAAGGGTACGGTGACCTCGACATTGCGGACGGCGGCCCTACGCCTGAAGAAGTCCTTTGCGAAACCGAACGTCGGGCGGCATTGCTTCAGGCAGTTGGTCAACTTCGAGAGAAGTTGAGGATCATCGTTCTCCACCGCGATCTGAAAGGTTCGACAAGCGCGGAAACTGCCAAATTCCTGGGTCTTACGGTCAGCACCGTTAAGGCTCGTACATTCCGCGCTCGAAAGTTTCTTCGAAAGCACCTTGAACGGAAGCTAATGGGGGCCGGCTTACTGCCCAGCCAACAAAAGAGAAAGGCATGACGGCCATGCAGAGAGTGCTTTTGCTCCGGCAGCATTCTGGCACGATAATTCCAGGATTCACTGGAAGTAGTCTCAGTTGCGATTCGCCGCTTCGGCCGCTTCGGAATGCCGCTTCGTCTCTAGCAGGCATCTGTGTTAGGATAACTCTCGCATGAGCGCGCAGATATTTGTAGGCGGTTTGGGGGCGGTTGCGCCGGAAACAGCCGCATTCTTTGACACAGAGTGCAGATCGTGCGCTATATGCAAATCTTGCAAAGGCCTTATTTGCAAGGTTTTACGCTAAGTTGTTGATTCCACGGCTGGGGACGTAGTTCAGTTGGTTAGAACGCTGCCCTGTCGCTGGTTAGAGTCCCACACTGTCACGGCCAATTTTCACCAATTCGCTTTCCCTGTTCGACAAAACCCGGCATATAGACATATATAGGGATGCTTTTCGTGGGTAGTTTCACCTCTCCGCCGTGCGAGACAATCGGGCTCGACCAACCTGCCAGAAGTCCCGCACTTAGGGGCTTGTCCCTGAAATTTGCACATCTCGAATCTGATTGGAAGTCGGCCACGAACACGGCCTCTCGACAGTAAGAGTTCTGTCTGGTTTTTCGGCTTAACTGGCCAATCGTGATGCCCGCGCGAGCTTAACTCTCGCAGAATCTAAAATTTCGAGGCGCGTGCACAGACTGGACCATCGCTCTTCCCCGGAGAAACACTCCGTACGTTGCTAGATGCCATGAGAACCCGTTTTTTCCGGTTAGCTCGTAACTCACTCAGTAGAGTAAGCTGTACCTTGTAGATAACTTTCGGTTTCTCCGGAAGTTTGGTTAGATTTAGATTTGGATCGTGGTTCCCCTTGAAGGACAAGCATGCGCGTAGGTCAGGACATCGCCGTCCGTTTTCCAGGGCTATATTTGGTACATCACAATATCCCAGGGCAGAAAGTAGACTTGGCATGACTGGGCTCAGCATGTGCTATTCATTCCGCTGCAAGGGCAAATCAAAATTCTGTTGCGATCAGGTTCGCTGCTGGGTGGACCGGGGAAGATGCTATATGTGCCACCAAACACCTCACTTAACTTTCAAGCTAGCGAGGCTTCGGGAGAACGGCTGGTCTGTCTGATCGATCACACGCGTTGGCGAACCGTGACCTCCTTCCAATCCGGTCCGGCGATCTGCCCAGCGCATCAGCTGTGCAAAGAACTCCTCTTCTACCTGCTGCTAAATCCGAAAACAAAGTCCGCAAAATCTCTGGTTTCTACTTTTATCCAAGTCCTCGCCGAAAGTTTAGAATCGGCTCAGCAGGCCTCACTGCTGGAGGTGATCCACCTGGAAGCCAAGGCCCGAGACAAAAGGGTGCGAAAAGCGTTGACGATTTTGCTCCGAGATCACCCGACGCGAGTTCGAATGGCCACAGTCGCTCAAGAGGCAGGGCTAAGTCTCCGCAATCTCGGCCGTCTCTTTCAAGATCAAGTCGGGCTCTCCCCCAAGCAAGCGCTGACCCATTACCGCATCGCCGCGGCAAGAGATCTCCTACTGACTGGCAGCACGGTAAGCGAGGCAGCCTACGCCACGGGCTACGTTTCTCTCGCACAATTCATCACTATGTTCCGTCGGCTCACTGGGCAGCTTCCCTCTCAAGTAATTCACCTTGGCCGAAAACAGTAGAAACATGGCCTATACCTGAAGATTCTATGTCGCACGGCCGACGTCTATGACATCGACGCTATGAAATTTAGGGACGCATAGCGGCAACAGGAGCGGCTTTGCAGCACAAGACGAAGAAAGGAGCTTTAATGGCCCGGTGGACTTTCTTGAACCGGGGGCGAGCACAATGGATATACATTTGATCCGATAGAACTCGCCGAATTCCTCCTGGCTTCCTGGGAGGGAGCAATTCTCCGCATGAAGGTCGAGCGCAGCCCTGCTGCGCTCGAGCGTTTCAAAACAATCGCTTTTCAAACCGTATTCAAGGAGCTGAAATGAATATCCTCACTGATGTTGCACTACCCCAGGTAAATGTTCTGGGGTCCACCATGGCCTACCGGGAAGCGGGAGAGTGCGAAGCTCCGGTTGCGCTTTTTCTACATGGGAACCCGACCTCGTCGTATGTATGGCGGAATGTTCTTCCACACGTTGCGCCGGTGGCGCATTGCATCGCACCGGATCTTATCGGGTTTGGCCAATCGGGTAAGCCCGACATCGAGTACCGGGTAGCCGATCATGTGCGATACCTCGATGCGTTCCTCGACCATGCTGGAATCTCATCGGCATTCGTCGTAGCGCAGGACTGGGGTACCGCACTGTCATTTCTTTTGGCAGCCCGCAGGCCGGAGTTTATCCGGGGGCTTGCTTTTATGGAGTTTATCCGGCCCCTTCCTTCATGGGATGGCTTTGTTCCAGGTGCCATCGAGACTTTCCAGAAGTTCAGGACACCTGGAGTGGGCGAAGAGATGATTCTTGAAAACAACTTTTTCGTGGAGGCGATTCTTCCTGGGGCGACCGTGCGAAAACTGACGGAGGAGGAGATGTCTGTTTACAGAGCTCCCTTTCCAACCCCCGAGTCGCGACGACCCACCGATGTGTACTCAAGCCTGGAAAAAGCACATGAAGCTCTAACACAGTCGACTTACCCCAAGCTGATTTTTGCGGGAGATCCAGGTGCTATCGTATCGCCGGCCCTGGCCGAGAGCTTTGCCAAGGGACTAAAGAACTGCAGATTGGTGCAACTTAGTTCTGGCCTTCACTACCTGCAGGAAGACCATCCAGATGTGATCGGCGCCAATATCAAGGAATGGCTTATCGAATTGGGGATTCGTTCCAGCCCAAAGCAGAAGCTGGCGGTATAAGGCATTTCTTGTGATGCTTTGGCTAACGTCACATTTCCTGCTCGCGGTCTTTGTAACTCTGAATCAGGTTGCCCAGGAACAATGGTGCCTTGGTGGAAGATCATCTGCCAACGCCCAATCAGTCCAGCACATGGGAACATTATGAAAAAGATCAACGCAAGAATCTTGGCAACCGTGTCCCTAGCGGTCGTGAGTTCGGTTGCATCAGTACAAAAATCTGCTTCCCAAACCACACTTGTTACCGTTGAGAACTACAATCGCGCCCAGACCGACGTCAATTTCGCCGGAGTGGCCAAGCACGGCGGTTTCGGCAAATTCCGGCATGGCCGTGAGCTTGCTCCTCCCGCTCAACAGGGCATTGTCCGGCCCAACCG
>WNFK01211607.1_pt1 | contig 12691 bp, 14 predicted proteins | sample 5400281 | NCBI WGS metagenome assembly WNFK01 (sample SAMN13153350, study PRJNA577476) | soil metagenome | isolation source: 20 cm soil on Douglas fir-dominated hillslope | place: USA:California | collected 2013-09-17
ACCGGGCACGCCCACCGCCCCGCCCGCCCCCGCCGCCCCTCTCCACGTTGCTCCCGTCGTGGATCGGTACCGTCGCTCCCATCTCATCCCACTCGACCCCCGCCGATCGGCGGCGCCGGAGATCCCGGCGCGAGCCTCGTAGTGGCGCATGCCGGGTGATCTGTTTGCGCAGGCGTTGAATGGGCTGGCGTACGGGGTGCTGCTGTTCCTGCTGTCGGTGGGGCTCACGCTGATCTTCGGGATGCTCGACGTGGTGAATCTCGCGCACGGCTCCTTCTATATGCTGGGGGCGTATGCGGGGCTGTCGCTGATCGCGGGGACGGGGAGCTTCTGGCTCGCGCTGCTCGTCGCACCGCTGGCGGTCGGCCTGATCGGGGCGGTGATCGAGCGGTCGTGCCTGCGGCCGCTGTACCGGCGGCCGCCGCTCGACCAGGTGCTGCTGACCTTCGGCTTCATCTACCTGTTCGAGGATCTGGTGAAGTGGCTCTGGGGCGGGCGCATCCGTTCGATCCCGCCGCCCGATCTGTTCTCGGGCTCGGTCTCGGTCCTGGGGGCGATCATCCCGTCCTACCGGCTCTTCGTCATCGTGTTCGGGCTCACGGTGGCGGTCGCGTTGTTCTTCCTGATCGAGCGCACGCGCCTGGGTGCGGTCATCCGCGCCGGGGTCTTCGACGCGGAGATGACCGGCGGCCTCGGCATCAACATCCACCGGGTGTTCACCGCGGTCTTCGCCTTCGGCGCCGCCCTCGGCGGGCTCTCCGGGGTGATCGCGGGCCCCATCCAGTCGGCCTACCCGTCCATGGGCGTGACGATCCTGATCCCCGCGCTGATCGTGGTGGTGGTGGGCGGCCTTGGCAGCCTGAAGGGCTCGCTGATCGGCAGCCTCCTGATCGGCCAGGCGGAGACCTTCGGCAAGGCGTGGCTGCCCGAGGCCTCCATGCTGATCATCTACGTGGTGATGGCCGCCATCATGCTGGTGCGACCGCAGGGGCTCTTCGGCCGCCCGCTCAAGTGACGGGCCTCCGGCTCCTCGCCGCGGCGCTGGTGGTGGGCGCGCTGGCCCTGTTCCCCCTCGGAGCCGGCAACTACCCGGTGAAGCTCCTCCAGGAGATCCTGATCTGGGGGATCTTCGCGATGAGCCTCGACCTGCTGATGGGCTACGCGGGGATGGTCTCGTTCGGCCACTCCGCGTTCTTCGGCATCGGCGGCTACGTGGCGGCGCTCGCGCTGGCCCGGAGCCAGGGGCTCGTCTCGGCCCTGCTGCTGCCCGCGCTGGCCGCCGGGCTCGCCGCCCTCCTGATCGGCTTCTTCTCGATCCGGGTGAGCGGGGTCTACTTCATCATGCTCACGCTCGCGTTCTCGCAGATGTTCCACGCCTACACTTTCCAGGTCTCCTGGCTCGGGGCCGAGGACGGCCTCGTCGGCATCCCGCGCCCCACGGTGCCGGGCGTGGACCTCGCGAGCCTGCGCGGCTTCCACGCCTACCTGCTCGCGCTGATGGTGCTGGTCGCGCTCGCGCTCTGGCGCATCGTCCGCTCGCCGTTCGGCCACGTGCTGCGCGGCATCCACGAAAACGAGGCGCGCATGGAGGCGCTGGGCTACGCGGTGGACCGCTACAAGCTGCTGGCGTTCGTGATCGCGGGGATCGTCGCGGGGGTGGCCGGCTCGCTCTACACCCAGTTCAACGGCTCCATCACCCCGGACGCGTTCTACTGGAAGACGTCCGGCGAGGCGCTGCTGATGGTGATCATCGGCGGCACCGGGACCCTGGGCGGGGCGCTGCTGGGCGCGGCCGCGTTCATCTTGCTCCAGAGCCTGGTCAGCACCTACACCGAGCGGTGGATGCTGATCCTCGGCACGACCTTCATCCTGTTCGTGCTCTTCGCCCCCGGCGGGATCGTGGGCGCGCTGCGCGGGCGCATCGGGCTGCGCGCGTGAGCGTCCCCCTTCTGGCCGTCGAGGCGCTGACCCGCGCGTTCGGTGCGCTGAGCGCGCTGAACCGCGTGTCCTTCGAGGTGGCGCCGCGCGAGCGCCGCGCCATCATCGGCCCCAACGGCGCGGGCAAGACCACGCTCTTCAACGTGATCACCGGACAGCTCGCGCCCACCGGCGGCGGGATCCGGCTCGAGGGCACGCCGATCGACGGCCTGAGCCCGCACGCGGTGGCCCGCCGGGGCATCTCCCGCTCGTTCCAGCGCAACAACCTGTTCCCGAAGCTCGCGGTGGGGGAGAACCTGCGCCTGGCCGCGGCGGCCCGCGCGCCCGGGACGTGGGATCTGCTGGGGAGCCTCGCGCGCCGGCGCGGGCCGCTCGACCGGGCGCGCGAGGTCGCGGAAATCGTGGGCCTCGCCGAGCGGCTCGGCGCGCCCGCCGGGCTCCTCTCCTACGGCGAGCAGCGCCAGCTCGAGGTGGGCGTCGCGCTGGCCACCTCGCCGCGGCTCCTGCTCCTGGACGAGCCCACCGCCGGCATGTCGCCCGAGGAGACCCAGCGCATGACCCGCATGCTGGAGGCGCTGCCGCGCGACGTGACCCTGCTGATCATCGAGCACGACATGGACGTGGTGGGCTCGCTCGCCGACCGGGTCACCGTGCTCCACTACGGCGAGGTGCTGACCGAGGGCACGTTCGCCGAGGTGAAGGCCGATCCGCGCGTCTACGAGGTCTACCTGGGCCACGCGTGAGCATGCTCGACGTCGAGGCCATCCACACCTACTACGGCGACAGCCACGTGCTGCACGGCGTGTCGCTCCGCGTGGCCTCGGGGGAGGCGGTGGCGCTGCTCGGGCGCAACGGGGCCGGCAAGACCACCGCCATCCGCAGCATCGTGGGCTTCACCCCGCCGCGCGCGGGCCGCGTGGTCTTCGAGGGCCGCGCGATCGAGCGCTGGCCGTCGTACCGTATCGCGCGCAGCGGGCTCGCGCTCGTGCCGCAGGGCCGTCGCATCTTCGCGCCGCTGTCGGTGCGCGAGAACCTGCTGCTGGGGGCGCGGGCGCCGGGCTGGACCCTCGAGCGGGTCTTCGCGCTCTTCCCCCGCCTGCGCGAGCGCGAGCAGCAGTCGGGCGGCACGCTCTCGGGCGGCGAGCAGCAGATGCTGGCCATCGGCCGGGCCCTGCTCACCAACAGCCGCCTCATCCTGCTCGACGAACCGTCCGAAGGCCTGGCGCCGCTGATCGTGCGCGAGATCGGCCGCATCCTGCTCGCACTCAAGGCGGAGCGGCTGTCGCTGCTGCTGGTGGAGCAGAACTACCACCTGGCCCTGCGGGTGGCCGACCGGGTCTACGTGATGAACAAGGGCCAGATCGTCTACGAGGGGACGCCCGCGGGGCTCGAGGTGGACGAGGAGGTGAAGCGGCGGTATCTCGGGGTGGCGTGACCGTCAGAGGAGGTGGGCCCGGGGGCCGCAAGGCCCGCGGCGGGATGCTACACTCGGGCCCATGAGCTGGATCGATCCGAGCTTTCCCCGCAGCGCCACTCCGAGCGATCTGGTCGGCCGCGTGCTCGGGCTCAACCCCGGCATGATGACCGGACCCGGCACCAACACCTATCTGGTCGGTCGCGCGCATCCGATCCTGATCGACACCGGCGCGGGCGAGGCCGACTATCCCGCGCTCTTCGAGACCTATCTGCGCGAGCGCGGCTGGCGGCGGCCCGAGCGCATCATCCTGACCCATCGCCACCGCGATCACCTGGGCGGAGTGACCCAGCTCCGCGAGCTGTTCCCCGGCGTGCCGGTCTCGAAGATGATCTACCGGGATTCGGGCCTGCCCGAGGACGTGGAGATGCTGCAGGACGGCGAGACGGTCGGGGGCGACGGGGTCACCCTGATCCCGGTCCACACTCCGGGCCACGCCTCCGACCACCTCTGCTTCTTCCTCCAGGAGGAGCGCGCGCTCTTCAGCGGCGACCTCATCCTGAACGGCTCCACCACCGTGATCCCGGACGAGGACGGCGACCTCGGGCTCTACATGGAATCGCTCAAGCGCGTGCAGGACCTCGGCGTGCGGCGCATCTATCCGGCCCACGGCCCCGTGATCGAGGACGGGCCGGGCAAGATCCAGGAGTTCATCGAGCACCGGCTCCTCCGCGAGCGCCAGATCCTCGAGACGCTCGGCGGCGGCCCGCGGACGATTCCGGAGATCGTCAAGGTCATCTACGCCGACGTCGACAGCCGGCTCCACCGCGTGGCCGCCATGTCCGTGCACTCCCACCTGCGCAAGCTCAAGGGCGAGAGCCGGGTGAGCGAGGAGTCGGTGAGCGGCGCGCCGTCCCGCTGGACGCTGGTCTAGACCGCCACCTCGCGCCGTGCTCCTGACCAACGGGCGGATCCACACGCTGGATGCCGCCGGCTCGGTGGTGGACTCTCTCGTCATCCGCGATGGGCGAGTCGCCTTCGCGGGCCGGCGCGCCGACGTCAACCCGGCCGCCCGCGAGGACGTCGTCGACCTGGGCGGCCGCACCGTGCTGCCGGGCCTGGTCGACGGGCACGGCCATCTCATGCTGCTCGCCCGCGCGCGGCTCGAGCTGGACCTGGCCGCGGCCGGCTCCGAGGACGAGATCGCCGGGATGGTGGCCGCGGCGGCGGCGCGGCTCCGTCCGGGGGAGTGGATCGCGGGGCGCGGCTGGGACCAGACGCGCTGGCCGGGCCAGGGGTTCCCGACGCGCGCCTCGCTGGACCGGGCCGCGCCCGGCCATCCGGTCGCGCTGGTGCGGATCGACGGCCACGCCACGTGGGCCAGCGGGGCCGCGCTCGAGCGTGCCGCGATCACGCGCCGCTCCGCCGATCCGGCGGGCGGCCGCATCGTGAAGGACGAGCACGGCGAGCCCACCGGGCTCCTGATCGACCTGGCCCAGGACCTGATCCGCTCCCTCGTGCCGCCGCCGTCCCCCGAGCGCTTCGACGCCGCGGTCGAGGCGGTGGTGGCGGAGTGCCTGGCCAAGGGCCTCACCGGGGCCCACGAGCCCGGGCTCGACCTGTCCGCGGTCGCCTCGTACACGCGCCTGATCGGCCGCGACCGGTTTCCGTTCCGGGTGTTCGCGGCCCTCAGCGGCAAGAAGGCGTGGGGCGAGTATCGCGAGCGCGGGCGGCCCGAGTCGATCGGCGACGGCCACCTGACGGTGGGCGCGATCAAGCTCTGGCTCGACGGCGCGCTCGGCTCGCGCGGCGCCGCGCTGCACGCGCCCTACTGCGACGACCCCGCGAACACCGGCCTGGTCCTGGTGCCGCCCGAGGAGGTGCTGCGCCTGACGCGCGAGGCCGCCGCGCTCGGCTTCCACGTCTGGGTGCACGCCATCGGCGACCGCGCCAACACGCTGGTGCTCGACGTGTTCGAGCGGGTGCTGGCCGATCCGGGGCCGTGGCCCCACCTGCGCGTCGAGCACGCGCAGATCCTGGCGTCCGCCGACATCCCGCGCTTCGCCCGCCTCGGCGTGGTGCCGAGCATGCAGCCCACGCACTGCACGTCCGACATGCGGTGGGCGGAGGAGCGTCTGGGGCCGGAGCGGCTCGTGGGCGCCTACGCCTGGCGCTCGGTGTTGGACTCCGGGGCCTACGTGGCGGGTGGCTCGGACTTCCCGGTGGAGGACGCCAATCCCTTCCACGGCATCCACGCCGCGGTGACGCGCGCGCCGCGCGAGGGTCCGGACCCCGGCTGGCAGCCCGCGCAGCGCATGACCCGCGACGAGGCGGTCCGCTCGTTCACCATCTGGAACGCGCGCTCCATCGGACGCGAGGCCGAGCTGGGATCGCTCGAGCCGGGCAAGCGGGCCGACCTGATCGCGCTCTCCGAGGACGTCTTCGCGTGCGCGCCCGAGCGGATCGCCGGCATCGCGCCGGTGCTCACCATGGTGGGCGGCGCGGTCGCCCACGCCGATCAGGAGGTCGGGGCGAGCTTCCCGACGAGCTTCACTAGATCTGGCAGATCGGTGTCGGACACCAGCGCGTAGCCCAACTCGCCTTCCCGCCACAGGATCGCGTTGAACCCCCGGGAGGTCGCGACCTGCGCCTGCACGCTTCCGATCGGCTCGAGCCCGCGACCGGCCCACGGGAGCCCGTCGGCCCGAAAGACCAGCAGCGTCATCGGGTGCAGCCGGCGGTAGAAGACGAAGACGGCCGCCTTGCGGTCCAGGTAGTAGCCGACCGCGCCGCCCCGCAGCGGGAAGTCGTCGTCGCCCAGGAAGCGCACCACCGGCGCGAAGTCGAGGCGCCCCTCGAACCACGGCTTGACCTGGTGCATGCCCCCGCTCTCGATGTCGAGCGGATGCTGGCTCGCGAGCAGGCGCAGGTGGTCGTTGACCGCCTCGGTCACCATGACCGCGCCGGCTCCGCCCGACTGCGGGTAGTAGAGCGGGAGCGCGGCCAGCAGCAGCACGCCCAGCGCCAGGGCCGGGACCAGGGCGCGGCGCCAGCCCGCCCACCACGGAGGCGCCGGCGCGGCCGCGTCGGGCCAGGTCGCGGCGAGCCGACGCTTCAGCGCGAGCGGCGCCGCGTGCTGGGGCAGACGGTGCTCGAGCAGCTCGCTCAGGAGTGTCTCGGCCGCCTCCTCGTGAGCGCAGGCCTCGCACCCGGCCACGTGAGCGTCGAGCAGCGCGCGCCGATCCGCGGGCAGGCGCCCACGCTGGGCGTCCAGCAGCCGCGCGCGCGCCTCGTCGCAGGTCATGGCGCGTAGTCCCGGAGCTTCTCGCGCAGGGCCGCGCGGGCGCGCGCGAGTCGCGACTTCACGGTGCCCACCGCGCAGCCGACCACCTGCGCGACCTCGACCTCGGTCAGGCCCTCGAGGTCAAGCAGGATCACGGTGCGCGCCTCCTCGGACAGGCTGGTGAGGGCCCGCTCGATCTCCTCGCCGACCACCTTGCGCAGTCGCTCCAGCTCGACGTCGCCGCGCAGCCACTGGACCGACTCCGGGGCGGGCGCGGTGGGCGCCACCGTGTCGAGGCCGCCCACGGTCGGATTGTGGCGCTCATGCCGGTACTGGCTGATGAAGGTGTTGCGCAGGATGCGGAAGAGCCACGCCTTGAGATTGGTCCCCGGGGTGAACTGGTGCGAGGCCGTGAGCGCCCGCGCGTAGGTCTCCTGCACGAGGTCCTCCGCGTCGGTCGGGCTCCGGGTGAGGTAGCGGGCGAGGTTGTAGAGGGTGTCCGCGTACGCGAGGGCCTCGCGCCCGAGCGTCGCGGCGTCGGCCCGTTGCTCGCCTGCCATGCCGAGATCATAGGCTCCCTTCACGTGCTTCCGCCATCCATCCTCCGCGCTCGTCCTCCGTAACGCGGGGAGCCCCGGTTCGTTCCACGGAACGATCGGCCCGGCCGCACGTTGGCAGCGGCGAGGAGGAACCGATCATGAAGATACTGCTCACGATGATGGCGCTGCTGCTGGCGGCTCCGGTCGCGGCGCCGGCCCAGATGGAGAGCACGCAGGTGGAGATCCGGGGCCACGGGTTCAGCACCCCGGCGCTGACCGTGAAGGCCGGGACCACCGTCACCTGGATCAACCACGACGACGACGCCCACACCGTGACGTCGACCGCCAACGCCTTCCGGTCGCCGGGCCTGGACACCGACGAGACGTTCTCCTTCACCTTCACGCAGCCCGGCACCTACGAGTATTTCTGCACGCTGCACCCCCTGATGACCGGCAAGGTGGTCGTGACGCCGGAGAGGAGCGGCACATGAGCGACGCGAGCGAAGGGCACGAGCTGGATCGGCGCGGATTCCTGCAGTGCATGGCGTGGACCGGCACCGGCCTGCTGTGGTCGGTGGTCGGGGGTGTGCCGGGCTCACGCGTGCTCGGGCCGACGGCGGCCCAGGCCCAGGGGGCCGGGCAGAGCTTCAGCTTCGTCCAGATCAGCGACACCCACATCGGGTTCAAGGGCGCCGCGAACCCCGACGCGCTGGGCACCTTCGAGGCCGCCATCGCGCGCATCAAGGCGCTCGACCCCAAGCCGGCCTTCCTGATCCACACCGGCGACATCACCCACGCCCAGAAGGCGGGCGCGTTCGACACGGTGAGCGAGGCGCTCAAGGGCACGGGCGTCGAGCGGACCTTCTACGTTCCGGGAGAGAACGACGTGTTCGCGGACGGCGGCACCGAGTACCTGAACCGGTTCGCGGTGGGCGGGCCCGGCCGCGGCTGGCAGACGTTCGACTACCGCGGGGTGCACTTCGTGGGGCTGGTCAACGTGCTCAACTTCAAGGCCGGCAAGCTCGGCAGCCTGGGCCCGGACCAGATCGAGTGGCTGGAGCGGGACCTGGCGCCGCTCGCGAGCAGCACCCCCGTCGTGGTCTTCGCACACGTCCCGCTGTGGGCGGTCTATCCGGAGTGGGGCTGGGTCACCGAGGACGGAGCGCAGGCTCTCGGATATCTCAAGCGGTTCGGCTCGGTGACCGTGCTCAACGGTCACATCCACCAGATCATGCAGAAGGTCGAGGGCAATGTGACGTTCCACACTGCGCGGTCCACCGCCTTCCCGCAGCCCGCGCCCGGCGTGGGATCCGGGCCGGGTCCGATCAAGGTCCCGGTGGAGGAGCTGCGCGGCGTGCTCGGCGTGCGAGAGGTCCGCTACACCGCCGGCCGCGACCGCCTGGCGGTGGTCGACACCTCGCTCGCGTGAGCTCCGTCTAGAAGCGCAGCAGCAGGAGGAAGCTGCTGGTGGCGAGCAGGTTGCTGCCGGCATGGGCCAGCATGCCGGGCAGCAGGCTGCGCGTCCGCTCGTAGCCGAGCGCCCACACCATGCCGCTCCAGGTGACCGCGGCGAAGCCCTGGACGCCGTAGCCGTGCGCGAACGCGAAGATGGCGGCGCTCAGCAGCGCGGCGAGCCAGGCGGGGAGGCGGAGGCGCAGGGTGGGATAGAGGAGCCCGCGGAAGGCCAGCTCCTCGAAGATCGGCGCCCACACCACGCCGTCGAGAGTGCCTGCGGCGACCGCGGTCGGGGGCCCCCACAGGAATTCCTCGAGGAACCCGTCCGCCCAGTGCGAGCTGACGCCGAGCGCGCCCAGGCCCATGTAGAGCAGGCTCTCCCCCACCATCGAGATCGCGAGGAGCACGAGCCCCCACCCGAGGAGACGCGCGAGCCGGCCGGGCCGCGGGCTCAGGCCGAACGTGTCCCGCACCGTTAGGCCCCGCGCGTGCAGATAGCGCCGCGCCCACCAGAGCGTCGGCAGGCCGCCCACCAGCCCCATGATCGCGGTGACCGGGGGCACGCGGGGCACCAGGAGCACCACCGCGGCCGGGATCAGCAGGTAGGCGAACGCGGCCCGGAAGAAGAGGCCGATCCCGTCGGCGCCCCGCCAGGGCGGGGGTAGCGGCGCGTCGGCCACCCGCGGGTCCCGGCGGAAGGACCGCAGGCGCAGCGCCAGCACGGCGGCGAGCACCAGCAGCGCGGCGCCGGTGCCGGTGAGCGCGCGCACCCGCGTCAGCATCGAGCGGCCGCGCGCCTCGATGGCGGACTCGGCCCGGGCCTGCAGCTCCTGGTCGTCCACCCGGCTGGCGATCCGCCGCACCAGGGTGTCGGTGAACCAGTCGCCGGGCAGCTCGCGCCGGATCTCCTCGGAGAGCGCGGTGGCCTCCTCGGAGGAAGGGGCGTCGAGATAGGCGGCTTCGAGCCAGTGGCTGTACTGGGCGCCTTCGCCCTCCGTGCCTCCGAGCGTCTCGATGATGCCGGCGGCCCGCTCGAGCAGCCCGGCCTCGCCCAGCAGCACCACCAGGTCCAGATCGGTGCGGGGGGACCGCTGGTCGTCGTCGAACTCGTCGAAGCGCCCGATCGCGTCGTCGAAGCTCTCGGGGTCCGATCCGGTCAGCTCGTAGAGCCGGCGCTCCCATCGGGGGGCGCGCTCATAGGACTGGCGGAGATCCATCTCGCGCGAGACCAGCCGCTCGAGCGATTCCTCGGCGTGCTCCAGGTTGCCGAGCGGAGAGCCCCAGCTGACGTAGAAGAACGCGACCAGCAGCGCGGTGAGCAGGGCGTAGATCGCGGTGACCAGCGGGGAGAAGTAGCGGGCCGGGGCCGGGGAGTCCGGGACGATCGGCGGAGCGTCGGGGAATACCGCGGACGCGTCGGGAGGCGGCGCCTCGGCGAGCCCTTCCGCCGCGGGCCCTTCGGCGGGCGGGGTCAGGATTTGCGAGCCGCGGCCACGAGGGCGGCGAAGAGACGCCGGGCCGGCTCCGAGTGGCCCACCTGCTCTTCCGGATGCCACTGCACGCCGAGCACGAAGCGCGCGGGGTCGCCGAGCTCCGCGCCCTCGACGATCTGGTCGGGCGCCCACGCCACCGCGGTGAGCCCCCGGCCGAGCCGCTTGATCGCCTGGTGGTGCATGCTGTTGACCTCGAGCTCGTCGGCGCCCAGCGTCTCGGCGAGCCGGCTGCCCGGCGTGACCTTCACCTTGTGGGTGGGCTGGTCCCGCGGCTCGGTCTGGCTGTGCAGGATCTGGGTCCCGGGGTCGGTGCCCACGTCCTGGTAAAGGCTGCCGCCCAGGGCCACGTTCAGCACCTGGAGGCCGCGGCACACCGCGAGGACGGGCAGGCCGCGCTCGAGCGCCACATGGAGCACCGCGGTCTCGAGCGTGTCGCGCGAGGGCGCCACGTCGTAGAGCGTGGCGTGCGGGGCCTCGTCGAAGAGCGCCGGGTCGAGGTCGCCGCCGCCGGTCAGCAGGAGCCCGTCGAGCCCGGCGGCCAGCTGCCGCATGGACGCGGGCGAGAGCTGGGGCGGCAGCGCGACCGGTACGGCCCCGGCCTGCTGCACCGCGTGCAGGTAGATCGAGTTGACGTACGCGCGCTCCGGGTGCGCGCCCACCGTGATGGACGTGCTCACGCCGATGAGGGGCGCGCGTCGACTCATGGGGCCATGCTACCATACCGCCCATGACACTCGACTCCGCGCAATACCAGCGCAGCGCTGCGCCGGCGGGCTCGGGCCCGATGACGCAGGTGATGGGACGGAAGTGGATGGTGGCGGCGGGACATCCGCTCGCGGCGCAGGCGGCCGCGCGCGTGCTCGCCGCGGGTGGCAATGCCATCGACGCGGGCGTGGCCGCGGGCTTCATGCTGGGCGTCGTTCACCCCGACATGGTGAGCTTCGCGGGCGTCGCCCCCATCCTGGTCCACCTGGCCTCGACCGGCGAGACCTACGAGGTCTCGGGAGTCGGCCCGTACCCGCGCCGCGCCAGCGCCGAGTACTTCCGCACCAAGCACGGAGGCGACATCCCGATCGGCCTGCTGCGCACCGTCGTGCCGTCCGCGCCCGATTCCTGGTGCGTGGCGCTCGAGCGCTGGGGCACGCTCTCGTTCGCGGACACGGTGGCCGGCGCGCTCGAGTGTGCGGACCACGGTTTCCCGACCTCGGCGTTCTCGGCCTCGATCATGGCCAGCAACGCGGAGCGCTACAAGCGCTTCCCGACCTCCGCCGCGATCTTCCTGCCCGGCGGCAAGCCGCACGCGGCGGGCCAGCTGTTCGTGCAGTCCGAGCTGGCCGCGACGATCAAGGAGATGGTGACGGCCGAGGTGCGCGCCCGGAGCCGCGGCCGCGCGGGGGCCATCCGCGCCGCCCGCGACGCGTTCTACAAGGGCGACATCGCCCAGCGCATCGCGGACTACCACGCGCGCGAGGGCGGCCTGCTCACCGAGGAGGATCTCGCCCAGTTCCAGGCGGAGGTCGCGCCCGCGCTGACGACCACCTTCCACGACTACCGGGTGGCCGCGTGCGGGTTCTGGTGCCAGGGGCCGGTCTTCCTCCAGATGCTGAACCTGATCGAGGCGTACGACTGGCCCGCGCTGGGTCACAACAGCCCGCGCGGCCTGCACCTCATGGTGGAGGCGATGAAGCTCGCCTTCGCCGACCGCGAGGCCTACTACGGTGATCCCCGTTTCGTGAAGGTCCCCGCGGAGGCGCTGCTGTCGAAGGCCTACGCCGAGCTGCGCCGCGGGCTGATCCGCGAGGATCGCGCGTGGCCCGACATGCCGCCGCCGGGCGATCCGGAGGGCAAGGCCGCGGTGCGCAACGGCCACGCGGCCGGGTCGAAGATCGGCGCGCCGTCGCACGCGGGCACCCTCGACACCTCCTACGTCTCGGTGATCGACGCCGAGGGCAACGCGTTCTCGGCCACCCCGAGTGACCCGGGCGGCGTGGACTCGCCGGTCATCCCCGGCGTGGGCTGCGTGGTCTCGCCGCGGGGCTCCCAGGGCTGGCTCGTCCCCGGTCACGCGAGCGAGGTGGCGGGCGGCAAGCGGCCGCGCCTCACCCCCGCGCCCTCGCTGGTACTGCGCGACGGCCGCGCCTTCATGGCCTTCGGCACGCCGGGCGGCGACGTCCAGCAGCAGGCGATGCTCCAGGTACTGCTCAACATCACCGCCTTCGGCATGGCCCCGCAGCAGGCGGTGGAAGCGCCGCGGCTGGCCACCCGCTCCTTCCCCGATTCCTTCTGGCCCCACGCCAACTCCCCCGGGCGCCTGGACGTCGAGGCGCGCATCCCCCGCGAGACGCGCGCGGCGTTGGCGAGTCTCGGGCACGTCATCGCCGACTGGCCCGACTACGACTGGCGGGCGGGCGCGGTCTGCGCCTCGGTGGTCGGCAAGGACGGGGTGCGGCTCGGTGGGGCCGACCCGCGCCGCGGCGCCCACGCCATCGGGTGGTAGCGGCGCGACTCCGCGCCAGGTGCGGTCCCGGCGTCTCGCGCTCCTAGTCTTGCTGGCGCTCGCCGTGCTGTC
>WNFK01189789.1_pt1 | contig 12690 bp, 14 predicted proteins | sample 5400281 | NCBI WGS metagenome assembly WNFK01 (sample SAMN13153350, study PRJNA577476) | soil metagenome | isolation source: 20 cm soil on Douglas fir-dominated hillslope | place: USA:California | collected 2013-09-17
CGTACAGGATCGGAATCCCCAACGCGTGTGCGCCGACCTGGTCCGCGAGCGCCGCACGTATCACCCGGTGCACGGCCGTGGCGTCATCGGGCGTGGCCGTGCGGCCGGTTCCGATCGCCCACACGGGCTCGTACGCGATCACCATGCTTCGCACGGCCGCCGGCGCGAGCATGGAGATCCCGACCCGCAACTGATGCAGCACCACCTCTTCCGTCTCCCCTCGCTCGCGCTGTTCGAGCAGCTCGCCGACGCAGAGCACCGGTGTGAGCCCACTCGCCACCACGCGCGCGCACTTCTGCGCCGTCTGCGCCTCGGTTTCTCCGAACACGTGCCGACGCTCGGAGTGGCCGACGAGCACGAACGTCGCGCCGGCGTCGGCGGCCAGCGGCGCGGAGATCTCTCCGGTGAACGCGCCCTTCTCGGCCGTGTGCACGTTCTGCACGCCGTGCCGGATGTCGGGGCGCGCCTGCGTGCCTTCCCTCACGGCGGCGAGCGTGACCGCCGGCGGGAAGAGGATCACCGTACGATCGTCGCGCGGCGCGTAGCGCACGAGAAACGACTCGAGGAAGGCCGCCGCCTCCGTCGGCCCGTGATTCATCTTCCAGTTCGCCGCGAGGACTGGACGTGGGTGCGTGGCCACGCGCTACTTCTCGGTGAGCGCGGCGACGCCCGGCAGCACCTTCCCCTCGAGGAACTCGAGCGACGCGCCACCACCGGTGGAGACGTGGCTCATCTTCGAGGCGAGGCCGAACTGCTCCACGGCGGCGGCGGAGTCACCCCCGCCGACGATCGTCGTCGCGCCTCGGCTCGTCGCCGTCGCCATCGCCTCGGCGATCGCACGCGTCCCCTTGTCGAACGGCGGCGTCTCGAAGATGCCCATTGGACCATTCCACAGCACGGTGCGGGCGCTGAGGATCGCGCGGGAATACGACTCCGCGGTGCGAGGTCCGATGTCCACCATCGCCATGTTCGGCGGGATCTGCTCCTTCAGCACGGCGCGCGCGTCGGCGCCCGACTTGATGTCCGACGACACCGTGGCGTCGTGGGGGAGGATCAACCGTGTCCCCGCCTGCTCGAGGAGCGCCGCCGCCATCTCCACGCGGTCGGGCTCGACGAGCGACGTGCCCGTCTCCAGCCCCATCGCCTTGTAGAACGTGCACGCCATCGCGCCGCCGACGAGCAAAGCGTCCACCTTCGGCAGGAGCGCCTCGATGACGTCGATCTTGCCGGAGATCTTCGATCCGCCAAGGATGGCGACGAACGGGTGCTGCGGCCGTTCGAGCGCGCCCTGCAGGTACGCGAGCTCCTTCTCCATCAACAGTCCGGCGACGGCGGGCTTCAGGTGGTGCGCCACCCCTTCGGTGGACGCATGCGCCCGATGCGCGGCGCCGAAGGCGTCGTTCACGTAGAGGTCGCCCAGCTGGGCCAGTGCGCGGGCCAGCCGCTGGTCGTTCGTCTCCTCGCCGCCGAGGAAGCGCGTGTTCTCCAGCAGCAGGATCTGTCCGTCCTTGAGCTCGACGGAGGCCTTCTGCGCCTCGTCGGTGTCGGTGCTCTCGACGAACGTGACGTCGCGCGTGGGCAGGAGCTCCTGGAGCCGGCGCGCCACCGGCTCCAGCGAGTACTTCGGGTCGGGCCTGCCCTTGGGCCGCCCGAGATGCGACAGCAGCACGACGCGCGCGCCGCGATCGAGCAGCAGCTCGATCGTGGGGATCGCCGCGCGGATGCGGGTGTCGTCGGTGACGTGGCGGTGCTCGTCGAGCGGGACGTTGAAGTCCACGCGCACCAGCGCGCGCTTGCCCCGGAGCTGCTCGGCGGAGAGATCGCGGACGGTGAGCTTCGGCATCCGTCTAGAGCTTGCCGCCGACGTACCGCAGCAGGTCGACGCAGCGCGAGGCGTAGCCCCACTCGTTGTCGTACCAGCCCGAGACCTTCACGAGCAGGCCGTCCACGACATTCGTGCTCTTGGCGTCGAGGATGCACGAATGCGGGTTGCCGATGTAGTCGACCGAGACGAGCTCCTCCTCGGTGTACTTCAGGATGCCCTTGAGCTCACCCTCGGCCGCCTTCCGGAACGCCGCGTTGACCTGGTCGATCGTGGCGGGCTTGTCCACCACGACCGCGAGATCGGTGAAGGACACGTCCGGCGTCGGCACGCGGACCGACATGCCGTCGATCTTGCCCTTGAGCTCCGGGATCACGAGCGACGTCGCCTTCGCGGCGCCGGTCGTCGTCGGGATCATCGAGATCGCGGCGGCGCGGGCGCGGCGCAGATCCTTGTGCGGCAGGTCGAGGATGTTCTGGTCGTTCGTGTAGCTGTGGATCGTGACCATCGAGCCGCGCACGAACCCGAAGCTGTCGCGCACCACCTTCACCATCGGCACGAGACAGTTCGTCGTGCAGGACGCGTTGGAGATGATGTGATGCGTCTTCGGATCGTACTTCTTGTCGTTGACGCCCATCACGATGGTGATGTCCTCGCCCTTGGCCGGCGCGGAGATGATCACCTTCTTGGCCCCGCCCGCGATGTGCAGATTCGCCTTGTCGGCGTCGGTGAAGCGGCCCGTGCTCTCGAGCACGATATCCACGCCGAGCTCCTTCCACGGCAGCTTCGCCGGATCCTTCTCGGCGAGGATCCTGATCTTGTCGCCGTCGACGGTGATCGACGTGGCGTCTGCGCACACCTCGCCCTTGTACTCACGGTGGACCGAATCGTACTTGAACAGGTGCGCGAGGGTCTTGGTGTCCGTGAGGTCGTTCACGGCCACGAAGTCGAGGTCCTTGATCCCGGCCTGCTTGGCAGCGCGCAGAACCTGCCGTCCGATCCGGCCGAAGCCGTTGATGCCGACACGAATTGCCATCTGGTCTCCTGTGGTCACCATCGGTCGCCGAGAGCGGGCGCCCGGCCGAAGGTCACATAACTGAGAATGCGTGCACCACCCGCATGAAGCGCGGCGGCGCACGCGTTGAGCGTCGCGGACGTGGTCACCACATCGTCGACGAGGACGAGATGCAGACCGCGGAGCGTCGCACGGTCCGCGCGTGCACGGAACGCGCCGGAAACGTTGCGACGACGCTCCCCTGGTGTCAACTGCGTCTGCGTCGTCGTCGAACGGGCGCGCTCGAGCAGATCCTCCCGCATGGGCACGTGCCATCGCGCCGCGAGCGCGCGTGCCAGCTCGGCACTCTGGTTGTATCCGCGCTCGCGCCGCCGCGTCCGAGCGAGCGGAACCGGCACCAGCGCCGCGCGCTCTCGCTCGACGTCGGCCGGAAAGCGCAACGGCGCCATGCGTCGCGCCATGGCCGTCGCGACGGCCGGCCACCCGTCGTACTTGAGGGCGTGCACGATGGACTCCGCCGTGCCGCCGGGCATGGCGTACGCCGAGCGAACGGCGCGGACGAACGGGGGCAGCATGGCGCACCACGCGCACGCCGTCCGGCGGACGTCGACGGGGTGGCCGCATCGCTGACAGCGAGGCTCCGGAAGCGGCTCGGCGCGCAGCCAGCAACGTCCGCACACGAGCCCCTGCTCCGCCGCGTGCATGCCGCGCCGGCACACGACGCACACGCGCGGCAGGAGCAGGTCCAGCAGCCCGATCGCCCCCCGACGCAGCGCGGGCCCGAAGCCGCTCAGCGCATCGCCCGCCACATCGCGCCGCGGTCCGGCTCGATGCCGAACCACCGGGTGAAAGCGAGCGCCCCCTGCTCCACGAGCATTCCCATCCCGTCGGCGGCGCGGTGACCGGCCTGTCGCGCCGCCGTCACCCAGGCGGTCTCGTCGACGCGGTAGACGAGGTCGAACACCGCCGCGTTCGGGGGAAGCGACGCGATGGGGACTGGAAACGTGGCGTCGCTCATGCCGACTGGCGTGCTGTTCACGACGAGCGTGGCGTCACGCAAAGCGTCGGCGAGCGACGAGGCCACCGTGGCCACGGCGGGAAAGCGGTCGGCGAGCTCGCGAGCGCGGGACATGTGCCGATTGTAGATCGACACTCGAGCGCCGCCCCATCCTTCCGCCGCCGTCACCACCGCCGCCGCGCTTCCGCCGGCGCCGATCAGGGCGACCCGCGCCGAGGAGGCCGCGTCGCCGAGCAGCGCGCGCACCGTGGCGTCGACGCCGCCGACGTCGGTGTTGTCGCCGACGAGGAGCCCATCCTCGTGCCAGAAGGTGTTCACCGCCCCCACCCGCTGCGCGAGTGGGGTGAGCCGACCGCATCGAGCCGCCACGGCCTCCTTGTGCGGGATGGTGACATTTCCCGCGGCACGCTCTGACGCCAGCTCGCCCAGCACTGCCGACAACCGCTCCGGCGCGACGTCGCGGGCCTCATACGTCAGCGGGATGCCGGCCACTCGGAGCGCCGCGTTCTGGATGCGGGGCGAGATGGACTGCGCCACGGGATGCCCCAGCAGCACCAGCCGCGCCGGGCGCTCGATCACGGCGCCAGGGCGCGAGCGGTCACTGAGCGCCGGGCACCCGCCCCGCCGCGAGGCGATCGAAGACGCGCCGGATCTCGGACTCCAGCTCGTCGGCGGTGGCGCGGTAGACGTCGAGCTCCGCTCCCATGGGGTCGCTGATCGCGCGGCCCGCGCTGCCGTGCTTCGGATACGCCGTGAGCAGATAGGCCTTGTCGCCGGCGCCGAGCGCCTCGACGCGCTCCAGGTGATGCGGGCCCATGGTGAAGATGAGATCACTTCCCTCGACCAGCGCGCGCGTCAGCTGCTGCGAGCGATGGCTGCCGAGGTCGAGCCGCCGCTCGAGGCCGACGAGCAGGGCGCCGTCCGACGCGGCCGCGCCGTCCCACGCGCTCGTGCCCGCGCTGGCGACCTCGATCTCGGGCAGCCCACGTTCGATCGCCACCTTGCGCGCGATCGCCTCGGCGAGGGGGCTGCGACAGGTATTGCCCGTGCAGACGAAGAGGAGCTTCATGGCGGTCAGGCGTCTCCGATGAGCCGGGGAGCGATCTCGCGCAGTCGCGCGGCGGGTACCGCTCCGGGGCGAATCACGCGCGGCGCGCGTCCCGTGCAGTCCACAACCGTGGACGGTGGCGACGGCTGCAACGTGCCGCCGTCGAGACGTGGCTGGCGGAACCCCTGGCCGATTGGCGCTGGTGGAGGTGATCGCGTCGCCGTGGGCTCGGATCAGCCGCTGCAGCGACGGGTGGGAGGTCCATCGCACGGCGATTCCTCCCTCCGGCCCACGGAGCGCCTCGGGCACGCGCTTCTCCCCACCCGGCAGGACGAGGGTGAGCGGGCCGGGCCAGAAGCGGGCGGCGAGATTGGTCGCAAAGCTCGGCAAGTTGAGGTCGAGCTTCTCGAGCATGTCACTGCCGCCGATGAGCAGCAGGAAGGGCTTGCCCTTCGGTCGACCCTTCAGGCTGATGAGCGCGTCCACGGAGTCGCGGTCGATGGCACCTCCAAATCCGTAGACCGTCTCGGTGGGATACGCGAGCACTCGGCGCAGCTCCATCTGCTCGAGCGCGCGTCGCGTGGCCGCGGCGACCTCTTCGGGCGACCAGAAGGGAATGCCGAGTGCGCGGTCGCTCGTCATTCGTCCGTCGCGAAGAGCGCGTCGACACGCGCAAAGTCGCCGTCCTCGGTCACCTTGAGCGCACGCTCGCTCCCCCGCACGACGTGCACGGGAATGCCGAGGCGCTCCAGCAACGCCGCGTCGTCCGTGGCGCTCACGCGCTCCGCCTTCGCGCGCCGGTGCGCGTCGACGATCAGCTGGCGCGGAAATCCCTGTGGCGTCTGCGCGCGCCAGAGCGGATCGCGCGGCACGCTGCGCACGATGCGGCCGTCCTGATCCACTTCCTTGAGCGTGTCGACGACCGGCAGCGCGGCCACCACGCTGCGACCCTCGCGCACCGCCGCCACGACCCGGTCGATGGTCTCGGCGCCTACGAGCGGCCGAGCCGCGTCGTGCACGAGGACGATCTGGGCTTCGTCGGGAAGGTCGTCGAGCCCGTTGGCCACACTCTCGCTGCGCGTCCGACCGCCAATCGACACCAGCAGACGGTCGACGTCGCACTGGAACAGCCACGGCGGCGGATCGCCGGCGTAGCGCTGCGGCAGCACGACGACCACCATGCCGACGTCCGGACGCGCCATGAAGGTCTGCACGCTATGCAGCAGCATCGGCTTGCCGGCCACCCAGCGGAATTGCTTCAACTCGTCGCCGCCCACACGGGTGCCGCTGCCGCCCGCGACGATCACGACCCCGACGTCGCGCGCCGGAGGCGGGAGGATGGGTGGCCCTTCGTGCGCGGCGTCGCGGGATTCGCGCGCGCTCAATTGAAGACTCGTTCGAACAGGTCCGCGATCGTGCGCACGCCCACGGCGCGCAGCCCCTTCGGCACTCGCTTCGGCACGGCGCGCTCGGCCAGGAACGCCGTCGTCATCCCCATGTTCGCCGCCTCGGCCAGGCGGCGCTCCGCCTGAGACACCGGCCGGATCTCGCCGCCGAGCCCCACCTCGCCGACGAACACCGCGTCGTGCGGCAGGGCGCGGTCGTACACGCTCGAGGCGAGCGCGGCCGCGACCGCGAGGTCGCCCGCCGGCTCCTGGAGCCGGACGCCGCCCACCACGTTGAGGAAGACATCGAGCTGCCCGAACGAGAGCCCGGCTCGCTTGTCGAGCACGGCCAGGAGCAACGCGAGCCGGCGGCCGTCGTAGCCGGTAGCGACGCGCTGCGGCGTGCCGAAGCCGGCCTTGGCGCATCGAGCGATCGCCCAGGAAGAGCTCCGACGGATTGGCGACGGGCACGAGCCCCTGCTCCGCCATGCGAAACACGCCGATCTCGTCGACGCTGCCGAAGCGGTTCTTGGTCGCGCGCAGCACGCGATGATCGAGCGAGTTCTCCCCCTCGAAGTAGAGGACGGTGTCCACGATGTGCTCGAGGGTCTTGGGGCCGGCGATGCCGCCCCCTTTCGTGACGTGCCCGACGACGAAGACGGCCGTGCCGCTCTCCTTCGCGAAGCGCATCAGTCGCGCCGCGCACTCGCGGACCTGCCCGACGTTGCCCGGCGCCCCTTCGAGATCGCCGGTGTAGACGGTCTGAATGGAGTCCACGACGAGGACGGCGGGTCGCATCGCCGTCGCCGTGGTGAGGATCGTCTCGAGGTTCGTCTCGCTGAGGAGGCTGACGTCGCCGGTGGCGTCGTGCCCCAGGCGGTCGGCGCGCAGCTTCACCTGCAGCGCGCTCTCCTCGCCGGACGCGTAGAGGGTAGGATGTCCCGCCCCCTGCAGCCGGCCGGCGACCTGGAGCAGCAGCGTGGATTTGCCGATGCCCGGCTCGCCGCCGATGAGGATCATCGAGCCCGGGACGATGCCGCCGCCGAGGACGAAGTCGAACTCGTCGATCCCCGTCTTCCAGCGGCGCGCCTCGGAGCCGCTCACGTCGCGCAGGCGCGGGGTGGCGGCGACGCTGCCGCCCTCGGCCAGGGTCCGTGCGCCGCCGGCGCGACGGCTCGCTCCGCCCGTAGGCGCGGACTTCGGCGCCATCTCCTCGACGAGGGAGTTCCACGCACCGCACACGTCGCAGCGGCCGGCCCACTTCGGGTGGTCGGCGCCGCAGTCGCTGCAGCGGTAGATGGTCCTGGCCTTCGCGCTCATGGCAGGAAATTTACCCCGCGTGCGCGCATCATGATGCGGAGAGTGAGGAGCGCCGCCGCCGGTACGTCGGCATTCCCGGCCGTACTTCGTACTTGGTCCTGCGTACGAAGTACCGAGTACTGCCGGGAATGACCCTAAGCGTACTTCTGGGATTGGCCGCCAGGGCCGATGCGTCCCGCTTCCGTCCCGCCGCCCGTGGGGGCGGGGGCGCGCTGCGAGAAGCTCTCGAAGCGCGTGTAGCTCTTGTGGAAAAACAGGTTGACGAAGCCGATCGGTCCATTGCGTTGCTTGCCGATGATGATCTCGGCGCGCCCCTCGAGCGAGTTGCCGTCCTTGTCCACCGGCCCCTCGTACACCTCGGGGCGATAGATGAACATGATGAGGTCGGCGTCCTGCTCGATGGCACCGGATTCACGCAGGTCGGACAATTGTGGCCGTTTGCTGTCCCCGGCCCGCTGCTCGGGCGCCCGGGAGAGCTGGGACAGCGCGAGGACGGGCACGCTCAGCTCCTTCGCCAGGGCCTTGAGCCCGCGCGAGATCTGCGACACCTCCTGCTGGCGGCTCTCGCTGTTCGCCGGCCCCTGCATGAGCTGCAAGTAGTCGACGATGATCATGTCGAGCCCCTGGTCGGCCTTGAGCCGCCGCGCCTTGGAGCGCATCTCGAGCAGGGTGATTCCCGCAGTGTCGTCGATCCAGACCGGCGCGTGGGTCAGGATTCCAGCGGCGCGCGCGAGGCGCGGGAAGTCGTCGTCGCGCAGCATTCCCTTCCGCAGCTTCTGCGCGTCGATGCGCGCCTCGGAGGTGAGCATGCGCTGCACCAGCGACTCCTTGCTCATCTCGAGCGAGAAGATCGCCACCTTGCGGTCCTTCTCGATCGCGGCGTGCTGCGCCATGTTGAGCACGAACGCCGTCTTTCCCATCGACGGGCGCGCGGCGATGATGATCAGATCCGACGGCTGGAACCCCGACGTCATCTCGTCGAGATCGGCGAAGCCGCTGGCGACGCCGGTGACCGCTTCGCCGCCGGCATGGATCGCCTCGATGCGCTCCATCGTCGGCCAGAGGAGCTCCTTGATGCGCGAGAAGCCTTCCGAGGTCCGCTGCTGCGCGACCTGGAAGATCTTCTGCTCGGCGAGGTCGAGCAGCTCGTCGGCCGTGTGCCCGCCGCCGAACGCCTCGCCGACGATCTCGGTGGAGACCTCGATGAGGCGGCGCAGCAACGCCTTCTCCTTCACGATCTTCGCGTGGTACTCGACGTTCGCCGCCGTCGGCACGGCGTCGACGAGGAAGCCGATGTAGTCCTTGCCCCCCGCGCCTTCCAGTTCGCCCTTGCGCGACAGCTCGTCGGCCAGCGTGAGCGGATCGACGACGCTCCCGCGCTCGGTGATCGACATCATCGCCCGGAACAGGCGACGATGGCGCTCGGCGTAGAACATGGAGTCGTCGACGACCTCGAACGCCCGCATCACGGCGTCCTGGTCGATCAGCATCGCGGCCAGCACCGCCTGCTCGGCGTCTTCCGAGTACGGAGGACGTCGGTCGCGGTACGGGTCACGCCCCGGGGGCGAGAGCGCGATCGAGTATTCGACGGGCGAGCTGGACATCTTCCCAGGTGGGGCGCTTCCAGGCGGGATTCCGCAGCAGGGCCGCGGGATGGTAGGTCACGATCAGAGGCACCCCGTAATAGCGATGAATCTGGCCACGCAACTTACCGATCGTGAGCTTGGTTTCAAGCAACGTCTGCGCGGCGAAGGTGCCAAGGGCCAAAATGACCTTGGGCTTGACCAGCTCGATCTGGCGGACCAGATAGGGCGAGCAGGCCGTGACCTCTTCGGGCAGCGGATTCCGGTTGCCCGGGGGCCGATGCTTGAGGACGTTCGCGATGAACACATCGTCACGTCCCAGCTTGATCGCCTCGAGGATCTTGGTGAGCAGCTGGCCGGCCTGGCCGACGAACGGGACCCCCTGTGCATCCTCGTTCGCGCCGGGCGCTTCACCGACGACCATGAGGTCCGCGTTCGGGTTGCCCACCCCGGGCACGGGGTTCGTGGCCGTGGCGTAGAGCGGGCATCGGCGGCAGCTCGCCACCATGGCGGCGATCTCGTCGAGCGTCTCCAGCTTGAACGCCGGATCGTCGAACAGGGCACGCGCGGCGCCACCGACCACCAGTCCCGTGGGGACGTCCGCCAGCGGTGAGGCGATCGCCGCATCCGCCTGCGTAGAGGGAACGTGCACCGCATCGGGGGGTGTGGCGGGACGTCTGGGCATCAGCTCCGGCTCCTCCGCGTTCACGGGGTCGGGTCGGGGCGTCGGGCGGGCGGGCTTGGGCGCTGGCCCGCCGCCCGCGGCACGCACCGCCTCGCGCCAGTCGGTCGTGTCCGGCGCAGATGTCGTGCGCGGTGCGGCGGCCGTCGTCGAAACGGCGGCGGGTCGCGCCGCGCCGAGCAGCTTGAGCGCCTCGTCCACGCTCAGCGAGTCCAGCACGAGCTCGCTCTCGCCGAGGTCGCGCCGCTGCTCGAGGTAGCGTCGCAGCGCCTCTCTAGCGTCCATTCAACAGCCCCTCCACACGATCGAGAATCGCGTCGGCGACGTCGCGCTTGTCGAGGAGGGGCAGCTGCTCCGGCTCCGCGACGCGCTTCGTGACGATCGTGACGCGATTGGTGTCGACCCCGAAGCCGGCCCCCGGCTCGTTGGCCGCGTTGAGCACCACGATGTCGAGCCCCTTGCCATCGAGCTTCTTTCTCGCATTGGCCAGCAGGTCATCCGTCTCGAGCGCGAAGCCGACGACGACCGATCCCGGTCGGCGGGCGCTCTTCGTCGAGACGAGGATGTCGGGCGTCTCGCGCAGCTCCAGCTCGCGTGAGGCGCCCGTTTTCTTGAGCTTGCCCGGCGCGAGATCGGTCGGCTGGTAGTCGGCCGGCGCGGCGGCCATCACCAGCACGTCGGCGTCGCCGAGGTGCGTCGCCACGGCATCGCGCATCTCCGTCGTGGACTGCACCGGCACGTGCGTCACGCCAACCGGCACCGGCACGCTGAGTGGACCGGCGACGAGGGTGACATGGGCACCGCGCCGCCACGCGGCGGCGGCGATGGCCACGCCCATCTTGCCCGAGCTGTAGTTGGAGAGAAAGCGGACGGGATCGATCTGCTCGCGGGTCGGTCCGGCCGTCACGAGCACGTTCCGGCCATGCAGTGCATGACGGCGCTCGAGCAGTCGGCCGACGTGGGCGAAGATGGTCTCCGGCTCTGGCATCCGTCCCGGGCCGCTCCCCTCGCCCGCCGCGAGCTGGCCGTCGACCGGATCCAGCAGCGCGTAGCCGAGCTCGCGCAGGTGCGCCGCGTTGGCTTTCGTCTGCGCGTGCGCCCACATCCGGTCGTTCATCGCCGGCACGAGCAGCACTGGTGATTCGGTCGCCAGGAGAATGGCCGTGAGCAGGTCGTCCGCCTGGCCGGTGGCGGCGCGCGCCATCAGGTCCGCCGTCGCGGGCGCGACGACAACACAGTCTGCCCCCTTGGCCAATCGGATGTGGTCGAGCGAGCGGCCGGCGTCGAACAGCCCCGTGTGGACGGGGCGCCCGGTCAACGCCTCGAAGGTCACCGCCCCGACGAATTCGGTGGCGGCCCGGGTCATCACGACGTCCACCTCGGCACCAGCCTTGGTGAGCAGACGGGCGAGCCAGGCGGTCTTGTAGCTCGCAATGCCGCCCGCGACGCCGAGCAGAATGCGTCGCCCGGCGTACGGGTGAAACACGGCGTCGGTCACGGGCGCATTGGACGCGCGGGGCGGACGGCGGCCAGTGGCCGCCGTCCGACGCTCACTCGGCCGACCGGCGGCGCGGGACGACGCGGTAGTCGATGTCGCCCTTGGCGAGCTCCTCGAGCGACTTCGTCGTGAGCTTCTTGTCGCGCGATGCGCCGCCGGGGAACTCGTTCAGCGCGCGCGCGTACTTCGCGGCGACGAGCACGCCGAGGTACTTGTTGGCGGCGTGCTGGGCAATCTCGACCGGTGTGAAGACTCGCATGACTCTATGATTCGGGTGTGGTGTTCTCGATTTCCTGCTCGAGCCGCTCGATGAGCAACCCGACCTGTTGACGGAGGTTCTTGACCCGCTCGCGGCTCACGACCTCCGCGTCGACGATCGACTCGACGCTGGCCACGGCGCGCTCCAGGTCGTCGTTCACGATCACGTACTCATACTCGTCCACCTGCTGCAGCTCCTGCAGCGCCGACTGCAGCCGCGCCGCGAGCTGCGCCGGGCTCTCCGTCTTCCGCGCTCGCAGCCGATCCAGCAGCACCTCGGCCGACGGCGGCAGGATGAAGATGGTCACCGCCTGCGGAAAGGCGCGCTGGAACTGCACCGCGCCCTGCACGTCGATGTCCATCACGACGTGCTGCCCGCCCGAGAGCACGCGGTCGACCTCGGAGCGCAGCGTGCCGTACAGATTGCCGTGCACCTCGGCCGACTCGGCAAAGGCTCCCCGTTCCCGCTCGGCGATGAACTCCGCGCGGCTCATGAAATAATAATCACGTCCCTGGACTTCGCCCGGCCGGGGCGCCCGTGTCGTACAGGACACCGAGTACCCGAGGTCGGGCCGGCGGCCGAGGAGCGCCCGGGCGATGGTGGTCTTCCCCCCCCCGCTCGGCGCGCTGAGGAGGATGGGAAATCCGGTCACTCGAGGTTCTCCACCTGCTCGCGGATCCGCTCCAGCTCCTCCTTGATCTGCAGCACGTCCGAGACGATGGCTGCGTCGTTCCCCTTGCTTCCCGTGGTATTCGCCTCTCGCACCATCTCCTGGAGCAGAAAGCCGAGCCGCTTGCCGACGCCGTCCGGCTGCGGCGCCTGCAGCGCCGCGCGGAAGGCCGCGATGTGGGCCCGGAAGCGCGACAGCTCCTCCTGCACGTCCAGCCGGTCGGCGAGGAGCGCGATCTCCTGCGCCAGGCGATGCTCGTCCACCGCCAGCCCTTCCGTCAGCTCTCGCACGGCCGTGCGCAGGCGGTCGCGCTGCTCGGAGACGCGCGCCGGGGCGCGCACGGCGATCCGGTCGAGCGCTCCTTCGATCACCGCCAGGCGCTCGTCCAGG
>WNFK01211829.1_pt2 | contig 12688 bp, 7 predicted proteins | sample 5400281 | NCBI WGS metagenome assembly WNFK01 (sample SAMN13153350, study PRJNA577476) | soil metagenome | isolation source: 20 cm soil on Douglas fir-dominated hillslope | place: USA:California | collected 2013-09-17
AGGAATAGGTACATCAAAATTTTCACCTTCAGCAATACAAGGTACTTACCAAGAAGTAATAACTAGTTTAAATAAAAGTATTACATTTAACGGAGCTAGAGTTGATTTAGTAGTTGGTAGAGAAAGTACGTTAGGTTCAATTAATTACTCTGTTCAAATTATGAGTGGCATTCAAGTTGCTTCTGGTACTTTAGACCTATCTTTGGCTGGAGAAACTACAGGTATATTTTTCTATGACCAAAGATTTACTCTGCAAGGAAATAATGCTGCTGTATTTAGTTTATATAGCGGAAAATGGGGAACGTATACAGTAACTTTTGCAAATAATACTGGAACAAAATGGTGGTTAGATTCTATATTATTATATGACTATGATACTCAAAAATCTTCATTACCCCAAACTCTAGTAACAGATTTTGGAATTGAAGCATTACGAACAGAGTCAAATGCGCAAGAAGCCGCCAATAGAATTGTTATTATAGGAAAACGAAAAGCTATTATAACCGATAGTGCCAAAGAACGTAATCCTAATAATCCACAAAATGAGTTCTTTGTTGCGGCTGGTGCCGATCCTTCTAGTATATGGGATTCTATAGCAGATAATTTTGTTGGTGGAGAAGTCACAACATTTATAGTTGATGATAAGATTTCAGATCAGGATTATGCTGATTGGGCAGCCTTAACTTTATTAACAAGACAGCGTAACCCTAATGCTTCCGCTGATATTACACACACTATATTACCATTCTTAGAACCACGAGATCCTATCGTAATTGCGGATCAGAATTATAGTTCAATTACGGGTTCTACATTAGGGTGGGTAACTAGAATATCAGAAACTTATGAAGCTAGTAAATCAGAAACTATACTCTCTACGACCGCATATGCGCAATTACCAAGTTATGACCCTCGCCAAGATTTAGACGTTGCTACTATAGATTCTACATTCTTTGGTCAACCTGCCATTAATGTTAATATTTCTTATCCTTCTATAGATAGTGGTACTGTTACAAACCCAGGACCAAATTTAACTAATGCTAAATTGTGGGGTTATCTTGGTAGTGGAACTAGTTATGTATTAAAAGAAGAAAGAGTTATTTCTTATGGTAGTGATACTAATGGTACCTATGCTCTTATGTCCGGAACCACAGTTTGGCCCCCAGTTTTAGATTCAATTACTCTAGGAAAGATTGATATATCAGTAAATCAAACTAATATTATTTATAACAATAGAGATTATAGAATTTTTAGAAATAATCCTTATATGAAATTTACTCATATTTATGATTATTCCACCAAAAAAATTCATTTACCATGTTTAGCTGGAGATGGATCTAATACATATCAATTGGCGGGTTGGGGGCTTAATAATGCTTCTCATATTGCTTATTTAGGATTAGATTCTACACTTACTCCTACTACAGTTTATAGCGGCCGAGCACCATTTTTCGATCCTTATATTTCTGAACTGCCTGATGGAAATTTTGTTACAATTTCTTTTGATGCTTTAATTTCAGGCTATTATAGAGTTTCGATTTGGGATGCTCGTAATACAAATTCACCCACATTAATAGCCTGGCTTACTGAGCCTTCTAATGAGTCTCCTGAAGCCGATGTTCATTGGAATTACTTATCAGCTGGACGAAATAAGAAATTTTTATGGGACGGTGTTGATACTATAGGTAATTGGAATAGAAAACAAAGCGAAGATTATTCCTGGACTGCTAGAGGATGGTTTGGAGTAGATCAGAAACCAGAAATTGGAAAAGGATTTTATGTTTGGAATGATAATACTACTCAAACAATAGCTATTTCTGGTCAGACATTAGGAGGTAAATTAGTATTTAATCCTGATAACTATTCTCAATTCTATCTTAAAATAGAAGTTTATAGTGATGCCCTAGCCCAAGTAGGAGAACAATCTCCTACTTATCAAGGATTTAAGGGTTTTAATAAACGTTCTATAGAAGGCTTAGTTCCATTAAATTCTACAGTTAATACAAATTCATCAATTAGAACAATAGATAGCTCTCAATTAAAAGGTGTAACTCAAGGACAAAATCCAGCTTCTTCAATTTACATTTATACTCATTTGCCTCCGCCAACTAAAGCAATTATTAGTAATATAGAAGATTGGAGTCCGGCGGTCAAAACTTATGACTCCTCTACTGATGCATATGGTACAACCGGTTGGATTACCTTAACCTCCGGTATAGGTGATTATGCTGCTACATTTAGAAATGATAAACCTATTAGACTATCTTTTCAACCAATAGCGAGACCTGGCGGAAGATTTTCAGGCAATAGTCAATTTACTACATTTAAAGTTCATAGAGTGGCTCATTTAACAGCCGGTATTCTTGATCTATTTTTTATCTTAGAAGGAGAACCTTGGCACGCAGTAACTCCTGTTGAAAAAAAGAGAATTGTTAGTAGAAGATTAAGTAATGCTCAACATACTTTAGATTTCGCAGATACAGATTATAGAACTGGTGATACTTTAACTCAAAGTCAAAATAAATGGGTGTTTAGACCAAGTGATTTTAAGATAGATAATAATGGTCAAAATCAATCTATTGAATATGGTAATTATTTGCAATTAGAAGATGTCCCCGGATTTTCTCAAACAAGATCTTTGGGTGAACAAAAAAGTCGTTTATTGTTGGCTTATATGAATTATATATTCTATTTATCAACTTTCATTCAAGATAGATCTGGTAGATTTACCTGGATGATTGATCCTAATGATGTAGATTACACTAAAATTTTATTTAATCAATTTAAAGTAGATTTTCCTGAAGATCTAGAAAATTATTCTGTACGAACAATAATAGCTAGACAATGGAATGACCCTAATTATATACAATCTTTTGGCCAAACTTGGAATATAAGTTCTGGTACTAATGCTTACAATTATATTCAATTTTTCCATAATAGATTAGCTAGAACTGATGCTGATGGCGCAAAAGCTTTGAGATTAGATATTAATGGAAATACTATAGCGGGCACTTTAACCACCGGATTTACAGATCAATATTCTTTGTACCATAAAAATGCTAATCAATTTGAAATAACTGGTTATTTAACTAATAGACAACTAGGAGATTGGAGTGCAGGCACTTTGACCAATTTCTTCGGAGATTGGACTTGGGAAGGATATACTGGCGATACTACTAGTTTGGCTCCAGATAGTAATATTCTTTGGATTCCAGATTTAACTAGAGATTTCCATCCATTTATATTGTGTGCTCCTATGGCACAGCATGGTGCAAGAGATTCAGAACTTTCGAATAAACAACCAATCTATACATTTGTTACAAGAGACACCACTGGCACAGTTCGCCCAGATCAATCTGCTTGGAATACTTGGTTTAGTCCAACTTATGCTATAACCAATAATAATCAAAGAGTTTTTAGACCCGGACCAGGGCATCAAGTTCAAGAAGGTATTACAAATACAACTCTAATTGCACAAGATAGAATTAATTATCAAAGACAAATTGAACATTTGCATTGGGAAGAATACAGAGGATTCTTATCTACAGGTAAAGAACCTAGTAGAAATCCTTTGTTAGTAATGCCTGGTGGTGGGGCATATTTGCAAAATTTATATGCTTATTCTACTTTGCGTAGACAATCGAGAGTACAATTCAATACGACTTTGGCACCAGGATTGCCAAGTAATATTTCAGCACTAGAAGGAGAATATAAATTAGTAATAGCAAATCCAAATTCATTAACTATTGATGGCTGGTTTGAATGGACTTTTAGGAGCAAATATACTTGGTATTCTTCTTCTTATTTTCCAGTTAATGATTACGGTATGTTACAACCACGATTTTTATACCCTAAATATGCTGTTGCTAATTGGGGTACTCCCGTTGCCTATGATGCTGGAGCATGGGTTGGATGGAAAGATGATTTAACTAGTGGTGCTGCAGCATTAGTTTGGGCGGATGCTTTAAATGCTGGAGGTAATCCTCTTACAAATTCTCTTGTAGGCAATACTTTAAACAATAATATATTTCTTAATAGTAATAGTAATGGACGAGAAAAAGATAGAGCACCATTTGCGTTAGTTAAGAAATTTACTGTTTCGAAAGATGCTATGCTTTCATTGACTTTAGTTAATTCTAGGCGAATGAGACCAATAGCTGGTAAATAAAATATGATTAGACCTTTAACCAACTTAATTAAAGATATAATAAAGCAACAATCTTCACAGGTTGATGCTATTGGTAATTTACAGGGTTCACCATTGGTTTTTGAAGACGCAAAAAATGTAATTTCGGCTCAAGGTACTTGGAAACTATATGAGTTAAATTCTTTACGACCTTATTCTCCGGGCGAACTTATTAGTAAAATATTTTCAATTCAATCTCGTGTTGCACCAATAGTTACTTCTACGGATGGAATATTAAATGTTGTAGCTAAAGATGGTACTACTTTAGTTTCTACTACTGTAAATATTTCTCAAGCTTTGGGTTTTACTATTCAAATATTTTGTCCTAATAAACAAATTGCTTTGTATATTGGAGAAAGTTTAGTTAGAGGTGGAACAAATTCTTTAATTACTACGATTAATTTGCCTATAGGCAAAACTCCAATAAATGTAATAACTTATGGTAGTTCTACAAGTAATTTAACAGTACAAATTCCTAATGATATTGTTGTTTCAGTAGGTAATTTTGTACCTCCAGTACCTAGATTAATTGATAGTGGGGCTTTAAATAGTGCTTATGTTGATCCTAAAACGGGGTCAACAGGAATTTCTATTAGTTGGTACAATCAAGAAAATGTTGGAGGTTGGGGAGTTTATTCTGTACAATCTGGTAGTTTTGGTATTGCTGGTAATATATTGGCGACTGGTGGAAAATATATAATTACAACTAATTATTCAGGTATAGCTCCTTTCGATTCCTCTGTTGTTACTATAAATGGTATTACATTAGGTACTATAGAATCAAGTAATTATGATGATAGTACTATGTCATTAAGTGTTACTGTGAATGCATTTCAACAGGGTAATATAGATTTTACAACAATTCATAGTGGGGCATTAAGTGTATTAACTTTTCAACATTTACAAAATATTATTAGAGCATCACAAGGTAATGTAGTAACTTTCGTTGATCTTAATGTAAGAACAGGATTAAGATATATTTATTGTTTAGATTCTTTTGCTCCTGGTGATGTGAATGTACGAAGTGAAAAATCTCCATTTATAACTATAACAGCAGGAGATATTTTTGCACCAGGTTCAATTACTTTATTAAGTGTTATTGCAGATGACAACAAACGATTAGCGGTAAGTTATATTACTCCAGTCGACGAAGATTATTATGCCACTAAAGCTATATATTATTATCAAGGAAGTGGGGCAGGGCCTGTTGTAAATACTAATTATATAACAGATACTGGATTTCCTAATACACAAGACTCCATGATAATTGCTGGAATAACAAGTGGTACATTTTATTTTGTAACTTCTGATATTTTAGGAAATACACAATATATACTTTCTGGAGTTCCGTATTATTGGACTGGTTCTGGTACTGCTGCAGCTGGTGGGGTAGTAACTAATACTGCTCCTACAATAAGTATTGCGCAGCTTAGCGCAGAAGAAATGACTTCAAATTCTAGAACTTTTGCACAATTTAGACTTAGTGCTACGGATGCTGAAACCCCCGGAGCAGTTACGATACAATACAAAATAAATTCAGGTACGTCTGATCCGTGGATAACTGCACCAACTAATCCTTTTATTATAACATTTGGGGTATTAAATAGAGATGGTTGGGTATTAGCTAGAGCCTTTGATGGTATATTATTTTCTAATGAGTTAATGGGTAGTGCTGATTTTGATACTACGCCAGAAATATCTAGCGCATATTCTAGATACATAGTATCTTCTGGTAATATGTTTGTGACTGGTACTGTAGATGATGACACTAAAAGTATAAAATGGTATATAGATAATGGTGCAGAAACTGGTGATCCTATAATAAGCTCCCCCACTATTATAGATAATTTAATCGTTAATAAAACATTTAATTTTAATTTTACTATTTCAGATGGACAAAGAAAAATATTTAAAATTGATCCTTATCCTCTTTTAGGAGGACTCGGTAATATTGGTAATAGTTATAGAGAAGAAGTCATTAGACTACCAAAAACCAGCTCATCAATTAAAGATCGAAGCTTGGGGGGAACAGTTACTAAAACTGATGCTCAAGTAACTTTAAGTAGTAGTCCGGCGTTACCTTTGGGGGTTACTTTTGATAGAGTTAAACCTATAGTTAATGGTTCGGTAATGTCTGGTACTGCAAATAGTATTATGGATACGACGAAAAATTTTACAACAAATCAATATGCAACTTATTGGGATGTCGAAATAGTTTCTGGAAAAGGATTAGGACAACGTAGAAATATAGTTAGTGGAAGTGCCATGATTTTGAGTGTTTCTCCGTCCTTTGCTACTATACCAGACACTACTTCAAAATATTATGTTGCAGAAACTTATAGACATTATTCAGATTCTGGAAAAGTTACTAGTGCCACAAATAACTCAATAACTGATTCTACAAAAGCTTGGATTTCTAATGAATTTATTGGTAAAGAATTAAATATTTATAGTGGTACTGGAACTGGTCAATTAGCACTCATTGCTTCTGGTACAGCAACTACAGTTTATTTAACTACATTTTTAACGCCTACTCCGGACTCCACAAGTGGTTATATAATTAATGGTCCACTGAATATTGCTAGAAATATTACAGAAGATGTTACAGTTGATTATTATTCATTCGTTCCTACGAATGGATTGACGGAAGAAGCTCGAAGTTTGAGTATAGATGATGATACAATTCCTTCAATTAAAAGTGGTAGTTTAATCGAAATAACCCCCAATGTTGTTACGGTGTCTATATATTCTCCGGATGATGATACTAAATATTGGAGCTTATGGGTAAGAAGAAATAATTGGCCAACTATTAATAGTGGCTCTTCAACTGCTTCTTTAGATAATGATTATCTTAGATTTTCTGCTGCAGATATAACTGTAACTAGTATAACTTTTGCCGCAAATAATGGATTTTGGTATGGTATAATATTACCATATGATTCCTATGCGAATCCTGGTAATAGAGTCATATTTTCTGGAAATGTAACTGGTAGTGCTTCTATTACACCTAATATTCTAAGTTTACAAATAGATAGTTCAAGTTGGGTTGAAGGAAATACTGGTATTACTGGGCATAAAGTTTGGTGGACTCATAATTCTGTTGCAGAAAAACCAGCGGGCAACGGTACTGCGACAGTAAGAATTTGGAGAAAAAGACCAAATGATGCAGATTATATTGAAAAAACATCTGATACTAGATATAGTTGGCAAGATTCAGAAGATAATGATTATAAATTAAACGATGATGATACTTTAAATACATTATTAGGTAGGGGTTCTTTTATGGTTACTTTTATAAATACTATCTTTTCGTTTGTGCATGGGCTTTGGTCCTATAGAGTAGATTTATATAATAATGGAGTTTATGTGAATAGTTATTTTGCTTCTATTCAAGTTTAAAGGATAGTTAAAATGAAATTTATGAAGGATAGTACCACAAAATATGGTGAGACATTAATTATCGGCGATCTTCTTCGATTAGAAGAAGATACAGATGGGCGTGTATCTATAAGAGCTACTGGCGCCGGAGGAACAGGAATTCTTTTGGATGACCTGACTGATGTAATTATTTCTTCTCCGACAACAGACCAGTTTTTAAGATATAATGGCACTAATTGGGTTAATCAATTAATTACAGCAGCAAATGTTGGGGCTGGAATATTTAAAACTGGTACATTTACATTTAGTGGTACTGTTAATTATACTGGTGGGCAAATAATTGTAAGTACTGCCAATGATCCTTCTATATTATTCAATGTCGGTGCTGCTGGAGGATCAACTTGGATGTATGCGACAAACACGGATGGAACTCCTAGATTTAGACTTCAACGTGACGGAACTATTGCTATAAATAATCTTGGATTACATGCGGGAGATGTTAATTCTAGTCCGACAAATATTAATTTAATTGGAGCAACAGGTGCTGGCACCTTTATTGGAACAAGTTCTACAAATATTCTTAGCTTAAGTAGAGCACATGCTACAAATGTTCTTCTTCCTTCTAAGACTGCTGCGGTTCAAATTACTGGTGATGATAGTTCTGGTGGAGCACAGCTTAATAATCCTCCCAATATAGCTTTGATAGCTCCAGAAGTGGGAATATCTGCAGATCAAAATCAAAGTGATGCTAAATTAGAACTTATTTCCAGTCGTTCTACAATTGCTCAGTTAAATGCAGGAACATTTACAGCTGTTGTTAATGGCGATCAATTGGGGGAGATTCGTTTTGGTGGTGATGATGGTGTAAATATTAGAAGTCAAGGTGCGCGTATTATAATAAGAACTTCTGCTACATGGACCAATACAAGTCACCCTGCTAATATTTATTTAGCAACTGTTGCTAGTGGTTCTGTAGGCAATGCTCTTGATCGTTGGGTTATAGATTCAACTGGAGCTTTAATTGCAATAAATACACCTGGTATTATTTCAGCGGATGGCACGGCGGCAATCCCATCTTTGGCCTTTGCGAGCGAAACAAATATGGGTATTTATCGCTTTGTGGCTGGTGGGATTGGTTTAACAATTGGAGGTAGTCGTAGATATGACTTCTCACTTACAGCATTTAATCCTACGGTTACTGGTTCAATTCCACTTGGTCAATCAACTCTACGTTGGGGCAAATACTGGGGCAATGATGCTGATTTTGCGCTTGATATAAAAATTGGTTCTCTTGGTACTTTTGATTCTACTTCTACTCCATCAACTGATAACTTATTAAGTTATAATGGTACAAAATGGGTAGCAAGATATTTACAACCGGCTTTAACAACTGGGCAAGTAGTTTCTACTAATCTAGTAGACAATACTGCGGCTACTTATGTAAATGATGGTAGAGCCGTGGCTGGGACTCCAACCGCACCAACCGGGGCTCCTATAATTACAGCACATTATAGAGCTATTATAGTAGATATGAGTGCATATGGCGCGCTACCATCAGACAAATTATTTGTATTAGATTATTCTACAAATGGTGGAGGATATACAACTAATGCGATTATTTCTTCATCTAATAAAATTGTTCATTCTAATTTACTTCCCGCCAATACTTATGCTTATAAATATAAAATAAGAGGCGCTACAGATTCAACTTATAGTACTGCAACTAGTGCACTTAGTCCCTCTAACAATTCTGAAGTTAATGCTTTTGGAGTTATAGTTGCTAGCCAAATTGCTGTAGCAAATCTTTCGGCTATTAATGTTAGTATAGGTGATATAGCGGCTGGGCAGGCCAGAAATCCTGGTAATACGGCTGGTATTTTATTTAGTGGTACCTTACCAGGGACTTGGACTAGATATGTTAATTTTACAGCAACTGGTGCAAATCCTGTGTTTAAACATGAATTGCTTAGTCTAAATGCTGATGGCACGGCTATATTTAATGGTTTTCTAGATGTTACGGCAACAGGTCTTCAGACCTATGGAACATTCGCTAAGCACGCAATTCGTGTCCACGACACAGGTGTAGCCCACGGTATCACCGACATATTACCGACTGATGCTTTTGGACTTATTGGTGGGGACCCAACTACTGCTGATGGTGGCTTTATAATTACTGGAATAGCTGTCTCGACGACAATTGAAGCTCTTGGACTTTATGGTCTTCAAGTGACTGGAAGCACCACAAAGGCTGCGGTAGCTTTAGTAGGTGCAAAAAAGTCAGGGACTAGTTTTGGTGCCCTTGCTTCGACCGAGAAAGTCTTTGGAGTATGGAATAATAATACAGAATTAATCTCTGTATTTGGAGACGGTAAGACGGTATTTGTTGGGGCTTTGGATGTAGCCGGAGTAAGCACCTTACGCAATAATCTCATTTTTAATGCCGACAACTCATTTGACATTGGAGCAAGTGGAGCGACTCGACCAAGAAATGTGTATATTGCTGGTAATTTAACCTATGGAGGCACGTTAACCGGCACAGGAATTGCTAAGGTTCTGTTTCAGGACTCGAATAAAACCACCACCAGTACCTCAGATGTTAGTGTCACCTCGTTTTCTCTTCCAGCAGGTACGCTTGCTGTAGACAATCAGACAATACGTATTACTGGTACGATACATTGCGATACGGGGGGTTCGACCATTAAACTAAAATTTGGAGCAACACAGATATTTTCTTTTACTCTAACTAGTGCCAACAATGCCTCCTTCACCTGCAATCTTGTACGACAAGGTGCTACCTCACAATGGGCGGCGGCTGTAGTGGTTGATGATGCTGCTACCACTTTAACCACCCATTTTGCGGCAGCTCCAACAGCGACACTCTCTGGAGCCATAACTATTGATTTTAGGGGGAACGTGTTGGCGAGCGGAACATTGACTTATGAGTTTGCTCAAGTTGAGTTTCTGAGCACCTAATTGAATAATATTCAGCATTGAAGACAGATTATCTAAAGTAGCAACATTTCGTAAAGCGATTTAGGAATTAAATACCTTAAAAAGGGGAGAGTTTTATGAGTAAAGTTATTAGTTTAACCGAAGAACAAAAGAAATTGTTTTCGGATGCATTTATAGGAGCAAACCAAGCAGCTGTTAAAGTTCAAGAAGCCGTTGATCTTGCGAATATAAGAAGAAAAGCATTTGAAGATCTAGTGAGTATGTATTGTAGTTTGAATAACTTAGACAAGAATAAAGTTAAGGTTGATCCTCAAACATGGACTATTTTGTGCGAAGAATAATGATTAGAAGGTACTTATACAATAAGAATAACTCTTGATTTAACTCTTGAGTTAAAATATAACTAGTTTAGGAGAATAAATATATGGGTAGCTTTTCCGATTTTCTAGAGGCAAGATTATTAAATTTAGTTTGGGGCGCTACGGCTTTTACAGCTAGTGGCACAGTATATGTAGGTTTAGCTACTTCAGCTATATCTGACGCGACCACGGGTATAACAGTGGTCGAACCAACCACAGTAAATACAGCATATGCTAGAGTTGCAGTTACTAATAACTCTACTAACTGGCCCAATGCAACAGGTACTACACCAACTACAAAGAACAATGGTACAGCAATTAACTTTCCAGTATGTACTACTAACTGGGGTACTGTAACAGATTTCTTTATAGGAGATGGTGCAGCTGTAGCAACTGGTAGTATTTTGGGTTGGGGTACCCTGACCACGCCGAAGACTATTAGTAGCGGCGATTCGGCATCATTTGCAATAAATGCAATTACCATTACCTTGGACTAACCTATGAAGGTTTGTTCAAAATGTAATGAAGAATTACAAATAACTGCATTTAGTAAAAATAAAGCCACCAAGGATGGGTTATTTGCGTGGTGTAAAAAGTGTGTTCATGAATATAATATACGACCAGAAATTCGAATAAGAGAAAGACGTCGTGAAAATACGCAGAGATATAAAAAATATGATCGTGAATATGCTAACACAAAAGTTTATAATAATTGGACTCGTGAACATATAAAATTTCTTTGGCAAGAATATCATATAATACCAGAAATTTATGATTTAATCTTAGAAGATCAAAATGGAGTTTGTGCTATTTGTGGTAATTTGCCGAAAGGTAAAAGACTTTGCGTTGATCATAATCATGATACAGATGAAATAAGGGGATTGCTTTGTGATAAATGCAATCAGGCTATTGGATTATTTAAAGATAATCCAGAATATATGATGTTGGCCGCAGAATATGTCCAAAATAAAGATGTAGTTTAATAAATGTCCACAATTAATTTAGGATATACTATATGTCTAAACGAAAGCGAAGACCTATTGCTGTATCTTTATCTGGGAAAATTATGGCTGTAGTTAATTTAATGGGAGCTAATCTTCGTCCAGATTTAATATTAAATGGGGGCGCAACTACTTCTATTGCCGCACAAATCGAACGATTTGATGGTGGTTCTGGTAGTTATACCATTACTAATGGTGTTGCATTTAAACCAGGTGATCTTACAACAACAATGCTAACAGCCAAACAATTACGAGTTTTGGTTGGGGGCGTAGAACAACAAATTTATGTAGAAGCTCTTAATGGGCGCCATCCAGATGGTTCTGTAAAGGTGGCGTTGATCCAATTTATCTATACATTTAGTACGCCTGTAAGTGCTGAAATTCGTATAGGAGAAAGTCGTGGAACAATAGATATTAGTAAACAAACACTAAATAGTTTCCCTTCTGCATTAATTTTTCCAACGAGTCCTACATATCTATGCTCCGCAACTCCGTTGTGGCGTGCGATTACGCCTATGAGCAATCGTCCGCAGGGTGGAGCTTGGGATACATGGGAAAAACGTTATTCTTCCACATCACCCTTTACAACGGCTGGCAGCAAGATTTACTATGATGATGCGGTTGCCACATCTCCAAATAGTGCCAAATATCTCCATAATTATGGTACAGCTGCTTACGATTGGGCTTGTCATCACTATGAGTTTTTTGCCATGACTGGGCAGGGCAAATACTTATGGCGCGGAATCAATGGTGCAAACTTCTTCATCGAATATTATGCCCGCACGCAGAGTCCGGTATGGGGATTGGCGGAGTGG
>WNFK01207845.1_pt1 | contig 12687 bp, 9 predicted proteins | sample 5400281 | NCBI WGS metagenome assembly WNFK01 (sample SAMN13153350, study PRJNA577476) | soil metagenome | isolation source: 20 cm soil on Douglas fir-dominated hillslope | place: USA:California | collected 2013-09-17
ATGAATTCGGTCGGCGCGGCTTGCAAGTTCGTTCGCCGCGATAATCCCCGCCTCAAATCCATCGAGGCGGTTCATCACGGCCTGCCACTCCGCGAGCTGGCGATAGGCGCTGATGAAGAACGACAAGGCGCCCTGAACGCTGGAAAAAGCCGATGCGGTTTGCATCATGCCGCCGAGCTGGATCTTTTCGGCGAAATAGGCCGGCGCCACCAGGATGTAGGGAAAGATCACGGAGGCCTGCGAATAGCTGGCGGTGAACGCCGTCAGCTTCTTGGTGCGGGTCATGATGGCGAGCCAGTTCTCGACCACTTGTCCGAAGCGCACCAGCAATCGTTCGCGCTCCGCGGGCTCTCCTCGCAGCAGCGCAATTTGTTCGGAATTCTCCCGGACGCGCACGAGATTGAAGCGGAAATCGGCCTCGTATTGTTGCTGCCGGTAATCGAGACCGACCAGCGGCCAGCCGATCAGATGCGTCAGGACGGTGCCGAGAACCGAATAGATCAGGGCGCCCCAGACAAGATATCCTGGAAATGTGAGATCCCGCCCGAACATGTGCAGCGGCGCCGCGTCGGAAAGGGTCCACAGGATCACGACAAAGGACGCGAGCGTTACGATGGCACTCAGCAACCCAACGCCGATGTTGAGCGTCCGGTCGACGAACAGCTTGACGTCGTCGGTCATGCGCTGATCGGGATTGTCTGCGGCGTCGCCCTGGAGCTGCATCCGGTAATGATTGGCCCGGTGCAGCCATTCGCCGAGATATTGCGACGTCATCCAGCGCCGCCAGCGGATCTGCAGCCATTGATTGAGGTAAAGCTGGTACACCGCGATCACCGTGTAGATCGTGGCAAGGACGCTGAAATAGATGATTTCGTAGACGAATGAATCCCAGTTGCGCTCCTGCAGCGCGTTGTAGAAACGGCTGTTCCATTGGTTGAGCAGGACCGTGATGCCGACGATGGCAAGCTCGGAGCCGATGACCGCGGCGAGCAACCCGCGGCCGGCCCATTTGTCCTCTGAACGAAAATAGGGAGCGGCGATCCGCCATACGATCGCGAGCGTCGAGCGAAGGTTGTTCACAGGTTGTCGTCTCCGGAAGATGGCGGCAAAGGCCTGAGAGAAAAGGAGAATCGCGGTCGCTTAGACTAAAGTAGCAGATTTCGAAGCCTGCGTCGCCTTGTCGCGACCCGCGAGTCAACCCTAGCATGAGTCAACGGCGGGGGGTGGGGGACCCTCATACTTCGCGAGGTTGTGAGCGGATTTTGGTGCTGCCAGATTCGCGGCTGATTTCGCGCATTGCTTGAGACACTCCCGCGATCACGCCAGGCACGCCTGACCGACCACGCTGGCCGGGCGCCGCATAATGGCGTGGGGAGGAACCGCAATGTGGAATCAAATCTATAACCCGCTCGGCAATGTAACGTTGTCGACCGGCGCCGCCGCTATTCCCGTCGTTACGCTTCTGGTGCTGATCGCCAGCGGAAAAGTGAAGGCGCATATCGCGGCCGTCATCGCGCTGATCGTCGCCAATATCATCACGATTTTCGTCTACACGATGCCTCCCGCGATGTCGATCAAGGCATCGTTGCTCGGTGTGGTGGTCGGCTTTTTCCCGATCGGCTGGATCGTCCTTAACGTCATCTTCCTTTATCGGATCACGGTCGAGACCGGACGGTTCGAACTGCTGAAACGCGCGATCGGTGGCGTCACCACCGACCGTCGCCTGCAACTGCTCCTGATTGCATTTGCGTTCGGGGCATTTTTCGAAGGCGCATCCGGCTTCGGAACGCCGGTCGCGATCACCGGCGCAGTCTTGATCGGTCTCGGATTTTCGCCGCTGGCGGCCTCCGGCCTGTCGCTGATCGCCAATACGGCGCCGGTAGCCTACGGCGCGCTCGGTACGCCGATCCAGGGGCTGGCCTCCGTCACCGGCCTCGATCCCTACATTCTCGGTGCGATGGTCGGGCGGCAGTTGCCGTTCTTCTCGCTGCTCGTTCCATTCTGGCTGATCTGGGCGTTCGCGGGCTGGCGCGGCATGATGGCGATCTGGCCGGCCGTTCTCGTCACCGGCGTGTCGTTCGCAATTCCGCAATTCGTGATCTCGAACTTCATCAATCCATGGATCGTCGATATCGGTGCGTCCCTGATTTCGATGGGCTGCCTCATCCTGTTCCTCAAGGTCTGGCAACCCAGGGAGCTCTGGCTGTCGCCGGCGTTGCGCGGCAAGGATGAATCGGCTGCGACGATGACGGCGCCGAAGGCCATGGACAGGACCGCGCTGACCCAGGCGCAAGTCTGGAGCGCGCTGTTGCCATGGATCATCGTCTGCATCGTGATGCTGATCTGGGGCAATGGCGCCTTCAAGACCTGGGCAAACTCGATCTTTACCTGGAATTATCCGGTTCCCGAGCTGCACAACATGATCAACAAGGTGCCGCCGGTGGCGGCGAAGCCGACGCCGGAAGGCCGGCATGCTGATCGCGGCGATTATTTCCGGCTTCCTGATGGGCTTCTCGCCCGCCAAGATGATTGCGGAATATGGCCGTACCATCAAGCTCTGCGCGATTTCGCTGATCACGATCTCGGCGATGCTGGCGATCGGCACATTGACCCGGCTGTCGGGCGTCGACGCGACGCTCGGTCTGGCGTTCGCCGCGACCGGCGTGCTCTATCCCTTCTTCGGTACACTGCTCGGCTGGCTGGGCGTGGCGCTGACGGGGTCGGATACCGCCTCCAACGTGCTGTTCGGCAATCTGCAGAAGATCACCTCGGAGCAATTGGGACTGTCTCCGATTCTGATGGCCGCTGCCAACTCGTCCGGCGGCGTGATGGGCAAGATGATCGATGCGCAGTCGATCGTCGTCGCCTCCACCGCGACCAACTGGTACGGCCATGAAGGCACGATCCTTCGTTATGTGTTCGGGCACTCTATCGTGCTGGCGTGCCTGGTCGGCGTTCTCGTGATGTTGCAGGCCTATGTCCATCCGTTCACGGCCATGGTCTTGAAGTAACAGACCGGTTCTGACGATCGTTACGAAAATCCCCGCGGCCGATGTCGCGGGGATTTTTTGTGGATCGTCGGATGGCGCGGCCGACAAAAACGAATCCGGCTTTTTGTGGGACAAACGTCTTCATCTGTCGCGCGATCATGCGCAAAATTTTTGTAAGCCCGCCCGATCTTTTCACCAAACCGCTCTCACGCTTTGACCGATCATGCGCTAGAACGGCGCGCGGCTGCGGGTGGCCGGCTAATTCGAGAGGCTGTATGTTTTTATCGAGAAGCGTTTTGAAGCAGGCCGTCCTGGCGCTGACGCTGGCGGCGGCCGTCTTCAAAGCCGTCCCGGCTTGTGCCGAGGACGAGTTTCCGTTCGGGTTGGAGATGACCCTCGATGCGGCGCGTCAGCCCGGATCGAAGCGGCTGCCGACGCTGGAGATCGGCGACAGCGGCGAGGCGATCCTCGAACTGTGGTGCAAGGGCGGCAAGGGCCAGTTTTCAGTCGCGGGCAACACTGTGATTTTTGTCGCGGGACCCCTGGAGGACCGCGCCTGTCCGTCGGCACGGGCGCAGGCCGACGATGAACTGGTCGCAGCGCTGAGCGAGGCCGCGACCTGGAAGCGGCAGGGCGATCTCATTTCGTTCATCGGAACCAGGCCGCTGCGCTTCCGTCTCAACACCAACTAGAGTCTCTGGAGTTCTAGTTCTCCTGCAGGATCATGTCGGCGCAGGCGCCGGCGGATTGCACCACGCCGGTGTAGCCGCCGAAGCCTGCATAGGCTGAGGCGAGATAAAGGCCCGGCACCGCGGTGCGCGGCGAACGGGCTGGGGTACGCCAGATCGAGCGTGGCGGCGTCGGCGCGAACCCGTAGACGGCGCCGTCGGGCGCGTTGAGGTATTGCCGGACCGACAGCGCGCTGTTGAACGACGACGCGACGACGCCGTTCGCGAGACCGGGAAAATGCGAATCGAGATAGCTGACGATCGCATCCTGCCAACGCCCGCGCTTTTCGCGATAGGCGTCCATGTCCGAGCTGTCCCAATTCGACAGCAGGTCCGGTCCGCAGATCAGCAGCACATAGGGCGGCGCGGGAACGCCGGAATCGATCGCGGCATAATCGACAAGGGACATCGGCGGCATTCGTTCGCCGGGTTCGTTCGCCATCAGTGCCGCGCCTTGCGCATAATCGGACAGCCGCGTCATCTCGCGCGGCAGCAACTGCGTCGAATAGGCCGAGATCCCGAATTCGCGCGGCGGCTTCGACAGGCCGAGCGTGAGCGCGAACAGCGAGATCGACGGGGCTTGCCGCGTATAGCTTTCGGTCAATTTATCCGCGGCCGCGGCCGGCATCAGCGGCGCCAGCGCCGCGGGCGCGGCGTTGCTGACGATCCGCAATCCCTCCACCAGCTGCGGATCGCTGCCGTCGCGGGCCGTGTGCGTGACGGTACTGGCACGGCCATGCGAGTCCAGAGTAACGCCACTGACGATGCGGCGTACCAGCACGTCGCCGCCGGCGACCTTCACGGCACGGGCGAGCGCGCTTGAAAGCCGCTGCGAGCCGCCTTGTACGAAACGCCCGCCGCTCAGGAGATAACTTCCCTGCGCCATCGCAAAGAAGATCCACCACAGTGTCGCGGGGTCGTCGTGATAATATGAAAGATTAGCCGCCAGCGCGCATTTGACCGCCTCGTTGTCGCCGAACACCCGGTCGAGCTTTTGCGACAGCGAAAGACGCCAGTCGCGGATCGCGGGAAGCAGTTTCAACAGGGCGCCCAGAGTTTCCAGCGGGTTTCGCAAGGCGTCCCGGCCCCGCGAAAGCCTGCCCATCGCGGACGCAATGCGCTCCATTTCTCCGAGCAGTTGATGGATTCCGGCGCGGGCTTCCGGGAAGCGCGCCGTCAATGCGTCCCGCGCCGCGTCGAAATTGTCCGGAAGCAGAAACGGCTGGCCGAGCGGACCGCCGCGGGCTTCGTAAAACGCGCCGGACGGAATCCATTTCACGGCGTCGATCACACCGGCACGGGTCAGCACGCTGTGCTTGGGATCGCGCGGATCGTGCGGGTCGCTGGTTTCGTGCAGCGAGCCTTCGACGAACAGGTCGCCGGATTTGTAGCTCGAAGCCGCGCCGCCAACCGAGTTGCTGCGCTCGATGACAAGGACCTTGCGGCCCGCGCGCGCGAGGATAGCGCCAGCGGTCAAGCCTCCAAGGCCGGCGCCGATCACCACTACGTCATAGCGCGCCATTAAGCCCGAGACCCTGAAAGCCCTTACTCGGATACGCCTTGTTCATTGCCGCTATGGCGCGGCATGTCAAATGCGTGAATGCATGGAGAGGGTGCGTTTGGAAACCGCCCCGAGGCGGTCAAAACCGGGTTATTTCCAGACTGATTTATCCGCGTCCCAGCGTTGGCCCTTTAATTCCCTGGCCAGCGCATCGACCGAGCCGTTGTCGTCCTTTTGGTCGCCTTCTTCGTCGCCGCTTAACTCCTCGGTCAGATTGAGTTTTGGACCGGCGCTTTCATCCGTCGTCGAAATGACGGGAGTGCCGACCCACAGCATCAGCCGGTCGGAGCTACCTGGCTTGTCGGGCGCCACCAGGGCCGCGACCTCTATTGTTTCGGTGAGGCCGAGCGCGGGAAAGATCCGGCTCGGCCGCTTGAAGGTCAATTTCAGCTTGCCGGTATTGGCGTTCCAGGATGCCGACGATGATTTTGCCGAAAGGGTTTTCGTCAGGACGCCGGCGACCGCAGCGGTGAGCTTGTCCCGGTTGAGCTTGTCGCCGTCCCGCCAGTCGGCGGCGGCAAAACGGATGGTGCGATCGATCTCCATGACGCCGCTGATCCAGCCCGCGGTGACCACGCCGGGCAGGGACCTGAACTTCGCGATCAGCGCGGCGGCGCGGTCCGGATCGACAGCGATGTTGACAGTCTGCTCGCCGGCGCGCAACGCCTCGCAGGAAACCGTGAGGCTGCCCAGGGAAACCTCGACGTCCTGGCCTTTCAATCCCTTCAGGAAATCCGGCGCCGCCTCCAGTTTTACCTTCACTCCAATCGCTTCCGGGGAAACTTCGGTAAAATCCTTTGGCGCCGGCGTGATGCCGTCATCGGATGTCTGGTTGTCCTGGAATTCCTTTTCGCTGAGATCGGAATTGTCGGTCGAGGTCACCTCCGTCACGGTCTGGCCGACGCTGATCTGACCCTTGAACTCGAAGGTGTCGCCGGTCGGCTTGCGCGTAAGTTTCACCGTGACCGGCAATTTGTCGCCGAGGCTCTGGGTGGTGCCGGTCAAGGTCTGGCCGTTGACCGCGAGATTGGCGACAAAGCGGTCCTTGCGATCGGAGCCCTTTTCGGCCGGATAGCAGACGTCAAGCACCGCGGAGGTGACGTTCTTGCCCTGACGGGTTTCCTTGAGAACAACGTCGGCATTGCCGTCCATCAACCCGTCGATGGAGGTGAAATACCGGGTTTCGTTGCTGCCAGGCGCGGCTTTGGGCGAGAGCTTCATTTGGGCGAAGGCGAGACCCGACGAAGCCGTCATCAGACCGACTAGGAGAAGCGTGAGCGCGCGCATATGAAATTCCCCGACCAACCAAATTTTCACGAACCAAGCCTTCACTAGGGCCTTTTCCGTTTCGATGAAATCGAAACGGGGCTCTGGATTCGTGATTTGACGCGTTTTCTTGACGCGAACCGGACCCACTTCGCTTGAAAACGCTCTAGCAAACCTCCGCACTATTCGCCAAAAAAGAAGGCCGCCCGGAGGCGGCCTTGGTCGAGAGGGTCGGTAGCGGACGGGTCCTAGAAGCCCATGCCGCCCATTCCACCCATGCCGCCACCGCCGGGCATCGGCGGCGCCGGCTCCTTCGGCAGTTCGGCGACCATGGCTTCGGTGGTGACCAGAAGGGCGGCAACGGAGGCGGCGTCCTGCAGCGCGGTGCGCACCACCTTGGCCGGGTCGATGATGCCCTTGGCGACCATGTCGACATATTCTTCGTTCTGCGCATCGAAGCCGAACGTCTCGGACTTGTCTTCCAGGATCTTGCCGACGACGATCGAGCCTTCGATGCCGGCATTCTCGGCGATCTGGCGGACCGGCGCTTCCAGCGCTTTCAGCACGATATTGATGCCGGCCTGCACATCGGAGTTGTCGTTGTGGATGCGGCCGACGGCGCGCTTGGCGCGCAGCAGCGCCACGCCGCCGCCCGGCACGATGCCTTCCTGCACGGCCGCGCGGGTCGCGTTGAGGGCGTCCTCGACGCGGTCCTTCTTCTCCTTCACCTCGATCTCGGTCGCACCGCCGACGCGGATCACCGCGACGCCGCCTGCGAGCTTGGCCAGGCGCTCCTGCAGCTTCTCACGGTCGTAGTCCGAGGTGGTCTCCTCGATCTGCGCCTTGATCTGGCCGACCCGGGCTTCGATGTCCTTTTTCTTGCCGGAGCCGTTGACGATCGTGGTGTTTTCCTTGTCGATCACCACCTTGCGGGCGCGGCCGAGCATGTTGATGGTCACGCTTTCCAGCTTCATGCCGAGCTCATCGGAGATGAGCTGGCCGCCGGTCAGGATCGCGATGTCTTCCAGCATCGCCTTGCGACGATCGCCGAAGCCGGGTGCCTTGACGGCCGCGACCTTCAGGCCGCCGCGCAGACGGTTGACGACCAGCGTTGCCAGGGCCTCGCCCTCGACGTCTTCGGCGATGATCAAGAGCGGCTTGCCGGACTGAACCACGGCTTCCAGCACCGGCAGCATGGCCTGCAGGCCGGACAGTTTCTTCTCGTGCAGCAGCACGTAGACGTCCTCGAGCTCCGCGGTCATCTTCTCGGCGTTGGTGATGAAATAGGGCGACAGATAGCCGCGGTCGAATTTCATACCCTCGACAATGTCGACCTCGGTTTCGAGCGACTTGTTCTCTTCGACGGTGATGACGCCTTCATTGCCGACCTTCTGCATCGCTTGCGCGATCATCTTGCCGATCGCCGTGTCGCCGTTGGACGAGATGGTGCCGACCTGGGCCACTTCGGACGAGGAGGCAACCGGCTTGGCGCGCTTCTCGAGGTCCTTGACCACGGCGGTCACCGCGATCTCGATGCCGCGCTTCAGGTCCATCGGGTTCATGCCGGCGGCAACCGATTTGGCGCCTTCCCGAACGATCGCCTGCGCCAGCACGGTGGCGGTGGTGGTGCCGTCGCCGGCGGTGTCGTTGGTCTTGGAGGCGACTTCGCGCAGCATCTGCGCGCCCATGTTCTCGAACTTGTCTTCCAGCTCGATTTCCTTGGCGACGGTGACGCCGTCCTTGGTGATGCGCGGGGCGCCAAAGCTCTTTTCAATGACGACATTGCGGCCCTTGGGGCCGAGCGTCACCTTCACCGCATTGGCGAGAATGTCGACGCCGCGCAGCATGCGATCGCGCGCGTCTCCGGAAAATTTAACGTCCTTGGCAGCCATGGTTTTGACTCCTGAGTGATTGGATACAGTTGCCTCTGTGCACCTCTATTGTCATTGCCGGGCTTGACCCGGCAATCCATCGCTTCGCAAGATTCTTCTGAAGATTGATGGATGCCCGGATCAAGTCCGGGCATGACGATGGAGGGAGGCTCTTCGGGTTTATCTCAGGCGAGCACGCCCATGATGTCGGATTCCTTCATGATCAGCAGTTCCTCGCCGTCGAGCTTGATCTCGGTGCCCGACCATTTGCCGAACAATACGCGGTCGCCGACCTTGAGGTCGATCGGGATCAGCTTGCCGGCTTCGTCACGGCCGCCGGGACCGACAGCGGTGATTTCGCCCTGCGAGGGCTTTTCCTTGGCGCTGTCCGGAATGATAATGCCGCCCTTGGTCTTCTCTTCGGCGTCGATACGTTTGACCACGACGCGGTCATGCAGCGGACGAAATTTGGATTTAGCCATGACGATTCCTTTAGAGGCTCGGTTTTCAGGTCTGGTCTGCTGTCGAAAGCGGATCGGAGTACGGGCGTATTCGACACCGCCATGGGGCCAAACAGCTCGTATCCTTAGCAATCGCGCTCTCGGAGTGCTAATTGTGCGACCGGGAATATGGCTTGACGCCGATCCTGTCAAGCAAAGGGGTTAAGCCCTTGGTGAGGCGGATATAGGATGCTTTGTGGAAACCAAATCGCAGCGTCGGCGTAATTTACGGGAGGTCATTGCTCCGACAGCGATTTTACGCTTGGTTGCGGGACGGGTGCGGCCACGAATTTGCTCGGGGGAATACCATGACCAGATCATGTAACGCGCGTTCGGTTGCCAATCTGGCGATGGCCTCGGCGCTGACGATATTTTTGGGAGCGTGCGGCGGCTTGAACCTGACGTCGTCTCCAACGGCGGCCCTGAAATGCCGGCCTCGATCCGCCCGGACGAGATCGTCGGGCGCTGGGGACTCGCGTCGTTCCAGAATCCCAATGACCGCGCGCGCACCGAAGTTCAGGCCAAGGCGCAATGCAAGCAGCCCTATGTGATCACGGCCGGTACCTCCGGCGGCGTGGTCATGCATCTGGCCGACCAGGCGACGCCGCAGGAATTGCGTCTCAAGGGCAGCCCGGGCGGCAAGAATTATATCGGTCCGGCCGGACCGGCCGGCGGCGAACAGGATCGCGAGATTGTTTCCTTTGACGGACGCGTGCTGATCACGCGCTTCATCGACAAGGACGCCGCAACCCGTTACGGCAACATGGTCTATGTCCGCTGCGGGGCCCGCGCCTGATTCCTCGCCCGCGCCCGGCGTGCTCTGAAATCCAAACGTTTACCATGCCGAGATTTTTGACGCCGCCACCGGCGCCGGGACGATTCCGCGCGACCGAAGTCCGGCGCTGCGTCGGAGAGGAGTGGCTCGAGATCGGGATCGTCGGCGTAGCCAGTCTGCTGCGAGCTAGGACGAGTTCGGGTCCGGAACCCTGTTGAATCAGACCGCCGGGTGTTTCCACCCGGCGGCTGCAGATAATCGAAATTCAGTCGAACCGAAACTCAGTCGAACAAGGCGTCGATGTCGTTCTGCGAAGCATGACCGACGTCGCCTTCCAGCTTCGGACCGTTGAGCAATTTGGCATCGCCTTCGCGCTCGTCAATGATCGGGGGCGCGTGCGCCTTGATCGCGTCGACGCCACCCCAGATGTCCATCATGACGATGATGTGGTTTTCGATGAACTTCATCGTGGTCATCACCTTGTTGATGCGCTGACCGGTCAGGTCCTGGAAGTTGCAGGCTTCGAAGATCGAAACGACGCGTTCCTGGATCTCTTCGCTGAGCCGCTTCTGCTGATCCGGCGTGCCCACCTTGGCTAGCGCGGCCGCCGCGTTATCGATCGCCTCCGCGGCTTCCAGAATCTGCTGCGTCGCCTCTTCGGTGCCGCCGACCACGGCGCCGAGTTCGCCGTTGACCTTGGCCATTTCCTCGCCGTTAAAACTCTTGCCGTGCAGAACCGCGATTTCCCGCTTGGTGCGGCTGATGGCATCGTGAATGAGGTCGAGCTCAACCTTGAGCTTCTCGCATTGCTCGATCTGGGCGCGGTAGGTTTCCAGCAGCGCATGAGCTTCGGCAACCTCGCGGGTGACCGACGCGCCGATTGTCTCCGTTGCCGCGCTGCGGCTGGAGCCGGCCATCTGGGCGCGGATGGCGCGCAGTTCGGCCATGATCTCGTGATGCATGGGACCTACTTCACCGTCAACGGCCTCGGGCATCGGCACATTGCCGACAAATGCTTCTTCGATACGAAAACGTCTGCGATGAATCGGCATGATATTTTTCCTAGCCTGCACTCATCACGTTTTAGACAGACTCGATTTAACGTGGAGTTCACGCGCCGTGAATTCTTGCGAATGCTCGGAATGGCGGCCGCATACCGGCGGTTAACCATGCCGCCGCCGTTCACCGAAAATAAACGCTACCGGATGAAACCGGGCGGATTTGGCGACGTGGTGAATCGAAAGGCCGATTCCGTTTACCAAACCGATGCGGTTTTCAATTTAATTGGTGGCGTGCAAGGGCGCTTGAACCGGGCGTTCCCCACGACGAAACAGTACAGAGTACGTCGATGTCCAAAAGAATTTTTGTTGCGCTCCTCGCGGGCGCATCCTGCTTAGGTGCGGGACTTCATCAAGCCGCAGCGATCGAAGCCACGCACGTCACCGAACCCACCGTGATCTACGCCGACCCGACCACGCCGCGGCCGGTCGAACCGGCGCGGACGCTGTATGCCGGGCGCTCCAATATGGGCGGCGGTTTCATCGAGTTCCTGTTCGGCGATGGACAGAACCAGGGCGGGCGCTATCAGCAGCAGCCGTCCTACGAACAGCGGCGTTCGCTGTTGCCGCCGATGGACCCGCAGCAGTCGATGCGCCGGCAGGAAGACGCCTACGAACCTGAACACGCTCCGTTCGATCCGAAATTCGAGAAGCAGCTGGTCGATTATCAGGGCAAGGAAAGCGCCGGCACCATCGTTGTCGATACGCCCAATAAATTCCTGTTCCTGGTTCAGGGCGACGGCAAGGCGCTGCGTTACGGCATCGGCGTCGGCCGCCCCGGCTTCACCTGGTCCGGCGTCAAGCAGATCTCCGCGAAAAAGGAATGGCCGGCATGGACGCCGCCTCCGGAAATGCTGACGCGGCGTCCCGATCTGCCGCGGCACATGGAAGGTGGCCCGCAAAATCCGCTCGGCGCACGCGCGATGTATCTGGGCTCGTCGCTCTATCGCATCCACGGCTCGAACGAGCCCTGGACGATCGGCACCAACGTCTCGTCGGGCTGTATCCGGATGCGCAATGAGGATGTGATCGATCTGTACGGCCGGGTCAGTGTCGGCGCGCGGGTCATCGTCATCTGATCCTTTGTGACTTGAAAAATCGAACGGCCGCTCGATTGGAGCGGCCGTTTTGTTTTTGTACGCGCAAAACCGATCAGGCGTAATCGCTGTCGCCGTCACCGTCGAAATCGTCCGAATCGAGATCCGTGTCGTCCCGATCGTCGTCGTTCGATGCGGTATCGAACAATCCCGCGCGGGAATTGTCATCGGCGCGCTGTCCGGAAGAACCGATATCGTTGACGCCGGCGTCGCGGGCCAGATCGCTGTTGGATTGATCGCTCCAGGGCCGCTGGCTTTCGGTTTTGCCGCCAAGTCCGGCGGTGTCGCCAAAGCTCTGGTGGCTGCCTCCCATCATCGAGCGGATGCTGCCGAGCAGCAGCGACCCGCCGACCATGCCGGCGGCAGCCGCGGCCGCGGTTCCGAGAAATGAGCCGCCGCCTCCACCCATGGGTGCCTGGGGCGCCCCTGAGGGCTGACCATAGGGACCCTGATTGTATTGCCCGGGCGGCTCCGCGTGCTGCATTACCTGGCCGCTGTTCCACACCGGGCGGGCGCCCACCTCCGGCGGCCGGACATTCGGCACCGAGCCGCGCGATTGATTCTGCCCGAAGATCGTTTCGCGCATCGAATCGAGGAACCCGCCGGATTGATGTTGTTCGCCGCCGCCTGCGGCCTCCAGTTCCTGGATCCGGTCGTTGGCGCGCTTCAGCGCTTCGTCCTGGAGCAGGACGGTCTGTACCAGCGCGTAGACGGCATTGGGTGCGCTGCGCAGGCCTTGCGCGATCGCAGCAGTGGCGTCCGGATCGCGCGGCGTGCCCTCCACCCTGGAGAGCCGGTCGAAAAGATCGTCAACCAATTGGCGTTCTTGCGGTGTCATGGA
>WNFK01100923.1_pt1 | contig 12674 bp, 8 predicted proteins | sample 5400281 | NCBI WGS metagenome assembly WNFK01 (sample SAMN13153350, study PRJNA577476) | soil metagenome | isolation source: 20 cm soil on Douglas fir-dominated hillslope | place: USA:California | collected 2013-09-17
TCATGTCGGGCTCGAAATTTTCGCCTGTGAAGAACACGCGCAGATAATCGCCGGACCTGATCCTGGTTACCGGAGCGTTATGGCGCGGATCGGCGTAGGGCCGGAACTGCGGCGAAAAAACCGAGTGGAACACGACCTCCGGCTCGGGCGATAAGACGAGGTCATATTTGTCGTAGACGAAGGGAAAAAACCGCTTGAAGCTGTCGGGCGTAAATCCCGGCCAGAAAAGTGCAAAGGCGACGCGGATGCTCTGTTTCATGGGGTTCCCCAGACGCGGTCTAGAGCGCCTTTGCTTTTCTTCGAATCGCAAAAGCGCTCTAGATTCTTTATTTGTCGCATTTTCTGTGGCGAACCGCGAACGCACTTCGCCGGAAAATGCTCTAGCGCGAAGCGTTCCGGGCATTCAAGCATCTAGGCGGCTTCGGCGAGCCGCGCGAGTTGGGATAAGAGCGCTTCCGCACCCTTGAGGCGCGCTTCGGGGGTCGGCCAGTCGCGCATCACGACCAGCGTCTGGTCGGGCCTCACCTTCATCGTGCCCGCATGTTCGCTGATGACGCGGATGAGACCGCGCGCATTGGAAAACGCATTGTTGCGGAAATGCACGGTCGCGCCTTTCGGGCCGGCTTCTATCTTGTCGACCATGGCGATATGGCAGAGATGCTTGATGGCGACGATCTTGAGCAGATGCTCGACCTCGATGGGCAGCGGGCCGAAGCGGTCGATCAACTCCGCGGCAAAGCTCTCGATCGCGCGCGAATCCTCCAACTCCGCCAGCCGGCGGTAAAGCGCCATGCGCACATTGAGGTCCGGCACATACGATTCCGGGATGAGGACCGCGGCGCCGAGACTGATCTGCGGCGACCATGCGTCCGCGATTTCCTCGCTGCCCCGTCCGGCGCGCAAGGAGGCCACCGCCTCTTCCAGCATGGTTTGGTAAAGCTCGATACCGACTTCGCGGACGTGGCCCGATTGCTCGTCGCCCAGCAGATTTCCCGCACCCCTGATATCCAAATCGTGACTCGCAACGGAAAAGCCCGCGCCGAGATTGTCCAGCGATTGCAGGACTTGCAGACGGCGTTGAGCGGAATCCGTCAGCTTCTGGTTGGGCGGCGTCGTCAGATAGGCATAAGCACGTTGCTTGGCGCGGCCGATGCGTCCGCGCAACTGGTAAAGCTGCGAGAGGCCGAACTGGTCGGCGCGGTGCACCACGAGCGTGTTGGCGGTCGGGATGTCGAGACCGGATTCAACGATGTTGGTCGAAACGAGCACGTCGATCTTGCCGTCGTAGAACGCCGTCATCGTGTCTTCCAGGCGCGCGGCGCCGATCTGTCCGTGGGCCATGGCGGTCTTCACTTCGGGCACGGTCTCTTTCAGGAATTCCGACGCGCTTGAAAGATCGGCTATGCGCGGCACGACATAAAAACTTTGGCCGCCGCGGTAGTGCTCGCGCAACAGCGCTTCGCGCACCGTCAAAGGATCGAACGGCGTCACGTAGGTACGCACCGCCAGGCGATCGATCGGCGGCGTCGTGATGAGCGAAAGATCGCGCACGCCCGACAGCGCCAATTGCAGCGTGCGCGGAATCGGCGTTGCCGTCAGCGTCAGCACGTGCACGTCCGCCTTCAGGCTCTTCAGCCGTTCCTTGTGCGCGACGCCAAAATGCTGCTCTTCGTCGACGATCAGGAGTCCTAAGTTGCGGAAGCCGATGCTCTTCGCCAGCAGCGCATGCGTGCCGATCACGATGTCGACGTCGCCGCTGGCCAGCCTCGCTTTGATGTCCTTGGCATCCTTGGCCGACGTGAAGCGCGACAATTGCGCGATGCGGACCGGCAGGCCGGCGAACCGTTCCGAGAAGGTGCGGTAATGCTGGCGCGAGAGCAGCGTCGTCGGCACCACGACGGCCACCTGCTCGCCCGCCATCGCCATGACAAAGGCCGCGCGCAACGCCACTTCGGTCTTGCCGAAGCCGACATCGCCGCACACCAGCCGATCCATCGGCTTGCCCTTGGCCAAGTCTTCGATCACGTCGGCAATGGCGCGGTCCTGATCTTCGGTTTCGGCATAAGGGAAGCGGGCGCAGAACTCGTCATAGAGACCCGCGGGCGTCTCGACGGGCGGCATGTCCTTCAACGCGCGCGCGGCAGCGATACGGATAAGCTCCGCCGCAATCTCGCGCACGCGGGCCTTCATCTTGGCTTTGCGGCTTTGCCATCCGGCGCCGCCGAGCTTGTCGAGCTGGACGCCTGATTCCTCAGAACCGTAGCGCGTCAAAAGCTCGATGTTCTCGACCGGCAGGAACAGTTTCCCGCCGTCGTAGTGCAACTCGAGACAGTCGTGCGGCGCGCCGGCCACCTCGATCGTCTTGAGCCCCAGATAGCGGCCCACCCCGTGTTCGATATGCGTGACGAGGTCGCCGGGAGCCAGCGAAGACGCCTCGGAGAGGAAGTTCTGTGAACGCCGCGCACGCCCGCGAGAGCGCACCATGCGGTCGCCGAGAATGTCTTGCTCGGAAACGAGCGCGAATCCCGGCGCCTCGAAACCATGCTCGAGACCCAGCACGGCCAGACCAACCGCCGATTCGTGAAGAGTCTTGGCCTCGCGCCAATCGGCGACGCGTTTTATGGCGTTGAGGCCGTGGTCGGCGAGCACGCCGCCCATGCGTTCGGCAGAACCCTCGCTCCAGCAGGCGATGACCACCTTAAGACGGCGCTTCTGCAAATCCGAAATGTGCGTGGCTGCCGCCTCGAAAATGTTGACGCGCCCGCTGCCTTCCTGAGCGCGCTCAGGAGCAAAGTCGCGGCCGAGCTTGCCGCCGGCATCGGTGGATTTGACGGAATCGGGAGCGCTAAACGGGGAGAGCAAGCGATAGGGCCGCGCTTTCAATGCGCGTTCCCATTCGGCCTCGGTCAAATACAACGCAGCCGGCTTCAAGGGTTTGTAAGGGGCCGCAATGGCGCCCGCCTGACCTTTGCCNNNNCGCATGGATTCGCGCGTCGCGTAATAGTCCGCGATCAATTCAAGCCGGGCCTCGCGTGCTTCTTCGATCTGTGGACCGAGGAAGACGAGCGAGCGGCCCGCATAGTCGAACAGCGACTCGAGCTTTTCGTAAAACAGCGGCAGCCAATGTTCCTGGCCGGCATGTTTGCGACCCGCGCTGATCGCTTCGTAAAGGGGATCGTCGTCCGTGACCGCTCCGAAAGCCGCGACATAGCCCGCCCGAAAGCGGCTGATCGAGTCCGGATCGAGCGGGGTTTCGGTCGCCGGCAATAGCGAAATCGAGTCTTGGGTGCCGCTTGTCAGTTGCGAGTCCGCGTCGAAGCGCCTTATCGCCTCCAACTCCGCGCCGAAGAAATCGAGCCGCAGCGGCTCTTCGGCACCCGGCGGCCAGAGGTCGAGGATGCCGCCCCGCGGGGCGTATTCTCCAGGCTCCCGCACGGTTCCGGTCCGGGAATAGGCATTGCGGGCGAGAAAGCGAGTGAGCTGGTCGAGATCGACGTGATCGCCCACGCTCGCCGAGAAGCTTGACTTAGCGATGACCTCGCGCGGCGGCACCCGCTGTACCAGCGCATTGATCGTAGTGACGACCAAGGCAGCGCCCGCGGTTTGATCGCGCTTTGCCAGCGCCGCCAGGGTCGCGAGGCGGCGGCTCTCGATGTCGGAGCGCGGTGAAACCCGATCATAGGGTAGACAATCCCAGGCCGGAAAATGCAGCACCGAAAGTTCGGGAGCGAAGAAGCGCGCTGATTCGAGCGCCGCGGTGGCGCGCGCATCGTCGGCGGCGACGAACAGCACCAAGCCCTTGAGGCGCAAGGCCGCTTCGGCGGCGACGAAGGCATCGTACCCTTCAGGAGCGCCGCTGACCTCATGCCGTCCGGGCGCGCGCGCGATTGCGGTCAGCCGTTCCAATCGACCACCATCGTTCAGGACGTCAAATTCGCGCGGTAAGCGCAGAGGAGCGCGAATATTTCATTGTCATAAAGCTCCGGCACATTTTCCTTACCCATGATCCAGCCATAAATCTGCCAATCGGCAACCGAAAGCAGGGCCTCGAAACAGTCAAGTTGGTCGGCATCAAGAGTTTTCAAGTGAGTCCCGGCAAAGGCCGCGAAAATAAGATCGAGCTCGCGGAATCCCCTCCGCTGCGCCCGGAACAGCGCCTGCCTCCGTCTGGTCTCGATGTCGTTCATGCTGGTGCTATAGCCCGGCCGGCGCGCCACCGCCAATTGCCCATTGCGATCATTTCTTCGGCCATCTTTCGCGCCAAAGCCGGAAAGGTAGAGTCATTGCTCGATGAGGCCGGCGATTCTCAATCCCCTGTTCGCGGAAGCCCATGTCCTGACGGGCGTGGGACCCAAGATTGAAAAACTGATTGCGAAAGCGCTCGGCACCGAGACGCCGCGTGTCATCGACCTTGCCTTTCATCTCCCTTCGGGCCTCACGGACCGGCGCTACCGGCCGAAGCTCATCGAGGCCGAACCCGGCCGGATTGCTACGGTCACCGTAAACATCCTGGACCACAAGCCCGCCGTTCGCGGACGCAAATTGCCCTATCGGATTCTCGCGACCGATGAAACCGCCGCCATGGAGGTGGTCTTTTTCACGGCGCATGAGGAGCACATCAAGAAGATGCTGCCGCCGGGCTCGCGCCGCACGCTTTCGGGTCGCCTAGACAGCTTCGGCGGCCGCCTGCAAATGGCGCACCCCGATTATATCGTCGCTCCCGAGGATGCCGCGCAAATTCCCGAGGTCGAGGCGGTCTATCGCACGACCGAGGCGCTGCACGCGCGAACTCTTGGCCGGGCCGTCGGCCATGCGCTGGAGCGTCTTCCCGCTTTGCCCGAGTGGCAGGATCCGGCCTATCTGGGGCGCCAAGGCTTTTCCTCATTCAGCGATGCGTTGCGCGCCGCTCATGCACCCCGCTCGGAGGCCGATTTGGCGCCGGAATCGCCGATGCGCATGCGGCTTGCCTATGACGAGCTGCTCACCAATCAGTTGGCTCTCGCTCTCATCCGCGAAAATACTCGCCGGCAGCCTGGACGTTCGCTTAAAGGCGACGGGCATTTGCGCAAGAAAGCGGAGGCCGCGCTGGCCTTCACTCTGACCGCATCGCAGTCCGCGGCCATCGCGGAGATCACCGCCGATATGGCAGCGCCCGCCCGCATGGTGCGTCTTCTTCAAGGCGACGTTGGCTCAGGAAAGACCGTGGTCGCCATGGCAGCGCTGCTCGACGCGGTTGAGGCTGGCTGCCAAGGCGCATTCATGGCGCCGACCGAAATCCTCGCGCGTCAGCATATGGCGGCACTCGAGCCGATGGCGAAGGCGGCGGGGGTTCGGCTTGCGCTGCTCACGGGACGGGAACGCGGGCTCGCGCGCGTGGCCACGCTGGCGTCCCTCGAATGCGATTTTTTCCGAGGATGTCGTGTTCCGCGATCTCGGACTTGCCGTCGTCGACGAACAGCACCGCTTTGGCGTGCACCAGCGCATGCAGCTTCAGGGCAAGGGCGAACGGCCCGCCGATGTGCTGGTGATGACGGCGACACCCATCCCGCGGACACTGCAGCTTACGGCCTATGGGGACATGGATGTATCGCGTCTCAAAGGCAAGCCGCCGGGACGGCGTCCAGTCGAGACCCGGGTGCTGCCGGCCCACCGGCTGGATGAAGTCATCGCCGGCTTGAAGCGCGCGCTCGCAAACGGTGCACGGGCCTATTGGGTCTGTCCGTTGATCGAAGAGTCCGAGAAAATCGATCTCGCGGCGGCGGAAGAACGCGCCGCTGCGTTGCGTGCCGAGCTAGGCCCCAAAGTCGGTTTGCTTCACGGCCGCATGAAAGGTCCCGAACGCGACGACATCATGGCACGCTTCAAACTCGGCGAAATTTCGGTGCTCGTAGCGACCACGGTGATCGAGGTGGGCGTCGACGTACCGGAAGCTTCCATCATGGTCGTCGAACACGCCGAACGATTCGGGCTCGCGCAACTGCACCAATTGCGCGGCCGTGTCGGGCGTGGAGCGAAGCGCTCAACCTGCCTGCTCGTTTATCAGGAGCCGCTCGGCGCGACCGCCAAACAACGTCTGACGGCGCTCAGAGCCACCGATGACGGTTTTATCATCGCGGAGGAAGATTTGCGGCTGCGCGGCGCGGGCGAGCTTCTCGGGACCAAGCAGAGCGGAATCCCGGAATTTCACTTCGCCGATATCGCGGTGCACGGCGAACTTCTGGCCGCGGCGCGCGACGATGCACGTTTGATTCTCCAGCGCGACCCTTTGTTGAAAAGTCCGCGCGGCGAAGCTTTGCGGGTGGCGCTTTATCTTTTCGAGCGCGACGAGGCCGTGCGTCGCCTGCGCGCGGGTTGAAAAGTTCCGCTTGAAACCCTCGTCCAAGCGGGTCAAACAGGACAATGAGGGTTCTTAAGAGCACAAGGCGTCATGCGAATCGCGATGATCGGAACGGGTTATGTCGGCCTCGTTTCCGGAGCCTGCTTTTCCGAGTTCGGCCATCAAGTGGCGTGCGTCGACAAGGACGCAGGCAAGATCGAGTCGCTCAAAGCGGGCCGGATGCCGATCTACGAGCCCGGCCTCGAAGAAGTCGTGGCGGACAATGTCAAGGGGGGACGACTCTCCTTCACGACCGATCTCAAAACAAGCGTCGAGAGTGCCGACGCCGTCTTCATCGCAGTCGGAACGCCGTCGCGGCGCGGCGACGGTCACGCCGACCTCACTTTTGTCTTTCAAGCGGCTGAAGAGATCGCGGCCGCGCTTGCCGCCTATTCGATCATCATCACCAAATCGACGGTTCCGGTTGGTACCGGACAGAAGGTCGAGGAGACTATCCGGCGCATCCGGCCGGATGCGGATTTCGATGTCGCATCCAATCCCGAATTCCTGCGCGAAGGCTCGGCGATCGAGGATTTTCGCCGTCCCGACCGCGTCGTCTGCGGCGTGACGAACGACCGCGCACGCGCGATATTGCGTGAACTTTATCGGCCGCTCTTTCTCAACGAGACGCCGATGCTCTTTACGGGGCGCGAAACGTCGGAGCTCATCAAATACGCCGCCAATGCTTTTCTTGCCACCAAGGTCACTTTCATCAACGAGATTGCCGATATTTGCGAACGCGTCGGCGCCAATGTGCAGGACGTGGCGCGCGGCATAGGGCTGGATGGCCGCATCGGCGCGAAATTCCTGCACGCGGGTCCCGGCTATGGCGGATCGTGCTTTCCCAAGGACACGCTGGCTCTGCTGAAAACGGCCGAACAGGTTGGCGCACCTTCGAGCATCGTCGAAGCCGTGACGCGCGTGAACGATGCTCGCAAGCTACGCATGGCCGAAAAAATAGAGCGGGCTTTCGGCGGCGTCGCGAAAAAAACCATCGCCGTGCTTGGGCTGACGTTCAAACCCAACACGGACGACATGCGCGAGGCGCCCAGCCTGGTCATTCTTCCCTGGTTGAAACAGCGGGGCGCGATCCTGCGCGCCTACGATCCGGAAGGGATGAAAGAGGCAAAAAAACATCTCGATATAGTGGTGATACTGACCGAGTGGAACGAATTTCGCGCCCTTGACTTACGACGCATTCGAAATCTCCTAAAACGTCCGCTGATGGTGGATTTGCGAAACATTTATCGGCCAGACGAAATGGAAAAGGCGGGCTTCACCTATGTCAGTATCGGGCGCCCCGAGGTCAGGCCGCCTTAAATCCCGCGATAGGCTCGAAACCATTCAACGAAGCGCGGGATTCCCTCGGCCAGACTTGTGCTTGGTTTGAAACCAAAGTCGCGATTGGCTCGGGTGATATCGGCATAGGTCTCCCGCACGTCGCCGGGAGGACCTTGAGCGTTCTCTATAATCGCCTTCTTCCCGGCAGCCTGTTCGATCAACCGGATCAAGGTACGCACCTCTTCGGGATGGTTGTTGCCGAGATTGTAGAGCCGATGCGGCGCCTCCTCGGTCTGCGCGAAAGGCGTCTCGACGATGCGAGCGACCGCAGCCACAATGTCGTCGATCCAGGTGAAATCACGTTTCAATAGGCCATCGCCGAAGACGGTTAGTGGTTTCCCGTTGAGGACCGCATCGGTGAACAGCCAATAGGCCATGTCCGGGCGTCCCCAAGGTCCGTAGACGGTAAAGAATCGCAAGCCCGTCTGCCTCAACCCGTACAATTCGGCATAGGAATGGGAGAGCAACTCCCCTGCCCGCTTGGTCGCGCCGTAATAGGACATCGGCCGATCGGCGCGAGCCTCTTCCGAGAACGGCGCCTTTGTGTCGTTACCATAGACCGAGCTCGACGAGGCATAGATGAAATGGGAAAGACCCGTCAGCCGCCGTGCAAGCTCGAGCATGTTGTGGTGCCCGACAAGATTGGAACGCGTGTAGGCATTCGGGTCCTCCAGCGCATAGCGAACGCCCGCTTGCGCCGCGAAGTGCAGGACCACGTCGAATGCTTTGCCGTCGGCCGCGCCGGCAAGAGAATCCCTATCGGCAATGTCGACTTGGGTGAAACGGAAACCTTTGACGCCTTCCAGCTTTGCCAGGCGCGCTCGTTTCAATGCAGGATCGTAATAGGCGTTCAGCGCGTCAACACCGGAGATTTCATGCCCGCGCCTGAGCAGCGCGGCGGCGGCGTGGAAACCGATGAACCCGGCGGCCCCCGTGAGAAATATTCTCATGCTCGCCTAGACCTCGCGCCGCCGATTAAGTGGACCCGACAGGACGCTCCGTGTAATGCTGGTTTTACCAAGGAACCCCACCGCGCGGTCGGCGTTCTCGTCCGTGACTCATCGGTTTTTAAATGTCCACACCGCAGCGCATTCGTAAAGCCGTATTTCCGGTCGCGGGCATGGGCACCCGCTTTCTGCCCGCAACCAAGGCCATTCCCAAAGAAATGCTGCCGGTGGTCGACAAGCCGGTCATCCAATACGCCGTCGAAGAAGCCCGCGAGGCCGGAATCGAGGAGTTCATTTTCGTCACCGGCCGCGGCAAACACGTGATCGAGGACCATTTCGACCATGCCTACGAGCTAGAATCGCTGCTTTCGGTCCGTGAGAAAACCAAAGAACTCAACAGCCTCCTGGAAAGTCTTCCCGATACGGGTTCGGTAGCCTTCACGCGGCAGCAAAAACCCTTAGGGCTAGGTCACGCGGTATGGTGCGCGCGCCATTTGGTGGAGAAGGAATCCTTTGCCGTTGTGCTCCCCGACGACCTTCTGGTGGGCAAACCGGGCGCGCTGAAGCAAATGGTCGAAGCCTACAACAAGGTCGGAGGGGGGATCATTGTCGCCGCCGAGGAAAAGCCACGCGAGGAAACCCAACGCTACGGCGTCATCAATCCCGGCGTGACACGCGGCCCCATCACTGAAGTGAAAGGCGTCGTCGAGAAGCCTCTACCCGCGGACGCACCGTCGACACTCTGCATTATCGGCCGCTACATCCTTCCGGCCTCGATTTTTTCCGAGCTCGAACGCCGCGAACGCGGCGCCGGCAATGAGATTCAGCTGACCGACGCCATGGCGCGGCTTTTGGGCACCATGCCCTTCCACGCCGTCACGACCACCTGCACGCGCTACGATTGCGGCGACAAGGTCGGTTTTCTGCAGGCCAATTTGGCGGTCGGTCTCGAGCGTCCGGACATCGCCCCGGCCCTCAAGAAAATCCTGAAATCGCTGAAATTCTAGTCAGCTTGACGGTTCAGCGGGCGCTGTCGTGCACGCCAAGGCCTTCGATTTTGGTCAAAACCCGTGCCCATTCCGCGACCAGGAACAGAGGGAGGCCGCGGTTCACCTCGACTGTTAACCATTAACGGGAAACAAAGCTTTAAACACGGATTACAGGATTCTTTACCTGCTCCGGATAAAACACCGCATTGTCGAAACCTGCGCCTGGACAATGACTTCGGCGGAAAAAGTCGCTTGAAAACGGACGAACACCCCTTCGAGCTCGACCGCGTTTGGTTGCGCTTTCGTGACACGAACGTCGAAACCACGTTCCTGCGCGACACGCTGCGCCAGTCGATCAACTTCATCCGCGCCTATCTGATCGCGGGTACATGTCTCTACATGCTGTTCGGCATTCTCGACTCGGTGGTGGGCGGCGCTGCGCTGAAATCGATGTTCCTCATCCGTTATGGCGTCGTCGTGCCGATTCTTTTGGGCATTCTCGCGCTGACGTTTTTTCCGGTGTTCTTCCGCATCGCGCAGCCGAGCCTCGCCACGGCGATGATTTCGTCCGGCGAAGGCGTGGTTGCAATGACCGCGATCATGGGACCGCCGTTCAACAGCGAGTACTACGCCGGCATCATCATGTGCGCGATCTACTGCGGCAGCCTTATCCGGCTCAAGTTCCATTACTCGGTCATGATTTCGATATTTCTGTTCTTGTCATACCAAGTCGCCTGCGTGCTGATAAATCCGATTCCGCTCGAGACCTATATCAGCAACAATTTCTTCCTCGCGATGGCGACCGGCGTGGGATTGTTCTCCGCCTACATCCAGGAACTCTACATTCGCAGAGCTTACGTGGGACAGCGCATCGTCGAGGAAAAGAACCGGCTGGTTTCCGACGCCCTGGCGGAAGCGGTCAGGGCCAACAAATCGAAGAGCGAGTTCTTGGCGACGATGAGCCATGAGTTGCGAACGCCGCTGAACGCCATCATCGGCTTTTCCGACATCATCAAGCGCGAACTGTTCGGCTCCTTGGAGAACGAGACGATATCCTGGACTTGGCCAAAGCGGAATCGGGCAAGCTGCAACTCAGCGAGCATGAGTTCGACGTCACCGAAACGTTGGAAGCGTGCGTGCGAATGTGCAGCGGCCGCGCCGAGATCGGAAAGATCGAGCTGATCTTCTTCGGGGGCCAGAGCCAAATCCGCGCCGTTGCCGACGAACGTCTTTTGCTGCAAATCGTTGCCAATCTCGTCACCAACGCGATCAAATTCACGCCCGAGGGCGGGACGGTCCGAATTTACGTTTCCGCGAGCCCGCAAAAGGGAATCGTCATCAGAGTTACGGACACCGGGATCGGCATCGCTCCGGAGAACATCGAACGCGTGCTGCGACCGTTCGAGCAGGTCGAGACCTCATACTCCCGCAAGCATGGCGGTTCAGGACTCGGCCTTCCCTATGCGAAGCGACTGGCGGAATTGCACGGGGGCGAGCTTAAGATCGAAAGCGAGCTTGCAAAGGGAACGGCCGTTACCGTGACGCTGCCCCCCTCGCGCTTGGTGGAGGTCAGGAGACGACCGGCGCTGAAAGAAGCGGTCTGATCCTCAACGCTTGCGCACAAAGAGGAGCCGGACGCGCTCGGTGCTTTCAAGCTCCGTCCATGCCATCTCGGGATCGAGGCCCTCGGTCCACGTCATCATCTGGGCTTCCGAGCGGTAGTACAACGTCCAGTCGGTTATGAACTCCATCGGCCAGAGATTGCTCAACGCAGTTTCGTTCATGTTACCGATGATCAGCAAACCTCCCGGTGCGAGCGTTTCGTAAAGCCTGCGCGCAAGCGCATGGGCTCGCCGATCAGCCAGATAATCTATGAGTCCGACGGAATAAATCAGGTCCTGCGACGGCAAGGACGCAAGGCTGCCGATACCGCGCAAAATGTCCGTGAACGACATGTTCAGGCACTGTACGCGCGCCTGACCCTTCGTATTGAGAACATGCGGATAGGTCTTTTCGACAGCATAGCTGAGCGCGGATTGTTCCTGGTCTATGAGAGTGAATTCCACACGCCTGTTCTTCAGGCCGGCGCCGGCGAGAAACAACTCGATCTCGCGCGCAGGACCGCTTCCGAGGCTGAGGATGCGTGCCGCTCTCGCATTGCCCTTTTCCTGAACGACTTTCGCGATATTGTTTCGCACCACCTCCATGCGCGTCTTGATGCACTCCGCGACCTCCAGTCCGAGGCGGTGCATCAGCATCTGGTAGACGTTCGCGCCTTTGCGCTCCCAATCGTAGACCTGGTTCATCACTTCGTAATCGCCGGGATATCCGAGGGGCTTCGCGTAGCTGCGGTCCCAAATCGCACCGAGACGCATTTGCGGCGTGACGACCACCTCGGTGAACGCCTTCGTCGCTTCGAGAATATCGCGATCGCCGAGCACGTCTTTCACCAAGTCATTGCCGGTCCGCCACAGCGATCGCCAGTGCTGCACGAGGCGCGCCTCGCATGCCTCATAAGCACCGTCGAGATCGAAATCCCGCTCGAATTGGCGGGCGAGCACCATGTTCTCGTCCAGAAGATCGCGATAGGAACCCAGGAGCTTCAGAACGTCGGCACAGAAGACGCGATACTCCTTAGGGACAAGCTGACTCGTCTCGCCGGCGAAGAGAGCCGATTGCAAGGCGATTTGGGCCTGCACATTGCGCGAGAGGAGCTTTTCGAACTCGACAAAGCCATTGACGAAACTGAACGCGACCTTTGATCCGAAGACGGTATTTTCGCGCCGGCACACCCGGGCATTGGACTCGAAAATCGTGTAGCCCGATTGTTGGATGGAAAGAGGTACGACTTCGCCGACATCGGGAACGTCTTCAGCTGTCTGTCCACAGACGATTGCGACACCGCCGAGACTGATATCGTGAAGTTTGTGGAGCGCCGTTCTTACCCGAACGCGCGGCGGAAGATGGGGGAACAGTTTACGCGCCTCGTAACGCGGGGCTCGGAACCAGACCTCTCGACCA
>WNFK01211940.1_pt1 | contig 12674 bp, 11 predicted proteins | sample 5400281 | NCBI WGS metagenome assembly WNFK01 (sample SAMN13153350, study PRJNA577476) | soil metagenome | isolation source: 20 cm soil on Douglas fir-dominated hillslope | place: USA:California | collected 2013-09-17
GGAAGAGGCCCATCGCGTTCGAGCCGCCGCCGATGCAGGCGACCGCCGCGGTCGGCAGCTTTCCGGCCGCCTTGAGGATCTGGCGGCGCGCCTCGATGCCGATCACTGACTGGAACTCGCGCACCATGAGCGGATACGGGTGCGGCCCCGCGACGGTGCCGATCACGTAGAACGTGTCGGTGACGGTCGCGATCCAGTCGCGGAGCGCTTCGTTCATCGCGTCCTTGAGCGTCTTCGCTCCGGACTCGACGACGCGCACCTGCGCACCGAGGAGCTTCATACGGAACACGTTCAGGCTCTGGCGCCGGACGTCCTCCGCGCCCATGAAGATCTCGCACGGCATGCCGAAGAGCGCCGCGACGGTCGCGGTCGCGACGCCGTGCTGCCCCGCGCCGGTCTCGGCGAGGATGCGCTTCTTGCCCATCTTCTGCGCGAGCAGGCACTGCCCGAGCGCGTTGTTCAGCTTGTGCGCGCCGGTGTGGAGGAGGTCCTCGCGCTTGAGCCACACCTCGCAGTCGACGTGCGCGGAAAGGCGGCGCGCGCGCGTCAGCGGCGTCGGCCGGCCGGCGTAGGTCGCGAGCAGGCTCTGGAGCTCGCCGCGGAAGCCCTCGTCGGAAGTCCAGCGGCGCCAGGCCGCCTCGAGATCGAGGAGCGACGCCATCAGCGTCTCGGGCGCGTACGCGCCCCCGTAGATCCCGAAGCGTCCGCTCACGCGAGCTCCTCGAGCGCCGAGCGCGCTCCGCGGACGAACGCGGCGACGCGCGCGGCATCCTTGCGGCCGGGCTTCGACTCGAGCCGCGACGACGCGTCGACGCCGGCCGGACGGACCGCGCGGATGCGATCGCCGACGTTCGTCTCGTCGAGCCCGCCCGCGAGGAGGCAGGGCGCGCGCCGCGCGAGCGCGCGGGCGAGCGCGAGATCGACCGACGCGCCGGTCCCGCCCGGCGCCGAAGGATGATCGAGCACGAACCCGGCTGCGACGCCGCTCCACGCCTCGATCACCACCTCGGCCCCCTCGGAGACCGGGACGCGCCGCAGGATCGGAAGGTGGAAGTCGAACCAGCGCTCGGGCGCCTCGCCGCCGCAGAGCTGGACGACGCTCGCCCATGCGGAGACGTCCTCCGGCGACGCGTCGACGAGCACTTCGACGCGGAGGATCTCCGGCGGTAGCGCGTCCGCGAGCTTCTCCGCCGCGCTGTCGGCGAGGCAGCGCGGCGAGCCCGGCCAGCGCACGAAGCCGATCGCCTCGAGGCCCTGCGCGAGCGCGGGTTCGACGTCCTCGAACACGGTGACGCCGCAAACCTTGACGCGCGGGAACCTGGCGAGCTCAGCCACGCGACGCCTCCTTCCAGCGGCGCAGCGTCGCCTCGGGGTCGCCGTCGCGGACGAGCGCCTCGCCGACGAGGACGGCGTTCGCGCCCGCCGCGCGCACCCGCGCGAGGTCCGCGAGGTCGCGGATCCCGCTCTCGGCGACGCGGATCGGGCCCGCGGGGATCGCCGGGAGCAGGCGTTCGACCGTCGCGAGATCGACGTGGAACGTGCGCAGGTCGCGCGCGTTGACGCCGAGGAGCTCGGGCTCGAGCGGCAGCGCGCGCTCCAGCTCGCGCTCGTCGTGGACCTCGACGAGCACGGCGAGACCGAGTTCGCGCGCGACGGCGCGGAGGTGCTGGAGCTCGCCGGTCTCCAGGGCGACCGGAAGGAGCAGGACCGCGTCGGCGCCGTAGAGACAGCTCTCCCACAGCATGGCTTCGTCGAGGATGAAGTCCTTGCGCAGCCTTGGCAAGCGCGTGAACTCGACCGCGCGGAGGTCGGAGAGCGTCCCCTGGAAGTGATCCTCCTCGGTGAGCACGGAGATCGCGGCCGCGCCGCCCTTCTGGTACGCCTGGGCGAGCGCGAAATACCGCGGCCCGGGTGGCGGCGTCCGTGTCGGACGCGACTTCTCGGGCTCCATCGCCTCGGGGAGCAGCACACCTGCCGACGGCGACCGCCGTTTCATCTCGGCGATGATCGAGAGCTCGCCCTTCGGGAACGCGCCCAGGAACCGCTCGCGCCGCCACGAGTCCTCGCGCACGAGGTCGCGGAGGCGTTCCATCGGCTGCGTCCGGCGCCTCTCGGCAGCGCGGCGGCGCACGCTGTCGAGGATCGGATCGAGTCTCGTGCCGGTCACGAGCTCCGCGCCCTCCGCGCCGCGTCGACCCAGCGCGACATCGTGTCCTTCGCGCGCCCGCTCGCGATCGCCTCGCCGGCGCGACGGACCCCGTCGCTGGCGTCGGCGGCGACGCCGGCGACGATGAGCGCGGCTGCGGCGTTCATCAGGACCGCGTCGAGGATCGCGTTGGCTTCCCCGGCGAGGACGAGCCGCAGGAGGCGCAGGTTCGCGGCCGCGTCGCCGCCGCGCAGCTGCGCCACGGGCGCGCGCGCGAGTCCGAGGGCTTGCGCGTCGAAACGCTGGACGGGTGCCTGCCCGACCGCCGCGACCAGGTTCTCTCCCGCCAGCGTCAGCTCGTCCGCGCCGCCCGCTCCGTGCACGACGTACGCGCTCTCGTGGCCGAGCTCGGCCAGCGCGGCCGCGAGCTCCTCGACGCGGCGCGGCTCGGGCACTCCGACCAGCTGGCGGCGCACGCGACCCGGGTTCGCGAGGGGTCCGAGGAAATTGAAGATCGTGCGCACGCCGAGCGCCTTGCGCACGGGCGCCGCGTGCTGCAGCGCGGGATGGTGGGCCGGGGCGAAGAGGAAGGTGATCCCGACCTCGTCGAGCACGGCCTTCGACCGGTCGGGGGGCAGATCGAGCGGGATCCCGGCCGCCTCGAGCAGGTCGGCGCTGCCGCAGCGGCTCGATTGGCTGCGGTTCCCGTGCTTCACGACGCGCGCTCCCGCCGCGGCCGCGACGATCGCCGCCGCGGTCGAGAGGTTGAAGGTCGAGGTGCCGTCGCCGCCCGTGCCGCAGGTGTCGATCGCGTCGGCGTGATCGTGCTCGAACGGGATCATCGCGTCGCGGAGCGCATCGGCGCCGCCGGCGATCTCGGCCGCGGTCTCCCCGCGCGCCGCGAGGCGGGTCAAGAGGTCCGCGAGTCGTTCCTCCTCGAAGCCGGCGACCAGCGTGCCGGCGATCACCGCGCGCGACTCCTCGCGCGAGAGCTCTCCGCCCTCCGTCACGCGCTCGATCGCCTGGGCGAGGATCATCGCGTCGCCATCGGTTCTCCGGAGATCTCGAGGAATCGCGCGAGGATCCGCGCGCCTTGCGGCGTCAGGATCGACTCGGGATGGAACTGGACGCCGAAGCGCGGGAGCGTCGCGTGGCGCACCGCCATGACGAGCCCCTCCGACGTCCAGGCCGTGAGCCGCAGGACCTCGGGCAGCCGATCGCGCCGGGCGCGCAGCGAGTGGTAGCGGCCGGCCGGGAACGGGTTCGGAAGATCCCGGAAAAGGTCGTCGCCGTCGTGGTGGACGAGCGAGGCCTTGCCGTGAGTCGGCGCGGGATCGCGCTCGAGCTCGCCGCCGTAGCGCTCGACGAGCCCCTGGTGTCCGAGGCACACGCCGAGGAGCGGGACCCGGTCCGGGAGACGGCGCAGGAGTTCGGGCGCGATGCCCGCGTCGGCGGGTCTCCCGGGCCCGGGCGAGAGGACGATCGCGGCGGGCTCGAGGGCGAGCGCCGCGTCGACCGTCAGCGCGTCGTTCCGCCGCACGTCGACCTCGACGCCGAGCACCGCCATCGCCTGGTACAGGTTGAAGGTGAACGAGTCGTAGTTGTCGATGAGGAGGATCACGGCGACGCCACCTCGAACGAGGCACCGCGGAACGCGGGGGAATCCGCGGCGCGGGCGGCTTCGAACAAGGCGCGCGCCTTGTGCAGCGTCTCCTCGCGCTCGCGCTCCGGATCGGAGTCCCACACGACGCCCGCGCCGGCCTGCACGGAGAGGACGCCGTCGCGCGCGACGAGGGTCCGGATCACGAGCGCGGTGTCGAGGTTGCCCGCCGCGTCCAGGTACCCGAACGCGCCCGCGTAGGGCCCGCGCGTGTCCGGCTCGAGGGCCGCGACGAGCTCCATCGCGCGCACTTTCGGCGCGCCGGAGACGGTCCCGGCCGGGAAGGAGGCCGCCAGCGCGTCGAGGGCGTCGCGACCCGCGGCGAGGTCGCATTCGACGCGCGAGACGAGGTGCTGGACCCGCGCGAACCGCTCGAGCACGCCGTGTTCCTTGACCTGGACCGTCCCGATGCGCGCGACGCGGCCGAGGTCGTTGCGCGCGAGGTCGACGAGCATGTCGTGCTCGGCGCGCTCCTTCGGATCCGCGCGGAGCTCGCGCGCGAGGCGCTCGTCCTCGAGCGGATCCTCGGCGCGCGGGCGCGTTCCGGCGATCGGACGGTTCTCGGCCCTGCCCGCGCGCACCGAGACCAGGCGTTCGGGCGACGAACCGACGAGCGTCAGCCCGTCGGCCTCGAAGTAGAACATGTGCGGCGAGGGGTTCGCGACGCGCAGGACGCGGTAGAGCGTGAACGGATCGCCGGCGAAGCGCTGCTCGAAGCGCTGGGAGAGGACGCCCTGGAAGATCTCGCCGTGGGAGATCGCCTGGCGCAGCGACGCGACACCCTTCTCGAAGACCGCGGGCTCGGTGCAGGGGGCGAAGTCTCCCTGGAGTCGCAAGTCGCCGCTCGGCGGAACGTCGCTCGCGAGCGCGTCGGCGGCGAGGGCGTCGATGCGCTCGTGGCCGGCGGCGCTGCGCGTGACGACGAAGAGCTTCTGCGCGGCGTGGTCGAGCGCGAGCACGTCCTGGTAGAGGTCGAGCGTCGCGTCGGGCACGTTCCAGGGATCGCGCGCCGCGCGCGGAACGCGCGGCTCGAGCGCGGAGGCCCACTCGTACGCGAACCAGCCGATCCAGCCGCCGAGGAACGGCGGGAGCCCCTTCGGCGGTGCGCTTCCGCTCCCGCCCGCCGCCGCGCGCAGGGCTTCGTGGACGCTCCCCGTGATCGTGCGCTCGCCCTCCGCGGTGCGCAGGACGCTCGCGCCGCGCCGCCCGCGGAAGTGCGCGATCGGGTCGACGCCGACGAAGGAATAGCGCGCGAGGCGCGCGGGCCCCTCGACGGACTCGAGCAGGCAGGCGTGGTGGCCGGCGGCTCGCAGCGCGAGGAAGAGACGCACCGGTGTCGCGAGGTCCGCCGGCCAGGCGGCCCAGGCGAGACCGTGGCGCGCCGTCTCGGCGGCGGTCGAGCGGTGGAGAGGCGGGTTCAAGCGAACGAGCTCCGAGCCAGCAGGGTAGCCGGACGGGCGCCTCAGCGCCCGAACAGCCGCTCGTGCAGCGCGGAGACGACCTCGCGCACGCGCCCGCCGGGCACGACGAGGGAGAGATTGTTGCGCGTCGCGCCGTAGCTGATCATCTCGACCTGGACGCCGAGCTCCGCCAGCGTCGCCAGGACCGTGGCGCAGGAGTCGATCCGCTCGCGCAGACCTTCGCCGACGACGCTGACCAGCGACGTATCGCGCACGACGTTCACTTCCGAGAAGGTCGCGAGCTCGGCGACGGCGGGCTCGAGGCGCGATCCGGGTTCCGTCGACAGCGCCAGGCTGACTTCCGTCGTCGCGATCATGTCGACGACGATCTCGTGGCGCGCGAACACGTCGGCGACCTTCGCCAGGAACCCGAACTGCAGCAGCATCGGCGCGGCGACGACGTTGACGACGGCGATGTGGTCCTTGTGCGCGATCGAGCGCACGGCTCCGCCGCTGCGCTCGGGGCGCGCCGTCACCAGCGTTCCGGGCTGGTCCGGCCGGAAGGAGTTCAGCACGCGGATCGGGATGTTCGTCCGCACCGCCGGCGCCATCGTCGCCGGGTGCAACACCTTCGCGCCGAAGAACGCGAGCTCCGCCGCCTCGGCGAACGACATCGACGCGACGTGCCTCGCCCCGGGGACGATCCGCGGATCCGCGCTCATCACTCCGTCGACGTCGGTCCAGATCTGGATCTCCTCCGCGGCCAGCGCCGCGCCGAAGATCGCGGCCGAGTAGTCGCTCCCGCCGCGCCCGAGCGTCGTCACGTCTCCGGCCGCCGTCCTGCCGACGTATCCAGTGATCACCGGCACGCCTTCGCGCGCGGCGAGCGCCTTGCGGATCGCGTCGTCGCTGCCGGGCAGCGGCCGCGCCCCGCCGAAACGCGCGTCCGTCGCGAGTCCGGCGTCCCACGCGTCGATCGCGAACGCAGGGATCCCCGAGCGGACGAGGTGCGCCGCGACGATGCGGGCGGAGATGCGCTCCCCGAAGCTCGCCGCCGCGTCGAGCGTCCGCGGCGTGCACTCGCGGACGAGCGCGATGCCGCGCGCGAGGTCGGCGAGTCCGGCGAGGAGCGGATCGACGAGCACGGACTCGAGCTCGAGGTCCGCGAGGAGCTTCCGGTGGATCCCGTGGATCGCCGCGAGCTCGGCCTCCCAGCCCGTGCCCGACCGGGCGAGCTCGGTCAGGCGGATCAGCCGGTTCGTGACGCCGCCGACGGCCGACACGACGACGACCGGCTTCCGCGCGAGCGCGCGCCGGACGATCTCGCCGATCCGCCGGATCGGCTCGGGTCCGCCGACGGAAGTGCCACCGAATTTCTGGACGATCACGGGGGTCGAGGAGCCTACGGACTCAGGGCTTCTTCAACCACTCCTCCCACGGATTCGGCCGCGTCGCATCGAGGAACATCTCCGCACTCGGCGCGAGCAACGGCTGCCAGCGCTCCGGCACGACCATGACGACGTTCGTGTTCTTGTTCCACGCGCGGGCCCGGCGGCGGTCGTCGGCCGCGCCGATCCAGATCTCGATCGGCTCGCCACCCTCGGGCGTCACGCGCACGATCGCGGCGGGAGGGTCGAGGCCGTGCTCGGCCGCCCGCGACGGGCTCTCCGTCTCGTCGCAAGCGCCGCGCAGCCAGAGTCCGATGTAGCCTCCGACCCGCCAGCCGGGGAACGCCTCCTTCCCCCGACCGCGGTCGAGGAACCAGGTCGTGCTCTCGTCGGCGCCGTCGGCGCGCGCCGCCTCGTCGACGGCGACGCGCAGGCGCTCTCGCCCCGGCGCCTCGACGCTGAACTCGCTGAATCCGCGGAAGCCGCCGCCGAGGCAGCCTGCCAGGAGCCGCGCGTCCACGAGCGGCGGGAGCAGAGACGCGAGCGGCGTCGCGAGCAGGCGCCGCGGATCGCGGTCGATCTCGAGGATGCGCGTCGCACCCTTCTCGCGCACGAACGCGCGCCCGCGCGGTCCCTCGCGGAAGGCCCGACCGACTTCGAAGGCGCAGAGCACGTCGCGGTCCGCCGCATCGACGAACTTCGGACCGTGGAAGGAGACGGTGAGGACGTCGCCCGGCCCGAATCCGTACTCCGCGTCCCCGGTCGGCCCCTCGGCGCGCGCGACCCCGCGCGCTTCGAAGAACGCAGCCAGGAGCTCGCGCACCGCGGGCTCGCTGCACACGGCGCCGTGGGCCTCGCGGCTGCGCCAGACGCCCTTCTTGCGCGCGTAGACGAGTTCGCCGCCGCTGCCGCCGATCGTGATCGCCGCGACCGTCGCGCCGCGCATCCGGTCCGCGGCCACGAGGGGTTCGACCGCGGGGTCCGATCCCTGCCGCGCTCGCTCGCGTCCGGCCAGCCATCGATCCGCACCGAGCAGCGCGGCGAGGAGAGCGGCGAGGAGGAGGATCGCGCGGTTCATCGGCTCACGCGGAGCGCCGCGCGCGCAGCGCCAGGAACGCGAGGATCAGGGCGGGGCCCGCGCCGACGACGAGGACGCGCCAGAGAACGCGCGCGAGCGGCTCGACGAGTCCGAGGGCGGGCGCGACGGAGCGGCGGGCGAGGATCGCGGCGAGGTCCGCGGGCAGGGCGAGACCTCCGGTCGCGTTCAGGAGGAACTGGGCGTTGTCGCGCCCTGGAGCGGACAGCTCGCCGTCGCGGAACATCGCGGAGCAACCGACGAAGACCAGGCGGCCGGCGGCGGAGGCGGAACCCGCGCCGTTCCCCGGCGGAGGAAAGGTGCCCTCGAACACGGCTGCGAGCGGAGCGGCGGCCAGCGGCTGCGCTCCCGCGCCGGACGGCGACAGATCCTCGGGAAGATCCCCGCCCTTCCATTCCCGGGCCGCGGCGCGCGAGGACGTCGAGACGATCGCGCGGGCGGCGATTCCGTGTCCCTGGAGCGCGCCCGCGTCCCAGCGCAGACGGCTCGGGCACGGGAGCAGGAGCTCCGACACGCCGCGCAGCATCGGCGCGCTCGCGTCGAAACCCGCAGCGGTCGCGCGCACGAAGAGCGGGCTCGCGGCGCGCTCGCGGACGATCTCGAACCGGCGCGGACTCGCCTCGACCTGCGTCGCGACCTCGTCCGTCCCGTGGAGCTCGTCGAGCACGAGGTCGCGCACGAGCTCGATGCCGATCCCCGGGAAGTACCCGCGCTCGACGTCCGCGAACTGCGCCTGCGGCCACAGCGCGAGCGCCATCCCCGACGCGAAGGTGCGTCGCGAGCGCACGTCGAAGTGTTGCGCCGCGAGCAGCGCGCCGCCGCCGCGCGCGAGTTGCGCGGCGACCGCGGAGATCAGGGGCTCCGCGTCGCGACGGGGCTGGAAGCAGAGCAGCGCGTCGGTGTCGGGCCGGACGTCGGGCTTCTCCGGGTCGAGTTCGAGGACGGCGAAATCGTTCTCCGCTAGCCGCGCGCGCGCCTCGCCGAAGACGTCGCTGCCGCCCGGCGCGAAGAGGCCCTGCTTCTGGTACTCGAGCGCTTCGGCGGGCGAGAGCCGCGGCGAGCTCGCGGCGACGGCGACGCGGGCCTTGCGAGCGCCGCGGAGCCGTTCGATCGCCGCCGCGAGGCGGAACTCGACGTGCTCGGCGCTCTCCGCGTCCGGGAAAGAGAGCGCCTCCGTGCGGCCTCTCGCGCGGAAGAGGACGGAGGCGAACCGCGGCGTGCCGCGTGCGTCGATGCTGCCCTGCGACAAGACGCCGTCCCGCGCGAGCGCGGAGAGCTCCTCCGCCCGCAGGAGGGACGCGCGGACGTGCGCGATCTCGAGCGCGGGAGCGGCCGCGGCGAACGCGCCGACGGTTTCGCGGACGCGCCTGGACGTGCGCGCGCCGTCGGCGGAGAACACGAGCTCGACCTGCACGGGATCGGACTCGAGGACGCGTCGCCCGAGGATCGCGCGCGTCTCCGCCGCGAGCCCGTTCCGGTGGTCGCGCGTGACGTCGAGGGACGGGGCGCGGTCGGTTCCGCGCGCGACCGCGAGGATCGCCAGCGCGGCGGCGCACGCGCGGGCGGCCGGCGCGCTGCGGACCCGACCGCGCCGCGGAGCGCCGCGCGACCTCCTGAGGAACAGCAGCGCGAGCAACGCGGGGACGCCGAGCACGAGGACCGCTCGCCACGCGTTCTGCGCGGTCGCGGAGAGCCGGCGGAGCGGCACCGGCCTGGGCACGCCGGCGGCCTCGATCGCCATGCGCTCGCGCGACGCCAGGGAGCCGACGAGCACGGAGACGAGCTCCTCGCTCGCGGAAGCCGCCTCGCGCAGCGCCTCGTCGCGGAACGGCGTCGACGCGGCGGCGACGACCGTGCTCCCGCGCCACGGATCGAGGAGCCGGTCCGGCGCGAGCAGCTCGAGGAGCGGGAGCCGCGGCGCGCGCGCGCCGGCGCCGGAGTCGCGCAGGTCGGCCTCCTCGAGCGCCCCGTCCGCGAACGGGCGGAGCCGCGTCGTGAGCGACGACGACGCGAGCGGCGTCGCCAGGAGGCCGAGCTCGGCGAGGCGCGAGGCGTCCGGCTCGAACGACGTCGGCGCGGCGAACAGGAGCGTCCCGTTCGGCTGCGGACCGAAGGCGCGGAAGTCCTGGTCGGCGCCGATCGACCGCAGGAGGACGGGAGAGCTCTTCGAGCCCGGGTCGAGCGTGATCCCGTCGAGCGCGGCGAGCCCGAGCTCGCGCAGGAGCTCCGGGGGGAACCCGGTTCTCTCGAAGCGCACGCCCTTGTCGAAGGACGCCCGCAGCGCGCTGCCGGCGACGACCGCCGATCCGCCGCGGTCGACGAGCGCGCGCAGCGCCGCGACGTGGCGCGCGTCCGAGGCGGTCGGGTCGATCCAGAAGAGGAGGTCCGCATCGTCCGGGACGACCGCCGCGGCGCCGAAGTCGCACTCCTCGAGATCCGCGTGCGCGCGCAGCGCCTTGCGCAGCCCGCGGTACTCGTCGGGCGCCGCCAGGGCCACGCGGGGCCGGCGCGGCTTCACGAGCGCGTCGAGGTGCGCGAGGATCAGCGACTCGAGTCCCGCGAGGATCTCCGGCGTCACCGCCCGCAAGTTGGCCGCGCCGTGCGCGCCGTAGGCGATGCGCAGGCTCGACCAGACGCTGCGCTCGACCGCCGCGTCGAGCTGCAGCGCCCGCGCGCGGAACGGCGCGAGCCCGAGCCCCGCGAGGTACGCAGGCAGCACAGGATCCTCCTCGGGGTCGAGGATCTGGACGCGCACGCGCCCCGCGCCGGCAGCCTCGATCGACCGGAGGAGGCGGACCACGGACTCCGCGACGCCGCGGAGCTCGCGCGGCATCGCGGCTTCGGAAGAGGCCGCGTAGGTGAACAGGAGATCGCCGTCGAGCCGCGCGAGCTTCTGCGCCAGCGCGGGCCCGACCGCGGCGACCGGAGCTCGCGAGACGTCGACGGCGGCGCCTGGGAAGCGGCGGAGGATGCGTGCGGAGGCGAACACCGCCGCGAGAGCCAGGGCTCCGACGACGACGGCGCGCGACGTGCGCCCGCTCACGACCGGCGGCTCTCGACGACCGCGGCGTTCCACGCGAGCGCGAGCGCGGAAGAGCCGGCGAAGTAGACGAAGCCCGCCAGGCCGACGCTCCCGCGCGTGAAGGCCTCGTAGCGCGGCAGCGCCGACAACCAGTCGGAGAGGAGAGTCCCGGGCGCGACTCGAGGCAGGAGTCCGTCGAGAACGTCGACGACGCGCGGCTCGCCCGTCGCGACGAGGCAGGCGCACACGAACGCGCTCGCCAGGAAGGCGACGATCTGATCGGCCGTCAGGCTCGAGAGGAGTTGTCCGAGCGCGAGGAAGAGCGCGCCGAGCAGCGCCGCGCCGAGGTAACCGGAGGCGATCGGCCCCGGATCGGGCCGCCCGAGCGCGAAGAGCATCAGCGGAATCGGCAGCGTGCCGGCGAGGAACACGCCGTAGAGCGCGAGCGACGCGAAGTACTTCCCGGCGACGATCTGCGCCGGCTCGAGCGGGAGCGTCATCCACAGCTCGAAGGTCCGTTGCTTCCGGTCCTCGGCCCACGAGCGCATCGCGATCGCCGGCGCGAAGAGCACGAGCACCAGCGGCAGCCGTTCGAAGAACGGCGCCATGTCGAGCCTTCCGGCGGCGAAGAACTCCTGCACGAACAGCGCGCCGACGGCGAGCAGCGAGACGACCAGCGCGACGGCGGCGATCGCGCCGTCGAACCACGCCGAGAGCTCGCGGCCGAGGACGAGGCGGATGCCGTGGAGGTAGGAGACCTCGGACGGGATCGGGTGCGGATCGCTCACGAGGCGCGCCTCTGCGCGACGGCGGCGAGCACGAGGTCCTCGAGCTGGCAGCCCTGGTCGCGCGCACGCGCCGCGAGCGACGGCATCTTCTCGTCGAGCACGATGCGCCCCTCGTGCATCGCGAGGAGGCGCGTCGCCACGGCGGTCACCTCCGCGAGGACGTGGCTCGAGAGGAGGATCGCGCGTCCGGCGCGCAGCTCGCGCACGAGATCGCGGAACGCGGCGACCTGCAACGGGTCGAGTCCGTGCGTCGGCTCGTCGAGCAGGAGCACCGGGGGATCGTGCAGCAGCGCCGCGGCGACTCCGATGCGCTGGCGGAATCCCTTGGAGCACTCGCGGATGCGCTTGCCGCGCACCTCGGCGAGGCCGCAGCGCTCGACGACGAAATCGTGGCGCTCCTTTCCCAGCGCTCCGTCGAGGCCGCGGACGCGCGCGACGAACTCGAGGTATGCCTCGACGCGCATCGCCTCGAACAGCGCGTTGTGCTCGGCGAGATAGCCGATCTTCCGGCGGATCCACGCCGGCTCGCGCGCGGCGTCGTGCCCGCACACGAGGATGCGGCCCGCGTCCGGAGCGAGGTAGGTCGCGAGCATACGCAGGAGCGTCGACTTGCCGGCGCCGTTCGCGCCGAGCAGACCGACGACCTCGCCCGGTCCGATCGAAAAGCTCACCGAGGCGACGGCGAGAGCGCTCCCGTACCGCCGCGTGACGTTCTCTGCGCGGATCATCGCGGACGAGCGGCGCGGATCTCCCTAGTCGAGGTGCGCGCCCGTGATCAGGCCCACGACCACGAGGCCGACGCCGACGAGGCCCGCGAGCACCCAGATCACGACGCTGACGATCCCGAGGATCCGGCCGGCCTGCACGGCGCCGCGGCCGGAAGGATCGACCTGGCCCGCGTCGATGTCCTTGAGCTCCTGGTGACCGAGGACCCAGGCGACGATGCCGAGCGGCAGGCAGGTGCACAGGATGCCGAGGATCCCGAGGATCAGGACGATGTTTCCGCGGTGCGGTCGCAGGGAGGTGCCGTTCGTCATCGGGGGAGCTGGACACCAGGGTAGCTTGTCGCGGATCCGCGCGCGAGGTGACAGGCCGCCAGGTGAGAGTCGTCGCCGGAATGCGGTTCGAGTCGCGGGAGCTCGAGGCGGCAGAGATCGCCGGCCACCGCGTGTCG
>WNFK01154424.1_pt1 | contig 12668 bp, 14 predicted proteins | sample 5400281 | NCBI WGS metagenome assembly WNFK01 (sample SAMN13153350, study PRJNA577476) | soil metagenome | isolation source: 20 cm soil on Douglas fir-dominated hillslope | place: USA:California | collected 2013-09-17
AGCACGAGCACATAGGTGCCCGAGCGACCATCTGGCAGCTGGCGATCGACCACGCAGGTCACGTCGAGCGCCGCCTCGAAATAATGATTGGCGTAGAGCTGCTTCGCGGCGATGAGCGTGACGCCGGGTAGCTCGGGCGGCGTATAGACGACCTGGTGCGTCACACTGAGGATCGGGCGCAGCCGCGGCATCGCGTCCTCCGACCAGAACAACACCTCGGTGGCGCCCGCCAGCTTCTCGCGCGGATATGCGGCGAGGTAGCGGCCGAGCGATGGGACGTTCTCATACACGTACGGTGACTCCGCCAGCATGCCGGCGAACGATTCGCTGGCGTGCACGTTGAGCCTGCCGCGGTCATCGTAGATCGCCAAAGCCGAGTCGCCGCGGTTGCGGTAGTCGGTGATGTATTCGACGAGGCGCCGGCGCGCATAGGCGCTCAGCTGCGCCTGGATGTCGTCGGCGTTCCAGTTCGTCTGCTCGTGAATCCGCTGCATGTCCACCGCGGGCAACTTGACCACGCAGTCGCCGGGGCGGCAATCCTTCATGTCTCCGACGTCGCGCATACTGATCGTCACGGCCTCGACGTCGGCCGCACTCGCCGGATCGCTGAAGATGCCGAAGTGCGTACGACTCGGCGCTTGCAGCGAGGTCCGGAAGTCGCGAGCGCGGAGGACGTAGGCGTCGCGCGCCGCGTCGGCCGTGATGATCCCAAACACGGCGACATCGCGGCGGTCCTTGGTATCGAGCACCTTGACGACGCCCTCGCCGCGCTCGACCAGGGCCAGCTGCGCCGAATCGAGTCCGATGCTCTGCCCGAGGAACGTCACGAGTTGCGCGGGCGCCTGTCCCTGTCCGGGCGCCGCGGCGGTCAGTGCGAGGAGTGTGACTCCGACGTACTTGGTTACTTGCAAGTGGGCTGGCCTCCGGGAACGAGCACGCAGGTCTTGGGCGTTAACGCGTGCGAGGCCGTCGCGGTCCACTGACCGGCACTGGTGTCCACCCGCACCGTCACGTCGAACGTGGGCGCGAACTTGAAATCCGCGGCGAACTCCGAGGTCACCTTCCCGTCCGCATTGGACGCGGTTCCCACCACGTACCGCCCGTGCTTCGCGCGGTAGGCGGCGAGCGAGTCAGCCAACTCGCGCAGGTCGCTCTTCATCGACGCCATGTAGGCGCGCGCTTTGGTCTCATTGAACTTGGAGACTGCGTCACCCATGACGCAGCCTTGAGCGGCGGCGAGGAGGGGTGCGGCGGTCACGAATGCGAACCAGCGAGACATGGGGGCTCCCTGATGTGTACGGAAGCCAATCTATTATGTTTGCGCCTCGATATGACAACACCAACGCTGGTTCGCGTGATGGGGCGGTGGACGGTCACCGCCCTGGTGATCAACGCCATCCTCGGCAGTAGCATCTTCGGCTTGCCGTCGGTGATTGCTCGCTCGCTGGGGTCCGCGAGCGCCTGGGCCTGGCTCATTGGCGCGGCGGGCAACGCTGTGATCATCGTGTGCTTCGCCGAGGTGGCGTCCCGCTTCACGCAGGCGGGCGGCGCATACCTCTACGCCAACGCCGCGTTGGGGCGCCTCCCGGGAATCCTCGTCGGATGGCTCGCCTACCTCACCCGCGTGTCGGCCGTGGCCGCCGGCGCGAACCTGTTCACGGTCAACCTGGCGGAGTTCTTCCCCGGTGTGGCCCGGGAGACGGTGCGCATCGCCGTGCTGACGGTGCTGCTCGGCCTCTTTGCCACGATCAATTATCGCGGCGCGCGGGGTGGAGCCCGGCTCAGCAACATCTTCACGATCGGGAAGCTGGTGCCGCTCGCGATCTTCGTGGTGGCGGGGATCGCGTGGGTGGCCACACACACTGCCGCGGTACCTGCGGCCGTGGCGTCACCCACCGGGCGCGACTGGTTGCAGGCTCTCCTCTTGATTGGTTTTGCCTATGGCGGCTTCGATGGCGCGATGTTCGCGATGGGCGAAGCCAAAGAGCCGCGACGCGACGCGCCGTTCGCCCTGGGAACGGCGATCGTGTTCCTCACCGTCCTCTATACCGGCGTACAAATCCTGGTGAACGCGGCGCTCCCTGACCCCGGGGCGGCCGACCGCCCCCTCGCCGCCGCGGCGCGAGTGTTTTTGGGCCCGTCAGGCGCGGCGCTCCTGGCCGGCGGCGCTCTGCTGTCCCTCGTGGGCTTCCTGTCCGCGAACTTCTTGAACGGCCCCCGCCTCACCTACGCGCTGAGCGAGCACCGGGACGCACCGGCGGCGCTCGGCAGCATCCACGGCCGCTTCCGTACACCGCACGTGTCGATCCTGCTATTCGCGGTCCTCGTCTGGGCCCTGGCGGCGTACGGCAGCTTCCAATGGAACGCGACGCTCAGTGCCGTGACGCGGCTCTTCATCTATGGGAGCACGTGCCTGGCCCTGATCGTGCTGCGCCGCACGCAGCCGGGAGGCGCGTGGCTACAGGTCCCTGGTGGTCCGGTGCTGGCCGCTGTGGGGATCGGCTTCTGTGCCTTGCTGGCGGCCCGCATGGGACGGGCCGAGTTGCTGGCCATCGCCCTCGTCACCGTCCTGGGCCTGGTGCACTGGCTCATCGTCCGGCACAGGGCCCAGGACCTGCTCAGCGTCGAGTGACGCCGATCCCCAGCTGCACCATCGTCAGCGCGATGTCGTTCACGGACGAGGCCCCGTTGAGCTTGAGGCCGCCGCCCAGGGACGCGATGTGTACCGTCGCGGACGGTACCCACCGGTACCGCCGGCTGAGGGGCAGCTCCCAGCCGATGCCGACCTGCACGCCGAACGGGCTGGCCGTCAGGACGTCCTGCCCGTCCTCGATGCGATATAGCTGGACGCCGGCGCCGATCTTCCAGTAAAGCCGGCGTCGTGGGCTGGGGAACCAGTGCGCCACGGCACCGAAACCCCACACCGTCTCACGCACCGAGCCTTCGCGCTTGAAGCGCCCCGTCGCCTCGGCGCCAACGAGCACCCCGCGCCCGCCCGACCCGCCGATCGCGACATACCCCGACACGCCCGTCCCCCTGTTACTGCGACAGATGTTGCACGAGACGCGCAGCCACGTCGGGCCGACGCCGGCGCTGAGCCAGAAGCTCTCGGCCCGAGGCGCGCCTCGCTGCGCCGGCGCGACACGCGGGACCGAAAAGTTGCCGGCGGTGACGAGCGCGAATGCGAAGGCGAATGGTCTGAGCGACATCAGACACGACTAGTGCATAAACGTCAGGTGCACAAGCCCGAAACGATGTGACCGGTGAGCGGGTGAGCGGGCTCACAGACGCCCGCCGCGTGGCGGGCCGACCTTGCGAATGTGAACAGCTCATATCGTCTCGGCTTGGCCGTCGTCGTGCTGCCTGCGGCGCTCGGGCTTGCCGGCTGCGACTCGAATCCAGCCGCGCCGGTACGGATCGGCACAGGACCGGCGGCCTCGTTCGGTATTTGGACGCCGGGGCCGAACGACACGTGCACGCCCGCCATCCACGACGCCTATTCGGTCGTGGGCCCCGACAACAAGATCTATCCGACCTGGCACCCGCCGATCGATCCGGTGACGGGCTGCAGCTTCGGTCACGAGCACGGCCGTGATCCGCGCGGGTCCCACCTGTATCGTGAGTTCGGACCGATCCCGTTCGGGTACGCGAACGAAGCGCTCGACACGTGGGACCCGGCCAATCCGCGCCACGAGGACCACGTGGGCCATAAAATCGAATGGGAAAACAACGTCCAACTGAACTTCGGGAGCGACGCCGCGTCGTCGTTGTTCGACATCCGCTGCGACGTGCTCGCCAAGCTGCACCAGGGGACGCACTCGAAGGACGCGTTTACGAACAACCTGCACGAGCTGGTCTACCACGTGGAGTGCACCGACGGCACCGAGATGCATCTCACGTTGCTGGCGGCGATCGGCACGCCGGGCGGCTTCGTCCGTTCGTGCGACGGGACGGCGGTCGCCGTGGGGACGGCGGTGCCCGCGAACTCACCCAATGGCGGCGGCGAGCGCATCATTCCCGACCGCACCTGCGTGCTGCAGAGCATCCTCGTCCCGGTGGGCCAGTCGTCGAATCTCGGCGTGCTGCACGAGAGCTGGCAGACGTCGGTGGGCATCCGCACCGCCACCGGCCGCGGACTCGCGTTCATCAATCCGTATTTCCAGGTGCGGTTCCCGAGCCGCTACTACGATCCGGGCATCGCGCCGGCGGTCGGCCGGCCCGTGGACTTGTGCTACGAAGTGACGCCGAGCGGGAATCGCGCGCAGAGTGGGACATGTAACACGATGACCGCTAACGGGACGATCACGGGTATCACGTTCGATGACCCGCGCTCGCCGTTCAACGGCGCGGACCGGTTTCTCGATATCAACGAGAATCAGGTGACGAATGCGGCCGGGCCGCAGGTGTGGTTCACGGATCCGTTCGGGCTGCACGCGCGGACCGATTCGTTCCCCGGCGCCGTGCGGCAATTCCTCGCCCGCATCGACAACCGGCGCGGCGACCTCGGCACGAGCGGCCCGACGCTGCGTCGCTATTACGGCGGCGCGTCGGTGCACCCGCCCAACTAACTACGCGCTGACGCGGTTCCGCCCCGCTTCTTTGGCCCGGTAGAGGGCTTTGTCCGCCGCCTGGACGACCTGATCGGGTGTCGAGTGGCGGTGGTTCTTCTCAGCCACGCCGATGCTCACCGTGATGACAATCGCCTCGCGCGTCTTCCGTCCCTTGGGCGCGCTCGGTTTGTTGCGGGGCCGGAAGCGACGCCGCATGGTGAACCGGCTCGTCTCGATGGTCTCCCGCAGCTCTTCGAGGTGAGGTAGGCACTCCTCGGCGCCCTTGCCGGGGAAGATCAGCGCGAACTCCTCCCCGCCGTACCGATACGCGGTGCCGCTGCCGGGCGCGTGGGCCAGCCGCGCCGCGACGAGGCGCAACACGTGGTCGCCGGCGTCGTGACCGTACGTGTCGTTGAACCGCTTGAAGTGGTCCACGTCCACCATCGCCACGGTGAACTGGCCGGAGAGGCGCGGCAGCGCTTCGTTCAGTGCGCGCCGTCCCGGGAGGTCCGTGAGGCCGTCGCGGTAGGCCATCAGGTACGACGCTTCGACGACGGCCACGACGAGCACGAGCCCCGCCGTGGCGATCCAGATCTCCTGAGCGGGACCGGCGGCCTTCCAGGTCAAGCCGAGGAAGGTGGCGACGAGCGCGTAGGCATACGAACGAACAGGCGCCTGCGGCTCGCGGATCCAGGCCAGCACGAGGACGGCGCCGATGGCGACGAACGTGACGAAGGCGGGCTGAGCGAGCGGCGTCCACGCCGTGAGCACCGACGGGAGGAATCGCGTCTTGAGCAATGCGGTGGCTTCGACCGGGAATGGGCGTCAGCGTGCCGCGTTCGGGGAGCAGGGCGACGAGCGCAAGATTCAGCGGCAGGAGGAACGTCGTAGCGTGGAAGAAGAGCCGCTGCTCGGGGGTGGCCAGGCCCGCATCGAGCACGTACTGGGTGAGCACGAGCAGGGCGGCCGTAAACACGAGGCGCGACCGGTTGAACCGGAAGCCGAGGAGTAGCGCGGCGGCGAGGACCGTGTAGGGGTAGAACGCGACGAGTCCGACGGCCGCCGGGCGGAGCGCCGACAGGCTCACGAGCAGCGCGGCACCGACGAGGATCGGCGCTTCGGGGACGAACAGCGAGAGGATGCGTTTCATCGGGCCTAGAAGGGTACGCGTCCCTAGCGGGAGGTCAACTCGATTGGCGGTTGGGGGCGGGTTGACCGACTTGGCGCCGAGTGGCGATATTTTCCGCCCCTGGCGGTATCGTCTAGGGGACTAGGACGGAGCCCTCTCAAGGCTCAAACACGGGTTCGAATCCCGTTACCGCTACTGGCAGGGGACGCGCCCCCATCGTCTAACGGCTAGGACACCACTCTTTCAAGGTGGGAACAGGGGTTCGATTCCCCTTGGGGGCATCGGGCCAGAACACAAAGGCGTCGAGCAAAGGCGTCAAGTACAGGCGTTGAAGAAAGGCGTCGAGCAGGGACGTGGGGGACGACGGTTTCGTTAGACGATCTCGCTCGACGGATTCTGCTCGACGTAGCTGCTCGACGTAGTTCGTAGTTGGCGCCGATAGCTCAATTGGTAGAGCAACTGACTCTTAATCAGTAGGTTCTCGGTTCGATTCCGAGTCGGCGCACTCCTCGCTCATTTCGTCGGAAACACCTTCGTCGTCACCCACCCCACCGCCGCGCCCAGCACCGCGCCGCCGAGCACGTCGGTCACGAAGTGCCGGCCCGCCGCGACGCGCATCGAACCAACCCCCGCTGCCCCCGAAAACAGCAGGATGGAGTTGCGTGTTGCATGCGGCAGCTGCTGCCGGTGCGCCATGACGGCGTAGGACGTGGCCACCGCGAACGCCGTGGCCGTGTGCGCCGATGGGAACGACCGGCGATTGTCCCTGTCCGCCGCGGCGCTTGGCGCCTGTGCCGTATAGAGGATGGGCCGGCTGCGGTGGACCAGGACCTTGGTCCATTCCGTGGTGAGTTGGGTGAAGGCCACGGCGTTCACCATCATCGCAGCGTTGCCATGCGTCCTGGACGCCAGCAGGCCACCACCCACCACGCCTGCCACGACGACGTTACTCCCGGTGCCCGCTCCTCGGGAGTGGAGTCGCACGACCCAGCGATCGAGCCCGGAGAGCCCAGCGGGATCGCACGGAGCGCAGGAGGGAGCCCCACGCGGCAGGTGCAGCAGTTCCGGAAGCACGGCGAAGACGCCCGCGCCGGCCGCCACGGTCCACGACCTCCACCCACTGCGATACGCCGGCGTCTGGGCAGCGCCAGGCATCGCCACCGCCGCCGCGGTGGCCAGCGCGACGAGCAGGGCTCGCCCGGTCACCGACTCTTTAAGCGGGGCGACTGCGCGTGACCTTCCCGATGGCATTGATGAGTTCGCTCAGTTCGTACGGCTTGGTGACCGACGGCTGCCCGCACGACTCGAGAAAATGCCGCGTTTCGTCGCGGGCCTGGTCGCCCGTGACGAAGACGAAGCGGTAGGCGAGCTGGGGCCGCTCGTCCACGAGCTGCTCGTACAGCGCCCGCCCGCCCAGGCGTGGCATCTGCAGGTCCGTCACGACCGCGTCGAACATGGCGTCGCGCTCGCCGAGGCGCTGAATCGCCTCGATGCCGTTCTCGACGGCCACGACGTCGTGCCCCTCCCGCTCGAGCAACAGCTCCATCGCCTGGCGGTTCACCTGGTCGTCGTCCACCACCAGGATGCGCAGCTTCGGCAGCGTCTGGGCGGGGGCGCTGGTGCGCGCCAGGGGGCCGAGCACGCTCTTGGGGAGCGTGACGACGACTTCGGCTCCGGAGGTACCGCCCCGCAGCCGCAGGCGCAAACTGCCGCCGGTCGATTGCGCGAGGGCGCGCGCCAGCGCGAATTCGACCTCGCCGCCGCCGCCCGTCTGCGTGAACCGGAACGGCGAGACGAGCCGCTGCTCCGCCTCGACGGGCAACGGCGGTCCCGAATCCCACAGGGCGAGCACGACCGAGGGACCCGCCTCGATCGCATCGATGCGCAGCTCGCGCGGCGGCGCCGACTCGCGCAAGCGGCGCAGCGCAAAGTCGAGCAGCTTGGTCAGCATCTCGCTCAGCTGCGCCATGGGGCAGGCGACCATGGGCAGATTCGCCGGCACGTTGCGCAGCACCTTGACGCCCAGCTCGCGGAAGGTGGCATCTCGCTCGGCGAGCACGCCGTTCACGACCACGCCCGCGTCGCACGGCTCGGCGGCACCGATCGGGTGGTCGGTCAATTCCAGGAAATGCGTCGTGATCTCGGCGGCACGGCGCACCTCGCCGTGCAACATCATCAAGGCGCGGGCGCGCTCCGGATCGAGTGGGCTGCCATGCAGCAGGTCGGCGAGTGTACCGATCGCGGCGAGACGGTTGTTCAGCGCGTTGAGGACGTTCGCGGCGCCCTCGTCCATGACGACGTGGCGGATCTCAGGTGGCGGGGGGCGCGGCGTCGGGGGTGGGGGCGCTGGCGTGGCGCGCCGCACGGGTTGGCGCCGCTGGCGACCGAACAGGTAGCCGAGCAGTACGCCGATGGCGCCGCCGAAGCCGAACGCGACCCACAGTTCCATGGGCCGTAATCTCCGCCTCGGGCGCCGCCCCGCAACTCCTCAACGCGCGATCAGCGCTCCAGACGAAGCGACCCGGCGCGCGAGTTCCTCGTTGGCACGTCGCAGGTCGGCCTCGGACTGTTGCCGGTAGATCTCGGCACCCGCTCGATCGGCGAAGAGCCGCAGCATTGCTTCGGCGAGGTACACGTTCTCGATCTCCTTTCGGTCCATCACAGCCAGCCACCCAATCCGGCCTCCCTCCGGGCAGCACAGCCGGACGCCGAGATAGCTCTCAACTTGGAGATCCTGGAGCATCTGGTCGTCGGGGAAGGCGGCGCGGACTCCGTGGGGGTGCAAGCAGAGGCCCGTGGAGACGACCTCCTGGCAGGGACTCCCGGGAAGGGGGTACTCGACGCCGTCCACGAGGGTGCCGTCGACGCTCAGCGCGAGGACGCGGGCGCGCTGGCCGTCGTCCGTCAGTTCCGCGACGAACACGTAATCCACGTCGAGGACGCGAGCCAGCTCGAGCACCAGCGATTTGAAGAAGCTTTGCCCGGTGACCGCCACGACCCGGCGGCTCACCTCCTGCAACGCCATCTCGGTGCTGGCCAGACGACGTGCCGCCCGCTGCAGCTCCACGTGCTCCGCCGCGATGTCGGCGACATCACGCAGCACGTCTCGCTCCGACGCTGACAGCGTGCGCGGCTGATCGTCCATGATGCTGACCGCGCCCAGCGCCCACCCGTCAGCGGTCACGATCGGCTCGGCGGCGTGGAACGGGAAGAACTCCGCGGCGACGGTGGGGAGGGCCAGCATGCGCGGATCGGAGAGCCGGCTCGTGACCGTGTGGACGTCCGGCGACGTGACCGCCATCGCCCACTCGCCCGACTGCGCGGTCCCGGCGCCGGTGTGAAGATCGTCGTCCCCGAGGCTGAGGATCGCGATCGGTACCGCCAGGAGGCGCGCGGTGAAGTTGGCGAGCCGCTCGAGGGTGTTGCGTGCCGGCACTACAGGAATCAAGTCGATCATCGGTCATCCGGGTGCATGTGCGTGTCTAGTCTCGCTCCGGGCCCTGGCGTTACAGCAGCGGCGTCCTCATGATTGGCTCGTTCCCCCCATGGCCAGACCGATCAGACCCGAGGACGAACGCGCGCTGATCGAGGCGCTGCGGCGCCGCGATGAGGTCGCATTCGCGGAGCTTGTCCGGCGCTACGCGGGTCCCATGTTGCGCCTGGCACGGATGTACGCGCGTTCGGCCGCTGTCGCCGAGGAGGTCGTGCAGGAGGCTTGGCTGGGCGTCCTGCAGGGGATCGACCGATTCGAGGCGCGGTCGTCCTTCAAGACGTGGTTGTTTCGGATTCTCGTGAACCGCGCCCGCACGCGCGCCGACCGCGAGGCGCGCACGATCCCCTTTTCGTCGGTGGGGCTGGACACCCAGGACGGCGTCGACGAACCGGCGGTCCCCGTCGAGCGATTTCGGCCGGCGAGCGATCCGGTCGCCCCGTTCCACTGGGGCGCACCGCCGCGCAGCTGGGGAGAGTCGCCGGAGGAGCGGCTCCTCTCGCAGGAGACGATGGACGTCCTAGCCCGGGCGATCGCGGTCCTGTCACCGGCGCAGCGGGAGGTCGTAACCCTGCGTGACGTGGAAGGATGGACCGCGGAGGAGGTCTGTAACGTCCTGGAGATCAGCGACACTAATCAACGGGTGCTGCTGCACCGGGGGCGCAGCTTCGTGCGAGCGGCGCTCGAGCGGCACCTGGACCCGAACTAGGGCGTCGTCCCATGGAACCAAGCCCGCCACTGACGTGCATGGCGCTCGTGGAGCTGGTGACCGACTACGTCGAGGGGGCGCTGCCGCCCGCCGAGGTAGCGCGGTTCGAGACCCATCTGGCCGGCTGCCCCCACTGCCGCGTCTATCTCGCGCAGATGCGCCTCGCGATTCAAGCGCTGGGCCGCCTTCCAGCTGACGCGCTCCCCGCCGAGGCGATGGCAACGTTGCTGGCACACTTCCGGGACTGGACGCGCCGCTGACCCGTTTCTAGCTTTCGTCTTCGTTCGGGCTCGCCCTGGTGGTGAAACTGGTAGACACGCTGTCTTGAGGGGGCAGTGCCGCAAGGCGTCCCGGTTCGAATCCGGGCCAGGGCATTCCGGCGTACCACCAGCATGAAACACTATCCCTACTTGATCATCGGCGGCGGTATGACGGGAGACGCGGCAGCACGCGCCATCCGCGCCGCCGATCCGTCCAGCGCTGTCGGCCTCATCTCCGCTGAACCGCATCCGCCTTACGCGCGCCCGCCCCTCTCCAAAGGCCTGTGGAAGGGCGACCCCGAGTCGGGCATCTGGCGGGGGACCGAAACGATAGGCGTCGACCTGCGGCTCGGCCGGCGGGTCACCGCGATCGACGTGAAGAAACGGACCGTGACCGAGGAGCGCGGCGACGTCGTGGCGTACGACAAGTTGCTCCTCGCGACCGGCGGCACCCCGCGGCGCCTGCCGTTCGGGGGCAACAAGCAGATCATCTACTACCGTACGTACGACGACTACCGCCGGCTGCACGCGATGGCCCAGGAGCAGCTGCGCTTCGCGGTGCTCGGGGGCGGATTCATCGGCTCAGAGGTCGCCGCGGCGCTCCGCATCGCCGGTCGCGACGTCGTGATGCTCGTGCCGGAAGAGGGCATCGGGGCCCGCGTGTTCCCCGCCGACCTGTCGCGCTTTCTCGTGACGTACTATCGAGAACAGGGAGTCGACGTGCGCACTGGGGAAGGCCTGGCGGCCCTGCGGCAGGACGCCTCGAAGGTGGTCGTACGGACGACGAGTGGTCAGGAGCTGCCGGTGGACATCGTGGTCGCAGGGCTCGGCATCCAACCGAACGTCGAGCTCGCCGAGCAAGCGGGACTGCACGTGGAGAACGGCATCCTGGTGGACGAGCTGTTACGGACCAACGTGCCCGAGATTTTCGCCGCGGGCGACGTGGCCAACTTCTTCAATCCCGCCCTCGGCATGCGGATGCGCGTGGAGCACGAGGACAACGCCAACACGATGGGCGCGGCCGCGGGCCGCGCGATGGCGGGGCAGGGGACGCCCTACACGCATCTCCCGTTCTTCTACTCGGACCTGTTTGCCCTCGGGTACGAGGCGGTGGGCGAGCTGGACCCGCGGCTCGAGACGGTCAGTGACTGGAAGGAGCCGTTCAAGGAAGGCGTCATCTACTTCCTGAAAGGCGGGAATGTCCGCGGCGTGCTGCTGTGGGGCATCTTCGGCAAGGTGGACGATGCCCGCGCCCTGATCGGCAAGCCGCTCACGACCCGGTTATAGTCGCGGTCCTCTCCCACAGCTCGCGCGCCAGGGTCGCATCCTGGGCCAGGGGACTCGTCTTCCCCTCGCGGCTCTTGTGGTAGTAGCGGCCCGTCACGGCGGCGAGCTCCGGCGCGGTGGCGCAGTAGAGCGGCGTTGCGGCGCCTGCTTCGTTCGACAGCATGAACAGCTTCGCCAGCCACTGAAACGGCTGCGGGACCGCGCGCCAGATGTTGGACGCCACGGCGCCCGGGTGCAGCGCGTACGTCGTCACGCGGGTGCCAGAGAGGCGCCGCGCCAGCTCCTTGGCGTGCAGCACGTTCATGAGTTTCGTCATCCCGTAGTCCTTGAACCCGCTGCGCTTCGGCGTGGTGCGGCGCTCCAGGCCTGCCCAGTCGATCGCTTTGATCATGAAGTGCGCGTTGCTCGCGACGTTGACGACGCGCCCCTGCGGCGCCTCGCGCAGCCTGGGCAACAGGAGATTCGTCAGCAGAAACGGCCCGATGTGATTCGTGGCGTACGTGATGTCGTAACCGTCGGCGCTGAGGCGACGCGTGCCGGCGATCCCGGCGTTGTTGACCAACACGTCGATCGCCTGCTTGGTGGCGAGAAACGATGCGGCGGCCCGGCGCACCGACCCAAGATCCGAGACATCGACATGCACCCATTGCAGCCTGGCATCCGGGTACTTGGCCTTCAACGCGTTCAAGACAGGTCTGGTCCGTTCCTCGGAGCGCGTCGCGAGGACGACCGTCGCCTTCCGGGCGGCCAGAGCCTCTACGAGCGCCCGGCCGATCCCGGAGTTCGCGCCTGTGACGAAGAAGGTGCTCACTGGCCTCGCTTGGCGTCGAGGCTCCACGGCCCCGGTCCGGCCGCCGAGAGGTACAGATAGAAGAAACAGAGCAGGATCGCGGGCGACCCCTGATTGATGACGGGCCAGAACCCGCCCGGCAGGAAGTGGCCCTTGAAGTAGGCGATCGCCATCTCGCCGGCCAGAATGAAGGCAACGGGGCGTGTGAACAAGCCGAGCAGGATGCACGCTCCGCCCACGACCTCGAGTAGGCCGGCGAACCACATCAAAGACAGGAACGCGTGGGGCACGCCAGGTGGCAAGGCGACCGGAAATCCGAACCACTTCATTGTCCCGAACTGAATGAACAGGAAGGCGGCCACGATCCTGAAAACGCTGAGAAGCTGCGGGCTCCAGCTCCGCCACTTGGTGACGATGCTCGGCTCAGTCATTGCCACTCCCTCCAGGTGAGTT
>WNFK01161558.1_pt2 | contig 12655 bp, 12 predicted proteins | sample 5400281 | NCBI WGS metagenome assembly WNFK01 (sample SAMN13153350, study PRJNA577476) | soil metagenome | isolation source: 20 cm soil on Douglas fir-dominated hillslope | place: USA:California | collected 2013-09-17
TAAGTATCAACCGAGGATAGAGAATCGTCCAAAATGAGGATCTTCGGCTCACGTAGCACCGCTCGAGCGATTGCCGTTCGTTGCTTTTGTCCGCCCGAGAGCGTGATACCCCGCTCACCCACCAACGTGTCAAAGCCATCCGGAAAAGTCGCGATATCCTCCGTCAAGCCGGCAATCTCAGCGGCCCATTCAACTTCCGCCGGCTCACTCTTCTCCACGCCGAAAGCGATGTTTCCCTTGAGAGTGTCGCTGAAGAGAAATGTCTCCTGGGGAACATAGCCGATGCTGGAACGAAGTTGCGCGAGGGGATAATCCTGCACTGGAACACCATCGATGAAGACAGTCTGTTCCGGCCCTTCGATCAAGCGTGGGATGAGATTCACAATGGTTGCCTTCCCGCTGCCGGTACGCCCTACAAACGCGACCGTGTGTCCTTCAGGAATCGTTAGACTGAGTTGATGAAGAACGGGTTCGTCAGTCTGACGATACTTGAACGTTAAGTTTCTAAACTCGATCTTCCCGCGGATTGGCGGTTGGCGCTTAACACCAGGCGAATCTGTAATCAACGGCTTAATCTTGAGGATGGCGCTGAGTCGTTTCAAACTAGCGGTGCCGCGTTGATAGAGATTGACCACATAGCCGAGCGCTATCAGCGGCCAAATCAAGCGTGAGAGATACATGTTGAAGACCGTGAACTGGCCAACGGTAATTTCTCCCCGGACGGCGAGCGGTACGCCGGCCCAGATAATCAGCACAAAACCGATGCCGATTAAGAATTGCATTAGTGGGCGCATTATCGCGTCGATGCGGACAAGGCTCAGGTTGCGCTCGGCATACTCTAGGTTCAAATCATTGAAGGCAGCTATCTCAGCGTCTTCCTGTGCATAAGCCCGCACCACGCGCACACCGGTAAAGTTTTCCTGCGCTCGCGCGGTAATCTGCGCGAAGAAGTCCTGAATTTTTTCAAACCGGACGTGAACTTGCTGGCCGAAGAATTTAACGGTCAACGAAACCAGCGGCATAGTCACGAAAAGCAAAAGCGTCAGCCACCAGTTTATGACCAGCATCAAAGGCAGAACGATTATCACGACAAACAGGGTCTGCAGCGTGTACATGATCATGGGACCGGCAAGCTGCCGCACGGCCGCAAGATCGTTGGTGGCTCGAGCCATCAAGTCGCCAGTGCGATGCTCATGAAAAAAAGATAGCGGCTGATTTACCAGATGGGCATAAAAATCTCGTCGCAGGTCGTACTCGACATTTCGCGACATCCCGATGAGTATGCGGCGTTGCAGGAACAGAAAGATGCCACTGACTGCACTGGCCCCTAAAACTTTCGCCGCCGAGAGCGTAAGCATTGACCAGGTAATAGTCGTCCAATTGGCGTCAACCGCCTGTCCCACAATCAATGGGATATAAAGGTTAAAGCAGACGCCCGCGAAAATGCAGACTATGCCAATCGTAAGCGGGACCTTGTAAGGACGGAAATAGCGCGCGAATTGTTTTAAATCATCCATGTACTAACGGAGAACCACCTCAGTAGACACCATGATGCGCGATCTACCGTCAAGACTCCAAACGCATGGGGAACTCTTGTATGTCAAACTGCGTCAAACCGATTGTTTGCTGTTTCACCGAATTGACACGCTTCTTTCCTGGCAATTACTATTCGTCGCGTTACCCGTCTGTCTGGAATTCTTCCTATGCATATCTACGACCTCAGTGTCGCCTTGAGCGATGACATGCCAACCTATCCTGGGGATCCTGGAATAAAAATTAGTCAATGGTTTACCCTCGCAGGTGGCGACCAGGCGAATGTTTCATTGCTCCACTTTGGAGCTCACACGGGAACGCACGTTGATGCGCCCGCTCACTTTCTCGAAGGCGCAGCGGGAGTTGAATCACTAGCACTGGATGTCCTGATCGGTCCCGCTGAGGTTATTGAGGTACCGAATGATAGTCATGTCATCGATGAAGCTTTCGTCGCGAATAATTGCGCAGGAACTCTTCGCGTCCTTTTCAAGACTCGTAACTCAGCTTTCTGGAAAGAATCAGGGACCGGGTTTCGCGCTGACTATACCCATCTTGACCCGCAAGCTGCGGCGAAACTTGTTGAGCTGGGAGCCAGGCTCGTAGGAATTGACTATCTATCAGTTGAGAAATTCAACTCGGATAATTTTGAAACTCATCACGTGCTGCTTTCCAATGGGGTCATCATCGTCGAAGGTTTGGATCTCGGAGCTGTTCCCGCCGGAAAATATGAACTGCTCTGTCTCCCTTTGCGAATTCGCGGCGGCAGCGGTGATGGGGCGCCCGCGCGTGCTGTCCTGAGGACCCTGGACTAATGAAGATATCCACAGCTGTTCCAAAGAAAAATGAGAAGTTGAGATATCGTGAACGAGTGTATGAAATCGTGCGTCGCATTCCGCGCGGACGAGTGATGACCTACGGTCAGATCGCCGAGCTACTCGGCGAAGGCTATACGCCAAGGACCGTGGGCTTTGCCATGCACGACTCCGATGAGCGAACGCCGTGGCATCGTGTGATCAACGCGCAAGGTGCGTGTTCGACGGGCCGAGTGGTTTTACCGCACGACAAACAACAACGTCTGCTCGAGACCGAGGGCGTGCATTTTGATAAGAGCGGACGGTGCGATCTCCAAAGGTTCTTATGGCTTCCCGATCAGGAACGTGCGCATTCAAGCTCAAAAAAAAGAGTCAGCTTGTTCAAGAGAAAGTCATCCCCTAAGGAGGCAAAACGATGAACTCAGATCCTCTTCAGAGAGTTCCTTATGCCGTCAGTCCCCCGCGTTATTCTGTTTCTCATCAGATGGTGACTACAGCGTTCGAACTGCCGAACTATCGCCTGGTGCAGAACCTTGGTGTGGTAAGAGGGATTGTTGTGCGTTCGCGGAACGTCTTTGCAACCCTGGGTGCAACCTTGCAAACAATCGTGGGTGGCAACATTACGCTTTGGTCCAAACTTTGTGAACAAACTCGTTCCGACGCTTTCGAAATCATGATCCAACATGCGAGCGAAATTGGAGCTAACGCGGTGATTGGTGCTCGCTATGACACGACTGAACTATCTACCGGGGTCACCGAAGTATTGGCTTATGGTACTGCCGTAATAGTCGAACCAACGAGCGGGGAAAGTTATCGTTCATGATCTCACCGGAACTGTCAGAAGACCAACGAAGACGGATTCATGAAGCGTTGGATTTGGTTCCATTCGCTAAACTTATCGGCCTCGAACTGGAAGACGTTGCACCGTTGCACGCGGTTATGTCTCTGCGAATCAGGGATGAGTTGAAGCAAAACAACGGATTGGTCCATGGAGGTGCCATCGCCTCGCTAATAGATACGACAACCGCCTTTGCCATCATTCCATCGCTTGCTCAAAACGAGCGGGCCACCACCATCGACCTGACCATTAATTACCTGAGGCCTTTAACGACCGGTCGGGCCACAGCCACTGCCCGCGTCCTGCGTGCGGGACGCAGGGTAATCGCGGTTTCGGCTGAGGTCGCGGACGACGCTAAAAACCTCACAGCCACGGCACTTAGCACCTATCTGCGGCTTTCCCTGGGTTAGGCGCCAACGGGAATATTCCCGTAGACAGTCTGCTGTTCATCGATGTAAAATGTGTTTGGCCTTCCGCTGTGCACTGTCCCAGCCGTGCAAAGCCCACCAAGTTTGGATTCTCCTAGTACCCGGCAGTTTATCTTCCATGCGCTCCCTCTATCACTCCCTCGTGGCCCGGCATCCCCAACAGCTCTCGCCAGTTCTCTGTGCGCCTTCCACCATTTCCCAATTCCATAGATATTTTGAGGAAGTAGTAATTGAGCATGCCCTGGGGGCTCTAGTCATAGAAAGTCTGCCCGGCGCTGAAGAGCGCTCGACGAGTGAAATAGCTCGAATTCGAGACCTTGTACAAACTGCTCGAAACGTTTTCCTCTTCGTCTCCCCAGAAGACGCGTTCTCAAATCAGAGCCTTACCAGAGCTAAGAACGGCAAAGAGGCCATGCCATTTCCGGGAAGCGCACGCGATAATATGCAAGAGCGCTTTCTTGTAATAGCTGATGCTCATTTTTCGGCACTGCTGGCTGCTGTCGCCAACCCGGACCACGATTCCGATGAAGCTGGAGATCTGGTTGTTTGGACTTTCGATCCAGAAGTCGTCTATACGGCTCTGCAATTGTTGATGACGCGAGTGACTTCTGAACATCCTCTCCACGCCGCGTCCTTTGTCGCAGCTCTCCGCTCTTCGACGCCGAAGGCCACTTCACCGGAGCTGGCGTTGGGGATAACTACAAAACTTGCGCATCTGCTTCAGGAACAGGCAAAACGCGAGATTGCCGTTAATAGAATAGCGACCGAGATTCGAAACTCGGTCAAACTTGATTACCTTCTGGCAACGGCGACGAATGAGGTAGGGCGGGCTCTTAAGGCAAAATGCTGCGCTGTCCAAGTCGAAGGTCACCTGGTCGGAGAGACTATGACCATGACTTACTTTCGGCCGGCACCTGTTATCAGTCAGGAAACGAAGAATGAATTGCCGGCGGATATCGAACGATTGAGGGACATTCTGGCGCATTCGCTGACGACATGGGTGATCAATGGAGACGAGGCCTATGAAAAGGACGTGTGCGCGCAGGCGGCTGTGCCTCTAACCTACCAGGGTAACTTTGTCGGGCTGTTGCTGGTGCAATCGGACGACACCTCCCGCGTTTGGGCTGAAAAGGAGTTGTTGCTCCTACACACGGTGGCGGATCAGCTTACGGTCGCCGTTAATCAAGCGCACATGCAGGAGCAGGCTCTTACTGATGGACTCACTGGTTGCTATAACCGGCGTTCTTTTGAATTACAACTGGAACGAGATCTCCACCTCGCAACGCGAATGCGTCAACCGCTGTCGTTGATCATGATGGACCTGGACAATTTCAAACATATCAACGACCGGGCGGGTCACGATATTGGCGACCTGGCTTTGCGTATCCTGGCGGAGAGTTTGCGCACCGAATTGAGAGCGGTTGACAGTGCAGCGAGATTTGGCGGTGATGAGTTTGCAGTGATTCTGCCGCAGGCTGGAGCTGCTGGTGCCCTGGTTGTAGCAGAGCGTCTGCGCAAAAGAATTGCAGAAACCAACGTCCCGGGGTTTGGTTCGATGACAGCCTCGTTTGGGCTCGCCACCTTCCCGATACATGCATCATCTCGTGACACTTTGGTGGTTGCCGCAGATCGGGCGCTTTATAATTCAAAGCATTCCGGGCGCAATCAAGTGAGCCTGCCTCCTGAAGAAGCTTGCGAACCGGAGCACTTTACTGATTCCAACTCGATTCCTGAAATGGAAGTAGTTATCGAGACGTTGCAGCGACTTTGAGTTGCTCCGTGCCATTTTCCTTCAACAACAATACTTAGCAACACCTTGAGCCACCGTGTCTGACATGCTGACAGTTGGAGTGGCTTCCGCTTCCATCCCATCTTGAACCTTGCGGATGATTGACCCGGTCGCTACCGCTCCTCGGTTCTGAAGTATTTCTCTCGCACATTAAGCCTTCTTGCGTCGCATCGATCTAAAGGTTAGCATTTCATCACCTACTAAAGATTCCAACGAGGACAGCATCATCAGTTCACCTCAACACAGCACCATTGATCTGGAGCTTCTTGCATGGCTCCAGTCGCGGTCAGGCCGAGCTTATAGATGGGGTACCGGCCCACTGCGCGCAACTCTTGGCGAGTGGGAGTGTGGAAGCTGCGCTCGTTCCGGTAATTGAATATCAGCGCATCTCCGGCATTTCCCTTGTGCCTGATGTCTGCGTGGGCTCAAAAAAGGAAGTACGCAGCGTGGTTCTGGTATCCCGACACGACGACCTTGAGAATATTCGGAGCGTCGCCATCGATGAATCGTCCCGCACCTCAGCGGCCCTGTTAAAGATCATTTTCCGTGAGTTTCTGGGATATGAGCCTCGCTGGACCACGCGTTTGCCGGATTTACAACTCATGCTCGAGGAAAATGATGCCGCATTGATAATAGGAGATCCGGCGATGACTTTTCCGCGCGAGCAGCTCAGGATTTGGGACATGGCCGGCCTTTGGCGGGAACATACTGGTTTGGGATTCGTTTTTGCCATGTGGATGTTTCGCGACGAATTTGCGGGGCGCGCGGCAACAGTGGATTTCGCAGGCGTTCGCGACGAAGGTATGGCACGACGAGAAGAAATAATCGATTACTACCTCCCCTTGCTTGGTCTGTCGCGAAGCACGCTGGAACTGTACCTGAAAGAGAATATTTGCTTTCGTCTTGATGAGGAGATGCGCGCCGGGTTGGATTTATACTTCCGTCTCGCTTACCAGCACCGACTCATTGACGTATTGAAACCTTTGAAAACTCTCGGCCCTTAGCTTAGTATTCTGATTAAGAAATAATGACTACGACTACCACAGTTCAGTCGATCCTGGATAGCGTGCTGGCAGGCGAGCGCATGTCGGCCGACGACTGCGCCCTACTGCTTGAATCTCACGAAATCGCTCGCATTGGTGGCGCAGCCGATGAGATTCGCGCACGCAAACACAAAGACAACATCGTCACTTACATCATCGATCGCAACGTAAATTACACGAATGTCTGTAACGTGGTTTGCACCTTCTGCGCTTTTTACCGGCGGCCAGGCGCGCCGGATACTTACGTACGCACGCTCGAAGAAATCTGCCACAAGATCGACGAGACGATCGCGCTCGGGGGTACGGGGGTGCTGATGCAGGGCGGCCTTCACCCGGATTTCGGCATTGAGTGGTATGAAGATTTATTGCGCACCCTCCACGCAAAGTATCCTGCATTTCAGCTGCACTGCTTTTCACCCCCGGAGATCCACAACATCCACCTGATCTCGAAGCTCGATTACGAAACGATCATGGAGCGACTAAAGGCGGCAGGACTTTACAGCCTTCCTGGTGGGGGCGCCGAGATTCTTGACGACGAAGTACGCAAGCGAGTTTCCACGAAATGCACTACCAATGAATGGCTCGCTGTAATGCGTGCGGTGCATCGAGTCGGCTTGAGATCCACCGCGACAATGATGTTCGGCATTGGCGACGGCGTAGTCCATCGAGTTCGCCATCTGCAGTGCATCCGCGATCTCCAAGACGAGACTCACGGGTTTACAGCGTTCATCCCCTGGACTTTTCAAAGGGAGAACACCGCTCTGGGACGCCGGATTAAGGACGAGCCAACCGGTCTTGACTACTTGAAGATGCTTGCAGTTTCGCGCCTGTTTTTGGACAACATCGAGAACTTTCAATCGTCGTGGTTGACTCAAGGCCTTCGCCTGGGGCAAGTCGCGCTTCGTTTTGGCGCCAACGATATGGGTTCAATAATGATTGAAGAAAACGTCGTCTCGGCAGCAGGTGCTCGAAACAGTGCCGACGAGGACATGCTCCAGTTTTTGATTCGCGAAGCTGGTTTTACTCCCCAGCAGCGCGACATTCTCTACAGGCACGTGAATCGCGAGTACCAACCGAAAACGGAACCCATTTCCACAGTGCTTATCTCCGCCTGATCACTCAAGCTCTTCACTTCACCGACTATGCGCTACTAGAAGGTGGGTTAAGCGGCTGCTGAGCGCATGAGAAAAGATTCTCGCACCAGTGCGTTGAACTTTTCCGGGTGTTCCTGTTCCGGCATCATGCGGCAGTAATCAAACACCTGCAGACTAGCGTTGGGATTTAGCTGCAGCAGGGTAGTTGCTCCGGATAATGGAGTAGTGGGATCCTGCTTACCCCAAACGAGAACCACGCGCTGAGAAAGCCGCGAGAAGGCGAGCCTTAAGTCCGCGTTCAGATAACCGGAAAGAAGGGCTGCTATGGCGTGTTGTGCGCCCGGTTGATGACTCGTGGCGTAGAGATGTGCAACGAGTCGGTCCGTCACTCGCCGGTTATCATAGAACAAAGTCTTTCTTGCGTAATCGCGAATGCTGCGCTCGCTGGCCATGACGTTGTAAAACGATGTGCCCAATACCGGCGATTGCAGCAGTCCGTAGAAAGCTGCTCCAGCCATCCCGGGTCGCGTATTCAGCGTATCGTAACCAGCAGGAGCGTTCAGGATCATCGAGTTAATTAGTTCCGGATGCTCATCGGCGACGCGCACGACATAAGAAGCGCCCAAAGAACTGGCGACAATGTTTGCCCGACCGCCGGCTACTTCACGAATGAAATCCGAAATGAGTTCAACGTAGAGATCGGCAGAAAACGGTGCGGCTGCAGGTTTGTCGGAGAAACCAAAACCAAGGAGGTCGAGGGCATAGACGGGAAATTCCTGGGCCAGTGCATCGAAGTTCTTTCTCCACATAAAGCTCGAGGCACCTGCGCTGATTCCGTGGATGAACACTAACGGGGTCCCGGGTTTAGCCACCCCGGACTTCTTGTAAAATATCTTGCCATGCTTCCAGGAAAAAAAGTGGGCATCGCCACCCAGCGCGCTATCATCGGGTTCCGAAATGCCTCGCTGAATCGCAGCGTTCACTGCTGCGAGGGCAGCCACGCCGGCGCCCCCAGCGAGCATCGTCTTCCAAAAATTCCCTAACTTTCCCATTGTCCGTCCTGGCTTCTAAGCTTCACTTCAATTGGCGACCTTACAAAAGCAACGCTGACTAGATTACTGCGATATCAAACTGTTCCTGGTGAATCGTCGGATCGCTTGTAATGTCGATCGGCCCGAGATAATCCTCTATCTCGACCATTACATCGCGCTCAGTAGACCGCAGCGCACGCGCCACCTCTGGATTGATGCGAAGCGTTACCTGCTTGTTATCGCTTTCTCCATCCAATCCCTTGGCCAGCCTCCTGGCCTCTTCAAGCAGTTCGTAACAGACTGTTTGCGGAGACTTGATCAGGCCACCGCCCTGGCAATACTGGCAGGGAGAACACAGCGTTCTTTCAAGCGACTGTTTCACACGCTTGCGAGTCATAATCACAAGACCGAAATCGTTGAACGAAAGCACCTTCGTCGGCGACTTATCGTTCCGTAAAGCGTCTTGCAGAACCTGCATAACTTTCTGTCGATTGCGGCGCTCTTCCATGTCGATCAAATCGAGCACAATGATACCGCCGAGGTCACGTAGTCTGATCTGCCTGACAATTTCGTCTACGGCTTCAAGGTTTGTTCGGGTGATCGTATCTTCGAGGCGACCGCTGCCACGTCCGACAAACTTCCCGGTGTTGACATCGATAGCCACCAGCGCTTCCGTCTGATTGATAACCAGGTACCCGCCCGACTTCAACCAAACCCGTGGCTTGATCGCTTTATCGATCTCCACCTGGACGCCATAAGCTTCGAGTATCGGCTGCTCACGGGTGTAGAGTTTCACGCGCTTCACCAGTTTCGGTTGAATGCGGTTGATAAACTCTATGATGCCCTGATACTCCTCCTCGGAATCGACGCGAATGGACTCGAAGTCGTCAGACAGCTGATCGCGCAGTAGTCGCTGCACAAGGTCCAGGTCTTTATGAACCAGTGCCGGAGCCTTTGCCTTCTCCGCCGAAGCACGAATATCGAGCCAGGTTCGAACGAGATAACGCACGTCTTCGCGCAGGTCTTGTTCGCTAATGCCGACACCTGCGGTCCGCACGATGAACCCGCCCGACGGTATGTCTTCTTCTGCCCGGATCGTTTGTATCAGCTTCCGTAAGCGGTGCCGCTCGCTATCCGACTCGATCTTTCGCGAAACCCCCACGTGCTCTACGGTTGGCATATACACAAGGAACCTACCCGGTAGGGCAATGTGTGATGTGATTCTGGCACCTTTCTTGGCGATAGGCTCCTTAGCAATCTGCACCAGAATCTCTTGTCCTTCATCCAGCAGATCCGTGATCGCGGGCTGCTGACGGTCGCGCCTCGACTGGCCGCGAAAATTACGCTGATCGCGCTGATCCCTTTGATCGCGTGGGTCGCGCGATCTTGGCCGGGGTGCGCTTTCGCTGGTTGCTGGTTTTGAGGGTGCGATGGCCTCAGCGGGCAATTCAGTCCGTTCCGGTACTTCAGCGTCGCCGCCGGGTACCTCGGAGACAGGTTGTGCTTCAGTCTCACCCAAACCCGTTCCCGGCTTGTTCTTGCTCGGCCGGCGACGTCTCCGGCCACCGCGTCTGGTTGCAAACTCGCCGCGCACGGGGCTCTTAGCAATTCGCGCTTCAGAATCTGTGTAGTCTTCCGCGTCGGAAACGTTCCCGTCGCTTGTACCTTCGGTCACAGTCGCCGCTTTCACACGTTTCTTGCTGGATGTTCTTTTGCTTGGCGCTCTTTTCTTGGCAGCCTCCCTGGTAGCGGCAGTAGTCCGCGCGCTGCGCCCTTTCCGCCGGCCCTCGGTTTCCTCGTCTCGAGATGAAGCTGTTTTCCTGGAGCGACGACCTGGTTGCGCTGGCGTTTCCCCAGCCTCTTCACTATCTTCCTCATCGCTCACACGTTCGAAACTGCCACCTCGTAGAATGTCGGCTTCGACGTCGTCTACAAAACTGCCGACGTGCGCCGCCAGAGGTTGCCGCTCGTAAGACGCCGGAACCGCATTGTCTCCAGCGATATCGCTGTCATCAATTCGTTGAAAAGAAGGATCAGCCAAGCCGCTTGAAGGAAGCAATGAACCAACCTCAGCGGTGCCGAAGTCGTCTTCCATATTGAATTCGACAGCATGAATTTGATCGAATAACCGTTCCTGGAGTCTTGCATCTTTGAACATTTCTCCATTGACGGCGGCAGTTTCTTCCTCGTCGACAATTCGCTCGATTAAGGGATCGCCTGCAACAAACGGTGTGTCAGGGATCTCAAACCTTATACTAGGTGGAGGTGTCGATGGCTGGCCATCCGGTCTGTCCGAACGAGAACGACGGCGGCCCCGTCGGCCACGACGCCTTCCAGCATCCCCTTCATCCGGCGGCTCTGCTGCGATAGCTGCTTTCTCCCCTTCGTGTAAAGGCTCGACTCGCTCGTGTGTCGCCTCAATCCGGTGCTCACGCTCGATTCTTGAGAGCGCTACTTGTTCAGCAGCGGCGTGCTCGGCATCAGGAGTACCCTTCTTGGATTTATCGATAACGATTCGCTCAAACTCCTCTTCTTCATCGAAAAAGTCTGAGACGTAGAGAAAGGCATCGCGTTCGAGACCGATATCGACGAAAGCGGATTGCATTCCCGGCAATACACGCATCACACGTCCCTTGTAAATGTTCCCGACAATACCCTGATGTTGTTCTCCTCGTTCGATATAGAACTCGGTAACCTTGTCGTCTTCGATTATCGCTATCTTTTTTTCGCGTCCGTTGACGCTCACTATTAATTGTTTTGCCATTTTCGCGCTTCCGTTTCCTCAAACATTTGCCAATGCAGATCTAACTTTTCAAGAGTTCTTATCGATCCAGCAAGCGGGGCTTTCGTCTCACAAAGAGAAAGCTCCCCGCCTGATTTAGCAAATGCGTCGTCAAAGTTGTTTGTGTGCAAAGCTCGGCCTTCAAGCCAAAGGCGAGGCGTAAACTTTGCACGGGATTGGCGACAACTGCGTTAGTTTCGCCGTGAATTAAGCTAATGTGACAGGGATTGAATTGGCGTAAAAGCCAATTCTCAGCCGGTGGGTTGTGGGTGATTTTAAAACTGCGCGTAAAGCTCAGCGCAATTCTTGTCGCGCATGGACCCACTTCGTCCAGGACACGACAGCAATTTCTTACTTTCAACAGAAAACCTGACTAGCCGCTGCGCGCCAAATGCACAAACTTGCCAACAGGGAGCATGCGCGGCTTTCTGATGCAGTCAAATTGTTCTGCTGTTAGCCGAATGTGCTCTAAACCTGAAATGGATCTCGCTGTGCCGCTTGGGATTTGAGCTCCTCTTAATCTTTGGCCATTTCGGCCATTCAACGGCTGCAACTGAAGTTAATATTGATCGTCTAATAGACGACGGAAAACCCGGGCCCGCCTATCAGCACTCGGAAACGTTTCCTTGCTCTTTGCGCTTCTCGATTTTGATTGGCACAGGTAGCGCCGAACAATCCGGCCGGGCGAGCTGTCGAGAGTATAACCCAAGCAACCGCAAACCGCGAAACATTAATCAATCCCTATATGTTGGCAACGACTCGACGAGATAGTCGAAGCCTAACCAAAAGCTCCAGCTATGATGAAAAAATAGAATTGGAAACAATACTGCAAGGCCGAACAGTCCGAAGAGCACCGTTTCATACTCAGAACCGATCACAAGCAGCCAAAAGAAGCAAACTGCCAGAATTATTAATTCCGTCGTCACTACGTTCATCAGGATCGCGCCCACAAAAAAACCCTCCTCACGTTTGAATAGCGCCCGGCATGATGGGCAGTGGTGCTTGATATGAAACGGGCGTTGAACGATTGACGCTTGCCCGCAAGCTGGACAACGGAGTGCCAAGCAGCGAGCGAATGTCTCTTTGATCCGATGGAAGTCTTTGTCCAGCACTTCGCTTGTCCTGTAGTTTCACGTTGTCTTTAACGGTTGCACTTTGCGCTTAAACTGGTATAGAAACCGGTCCCGCCGCAACACTTCAATGCGATTGAGCGCGTACGGATCGGGCGATCCCGTTGGCCCGTAGGTCGTCGTAAAAGCAGCCATATACCCAGCGTTTTGAACTAGCTCCGCTACTGTGGGTGAA
>WNFK01214603.1_pt3 | contig 12654 bp, 13 predicted proteins | sample 5400281 | NCBI WGS metagenome assembly WNFK01 (sample SAMN13153350, study PRJNA577476) | soil metagenome | isolation source: 20 cm soil on Douglas fir-dominated hillslope | place: USA:California | collected 2013-09-17
ATGCGGCCTTCCGTGTCGCGGAAGGCCACCAGCTCCTCGCCCAGAAGCCTCACCCGGACGGGCGGGCAGTCGGGAGCAGGCAGCTCCGAGGCGAGCAACGCCGGGATCCAGTAACGCCGCAAGGTGTTGCCCATGGGCGTTCCGGGCTCGATGCGGGTGATGAGCTCGTTCTCTTCGTGGGTCAGCATGGCTCTTCCTCCCCACCGGAAAATCTGGCCGATTATACTGCGGATCGACATGCCTCGATCGGCCGGCGTTCCCGTCTCACTCGTCCGGATCGCGACCCGAGACGGCGTCTGGCTCGACGGCGTGGTCTCCGAGCCCAGGGGCCGTCGCCGTGCGGCCGTCGTCTGGATCCACGGCCTCGGGTCGGTGTTCTCCTCGGGCCAGCCACTCACGCGGGAGCTGTCGACGCGCCTCAACGCCGCGGGCATCGCCTACTTCAAGCTGAACAACCGCGGCCACGACGTCGTGGCCGGCCGGGGCCGACATCTGGCCGGCGCCGCGTTCGAGCGCTTCACGCAGAGCGTCCAGGACATCCGCGCGACGGTGGCCTTCGTGCGGCAGTGCGGCTATCGCCGGATCATTCTGGCGGGTCACTCCACCGGCGCCAACAAGGTGCTGCACTACGCGGCCCGCGCCCGCGATCGGCGGGTCAGCGGGATCGTGCTCATCGGGCCGGTCTCCGACGTGGCGGCCGAAGCCAAGCGACTCGGCGGGCGCGAGCTGCGTCGCCGGGTGACCACGGCCGAGCGGATCGCCCGGCGCGACCCCGACGGCCTCGTCCCGCCGGCGTGGGGCTTCTGGAGCGCCCGGCGCTACATCAGCCTCTACCGTCCGGGCGAGGTCGAGGACGTGTTTCCTTACTACCGAGACAACGCCCGGTGGACCACGTTCCGAGCCGTGCGGCTCCCGGTCGCCGCGATCCTCGGAAGCCGCGACGAGTTTCTCGACCGTCCGGCGCCCGAGGTCGTCCAGGCGTTTCGCCGAAACGCCGTGCGCGCCCGATCCTTCACCGGCATCGTCGTCGCGCAAGCTCGTCATGGTTTTCAGGGACACGAGCGCGAGCTCGCCGACCTCCTCGTCCGCTGGGTCGGCGCGCTTGGGAAGGCGTAACGATTACCCGGTAACTTTGCCGGACCGGGTAGACGCGCGCGGCCGATGCGCGCCTCACTGCGTCGGGCTCGGCCGTCCTCCGTGCTCCAGAGCGCACGAAAAGCCAGAGGAACGCTCGGTGAGCGGCACGCCTCGACCTCGGCGGCACAACCTTTGCCAGGACGAGGCTGGTCGGCTGACACGAAGTCGCTCGACCAGGAGGAATCATGAAGAACGAACAGGTCGCTGAGCTCTTGTATCAGGCGCTGGAGACCGAGCGCGGCGGGATCGAGGTGTACACCGCGGCGCTCGAATGTGTCCTCAATGACGATCTCAAGAAGGAATGGCAGGAGTACCTCGAACAGACGCGCAACCACGAGCAGATCGTCCTCGCCGTGATGGACAAGCTCGGCCTCGATCCCCAGATGGAAACGCCGGGCCAGCTGGTCGTGCGCCAGATCGGCGAGTCACTGGTCGAAGCCATGGAAATGGCGCTCGAAGGCGGTCCGCCGGAAGCCGCGCAGCTCGTCGCGTGCGAGAGCGTGGTGCAGGCCGAGACCAAGGACCACCTGAACTGGGAGCTGATCCACGAGATCGCCGAGAAGTCGAAGGGTGAGCTGCGGCAGACGCTCATGGCGGCCTGCGAGCAGGTCGAGGACGAAGAGGACGAGCACCTCTATCACTCCACCGGCTGGTGCCGCGAACTGTGGATCGAGTCGCTCGGCATGCCCGCGGTGCTGCCGCCGCCCGAGGAAGAGGGAGATGCTGTAAGCCCCGGTCCTACGCCAGGCTCTCGAGCTTGAACCGGCGCCGGGTGGCCAGCAAGGGCGCGAACAGGTCGCCGCGCTCGGCCACCCGCGCCGGCACGTTGTCGATGCGGAAGTCCTCGATCCTGAGGCCGTGCTCGATCTCCGACCACTCGACCGGCGTCGACACGGCGGCCGCCGGGTGCGGGCGCACGGAGTAGACCGAGGCGAGCGTCCGGCCCCAGGCGTTCTGGTTGTAATCGACGAGCACACGCTCGGTCGGCCGCCGGGCCACGCGGTATTCGGCGGTGAGCAGGCGCGGGTGCGAGCCGGCCAGCGAGATCGAGATCGTCTTCGCGATCGACCACACGTCCTTCTGCGCAGGCCCGCGGACGATCGGCACGTACACGTGGATGCCGCGCGAGCCGGTGGTCTTCGGATAGCTCGGCATCTTCAGCGAGTCGAGCGTCTCTTTCAGGATCAGCGCGGCCTCGCTGACCTGGGCGAACGCGGCCCCCTTCACCGGGTCCAGATCGAAGTGCAGGTAGTCTGGCCGGTCGGGGTCGTCGCACCGCGCGTACCACTGGTTCAGGTCGATGCAGCCGAGGTTCACGACCCAGAGCAGCGCGGGAAGATCCTGGATGATCGGGAAATCGATCACGTTGCCCGACTCGTGCTCGATCGCGCACGTCTCGATCCAGTCGGGCCGCGGCGACGGCGCGCGCTTCATGAAGAAGAAATCGCCGGCGGCGCCGTTGGGATAGCGCTTCATCACCATGGCCCGGTCGTGCAGGTGCGGCAGGAGCACCGGCGACACGTCAACGTAGTACTGCAAGAGATCGCCCTTGGTGAGGCCGAGGTCCGGCCAGAACGGCTTGCGCAGATTGGTCAGGTGCACCGAGCGCGGCCCGGCGCGCAGCTCGACGGTGTCGACGTCGGCCGGGATCAGGCGGCGGATCGGCTTCGCCGCGCGACGGCGCCCGGCGCCGGCCCGACTCATCGAGCCGGCGGCGGCAGCCGAGGCGGTCGCGGCCCGCGGCGCACGGCGTCGCGCACGCCGACGTAGGGGAGCTCGGTGCCGGCTCGCGCGCAGCGGAGCAGCAGCCCGCCGCGGCTCATGTCGCCACGGCCGACGAAGTCCGCCGGAAAGCGCAGCCGCTCGCCCAGCACGGCCAGCAGCGGCTCGACGTACTTGCCGGTGGCGATGCTCCCGAGCAGCACGACCTCGCCGCCGGGGCCGATCCGCCGGGCAAGCTGGCGGGCATCGCGGTCGAGCGGCTCGCGATAGCGCGGATCGTCACCCGCGATATCGACGGTTGCGAACCGCCGAAGCCGCGCCAGATCGACCGGCTCGTCGGCCGGGCGCAGGCCGTCGGTCGGCGTGATGACGAACACCCCGGCGCAGCCGTCCACGGCGTTCGCGAACGCGCGCGCGTAGGTCAGCTTGCCGCGAAAGTAAAGGCCGCTCAGGAACGAGAAGACTTCGCCGAGGGGAGCGCCCGCGACGCGCACGCGCTGGGCGAGGTCGAACGACGCGCGCTCGCTCAGCACCATCTGGGCGCGCAGCCCGCCGCAGTGGGCGGGCGAGAGCAGGAAGATCCGGCTCACCTCGTGCCTGTGGGCGCGACCAGCTTGACGAACTCCTGGGCGCTCCGCGTGTTCAGCACTTCGCCGCGCTCGATCCAGCCTCGGCGGGCCATGGCCGTGCCGTAGCGAACGTTGCGGAGCTCCGGCACGGAGTGCGCGTCGGTCGAGACCACGAAGCGGAGGCCTCGCTCGCGCGCGGCCTTGAGCCAGCGGGGCGGCAGGTCGAGCCGCTTCGGATCGCCGTTGATCTCCACGGCCGCGCGCCCGGCGGCCGCCGCGTCGAGCACCTCCTCGACGCGGCATTCGACCGGCGGCCGGGAGGGGATCAGGCGCCCGAGCGCGTGGCCCCAGATCTTGAAGCATGGCAGCGCCATCGCGCGGACCAGGCGCTCGGTCATCTGGTCCGCGTTCATGCGATGGCGGCGGTGAATGCTCGCGATGATCACGTCGAGCTGCTCGAGGATGGCGTCGGGATAGTCGAGGCTGCCGTCGGCCAGGATGTCGGATTCCGTTCCGCGCAGGAGCCGCACCGACACGCGCTCCTGGACGCGCGCGATCTCCTCCCACTGCGCCTTGAGCCGATCGATCGTGAGGCCGCCCGCGTAGGCCGCCGCCGGCGAATGGTCGGTGATGGTCATGTACTCCATCCCCAGCGCATCGGCGGCCCGCGCCATCTCCTCGACGGTGTGCTGGCCGTCGCTGAACACGGTATGACAGTGCACGAGCCCCTTGAGATCCTCCGCGGTGACGAGATCGGCGGGCAACGAGCCCGAGAGCGCCGCCTCGATCTCCCCCTGGTCCTCGCGGAGCTCCGGCTCGATGAACGGCAGCCCGAGCCGGCGGTAGATGTCGGCCTCGCTCTCACCGCTGAGCTCCACGCCGCGCTCGCGCGCCAGGCGCTCGAGATGCTCGACGTGCGCCGCGGAGCCCGTCGCTCTCAGCAACGTCGAGGCGTACGCGGAGGGTGAGACGATCTGAACCCGCAGCGGCAGCCCGCTGGCCAAGCGCCCCTCCAGCACCTGCTTGCGCCCCGAGGTCACTTCGGCGAGCAGCGGCGCCCGGAGCGCGTGCTTCATCGTGTCGGCGGGCTGGTCCGCGGCGACGATCAGCGAGAGCTGATCGACCGACTCGTTCCATCGGCGCAGGTCCCCCGCGGCCTCGACCTTCCCCGTGCCGGGCGCCTTCACGAGGTGGTTGTGCATCGCCTCGGCGGTTGCGAGCGCTTCGGGCAGGAGTACACGCTGCGCTTCCGGCGCTCGGAGCTTGCGGATCGCCTCGAGGATCCGGCGCTCGGACTTCTCGCTCATGCCCTTCACGGTGCGCACGCGGCCCGCCACGCAGGCCGCCTCGAGGTCGTCGAGTGTTCGGATGCCGAGCGCGGCGTGCAGCGCCGCGATCTTGTCGAGCCCCAGACGCGGGATCTTGGACAGCTCGACGGCGGCGGCCGGCACGCGCTGCCGCTGCTCCTCGAGAGCCTGTGAGCGGCCGGTCCGGTAGAGGTCGGTGATCATCGCGGCCAGCGCCGGGCCGATGCCCGGCAGGGTCGTGAGCCGGCTCCGCTCGACGAGCTCGCCGAGATCGGCATCGAGGCGCTCGAGGACCTCGGCGCCGCGCGCGTAGGCGCGCGCCTTGAAAGTCTCCTGACCCGAGGCGTCGAGAAGCCCGGCCATCTCGCGCAGGGCGCGAGCGATCGTCAGCCGATCCGCTCGCGGTGTCGTGTCTCGCTCCTCTTTCATCAGGCCCATTCTGGGCAGTCCCGGGCCTCCTGACAAGCCTCAAGTCCCAAAGTGGGTGCCGGCCGGTATGCCCGCGATAGACTGATGGCCGTGACGGTCGCCGGGTCCGAGCTCGCCTTGCTGCTCGAGCGACGGGGATTTGACTTCTTCGCCGGCGTGCCCTGCTCGCTGATCGAGGATCTGATCGCCGTGCTCCAGGCGCACCCGCGTCTGCCCTATATTCCGGTGCCGCGCGAAGACGTCGCGGTTGGCCTGGCTGCCGGGGCGTGGTTCGCCGGTCGACGGCCCGCGGTCCTGATGCAGAACTCCGGCCTCGGCACGAGCCTCAATGCGCTCGCCTCGCTGGCGCTCATGTACGGCTTGCCGGCCCTGCTGCTCATCACGTGGCGCGGGCATCTCGGCAAGGACGCGCCCGAGCACATCTTGACCGGCGAGATCTCGCCCGGGCTGCTCGAGCTGCTCAGAATTCCGCATCGGGTACTCACGGCCGATACGCTCGAGGCCGATCTCGCCTGGACGGTGGAGACGATGGACCGGGCGATGCAGCCGGTCGCGCTCCTCGTACCTCCGGGAGTTGTCGAGATCGGCAAAGCTGGGCACGGCGCTCCAGACCCCACGCGGCCGAGCGCGAGCACCGCGACGGCGCCCGCGGATCCTCGGCCGATCGCGACGCCTCCGGTCCTCACGCCTCAGATCTCGAGACGGGACGCGATCGCCGCCGTGCGGAAGGCTCTCGGACGCGAGCCCGTGATCCACGCGAACGGGTACATGTGCCGCGAGTCCTTCTCGCTGGGCGACCGGCCGGAGAATTTCTACATGATCGGCTCCATGGGGTTGGCCTCGGCGATTGGTCTCGGGTTGTCGCTCGCGGACCGCGACAGGGCGACGGTCGTGCTCGACGGCGACGGCAATCTGTTGATGAACCTCGGCGTCCTTCCGCTCGTCGCGGCGCTGCAACCCAGGCGCTTCGTGCACATCGTCCTCGACAACGAGGTCTATGGCTCGACGGGCAGCCAGCGATCGCTCAGCGCCGAGATTCGCCTCGACCGGCTGGCCGCCGCGGCCGGTTACCGGACCGTGGCCTCCGTGACCGCCGCCGACGCGATCACCGGAGCGGTGCGGACGGCGCTCGAGAGCGACGGCCCGCACTTCATTCTTGCGAAAGTAACCACGGAGGAAGCTTCAGTGCGTAACGGAGGGCTATCACCCCATGCACACCACCACCGAGCTCCGGCGCCTGGTCACCCGCCCCGAGATCGCATTCCTGATGGAAGCGCATGACGGGCTCTCCGCGCGCGTCGCCGAGGAAGCGGGCTTCGAGGGAATCTGGGCGAGCGGGCTCACCTTGTCCGCCTCCTTCGGCGTCCGCGACAACAACGAGCTCAGCTGGACGCAGGTCGTCGATCACGTCGCGTTCATGGCCGAGGCGTGCGCGGTGCCGGTGCTGCTCGACGGCGATACCGGCTACGGCAACTTCAACAACATGCGCCGCCTCGTCCGCAAGCTGGAGCAGGTCGGCGTGGCCGGCGTGGTGATCGAGGACAAGCTCTTCCCGAAGACCAACTCGTTCCTGCGCTCGGAGCTCCAGCCGCTCGCCGACATCGGAGAGTTCTGCGGCAAGATCAAGGCGGGCAAGGACAGCCAGCGCGATGCCGATTTCGTGCTGATCGCCCGCGTGGAAGCGCTGATCGCGGGCTGGGGACTTCCGGAGGCGCTCAAGCGCGCCGAGGCCTACCACGCGGCCGGCGCCGACGCGATCCTGATCCACTCGCGTCAGTCGAGCCCGGCGGAGATCTTCGCGTTCCTCGAGGAATGGGGGAACCGCTCACCCGTGGTGCTCGTCCCGACCACCTACTGGCGCACCTCGACCGAGGACTTCCGCACGCGGCGGGTCAGCACGGTGATCTGGGCGAACCATCTGCTGAGGGCTTCGATCGCCGCGATGCAGGCGACGGCGCGCCGCCTGCGCGCGGACGACTCGCTCCTGGCCGTCGAGCCGCAGGTGGCGCCGCTCCACGAGGTGTTCCGGCTGCAGGGCGACGCCGAGCTCGCCGAGGCCGAGCGGCGCTACTTGCCGGCGCGCGAATCGCTCTCGGCCGTCGTGCTGGCGGCCGGCGAGGGCACGGACTTCGGCGGGCTCACGGCGCGCGTCCCCAAGGCGATGCTCAGGGTACAGGGCCGGCCCATCCTGGCCCGGCTCCTCGACGATTTCGCCGCGTTCGGCGGCCGCAACGCCGTCGTCGTGCGCGGCCATCGCGCCGAGGCCATCGACGTTCCGGGCGCGCGCTTCGTCGACAATGTGGACTTCGCATCGACGGGTGAGGCGTTTTCGCTGTCGCTCGCCGAGGCCGACCTCGGCCCGGGCACCTTGGTCTCGTTCGGCGACATCGTGCTGAAGCGTCACATCATCCAGGCGCTGCTCGAGGAGGCGGGAGACGGAATCACGCTCGCCGTCGACAGCGCGCTCGCCGGCACCGACGACACCGACCGCGTCCTCACCGATCGTGCCGACAGCGGCCGTTTCAGCTTCGACGAGATACGCCTGCGCGCCGTCGGCGATGCCGTGATGCCGGCGGAAAGCCACGGGGTGTGGATCGGGCTCATGCATCTGGGCCGCGACGGCGCGGTCTGGCTCGTGGACGCCATTCGCGCGGCGCGTGCCGACGAGAGCCTCCGCAGCGCGGCCCTCAGAGATCTGCTGAACCGGGTCCTCGCCGCCGGGCACTCCGTGCGGGTGGTCTACGGTCGGGGCGGCTGGGTCAATGTCAACGACGTCGCGGGCCTGGTCGACGCGTCGGGCCTCTGAGGCCTGGCGCGCCGACCAGGAGACCCGCAATCACACCGTCGCGGGCTGGAACTCCAGGGTGTTACCGTCCGGGTCGTTGCACAGCATCTGCACGCGCCCGCCGGGCTGCGTGTTCTCGACGTACTTGATGCCCTCGCGCTCGAGCGTGGCCTTCATCGCCTCGTAGTCGACCACCTCGAAGCACGTGTGGCGGCCGAGCGGGCTGATCGGCGCGGCGGCCCCGGGCGGCTGCATCTGCGACTGGATGATGTGAATCTGCGGAAAGATCCCGGGCGTGCCGAGCCAGTAGCCGCCGGACGTGAACGCCGGCCGCGGCAGCACCTGGAACCCGAACACCCGGCAGTAGAAGTCTTTCGACCGCTCGGCGTCGGCCGTCGCGATCCCTTCGTGCTGGATCCGGAACACGTGCGTTCCCGTCACCGGTCGGATCGGCTCTCGTGAGGTCTGCACCGCCATCGTCCGCCTCCTGGCGCGTCGAGTTGTGCGCTCCCCCGGATTATACGTTCGGAGCGGCGGTCCCGGCGAGATCGCACGCGTTCGGGGCTCCCCACCCGTTTGCGGTCGGCCGGGCGAGTGGCGCATCATGGGCGCGCGTGGCGCCCGGACCGACGAATGACGCGACGCGAGAGGAGACGACCCGCCATGACGGCACGCTCGAAGAACCACGACTGGCTCGCCCAGACCGTCGAGCCCGCGCTCGAACCCGATCTGCCAATCTGCGACCCGCATCACCACCTCTGGGACCAGAACACCGCGCGCACCGCATCGCGCTACCTGATCGACGAGATCGTGGCCGACGTGAGCGCCGGCCACAACATCGTGTCCACGGTGTTCATCGAGTGCGGGGCGATGTTCAAGCAGGACGGGCCGGAGGCGCTGCGCCCGGTCGGCGAGACCGAGTTCGTGAACGGGATCGCGGCGATGAGCGCCTCCGGCCTCTACGGCAAGACGCGCATTGCCGCCGGCATCATCGGCACGGCCAATCTTCGCCTGGGCGATGCCGTGGGCGCTGTGCTCGACACGCAGATCGCCGCGGGCGGCGGCCGATTCCGTGGCATTCGCCTTGGCGCGGCGTGGGACCTCAACCAGGCTGTGCCGAGCCATCGCACCAACCCGGGACAGGGCCTGCTGCTGCGTGATGACTTCCGCGTGGGGTTCAAGCAGCTGGCGCCGCGCAAGCTCACCTTCGAGGCGTGGCTCTATCACCACCAGATCCCGGACGTCACCTCGCTCGCGCGCGCGTTTCCCTCCACCACGATCATCCTCAACCACTTCGGCGGCCCGCTCGGCATCGGCCCGTACGCCGGCCGCGCCAAGGACATCTACGCCGAGTGGAAGAAGTCGATCAGCGAGCTCGCCACCTGCCCGAACGTCGTCGCCAAACTCGGCGGGATCAACATGGAGATCAACGGCTTCGGCTGGCACGAGCGCTCGCGCCCGCCGGGCAGCCAGGAGCTCTGCGACGCCACCCGGCACTACTACGATTTCACGATCGAGAAGTTCGGCGCCGATCGCTGCATGTTCGAGTCCAACTTCCCGGTCGACATGGCGAGCTGCAGCTACACGGTGCTCTGGAACTCGTTCAAGCGCCTGACGGCGAGCTTCTCGGCCGCTGAAAAGGCCAAGCTCTTCCACGACACGGCCGCGCGCGTGTATCGGCTCTGAGCGGCCGCGGTGCCGCTCAGGGCTGGTCGCCGTTCGGCTTGTCGCCGTTCGGCGTCGGCGGCGCCGCGATGATCCCGTGGCGTGACGCGCGCACGTCATCGATCATCCCGTACGAGCGCGCCTCCTGCGGATCCATATAGTAGTCACGGTCCGTGTCCGCGCGAATCTTCTCGATGGGCTGCCTCGTGTGCTTCGCCAGGAGCTCTTCCACGAGGCGCTTGGTGCGCATGAATTCCCGAGCCTGGATCCCGATGTCGACCGCCTGGCCCTGACCGACCTGTCCCCATGGCTGGTGGATCATGATGCGAGCGTTCGGCAGCGCGTAACGCTTCCCCGGCGAGCCTGCCGCCAGCAGGAGCGCGGCCGCCGACGCGGCCAGGCCGAGGCAGAGCGTCCGCACCGGGGGCCTGATGTATTGCAAGGTGTCGTAGATCGCGAGGCCCGCGGCCGTGTCGCCGCCGGGCGAGTTGATGTAGAGATCGATGTCCCGGTCGGGGTCATCCGCCTCGAGATACAGAAGCTGCGCCGTCACGAGGTTCGCAACCGCCGCGTCGATCGCGGAGCCGAGAAAGACGATCCGGTCCTTCAGGAGCCGCGAGTAGATGTCGTACGCGCGCTCACCGTGCGGCGTCTCCTCGACGATGTACGGAACCAGGTTCATGCGCTCGCTCCTCCTGGTATAGTGCTAGTGCAACCCTCAGGTTGCAATCTAGCACGCGCACACGCAACTGTCGAGTTGCACATGAACGGAGGAGGCGATGGCAACGGTCGAGCGCGAGATCACGATCCCAGCGACGCCGGCCGAGGTGTGGCCGGCCGTCACGCGGTCCGACGAGGTCTCCCTGTGGTTCGGCGCCGACGTGGAGCTGGACGTTCGGCCCGGCGGACGTGGCGTCTTTCGATGGCCGGACGGCACCGAGCGGCATGCCGTGGTCGAGGAGGTCGAGCCCGAGCACCGGCTGTCGTTCCGGTGGCTTCCGTTCCAGCACACGGCGGAGCGTGACGTCGAAGCCATCCCCTCGACCCGGGTGGAGATCACGCTCGACGAGGTCGCCGAGGGGACGCGCGTGCGGGTCGTCGAGCGGACGGCGTTCGCGGTGAGGGCGACCGCCGGCGTGGCGCCAGCCTCGCGATGGCCCGTGGTGCGCAGTGCGGTCGATCGGCGCGCCGCGGTCCGGTCCTCGCCCGAGCTGGCGGCGATCGACGCGTGAAGCCGGACCGCACCGACGCCGTCTTCTCGGCGCTCGCGGACCCCACGCGGCGGCAAGTGATTCGCGCGCTGTCCGAGCAGGGTCCGTCGACGGCGACCGGCCTGGCCGCCAATCTTCCGGTGACGCGTCAGGCCGTGACCAAGCACCTGAGCGCCCTCGCCAACGCCGGGCTCGTCACCTCGAGTCGACGCGGGCGTGAGAAGCTTTACCAGATCTCGCCCCGGCCCCTCACCGACGCGGTCTCGTGGATGGCCGATCTGGGTGCGCGCTGGGACGGGCGGCTGGCCGCGCTACGCGATCACGTCGCGACGTCGAAGCGCAGGCGTTAGCCCTGCGTCTCTCGGCTCGGGGCCCGGGCGCTACTTGAGCCTGAGGTCCTCGTACGGCGAGACGAACGGGTGCCCCGTGATGGTCGGCACCTCGGCCAGCCGGGGCCCGACGCCGATCAGTCCGGCCTGCTCCACGACCGGCGCGAACATGGCGCGCTCGTACATGAGCTGCTGGATCTTGTGGAGCAGCGCTTCACGGCGCTTGGGATCCATCTCGCCGGCCTGATCGCGGAAGAGCGCGTCGATGTCCGGATAGCCGCCGTACGAGCGAATCCCGCCGGAGATCACGAACGCCTCGATCCGCGTCGCGGCGTTGCCCGCGGCGCCGCTGCCGACGCGCACCAGATACTTGAACTGCCGCTCCTGGTCGGCCTTGTAAAAGCTCGCGCGCTCCATCGGACGTAGCCGCGCGCGGATCCCGATCGACTGCAGACCGTTGACCACGGCCTCGGCCTCGGGCGCGAACACCACGTCGGTGGCGACCTCGACGGCATCGAAACCCTTGGGATAGCCCGCCTCGGCCAGGAGCTTCCTCGCCCGGACCGGATCGTAGGGATAGGCCGACGGCGTCCAGTAGAACTCGAAGTCGCGTGGAATGATCGACGGCGCCGGCCGGCCGTGCCCGAGGTACTCGGCATCGCTGAACGTCTTGCGATCGATGCCGAGATTCACGGCCAAACGCACGCGCTGGTCCGCCCACGGCGACTTCGGATCCCACTGCTGCGTGAACGTGAGCCACTGGCTGACCGTCGGCAGTACCACCTTCAGCGTGAGGCCGGGCGAGCGCCGCACCTCTTCTGCGTCCGGGCCGCGAAGTCCGTAGGCGATGTCCGTCTCGCCGCGCTTGACCATCACCATGCGGGTGGACTCGTCCGGGACAGATTTCAGGATCACGCGCTTCACCGACGGTGTCTTGCGCCAGTACCCGTCGTAGGCCTCCATGACCAGCTCGACGCCGGGATTGAACGAGACGAAGCGGTACGGCCCGGCGCCGACCGGAGCCTTCTTGAAGCCGTCGTCGCCGACGCGCTCCATGTACTTCTTGGGCACGATCCAGGCCGCACTGGTGGCCGGCGTCGCGTAGAACGTCATGAAGTCGGGCCACGGCTGTTTCATCCGGAACCGCACGCGCAGCGGATCGACGACCTCGACCGCCGCCACGCGCGCCTTCAAGGTCGTCGCGCCCCCGCCCTTGTAGCGCTCGAACGAGAACTTCACGTCCTCGGCGGTCAGCGGATCGCCGTTGTGAAACCGCACGCCCTTGCGGAGCACGAACTCGTAGGCGAGGCCGTCCTTCGACATCGTCCACGATTCGGCCAGGCAGGGCGCCCACGCGTTGCCGGGCATCGGCTTCACCAGCGCGTCGTGGAGCGCATAGAGCGTGAGGAACGGCGTGATCACGCCCGGCGTTTCGGCCGGGTCGAACCACGTGGGCGCGAGCGTGACGGTCGCGGCGAACGTGACCTGGCCCGCGGGCGC
>WNFK01205820.1_pt1 | contig 12653 bp, 13 predicted proteins | sample 5400281 | NCBI WGS metagenome assembly WNFK01 (sample SAMN13153350, study PRJNA577476) | soil metagenome | isolation source: 20 cm soil on Douglas fir-dominated hillslope | place: USA:California | collected 2013-09-17
CCTCCCGACGCGGCCCTGCCCGCTGGATGGACAATCATCGGGCAGGCGAGCACAGGAAACGGGATTCTGGTTGACGGCAGCAGATGGAACGGGGCGGGCGGCTGGGAGCATTTTCGCGCCTAGTCACCCTTCGTGGTTGATCAAATTCTCAATGTCACTCGCCCTGATGCCCAATTGCTTGATATAACCACTCTGATGCCGCATCATCGGCTGGTCGGCCGTCCTCGACACAGGGCGAAGCGTCAGGGATTCTGGCCTGTGCGCGGCGTCCGCTCGGACGCTGCCCGGCACCGGGCCGCCACCGCCGTGGGGCCGCCTAGCGAGCTGATGCCGGTGAGCCCTCAGGCGACGGCCAAAGGGCCCAGAATGCGGTCGGATTTTGGGCGCATGATCCGCAGCGCCTTGTTCACGCCGTGGTTCGCCGTAAGCGCGGGAATTGTAATCGCGGCGTCGCTGACACTGGCGACGCATCCTGCGCTCACGTTTCCGCCAGGTAAGAGCGGCCGCTGCATCCAGGCCAGCTGCGCATCGCCGTCCACGGCGCCATCCGGTCCGGCGCCCGCTATCAAGCACGTAGTCAGGCTGCCTCCATCACATGCTCGCGCCAAAGTCGGATACGGGCTCCTTCGCAGGAATCATGACCACTTCGTGGCCGTGATTCTGATCGTCAGCCACCGGCCGCTGAGCGACTGGCGGCTGCGGTTCGTGATCCCCGGTGCCACGATCGAGGACATCTGGGGGGCGGGGGCGTGGCGACCAGACGGTCATGGCGGCGTCATCGTCAGCGGCTCGCCGTTGCCCTGGCAGAAGTCAGGAGATAACCAAGCGAGGATCATCGTGTTCGGTACCGGGGGCACCGGGGGCACCGGTGGCACCGGGACGCTGGCCAGGCCGACGGGCTGCTCCTTCGGCAACCGGCGCTGCACGTTCAGCGCACTCCCCAGGGATGCGGGTTACGTGCCTGGCAGCCGCGAGTCGTGGCACCACCATTCGGCCGAAAGGATTTTCGGCGACTGATCCGGCACGTTCATCGCCGGTACGTTATCCGGCCAGCCGCTGGCGGGCGGCGCCGGGTCCTCCGGTCGCCGCCTAGGCTGGCTGTATGAACCAGACTCCGCCCCTGGTGCTCGTCATCGCGGGCTCGGATTCAGGCGGCGGTGCCGGAATCCAGGCCGACCTGAAAACGATGCTCGCGCTCGGCGTGCACGGCATGACGGTGATCAGCGCCGTCACTGCGCAGAACTCGGTCGGGGTGCAGGGCTACTGGGAGCTGCCGCCTGAGGCTGTCCTGGCGCAGCTCGACTCGGTGCTCGGCGATATGGGAGCACAAGCCATCAAGACCGGCATGCTCGCCTCGGCCGAGATTGTCAGGACGGTCAGCGGTCGGCTATCTAACGTCGAGGCGCCAGTCGTGGTCGACCCGGTCGCGGTTTCCAAGAGTGGCGACATGCTGCTGTCCGTCGGAACGCTCGAGGCGGTCAAGTCCGAGCTGCTGCCGCTGGCTACGGTGGTGACCCCGAACCTGCTCGAAGCCGAGCTGCTGACTGGCATGGCGGTCACCGACGAGGAGGGCATGCTGGCCGCGGCGCGGCAGATCGCATCGTGCGGTCCGCGCTGGGTCCTGGTTAAGGGCGGCCACCTGCTCGGCAACCCGGTGGACCTGCTCTTCGGCGACGGACACGTCATCCGCATGGCTGGTCACAGGATCGCCAGCCCGCATACGCACGGGACAGGATGCACCCTAGCCTCGGCGATCGCCTCGCAGCTGGCGATGGGCGCGGACGTGCCCGCCGCGGTCGAGTCGGCCAGGGAATACGTCAGGGGCGCGATCGAAGGGGGCTTCCCGGTGGGCGCGGGCATCGGGCCGGTCGATCACGGCTGGCGGATCCGCCAGCCGGTCAGCTGAGCTGCCAGGGCGCAACCGGTCAGCGAGTGATCTTGCCCGCCTTGATACAGGAGGTGCAGACGTTCAGCCGGCGGGGGGTCCGCCCCACCATCACGCGGACGCGCTGAATGTTGGGGTTCCAGCGACGCGGGGTGCGGCGGTGCGAGTGCGACACGTTGTTGCCGAAGCCCGGCCCCTTGCCGCACACATCGCAGACGGAAGCCACGGGAACGCTCCATTGGGTGGTAGTCAGGTAGGTCATCGGGCAGGCTGCGCCGACCCAGCCGGATAAGGATATCTGACCGGCGCCGCTGCGCGCGACTTGGCGGTGATCAGCAGCGTGCAGACGGCTGGCGGACCAGCGAAGTAGCCTGCCCTACATGCCGGCAACCGAGGTCATGGACGGCGCGGTGGTGCCCTTGTGGCTCCGCCTCGCGGCCGACGCGCTTGACCGCGCGCGACCGGCGATCGATCTGCTCAACGTGTTCCCGGTCGCCGACTCGGACACGGGCACGAACCTGCATCGGACGATCGCCAGCGCCGCCGATGCGGTGACACACCTGCCGGAGCCGGCGAGCACCGCTGACATCTGGCGCGCGGCCGCCACTGCCGCCCTGCGGGGGCGTGCGGCAACTCGGGCATCATCGTCAGCCAGCTGCTCTGCGGTCTCGCCGACACCTGCGCTCTGGCCTCGCCATGCGACGGCCAGGTCGTCGCGCTCGCGCTGGCCAGGGCCGTGGCATCGGCTCGGGCGGCCGCGCACCGGCCCGTCGAGGGCACCGTGCTGACGGTTGCCGAAGCAGCCGCCAAGGCCGCGGCGCGGGCAGCGGCACAATCCTCAGCCCTGGCCGAGATCGGCCGCGCGGCAGCTGTCGGCGCCCGGCAGGCCCTGATGGCCACCCGGCAGCAACTTGACGTGCTGGCTGCCAGTGGCGTGGTCGACGCCGCTGGCGCCGGTCTCTGCGTCGTGCTCGACGCGCTGAACACGGCGATCAGCGGGACTCAGCCTGGTGCCTTCGCGGTGCCCGAGCCTGCGGCAGCGCGCGGCGCCGGCGCAGCTAGCGCCGCGGCGTCCCCGTTCAGCTACGAGGTCACGTTCCTGCTCGACGCGGCGCAGGAGGCGGTGCCTGCGCTGTGGGACCGGCTTGACGCGCTGGGTGATTCGCTCGTCGTCTCCGGCCGCGACGCGCAGTGGCACGTCCACGTCCACGTCGCCGACGTCGGCGCCGTGATCGAGGGCGCCCTAGCCGCCGGCCAGCTCAGCAAGATCACGATCACTTACCTCAACCAAACGCAGGCGAGCATCCCCGCCGGACAGTCGGCGCCGCCCAGCCGGGTCGTCGCGGTCGCGGAGGGACCTGGCCTGACAGGCCTGCTGCGCGCAGCCGGTGCGACCGCCGTGGACCTGCAGCCGGGCATCGATCCCGGCGTCGTGCTCGATGAGCTCGCCATGTCACCAGGGCCTGCGGTCATGCTCGCGCCAGCCGGCTTCGTCGCCGGGCGCTGGCCGCCCGGCTGGCCAGTGCTGGAGGTCGAATGCCTCATTCAGTCGCTGGCGGCGCTCGCCGTCCACGAACCGGGACGCGACCAGGACGCCGACCTCGGCGCCATGCGCACGGCCGTCGCGGGGATGCGCTGGGCAAGTCTGAGCCTGGCTCAGGACGCGATGCCCGCTCGTCGGCCCGATACTTGGCTCCTCGTCGGCCGGGTCGCCGGTCAGGTGGCGGTCTGCGGTGCCGATCAGGCGGCCGTCGCGATCGCGCTCAGCGAGCAGCTACTCGCGGCTGACCCGGAGATGATCACACTGGTCACCGGCCGGGCCGCCGAGCCGGAGCTTGGCGCAGCCGTGGCCGGACAGGTCGCCGCGCGCGCTCCTGGGGTCGAGGTTGTCTGCTATGACGGGGGCATGACCAGCGCCGTGCTGCTGATCGGGGCGGAGTGACCGATGGCGAAGCTAGCTGACCCGCTCCGCGGCGTCGTGGGGGATAAGGCGGCCAAGCGGCTCGCCACACTCGGACCAGGCTTGCGGACGGTCAGCGACCTGCTGAACTATTACCCGCGCCGCTACGAGACCCGCGGCGAGCTCACTGACCTCGCTGGGCTGCGCGACGGCGAGCACGTCACCGTCCAGGCGATGATCGCGTCGGTGTCCACCAGGCCGATGCGCAACCGGCGCGGCTCTATCTTCGAGGCCGTCGTGACCGACGGCCGCGGTCAGCTGACGCTGACATTCTTCGGCAAGGGACGGCAGGACTGGCGGGAACGTCGCCTTGCGCCTGGACAGCACGGCCTGTTCGCCGGGCAGATCTCCAGCTTCCGCGGCAAGCGCCAACTGTCGCACCCCACCTACGAGCTGATCGAATCGGGTCCCGCTGGGTCGGAGCGGGCCGTGGAGTTCGCGACCGAGCTCATCCCGATCTACCCGGCGAGCAAGGACATCGCTTCCTGGCAGATCGCTGACGCGGTCAGGCTCGCGCTCGTTGCCGTTGAGCTAGACGGAGACCCGCTGCCGGCCGAGATCAGGGATCGCTACGGGCTGTACGGGTACGCCAGGGCGCTCAACGCCATTCACCGGCCAGAAGACGAGCAGGACAAGAACCGCGCGGTCCGGCGGCTGAAGTGGGACGAGGCGTTCATACTGCAGGTGGTGCTCGCCCAGCGGCGCCGGGTATCCACCGAGTATGTGGCGCAGCCGCGACCGCCGGCCGACGGCGGTCTGCTCACGGCGTTCGACGGGGAGCTTCCGTTCGAGCTGACAGCCGGCCAGCGGCACGCGGGTGACACGATCGCGGCCGATCTGGCCAGGGACCACCCGATGCACCGCCTGCTCCAGGGCGAGGTCGGCTCGGGCAAGACGATCGTCGCGCTCCGGGCCATGCTGCAGGTCGTCGATGCCGCAGGCCAGGCGGCCCTGCTCGCCCCTACCGAGGTCCTCGCCCAGCAGCACCACCGCTCGATCAGCCAGATGCTCGGCCCGCTGGCGATGGCCGGCCTGCTCGGCGGTGCCGAGCAGGCGACCAGGGTCGCGCTGTTGACCGGATCGCAGGGCAGCGCGGCACGCCGGCGTGCGCTTCTCGAGGCCGCCTCAGGCGAGGCTGGCATCGTCATCGGCACGCACGCGCTGCTCGAAGAGCACGTCCAGTTCGCCGACCTGGGCATGATCGTGATCGACGAGCAGCACAGATTCGGCGTCGAGCAGCGCGAGGCGCTCCGTGGCAAGGCGGCTGACGGGCGGCCGCACGTGCTCGTGATGACCGCCACGCCGATACCGCGGACCGTCGCTATGACCGTATTCGGCGACCTTGAGGTGACCGAGCTCACGGAGCTGCCAGCCGGCCGCTCGCCGATAGCCACGCACGTGGTGCCCGCTGCCGAGAAGCCGCACTACCTCGACCGCACCTGGGAGCGCGTGAGGGAGGCAGTGGCGCTCGGGCAGCAGGCCTACGTGGTGTGCCCGAGGATCGGCGGGGAAGCCGACGCCGGCCCGGCTGGACCTGGCGGCGACGGCGCACCGGCTGGCAGCCCGGCCGGGCGGAGTGCGGCCTGGCCGGACCGCGACGACGGCCTCGGCATCGCTGACGATGGCGGCTTCGACTTTGGCGAGGGCGAGCCAGGCGACGACGAAGCCGGGCTGCCGCGCCGTGCCGCGCTGGCGGTGACAGATGTCGCCGCCGAGCTGCAGCAGGGCCCGCTCGCCGACCTCACGGTGGCCGTGCTCCACGGCAGGCTGCCGCCGGACGAGAAGGACAAGGTGATGCTGGCTTTCGCGGACGGGCAGATCGACGTGCTCGTGACGACCACGGTCGTCGAGGTGGGCGTCGACGTCCCCAACGCCACGATGATGGTGATCATGGACGCGGACAGGTTCGGCGTCTCGCAGCTGCATCAGCTGCGCGGCAGGGTCGGCAGGGGCGGCCAACCCGGGCTGTGCCTGCTCGTCACCGAGGCACCAGCCGGCCAGGCAAGGGAGCGGCTCGACGCCGTGGCAGCGACCCAGGACGGCTTCGCGCTGTCGAGGCTCGATCTCGAGCAGCGCAGGGAGGGAGACGTCCTCGGTGCAGCTCAGGCAGGCCGGCGGTCGAGCCTGAAGCTGCTCACGCTGCTACGGGACGAGGAGCTGATCGGCGAGGCCAGGCAGGAACGGCGCTGCTTGACGCCGAGCGCGCCGAGTACCTGGAGAAGGCCTGAGGGGTGACGAGGATCATCGCCGGGCTGGCGGGCGGCCGCCGCCTGGCTGTGCCGTCTGGCCGCTCCACGAGGCCAACGAGCGACCGGGCCAGGGAGGGCCTGTTTGCCGCCGTGCTCGCCATGCTTGGCAGCCTGGACGGGACATCGGTGCTCGACCTGTACGCGGGGTCGGGAGCAGTGGGGCTCGAAGCGCTGTCACGCGGCGCGGCCGACGTGATCATGATCGAATCCGACCCAGGGGCGGCTCAGGTCATCAGGCGCAACATTGACGCGATCGCGCTGCCCGGGGCCACGCTGGTACAGGACAAGGTCGGCCGGGCGCTGCGCCGCGGGCCAGGGGAGGCCTGGCCGCGCGACCTCGTGTTCGCTGACCCGCCGTATTCGACCCCCGACGACGAGGTCGGCGCGATGCTCGCGGCGCTTGCCGACCATGGCTGGCTGGCCACCGACGCGCTGGTAGTGACCGAACGTGATGCGAGATCAGGGCCGCCGGCGTGGCCTAAGGGATACTCATCGCAGCGGTCCCGCCGATACGGCGAAACGCTGCTCTGGTACGGTCGCGCGTCAGGTGCCCCACCCGCTGCCGATTAACGACGGGAGCGTGAGTCTGCGTGATTCGCGTGGTCTGCCCGGGCTCGTTCGACCCGGTCACCAACGGCCATCTGGACATCATCGGCCGCGCGGCGAAGCTGCATGACGAGGTCATCGTCGCCGTGCTCCGCAACCCGTCGAAGTCGTCCCTGTTCACGGCCGATGAGCGGGTCGAATTGCTGCGCGAGGTCAGCAAGGACCTGCCGAATGTAAGGGTCGCCAAGTTCAACGGCCTGATCGTGGATTTCTGCCGCGCCAACGACGTCTCGGCGATCGTCAAGGGCCTGCGCGCTGTCACGGACTTTGATTACGAGATGCAGATGGCGCAGATGAACTACAACCAGGCCGGCGTGGAGACCCTGTTCATGACCACGAACCCGCTGTACGCGTTCCTGTCATCCAGCCTGGTCAAGGAGTTCGCCAGCTACGGCGGGGATGTCTCGAGCCTGGTGCCTGAGCCCGTGCTTAGGCGGCTGACCGAGCGCCTCGCGCGCGACTGATGGGCTCGCCATGCCAGCCGGCCCTCGCTGGCCCACGGACACGTCTCTACCGCTGGCGTCAAAACGTGTCCGTGATGGTCGGTTGGGGCGCCGACTTGGGCATTCGGCTAGCCGACAGGTAAGCTGACCGCCCAGTACCAACTCACCAGCTGTGCTAGCCATGCCAAACGCGAAACTAAAGAGAACTCATCGAACCGATCCGCGCGGGCCGCTTGTCTTCGACATCGCGACGCTCGGACCGGCGTCAGCGCGCTCAGAAACGCGAACCGTGCCGGGGCCAGCCGACCTTGGCACAGGGATGGTCCAGGTGCCCGAGGGCGGCGAGCTCGAGCTCGACGTGCGGCTCGAAGACGTCGGCGACGGCGTGCTGGTCACCGCGCTGGTGACCGCCCCGCTGGTCGGAGAGTGCGCGCGGTGCCTCGATGAGTTCTGCTCGAGCACGCAGGTCAGGTTCCGCGAGTTGTTCGCCGCGGTGGCCGGTGCCTCGGGCGACGATGGGTATCTTCTGGACGGGGATCGCTGCCGCTGTCCCCGCTGTGCCGTCCCGATTGCGCAGGACTGTGCGGCAGGTGCGGCATTAAGCTCGCTGACGCGGAGCCCGGGCACGCTCATCCCGACGATGGCGGCGTCTGGGCGGTACTGAAGGACTTGTTCGGGCCCGACGATGCGAAGCGAACTGGCGACGATCGGGCCGCCGATCCGGAACCGGGCAGCAATGGCCGGCCGGAGAATACATCGTTGACCGGGACATCCCGGCCGGAGGGTTCGAAGGAGCGCTGAGGTGGCAGTACCCAAGCGGAAGATGTCGCGCAGCAACACCAGATCGCGGCGCGCCCAGTGGAAGACCAGGGCGCCGCAGCTTGTCACGTGCCCGCAGTGCCGGGACCCGAAGCTGCCGCACACTGCCTGCCCGACCTGCGGGACCTACAACAGGCGCCAGGTCATCGCTCCTTCCTGAGGAATCTTGCTCGCGGGACACCGTGATCACGGGAGGGAGGTAGCGGTGAGCCTGGCCCCGGCAGACGGGCGGGCGGCTAATGCCGACGTCGCCGTCCTCCTGGCGAAGCTTGGTATTCAGCTCAGCGATGAACTGCTGGACCGGGCGCTGATGCACAGGTCGTTCGCTTACGAGAACGGCGGCCTCGACGCGCTGTTCCGCAAGCACCCTGACCTGCCCGAGGGCAACCTCGCCAAGCTTCGTGCCGCCGTAGTGAACAGCCGCGCCCTGGCCGGTGTAGCCCGGGGTCTGCGCCTGGGCTGTTACGTCAGGCTAGGCAAGGGCGAGGAGAGCACGGGGGGACGGGACAAGTCCTCCATCCTCGCGGACACGCTTGAGGCCGTGATCGGCGCCGTTTACCTGGACGGCGGCATGGAGGCGGCGGACCCGCTCGTACACCGGCTCTTCGACCCAGTGATCGCAAGGTCTGCCAGGCTCGGGGCGGGCCTGGACTGGAAGACGTCGCTGCAAGAGCTGACGGCGGCCGAGGAACTCGGCGGGCCCGAGTACCTGGTCGAAGAGAGCGGGCCTGACCACCAGAAGTCTTTCCGTGCCGTCGCTAAGGTCGGCGGCCACGTCTGTGGCGAGGGTGAGGGGCGCACGAAGAAGGAAGCGGAGCAGCAGGCAGCGGAGGCGGCCTGGACGGCGATCAGCGCGCGGGTGAGCGCGGCGGCAGGCGAGGCCGGTCCTCCGGATGCCGCCGACGTCGCAAGTTCAGCGGAGGCTTCTGGCAGCAAGCAGCGCCGGGCCTAGCGGGAATGCGGGACGGCCACGGTGCCAGAGCTGCCAGAGGTGGAGACCGTCAGGGACGGGCTCGAGCGGCATGTCAGCGGGCGCAGGTTCGCAGACGTGCAGGTGCTGCACCCGCGCGCGGCCCGGCGGCACCTGGCAGGCCCTGACGATCTCGCGGCCGCGCTGCGCGGCGGCACTGTGGGCAGCGTTCGCCGCCGCGGCAAGTACCTGTGGCTGCCCGTCGACGCCGATGCCCTGATCGCCCACCTAGGAATGAGCGGCCAGCTCGTCGTCGGCGATCCCAGCCGGCCGCTCACGCCGCATGTTCGGGCCAGGTTCTCGTTTACTGACGGCGGTCCCGACCTGCGCTTCGTCGACCAGCGCACATTCGGTCACCTGTGCTTTTCGCCGGGCGGTGCCGAGCTTCCCGCAGCTATCGCGCACATAGCGCCCGATCCGCTTGAGCTTGCCTTTGACGACGAGCTCTTCGCCGCCAAGGTCAGGAAGCGGCGCACCGGCATCAAGCGGGCGCTGCTCGATCAGGCGCTCATCAGCGGAGTCGGCAACATCTACGCCGATGAGGCGTTGTGGCGGGCGAGCCTGCACTGGGCACGAGGCACCGACGCCCTGCGCCGCGCCGATGTCATGCGGCTGCTCGGTGCCGTCCGCGCGGTCTTCGCCGAGGCAATCCATGCGGGCGGCACGTCGTTCGACAGCCTATACGTGCAGGTCAACGGCCAGAGCGGCTACTTCGACCGGTCCCTGGCCGTCTATGGCAGGGCCGGGGAGCCTTGCCCGCGCTGCGGAGTTCCCGTGCTGCGCGAGAAATTCATGAACCGCTCGTCGTTCCGCTGCCCCCGGTGCCAGCCCAAGCCGCGGCACGGCCGCTGGTGACCGGATCAGGGGACTGGGACGCGAGTGACGGCGCTGATCGGCCTCACCCAGTGGACTCCGCTGCGCATGCTGACGCTGACCTAGCCGGACACATCGCGGACCCGCTGAGCAAGCAGGCCAGGCTGACCGCCTGGGTGCGCGGGCGGGTGCAGGGCGTCGGCTTCCGCTGGTGGGTCAGGAGCATCGCGCTGGAGTTCGGCCTGCTTGGCGTGGCAGAAAACCTGATCGACGGCCGAGTGAAGATCATCGCCGAGGGCAACAAGGACAGCTGCACGGCGCTGCTCGGAGCGCTCCAGGCACCAGGCACGCCCGGGAATGTCGTGCAGGTGACCTACCGCTGGGATCAGGCGCGCGGCGGGCTCGACGGCTTTACCGAACGTTGAGATCCGGGCTACCGCGAGATTAACTATCTGATCGGTGTCGGGCGGTAAATTGCGACTTTGCTCGTGGGCTGCATTCAGCCTCATCTATCGGCAAAAGGCAGCCAATCCGGGTTCCAGACGTTCAGCCATGGCGGTGACCTGGGTGGATGTCAACTTGACCGGATGGGGCTGTGGTGGGACCATGGTGGTGTTACCTGCGCGCAACTGGCGTGTTACTAGCCTGTTTCTGCGTGCGCGACCACTCTGGTCACTCAGTGTGGAGGACCTCAACCAATGGCGAAGGCTCTGCTTGGCCATGTAGGCGGGCCGGATCCCCGCATGGTGTCTGAGATGCGCCGACTGCAGCGACGAGTACGTGACCTAGAAGCCGAGCTAGCCCGGCTTCAGGAAGTGAACGACGTACTTGCCGCGGGGGTTGGCCACGAGATTCTGCTCGATAACCGCGAACCCGCGCTGACCTGAGCAGGCTCCTCGAGCTCGACTAACCGCTGACGGCTGCGGTAACCGCGGTGCCGTAGGCGGGATGCGCTCGCATGCCCGCTGGCCTGCGAACGTGCTCAACGCCTGTCCGTTCGGTTTGGCCACCGATGCGCGGGAAGCTACGCTCCGGGGCAGGACGGGCCGGACACAGTGGTCGAAATCCAAATCGACCCAAGCGGTCGGCCGAAAAGCTCGTATCCCGCGTGTCGCACGGTAGGGTTCGGTGGGGCCCGGCGGAGACTGTCGACAAGCACAGGCTGATGAGGAGCACAGGCGGTGTACCTGAAGACCCTCACGCTGCGGGGATTCAAGTCCTTCGCCTCGGCGACAACGCTGCGTTTCGAGCCGGGAATCACCTGCGTGGTCGGCCCGAACGGCTCAGGCAAGTCCAACGTCGTCGACGCGTTCTCGTGGGTCATGGGCCAGCAGGGAGTCAAGCCGCTCCGCGGCGGCAAAATGGACGACGTCGTCTTCGCCGGTACGTCAGGCCGCCCGGCACTCGGACGGGCCGAGGTCACGCTGACCATCGATAACAGCGACGGCGCGCTGCCGATCGACTACGCCGAAGTCACGATCAGCCGCCTGCTGTTCAGGACGGGCCAGAGCGAGTACGCGATCAACGGCAACCAATGCCGGCTGCTCGACGTCGCCGAATTGCTGTCGGATACCGGCCTGGGACGCGAGATGCACGTCATCGTCGGCCAGGGTCACCTCGACGACATACTCAACGCCGGTCCCGAGGCGCGGCGGGCGCTGATCGAGGAAGCAGCCGGCGTCCTCAAGCACCGCAGGCGCAAGGAGAAGGCCCTTCGCAAGCTCGAGGCCATGCAGGCCAACATGACCAGGCTGGTCGACCTCACCACGGAGCTTGGCCGCCAGCTCAAGCCGCTCGGCCGGCAGGCACAGCTTGCCCGCAAGGCGGCGGTGATCCAGGCCGACCTGCGCGACGCACGGCTGAGGCTGCTCGCCGACGACTTCGTCACGCTGTCTGGGGAACTCGCCAGTGACGAGGCCGAGGAGACCGCCGCCGCCGCCCTGCGGGCCGACCTCGAGGCGGTCCTGACGACGGCCCGTCTGCAGGAGGCCGAACTCGAGGCAGCGGAGCAGCAGCTTGCGCCCCGCCTGGCCGTCGCGCAGGAAACGTACTTCACGCTCAGCGGGCTGGCCGAGCGGCTGCGGGCCGTCGCTGATCTGGCAGCGGAGCGGCACAGCCACCTGTCAGCGCCCCCTGAGCCCGCCCGGCCCGGCCGCGACCCAGGCGCGCTAGAGCGGGAGGCGGCGATGCTGCGCGAGCAGGAGCGGGGCTTGAGCGACCGGCTAGGTGCCGCCCGCGAGCAGCTGGCCGTCGCGGTGTCGGCCAGGACATCGGCGGAAGCTGCCGTCACTGAGGCCGAGCGCAAGATAGCCGCCGACGCGCGGGCGGCCGCTGAGCGGGCCGAGCGGCTCGCCAGGCTTCGCGGTCAGGCTGGAGCGGCCAGGAGCAGGCTTGCTGCCGCCAAGGAAGAGGCAGGCAGGCTGGCCGCTGGTCTTGCCTCCGCCCGGGCCAGGGCCGAGCGAGCCCAGCAGCAGTACGGGGAGTTGCAGGATCAATTCGGCGGCAGCGATGAGGACAGGGCCGAGCTCGTCGCGGCGCATGAGCGGGCCACCGCGGCCGTCAAGGCCGCATCGGTCCAGGTAGCGCAGCTGAGGAAGGCAGAGCATGAGATCAGCGAACGGCGCGCAGGCCTGCGCGCTCGAGCGGCGGCGCTCGGAGAGGCCGTGCGCCGCGGCGCCGACGCGTCCGCGGTGCTGCTCGCCGAGGGCAGCCCGTTCCCCGGAGTGCTTGGGCCGCTCGCCGAGCTGATCACGCTCGCTCACGGGGCGTCGGAAGCAATAGCCGCTGCGCTCGGCCGCTCGGCCGCTGCGATCGCCGTGAGTGACGTCGGTTCTGCCGCCGACATCCTGCGGATGCTGCGCACCAGCGACGCCGGCCGGGTCGACTTGGCCATCGCCGATAGCGGCGG
>WNFK01236139.1_pt2 | contig 12653 bp, 10 predicted proteins | sample 5400281 | NCBI WGS metagenome assembly WNFK01 (sample SAMN13153350, study PRJNA577476) | soil metagenome | isolation source: 20 cm soil on Douglas fir-dominated hillslope | place: USA:California | collected 2013-09-17
CCCTGCATGGAAGCGGAGCCGGCGGCGGCGCGGCGCGCGGCGCGGCGGTACGCGCGGGGGCCGACCGGACGCCAGGGCAGCGACCCGCGCCCATGCTCTCCGCCGCGGAGCTTCTGCGGACCGAGGTGCATACCCTGGCCGCTCGCGAGGTCCTCGATGTCGGCATGTCCGCTGGCGGGCTCGCCGCGGAACTGCCCGGCATCAGCGTGATCACCGATCCGGCCAAGCTGCCAGCCACCAGAGCCCCGAAGCCGCTACGTCATGTAGTCATCCTCGTCCGGCGGCAGGACCGCAGCGCAGGAACCGAGGCAGCGACCGCCACTGCCCTGGCGGCTGGAGCCCAGGTAATCACCGTGAACGGTAATGATCCGCGGACCGATCCGGCGGCCATCATGGCGCTCTCGGCCGCCAGGCCGCAGCAAGTGCTGGCCGTCGGCGCGGGCTTCGGCCCGGCCCGGTTGCTGGCATCCCGGGTCGCCGTCGCCGCGACCGGGGTCCAGCTGCCAGGCGGCGGCCAGGTGCTGTTCCCGATGCACCGCCTGCTCGCCTTGTACGGCTACCCGGGCACTCCTGCGCTCGGGGCCCTCGGCCAGCAGGGCCTGACCGATGCCATCGCGCGCATCCGCCGGATCGCCGCGGCCTACCAGCCGCTGAGCAGCGTGCCCGTCGTGCCCACCTTCGAGATCATCGCCACTGTGGCCCAGGCAAGCCCGGGCCCGGACGGCTCGTATTCATCTGCGTCGGCTGTGAGCTCGCTGCGGCCCTGGGTTCGCCCAGGCCAGGCGCTACCGGCAACTGCTAAGGCTGCCAAATGTCGGGCTGGCGCTCGACCCCGAGTGGAAGCTGCGGCCTGGACAGCGGCCGCTCCGCCAGATCGGCCATGTCGGCATCAATGAAGTGAACGGCGTGATCAGATGGCTGGCGCGGCTCACCGCCCAATACCACCTGCCGCAGAAGCCGCTGGTTTTGCACCAGTTTAGGCTTTCGATGATCATCGGTGAGCAGCGGCTGGATATCGGGCACGACGATATCGCGATCGTGATCCACATGGACGGGCAAGGCACGCCCGCCGAAAAGCTGCAAACCTGGAACGCCGTCGTCCACAATGCTCCGCCCGGCGTCTTCTTTGGCTGGAAGAACTTCTACGACAAGGACCATCCGACCCTCAGCCCGCTGCAAACGATGGCCAGTACCCCTGCGCCGGCCATGATCTCGTATCAGTGACCAGCAGCGCCTGGCTAAGCCGTCTGGCCGGATGGAAGGTAGGACATATGCCCGATGCCGCGTGCCGAGCTTAGTGCGAGTATCAGGTCAGGATCAGGAACCGGGTAGCGCACGGTACGGCGGCCGGATAATGCGATTCCTGCGGGAACTCGATTACTGGCAGCGCAGGACGGCGGTGCTTTCGCTGGCGCCTGATCGGTACATCATGAACCCGCACAAGGCGCCAGATACCTATCGTGAATTCCTGGCGCGCACCACGGGCCCGCTGATTCGCGAGCCATCGTTCAAGGCCAGGCTCGCCGGGCGGCGCGTAGGCTGACGCTGGATCGGCTAGCCCGGTGGCGACGGCAGCGGAGGCGTGTTGTCAGCCGCCTTGCTGGCCAGGAGCTTGCTGACGGGTAGCTTGGTGCCGACCATCTGCTTCAGCATGAAGTCATGGTTGAGGTCGAGTATCGCGCGGGTCTCCGCTGCGATGACAGCGTTGCGGCTCAGGGAGAGCTCGTTGTCCTGCTGCTGCTCGCCCGACAAGGACCAGTTAGTTGAACCCTTGACGGTGTAGACCCCGTCCACGATCACGATCTTGAGGTGCGAGATCGCATTGTGTACCGAGCTGGTGCCGATGGCGATGCTGTTGCCGAACGCGTTGTTCTGCCATTTGGCGAGGATCTGCCGCTCGTGCGCGCCGGCCGCCTGGCGGCGATCGAGGCTCATCTGCACGTAGACCTTCTCGCTGGCCAGCTTGGCCTGGATGATCGAGTTGAGCTCGTCGTCGTCGTAGCCGAACATGTTGACGACGATCGAGTGCTGCGCGCTGCCGAGCACCGCGACCAGCAGGCCGTGCACGTCGTCCCGAGGCGCGAAGAAGGTTCGCTGATCATCGGGGTATCCGTCAAGGAAGCGTTTCTCGGCCTTGTACCGTGCCAGATCATCCCAGATAAATGGTGTATCGGTCATTGCCCTCCCCTTTCGCCTTACATTGTCGCAGCCGCGCGAAGGGCGCGATAGAGCAATTGCTGATCACCGAGCCTGCGGCGCAGCTCGCGTTCCAGGCCGCCGATCGGCACCAGGTTCTGCGGCGCCCGCGGGTCCTTGTGCGGCGCGCTGGCCAGCGGCGGCAGCACCCGGGCAGTCAGGTCAGCCAGCTGCGTGACTTCCGCTGAACGAAGATCGGCCGAGCACTCGATCCGGACCACACCCGACCAGGGCGCCCCCAAGGTGCCGGGAAGCTGTAGATACCAGGAGTTGCGCCGCCAGGAAGTGCCCATCGTGAAGGCCGGTGTCCGCTGTCCAGGCCGCAGCTGGCCAACCACGGCGGCTTGCTCGGGAGGCAGGTAGGAAGCGTGGTGGGTCTTGATGTAGCCGACCGTCCTGGCCAGGTGCGTCCGGCCGCGCAGCGGGCCATCGACGACAAGCAGGTCGTCGGCGTCAGGTCTGGCCGCACGGATGTCGATGGCGAGCTCGATTTCGGCATCGGTCAGCCGCTGCTGCAGTGCCAGGGAGAGCTGGTCGAGCCCAGTCCCGGCGACGCGGCGGGCCGGGTAGGACGCCGAGCGGGTGACGATGTCCGTCGCCTCGGGCGCGGCCGTGAACAGACCGCGCTCAACTCGTACACCGACCACCTGAGCAGTTCCGTCGCAAGCAACGAGCCCGGCCGCCAGCGAGGCGGCTATCCCAGGGCCTGGCTGCGGATCGCTGCCGTGCACCCAGACTCGCGCGTCGATCCGCCTGACCCCGTCAAGGAACAGTACGACGCCGGGCAATGCGCGACGGAGGTCAGGATCGACCGGACGCCAGTCAGCAGCGGGCACCTCTAGATCGAGCATCAGCTCGGCCGTTGAGCCCGCCAGCGTCCCGCCGTCCTGGTCGTCGCTGAACGCGAGCCCGTAGCCGGGATCCCAGGGATCGACGGTGAACGACCACGCACCCGCTGGCGCCGTCACGCCCCGCCTTCCCTGCGCACCGTCGAGGTCGTTCCGGCCCGGCTGACCACGAAGCGAACGGGAACCCGCTCGGCCAGGGCGGGTACGTGGGTGATGATGCCGATCATCCGGTCGCTGTCGGCGGACAGGCGTTCGAGCGTGGTTCCGACCGTCTCCAGAGTGTCCTCGTCTAGGCTGCCGAACCCTTCGTCGAGGAACATCGAGTTAAGGTCGCGCATGCCGCCGGACAGGCCGATGACCTGCCTGGACAACGCCAGCGCTAGGGCCAGCGAGGCCTGGAACGTCTCGCCGCCTGACAGCGTGTGCACCGGGCGCCTGGCGGCGGCGTCGGCGTAGTCGATCACCCATAGCTCATTGCGGTCATCCCGGTCGAGCTGATACTGGCCGCCGGACAGTTCCATCAGCGTTTGCGATGCCTCGGCCATCAGTGAGTCCAGCGCCTCGCCGCACAGCCATCGCTCGAACGATGACGCCCGGAGCAGCCGACCGAGCATGCTGGCGACGTTTTCGTCCTCGCGATGTGCCCGGATGTCCTCGTCGAGCCTGGCGGCCATGCGCCGGTCGGCCCGGATCGAATCGAACTGGCTCGCGGCCCGTTCGGCGTGCTTGGCGATCGCCGCCTCACACCTGGCGGGATCCGTGACGCCGGTGATCTCGTGCTCGACGAGCAGCGCAGTGAGCGAATCCCGGGCGTCGGTGAGCGCCCGCCGGAGCGAGGCCGCCACCGCATCGAGGTCCGGCTGGCTGCCGCGACGCTGGTCATGCTCGGCGCGGGCCCAACGGGTCAGCCCGTCCCAGGCAGCGGCCAGGTCGGTGTCGGTCGTTGCCGGGGCGCCCAGCTGAACCACGGAGTCTCGCGCGGCCGCGAGGCCGGCCCAGGCTCGCCTTTCGTCCTTGGTCAGCTCGGCACGCTCCTTCTCGGCCGTGATGAGTCCCTGCCGCGCTGTCCTGGCTGACTGCTGCGCCACGGCTAGCGTCTGGTCGGCGTTAACGATCGCATCGACCGACTCAGCGACGTCAGCCTCCGGCCGGGCGCCCGCCAGGGCAGCGGAGGTGTCAGCAAGCAGCCTGGCCGTCTCGTCCACGTCCCTGCGCGCGACGGCGGCAGCCTCGGCGGCCTTCTCCTGGCCGGTCCTTGCCTGCTTGGCAGCCTGGCTGGCCCAGTCTGCAGCAGCCGCGGCCTCCAGAAGATCGGCGGGCACCTCATGATGCGGCAGCGCGGTGACCGCGCGGAGGCAGACCGGGCATTCTGCCCCGACCCGCAGGTCCTGCGCCAGCGCGACGGCGGCGTGCGACCGCTCGGCCGCCGCGACGTCATCGCGGGCTCTCTGCAGCTTGCGCTCAGCGGCCTCAAGATCGGCCCGCCGGCCTTCAGCCTCCGCCAGTCTGCCGGCCAGCTCACGTTCCAGGCGCTGCATGGCGGCTTCCAGACTGCGCCTGTTCTGGTAGGCCTCGCGCAGCCGCTCCGCGCTCGCCTTGTCCCCGAGCGCGTCCCTGGCCTGCTGCGCCTGCCAGTCCGCTCGGTCCGCACGGTCGCGCTCAGCCGTCCGCTCAGCCACGAGCTTGTCGGCCGCGCTGATCCGGCTCGCCAGGCCTGCTAGCTCAGCAGGAGCGCACACGTCGGCCAGCAGCGCCGCCTCGCCGGCGGCCGCCTGCGCCCGCCGGGCGGCCAGTTCGGCCTCGGCCCCGAGGTCGCGCATGACCGCTAGCTTCTCCTCGGCGGCGCGAGCCAGGGCGGCCAGCGTTCGCACCCGCTCGGCGGCCAGTCTCTCTGCCTCATCGCTCGCGTCAGCGAGGTCGCCCCGCGCGTTCTGGGCCGCGGCAAGCCGTTCCCTGGCGAGCTCAGCACGCCTGCGGGCTTGCTGTCCCACCAGTTCGTAGACGCCGAACGCCAGCAATTCCACTAGCAGGCCCTGCCGGTCAGCCGCCTTCGCATGGAGGAATTCGGAAAACCTGCCCTGCGGCAGCAGCACCGACTGGGTGAAGTGCTCGTAGGTCAGGCCGAGAATTCCCTGCACCTGCGCCTTGACCTGGTCTGGTCCCTCGGCGAGCGGCTCGATGCTCGCCGCGAGCAGGTCAGTCAGCGGCGAGCTCGCTGGGATCTGCGGATCGAGCCGCTCAAGCCGCGCCTCCTTGGTGTGAACAAGGCCTTTCTTGTCGCGGGTTAGCGCCCTGACCGCCCCGTACCGCTGGCCGGCGGCCTCGAAAATCAGGCAGACCCGGCACGAGTTGGCCGCGGGAGCGAGTGCCTGAGCGATCACGTTCTCCTTGCCCCAGCGCGGGACCGTGCCGTACAGGGCGAAGCACAGGCCGTCGATCACTGTGCTCTTACCTGAGCCTGTCGGCCCAACGAGCGCGAAGAAGTCCACGTCATGCAGGTCGATGTCGGCCGGCTCGCGGTAGGAGCCGAACCCGTCGAGCAGCAGGCGCAGCGGGCGCATCAGGCGCCCCGTGTGCTGACCGCCGCGCGGCCAATGCCGTTGATCTGGCCCGCGCCAGTGAACTCGGTCCCGTCGGGTGCACCGGTGACCTCATCGAGCAGCTCGGCGAACATGGCTGCGATCCGGGGGTCGGCTACGTTCTGCTCGGCCAAGTAGTCGCCGAACAGCTGCAGCGGGCTCCGGCCGACCCTGCTTGGCCGGTCGCCATCGCGGCGGCGACCTTGACCCGGCCGCGGCCGGTGCGCGTCGTCGAGCAGCACCTCGAGCGTGTTCGGTAGCTTGTCCCTGACCAGGTCGCCGAGGCCAGCCCGGCCAGGCTCGGCGAGCACGACCCGCAGGTAATCATCGCCCGCTTGCTCCCCATCCGCGATCACCTGGTCGAGGGTCCCGCGCAGGGTTTTCAGGCCCCGCCCGCCCTGGATCGAGACGGCGGTGGCGTCGGCTCGGATTCCGGGCTCGGCAGTCACGATCAGGGCCGACGGCTCGTTGGCTTCCTCGCCGAAGTCGACGGCCAATGGTGACCCCGAGTAGTAGATGGGGCACGGACCAGGGATCTCCTGCTGGCGGTGCAGGTGCCCGAGCGCCACGTAGTGCGCGCTGACCGGGAACATGCTGGCGGGCAGTTCGTAGTCCAGGCTCGTCTGTACGTCGCGCTCGCCCCCGCCGCGGCGTCCGCCGAGCAGCGTCCCGTGCGCCATGACGACGTTGACCATGTCGGCGGTGAATCCCTCAGTGAGCACCCGCACGATCTCGGCGACCCGGCCTGAGTAGTCGAGCGCGTGCTCGGCGAACTCGTGGAACATCACCTCGGCGGCGCGCACCGCGTACCGGTGCGACAGGAAAGGAAGCGCAGCGACGCTGACCTGCGTGCCGTCGCGAGTACGCAGGTTCGTCGCGCCGCCGGCGTCCGGGCGCCTCGGCAGGCCGAGCACGTGCAGCCCGATCTCGCCGAGCACCGGACGGTACACCTGCTCGATCAGGGACTGGTTGTCGTGGTTTCCCGCGATGACGACGACCTCGCGGCGGTCTTCGCGCAGTGCAAGCAGCGTCCGCATGACCAGCCCTTGCGAGCGGGCCGCTGGCGCGGCGGTCTCGAAGAGATCGCCAGCGACGAGAACGAGATCGACGTTCTTGTCCCTGGCCGCCCGGACGAGGCTGCCGAGGACGGCCACGTGTTCGTCGTGCCTGTCCCTGCCCTTCAGCACCTTCCCGACGTGCCAGTCGCTGGTATGCAGGATCTTCATGCGGCTCTCCTAGAACGGCGGCACATCGTCGCCGGATACCGGGATGCCCGCGAACGGGTCGGCGGGCCGCGCCGGGCCGGTGTCGTGGCCGGTCCACTCCCCCTTCTCGCTCGGCCGCGTCGCCCAGGCCGGGAATGGGAAGTCAACCGCGAGCGGCACCGGGATGTCCGGCTGGGCGATGAACATCGTTCCTGGCTTGGCCAGCGTCGCTCGCTGCCGCTGCGCGGGCGGGAGGTATCCGTACTCCGGGCGCAAGGCTTCAGCGGCGTCGAGCCGCCCGGCGACCCGGATCGCGCAGTTCGCCAGGATGCGCCGCTCGACCTCGCTCGCGGTCTGCTGGGCGCCGATGAGGATCACGCCGAGCGAGCGGCCGCGCTCGGCCAGGTCGAGCAGGATCTGCTTGATCGGGCTGTCGCCTTCGCGCGGCGCGTATTTGTTGAGCTCGTCGAGCATGACGAACATGAGCGGGCGTGCCGTGCCTTGCCGCTCCTTGCGGGCGAACTCGGCCCGCAGCGTCACGCCTACCACGAACCGCTGCGCCCGGTCGGGGAGGTTGTGCAGGTCGATCACCGTGACCTGAGCACGCGAGGTGGTGATCGAGCGTTCGCCCCGGTGCGCCAGGTCGCCGCGGACGATCACGCCCAGCGGCACCACGGCCGACCGCAGCCGCCTGAGCAGGGCGTTGATGCTGCCCATTACGGTACTGCCGGCCACCCATGAGCCGCGCGTCCGGTCGTCGCCGAGCTCGGCTTCCAGCAGGCCCACCAGATCGCCGAAGGTACGGACAATCTTGTCGTTGGCCGGATCCACGCCGACGATCCGGACGGCACCGTCGGCGCCAGCTTTGACCGCGTCCCTGCGGAGCCGGGCGGCGACCTGGGCGATCAGCATCGTGTACTGGGCCCGCTCGTCCTCGGCATCGGCGAACACGAACGGGAGCAGCTCCAGCTCGCAGAACTCGGCGATGGTCCAGAAGAACGGGCTCACCGCCCGGTCCCTGGCGTGCACGTCCGGCGTCCCCGACGGATCGTCAGGCCGCGGCGGCGCGAACACGCGTACATTGCCGAACGGGGTGGCGGGCAGCCCCAGGTCGGCGTATCTGGCTGCCTGAGCGGGCGTCAGCCTGCTGTTGGCGTAGTCGAGGAATAGCAGGTCCTCGCCTTTCACGCTGAACACGAGCGCCTTGGTGTTGTGCGCTTCGCCGGCCAGCACGCCGCAGTTGGTGATCGAGTGCAGCAGGAACATCGCGAACGAGGTCTTCGTCGCGATGCCTGATACCCCGGAGATCGACACATGGGCGCCGCGGGTGCCATCGATGAACTCGACGTTAACGAAGACGGGCTGCCCGTCTCGGCCAAACCCGACAGGAACCCGCGAGCTGCCCATCTCGTCGAAGTACAGCGCGGCCTCGCGCTCCGCTCCGACCGCCCGGCTCACGGTGGCGCCGGGCAGTGGCGGCACGTACAGCTCCGGTTCGACCCGGGTTACAGTCACCTCGGCGACCTCGCAGACCTCGGCGGGCAGCGCGCCACTGTCGATCAAGAACACATCGGAGGCGAAGCGGGCGCCCTCGTGCACTGCCTCAATGTTGGTCACCACTCCGGCGATCCGCACCGCTTCCCGGCCAGGCAGCGGCCGGTGCGTGACCACCACGTCGTCGAGCTGCGCGTACTGACCGGGCGCAAGTCCTAGGGAGAACTTCAGCGGCGTAGCGGGAACCGTGCCGACCACAAGGCCAAGCGCATCGGGCTCACCGGCCACCAAACCCCCACAAGGCGCGAGATGTCATTAGCTCACCGGGAGCCTACGCCCACGCGGCGACATTCGATGGCCGCTTCGTGCCTCGCCACCGGACCGGGGCCGAACGTGGTGCGAGGCAGCTACCGGACACCGGCCTCCGGGTGAGGCACTGAGCCCAGCGATCAGGCTCGCGCCGCCGACTCCTCGAGCGCGCGCCGGACAAGGACACGAGCCAGGTGCTCCCGGTAGGCGCGCGGGCCATTGAGATCATCGGGCGGGCTTGTACCGTCGGCTGCGTGGGCCGCCGCCTGGCTCGGGCCCATGCCGGACGCGAGCGCGCCCTCCACCGCGGCCGCCCTGACCGGTGTAGCGCCCATGTTGACCAGCGCCACGTTCGCTCCCTGGACCGCGACGCCGACGATCGCCCAGTCGATACCGCGCTTGGTGAACTTCTGGAACGACCAGCCAGCTGACTGGGGTTTGCGGATCCGGATCTCGGTCAGCAGCTCGCCCGGCTGCAGGGCGGTCTCGAACAAACCGAGGAAGAAATCATCCGCCACTATTTCGCGGCTGCCTGACGGCCCGCGGGTGCGGAAGGTCGCGCCGAGCGCGAGCGCGACCGCTGGCAGGTCAGCAGCGGGATCGGCGTGCGCGAGCGAGCCGCCGATGGTGCCGCAATGACGCACCTGGGGATCCCCGACCTGTCCGGCCGCGTGGGCGAGCAGCGGCAGCTTGCTGCCGACCAGGCCCGAGCGCGCCAGCTCGTCATGCGTGGCGAGGGCGCCGACCGCGATGTGGCCGTCATCCTCGCGGACGTAGCTCAGCTCGCCCAGCCTGCCGATGTCGACGATCGTCTCAGGAACGGCCAAGCGCAGCTTCATCAGCGGCATCAGCGAATGGCCGCCAGCCAGGAATTTCCCGTCTTCGCCCGCCTGAGCAGCTAGATTCAGTGCCTCCTCAACCGAGGAAGCGCGCTTATAGGTGAAAGGTGCCGGGATCAACTGGGCCGCCCTTCGCTGGCCGCGGCAAGAACCGCCCTGACAATGTTGTGGTAGCCGGTACACCGGCAGAGGTTACCCTCGAGGGCGGTCCTGACCTCGTCCTCGGTGGGAGACGGGTTCTCCGCGAGCAGCGAGACGCTGGCCATCACCATGCCCGGGGTACAGAACCCGCACTGCAGGCCGTGCTCGGCGCGGAAAGCGCGCTGCATCGGGTGCAGCTCATCGGAGTCCCCGCTCAGCCCCTCGACCGTCGTGACCTCCCGCCCGTCGGCCTGGGCGGCGAGCACGGTGCACGACTTCACCGACCGGCCGTCGAGCAGGACCGTGCAGGCACCACAGGAACTGGTGTCGCAGCCGACATTCGTCGCCGTGAGGCCGGCCACATCCCGCAGGAAGTGGACGAGCAACGTCCGATCCGCCACCTCGGCAGCGATCTGTTTGCCGTTCACGCTTACCGTGACTTTCACCGGGCAATCCCTTCCTCCGCCGCGCTGATCGCGGCCCAGACCCTGGCCGGCGTGAGTGGCATGTCGATATGGCGGACGCCGAGATGGCTGACCGCGTCGATGACAGAATTCTGCGCCGCGGGCGTGGCGCCGATCGTCCCAGCCTCGCCGATGCCCTTGGCGCCCAGAGGATTAATGGTCGCGGGCGTCTCGCTGGTCAGCAGCTCGAAGCTCGGCAGCTCGGCGGCGGTGATGATGGCGTAGTCGACGAGCGTCCCCGTGATCGGATTGCCCTCCGTGTCGTAAACCATCTCCTCGAGCAGCGCCTGTGCTACGCCCTGGGCGATGCCGCCGTGCCGCTGTCCCTCCGCCAGCACCGGGTTCAGCAAAGTGCCCGCGTCGTCCACGGTGACGTGCCGGATCAGGCGGGCCTTGCCGGTCTCGGTGTCGACCTCGGTGACGGCCAGGTGGGTGCCGAACGGGAACGTCGGCTTTCCCTCGGTGTAGTTCACGTCCGCTGCCAGGCCAGCCTCGCCCGCGTGAGCGGCGACCTGGGCCCAGGTCATGCTGCTGGCCGGGTCGCCGCGGACCTGCCAGACGCCCAGGTCGACGTTCAGCTCGAGGTCGTCCTCGCTGGCCTCGAGCATGTCAGCCGCCAGCCTGCGGGCCTGCTCCTTCACCTCCACCGCTGCCTTCTGCACGGCGACGCCACCAAGCTGCAGCGACCGCGACGCGTAAGTGCCGACTCCAGCAGGGATCAGGTCGGTGTCGCCATGGATCACGGTGACCTTCGACATGTCGATGCCCAGCTCGGCCTCTACCAGCATCGCCCAGGCCGTATGGTGGCCCTGGCCGTGCGCCGAGCTGCCGGTGTATACCGTGGCCGTGCCATCATCGTGCACGACGAGCCTGGCGGTTTCCCCGCCGTCCGCGTCGGCGGCGGTGATCTCGACGTAACTCGCGACGCCGATGCCGAGCTGCTGCACATCGCCGCGCTCGCGGCGGCGCTCCTGCTCCGCCCGCAGCTCGGCATAGCCAGCGCCTGCCAGCACCTTGTCGAGCGCCTCGACGTAGGCCCCGGTGTCGTAGGTAGCGCCGCTGGGCGAGGTGAACGGGAACCTGTCGGCCGGGACCAGATTGATCCGGCGAACCTCCGCCGGGTCCATGCCGATCTCGGTCGCGAACAGGTCCACTGCGCGCTCGATCGCCGCCGTCGCCTCTGGCCGGCCAGCACCCCGGTAGGCGGAGATCGGCGTCGCGTTGGTCACCACGACCTGGTACGCGGTCTCGACGTGGCCGATGTCGTACGGGCCAGCTGCCATCAGGCTGGTGAGGAAGGGCAGGAAGCCGCCCATCCGGGGGTAAGCCCCTGTGTCCTGCACGATCTGGAGCCGGTACGTCAGGATACGCCCGTCCCTGGTGCCGCCGATCTTGACGGCGTGCCGCTGGGCCCGGCCGTGGGTCATGCCGAGCATGTTCTCGCTGCGGGTCTCCGCCCAGCGCAGCGCGCGGCCGGTGTGCTTGGCGGCCCAGGCGACGATAAGCCCGTCCCGGTCCACTCCGATCTTGGCGCCGAACCCGCCGCCGACGTCAGGGGCGATCACGCGGATGTTCGCGGGGTCTAGTCCCAGCGCGCCGGCCAGAATGAAACGGGCAATCTGTGCGTTCTGGGTACTGACCCAGACGGTCAACTTGCCGTCGGCCCAGCGAGCAGCCGTGGCCCGGCCCTCCAGCGGCACCGGCGCGAGCCGCTGGTTGACGATCTCACGCTCCACGACCACGTCGGAGCCGTCGAAGGCAGCGCCGTCGGCCGGCGTCCCGGTGGCACATACGACGTTCGATCCAGCCGCAGGGAACAGAAGCGACTCGCCGGCCAGCGCCCCGTCGAATCCGACAACCGCGGGAAGCAGGTCGTAGTCCACGCTGACGAGCTCAGCTGCGTCCTCGCCCTGGTACCGGTCATCGGTGATGACGACCGCCACTGGCTCGCCGACGAAGCGGACCCGGTCAACGGCGAGCAGCGGCTCGGACCAGGGTCCGCCGAGCGGCAGCGGCGCTCCCTCGGTGCCCGTCAGCCCGCTGTCCGGCGGTGGCGGCGGCAGGTCGTCCATGTCGGCCACGGTCAGCACGGCGACCACGCCTGGGGCATCCTTGGCCGCGGACACGTCGATGCCGGTGATGGCCGCATGGGCGACCGGGCTGCGCACGAATGTCACGCGCGCTGCCTGCGCCAGCTCAGGTACGCGCAGGTCGTCGACGTACGTGCCGCCCGCGGTGAGCAGCCGCGGATCCTCGGTCCGCACCACCCTGGTACCTAGGATGCTCATCTGGCTTCCTGTCCTTCCGATGCCGGAACGCGCGTGGCCGATGGCCGGGCTCGCGGTTCGCTCAGTATTACGGCGGTGGCAGCGTCAGTGCAACCGTGTGCACCGGCTCCAACTGTGAAACTACGGGCAGGGCCCATGGCCGGGCGGCAGAAACATGACACACTGCGCGGAAGGATCAGAGCGGCGCGCCGATCATAGTGAAACGGAGCGAACGGAGCGATATGTCATGATCGAGCCCTATCAGGCCATTGGCCTCGTGCCGACCATGCGCGGGATCCGCAGTCGCGACG
>WNFK01255676.1_pt1 | contig 12650 bp, 12 predicted proteins | sample 5400281 | NCBI WGS metagenome assembly WNFK01 (sample SAMN13153350, study PRJNA577476) | soil metagenome | isolation source: 20 cm soil on Douglas fir-dominated hillslope | place: USA:California | collected 2013-09-17
GTGAGAGTGACGTGGCCGCGCGCGATCTTTTGACGAAGCAGCTCCCTGATCTCGCCTTCCCAGCGCGAGAATGCCGAGGGCAGCTTGAGATTCGGGCTGAAAAACCGGTGGTTGACGGTCCTGATCTCGACGCTCGCGCGCGCTTCGCCGACCGCACCATCGGCCGCGCCGAATCCGGTCATGCTGGATATCATGTGGGGTGGGCTATCCTACGATGTGACAATGAGTTTGTCAATTCCAGAATTCCCATCTAACGCCGTAGATGGCGAGCACCCGCGGCATCTCGAAGCCGGGAATCACCTGATACTGATAAGCGAGAATATTCCGCTGCTGGTAGCTGACCACCGCCCGGAGAATTCGGATCTCGAGTTGGGCGGACAGTGTCTTCGCCGCCATCGTCCGGAGATCTCCGCCGGCGAGTGGAAAGATGTTATGCCCCCGATACTCGTAGACGACGGCGGCGCGGATGTCCAAGTCGCCCCTCGGAAACCGCTTGCTGAAGTCATTCGCGTAGTTGATCTCGGAGCGGCTCTGGTACCGAGGCTGATATGATGACGTGCTGTCCCACCGCGTGACCCAGGCGTCGATACCGAAGCCCCGCCCCAGCGGCCCGCGGATGGCGGCAGTTCCCGCTCTCTTTCGTCCTGCAGTCGTCGGCAGAAACAGCGTGTCGTAGACAACAGGGGCGAGCCCGCTTGTCGTGTCAGAGCTTAGTATCCCCACCGATACCCAAGGGCGGAAAAGCTTGATCGCAACTTCCCCGCGGACCGAGGGACCGGTGGCGAAAGATCCGATTCCGAGGTTTGGATTCGAGTGGGAGCTCGGAGGCCTCGAGGTTTGTGATTTGACGGAACCCGTCGTGCTCCGCAAAGCCACTCAATACAGCGAAAGAGCTCACCAGATCGAGCCGCGCGGACGCCGAGTTGTAGGATGTTCCTTCCAGTGCTCGGAGGCGGTCCTGCACTTCCACGCGCGCTGGACCAATGGTGAGGCCGGCGCTCGCGTTGTACTGGGTCTCCGTCACCTTTCGCGGCAGCGTATCGGGCTGACTCGTCGCCCCAACACTTCTATCCGGGCCAGTCGTTCCCCTGAAGCCAAGTGAGGCAGCCGTTGCCTGTATCCACACTCCGCTTCCGACGCGGCCAACCGCTGCCCGCACATAGGCGTTGGTGTGCGTCGCATCGAGCGAGAGGATTGGCGGTCTTCCCGAGCTGGCGATTGTGCGCTCAATGTCCCGGGTCGCGTGGGTTCGGTTCACGAATCCATCGAGGCTCCACGACTTCCGCGCGATTCCAACCCGGCCCAGCAGCGAGAGATTGTCGCCGGCTCCAGCGAACCGCGGACTGGTTACTCCGTACTGCTGCCCCGCGAGCTGAAGCACTCCACCGTTGTCGAATCGCTTCCCATAAAATCCGCGATAGAGATTGGTGTCTTCGTTGCCGGTGGCTACGTCGACGCGGGTGTAGGGGTCGGTGTTATCGGTCCGCCAGGTTCGCAGATACAGGCGCAGCTCACTGGCCGTTCGCTCGATGCTCAGGTGTTCGAGCGTCCAGAGCTGCACCGTCGAGAGGTCGAGCAAGCCGCCGGTTGTATTGTCCAACGCGTCCATCTCAACGCCGTCGTAGAAAATGCGCACGCGACGGAAATCCGCGTTGTAGGTCGCGGTCTGTGGAGTGGCGAGCCAGCCGGACCGATAAGTCGTGGCTCCTGGAATTCTGTCGAGAAGATCCGTCACGGTGAGAGCGCCGGTCGCGAAAAGCTGCTCGCGATTCCATTCGTACTGAGCGCCGATCTCGTGGGTTGCCGGATCCGCGAACCGTCCGATCTGCGCCTTGATGGAATCCCGCTTCACCTTCAGGCTGTCGGGGGTCGAGTCCGTCTTCGGTTTAACGGGAATCGGGACGGTGCTGGACGGTGGCGGAGCAACCTGGCCGCGAACCGGAATCGCGGCCGCGTAAAAAAGAGCCCCGGCCACTAGGCCGAGGCGGGCTGGGCTGCACCAGGGCCCGGATGTCCCGCTCAGCGAACTCTCCCTCGAATGAATTCAATAAAAGTACCCATGGGCACTCCGGTCGGTCCCTTTGGAATCGTAACGAGGTCCGTCTCCGAATAGGCGGTGCCGGCGATGTCGAGGTGGGCCCAGGGATATCCTTCAGCAAACTCTTTCAGGAACATGGCCGCGGTAACGGCGCCCGCCGGCCGGCCGCCGGAATTCTTCATGTCGGCGACATCCGACTTGATGAGATCCTTGTACTCGTCCCAGAGCGGAAGCGGCCACGCCGGCTCGCCCGCGCGCTTGCCCGCCGCGAGGATTTCCGCGATCAGGCCATCGTCGGAAGAGAAGACGCCGCTGGCAGTGTGGCCGAGCGCAATCACGCAAGCACCGGTGAGGGTCGCCGCGTCGATCACGACGTCTGGCTCGAAGCGCCTGGCATAGGAGAGACAATCAGCGAGGACGAGGCGTCCTTCCGCATCAGTGTTGATGATCTCGATCGACTTCCCGTTCTGTGCTCTTACGACGTCGCCCGGGTTCATCGCGGTGCCCGATGGCATGTTGGTGGTAGCGCCGACAATGCCGACGACATTCACCTCCGGCTTGATCTGGCCGAGCGCCTCGAATGTGCCGAGCACTCCGGCGGCGCCGCACATGTCGAACTTCATGAACTCCATACCCTGGGCGGGTTTGATGGAGATTCCACCGCTGTCGAAGCAGAGTCCCTTTCCGACGAGGACTACCGGCTTTGCGTTTGGCTTGCCGCCCTTGTACTCGAGCGTGATCAGCTTCGGGTCCTGCGGCGTTCCCTGCGCGACCGCGAGGAACGATCCCATTTTTTCCTTTTCCATCTCGCGGCGGCCCAGCACCGTGACTTCCATTCCGTACCGCTGCGCGATCTCAGTGGCGGTCTGAGCCAGAAAATCCGGCGTGCAGAGATTTCCGGGCATCATCGCGAGGCGGCGCGCCAGGCTCTGACCGGCGCCGATCGCCTGCCCGTGGGCGAGTCCGCGACGGCTGTCGTCCGTATTGCTGGTGAGGATGACGGCCTTCTCGAGCGGTTTCTTGCGCTCGGCTTCCGGCAGCTGCGACTTGAGATCCGAGTACTCCCACGAGCCGGCGATCAAACCCGCGGTGATGGCCTCGGTCTCGTCGGGTGAGATCTGGCCGGAATACCAAACCATCTCCCCGACGCCCAGCCGCTGCGCGTTCCGGCCTGCGAGGGTGGCTGCGCGTCTGAACGCAGCCTTACGGTCAGTGACTGCCCCCATGCCGACCAGCAGCAGGCGGCGAGGACCTTTAGCAACACCAGTGAGATGAAGGATCTCGTCCCTCGCTCCCCGGAAGTCCTTCATCTCGATCATGCGGGTGAGCGCGCCATCGGTGGCGCTGTCGAGTCCCGCGATTCCAGCGAGAGTAGGATTCTCGACGAGTGCGACGACGAGCAGCGCGGTGCCGACTTCAGCCGGATTCACCGAGTTGATGCTTACGGAGAGCACTGGCTAGCTCTTCATCCCGGCGATCACCTGATCGCCAAAGGCGGATGTCGAGATTTCTGTCGCGCCGGGCATCTGGCGCGCGAGATCGTAGGTGACGCGCTTCGACTTGATGGCGTTTTCCACACCCCTGATGATCAGCGATGAAGCTTCGTTCCAACCCATGTACTCGAACATCATCACGCCGGACAGAATGACACTGCCCGGGTTGATCTTGTCGAGATTGGCGTACTTCGGAGCGGTGCCATGCGTTGCCTCGAATACGGCTACCCCATCGCCGACGTTGCCACCCGGTGCGATTCCAAGCCCGCCCACCTGCGCCGCTGCTGCGTCCGACAAATAGTCGCCGTTGAGATTCGGCGTCGCGATCACCGAGTATTCCGATGGCCGCAGAAGCAGCTGCTGGAACATCGAATCCGCGATGCGGTCGCGCATCACGATCGCGTCCGCTCGCGCCGTCGGTCCGCCCTTGGTCAGCTCCGCTTCGGTGCAGGTGTCGTCGGGAAATTTTTCGCGTGCGACCTCGTAGCCCCAGTCGCGGAATGCGCCTTCGGTGAACTTCATGATGTTGCCCTTGTGCACGAGTGTCACCGACTCCTTGCACTTGGTGATTGCGTATCGGATCGCCATCTCGACCAGCCGCTTGGACCCGAACTCCGACATCGGCTTCACGCCGAGCGCGGACTTCTCCCTGATCTCGCTCTTGAACTCCTTGCGCAGATACGCGGCTAGCTTCTCCGCTTCGGGCGACCCGGCCTTCCACTCGATCCCGGCGTACACATCTTCCGTGTTTTCCCTGAAGATCACGATGTCCACTTTCTCCGGTTCTTTCACGGGAGCGCCGACGCCCTCGAAATACCGCACGGGGCGAATGCACGCGTAGAGGTCGAGGACCTGCCGTAACGTGACATTGAGCGAGCGTATTCCGCCGCCGACGGGAGTCGTGAGCGGTCCCTTGATTGACACCCGGAATTCCTGCATCGCGTCGATGGATTCCTGGGGGAGCCAATCCTGGTACTGCTTGAAGGATTTCTCGCCGGCGAACACCTCCATCCACGCGACCTTTCGCTTGCCCTGATACGCCCGTTCGACTGCGGCGTCGAACACGCGCACCGAGGCACGCCAGATGTCGGGGCCCGTCCCATCGCCTTCGACGAACGGGACGATGGGGTTATCGGGAACGGAAAGAACGCCGTCCTTGTACCCTATCCCTTCGCCGCGCGGGGGGACTTTCGCGAACTTATACTTCGTCATTGGCTCCTGAATATCGATGCGAATCGCCAAATGTAGTGCAACGTGGCCCCGCGCAGAACCATTGTTCCGTGCCAGCAGAACCACCGTCGACGCCGTATTGGGAATAATGTCTCACTCAACCAGATTTCTCCAAGCGATTTCTCCGCTGTTGTTTCTTGGTATTGCGGCGTGTGGCAACCCTCCCCGAGTGAGCGGCGTCGCGGGTGCGCCACCATCTCCAAGCGTACCATGGAAGGTTCCGCCCGGAGCCATCAAGTCGGAGCCGCTGGTTGTGCCGGCCGCTGCCGCAGCCGTTCCAGCGGACCTGCAGGAGCGGATCCGTCAGCTCTCACTCGTCGACGTCGTCGACCTGGCGCTCAGAAACAATCCGGCAACGCGCGCGTCTTGGGCGCAGGCTCGCGCCGCCGCGAGTCTCTTCGGCTCCTCGCGCGGAGCGTTCTACCCGACCGTCAACGGAAACGCGACCGTCTCCCGCATCCAGTCGCCTGCAACCCTGGCGCGTCCAGCGGGAAAACGGACAGAGTACGCGCCGTCGCTCGTACTCAACTATCTGCTGCTCGACTTTGGTGGAAGATCCGGATCCGTCGAGAGAGCGCGACAGGCTCTCTTCGCGGCAAACCTCGAGCACAACGCCACGCTGCAGAACACTGTACTGCAAGCGGAGGTCGCGTATTTCACCTACATGGCCACGTCGGCCCTGCTCAGCGCCGAGCGTTCGGCGATTGCCGAGGCGCGGGCGAATCTCACGGCGGCGGACCGGCGAAATAAGGTGGGGCTCGCGACGATCGCGGATGTCCTGCAGGCGAGGACTGCCCTATCGCAGGAGCAGCTGAATCTCGAGACCATTCAGGGAAACCTTCAGGCCGCTCGCGGATCGCTCGCCTCAGCTCTCGGCCTGCCCGCAAATCTTCCGTTCGAGTTGGAACCTCTGCCCAAGGAAATCCCCGTGGGGATGATTAACCAGAGCGTCGACAGCGTCATCAACGATGCGCTGCGGAACCGCCCGGATCTCGCGGCTGCGCGGGCGCAAGCTGCGTCGGCGGCCGCGCAGGTCCGCGTCGCGCGATCCGCGGAGTTCCCTGCCCTCACGCTCGGAGGCAATGCGGCGCGGACGTACTCGACTCCACGGCAATTCGCCGGGCCGTCGTACACTGTCTCACTCGGACTGGCGATCCCAATTTTCAACGGGTTCTCGCGCCAGTACGACCTCGCGACCGCGCGGGCGCAGGCAGAAGCTGCGACCGCGCTCGCGGATCAAACCAGACAGCAGGTGATCACCCAGGTGTTCGTGTCCTATTACGCTTTGCAGACTGCCGAGGCGCGCGTCGCAACCGCTGACGATCTGCTCGCGAGCGCGCAGCAGTCAGTCGAGGTCGCGGCTGGACGCTACCGCGAAGGCGTGGGCAGCATCATCGACCTTCTGACAGCGCAAACGGCGCTGGCAAATGCGAGGGCGCAGCAGGTACAGTCGCGGTGGCAATGGTATACGTCCCTCGCCCAGCTTGCCCGCGACGCCGGAGTGCTCGGCGTGCGCGGTGATACGCCGTTCTCCTTTTCCACCGACTCGACCCCGTCACGTCCCGTTCCGGATACTATTCGCCCATGAGCATGCGCAATCTGTCGGCTTTTTCTGTCACCGTTGCGCTATTCGCGATTGCCGCGTGCTCCAAGAAGGATCCCCCACGCCAGCCGACGGTACCGGTGAGCGTCACCACAGTGAAGCGGGCGACGATCCCCTATGTCGTCACGGCCAACGGTATCGCGGAGCCGATGCAAACGGTCGCGGTGGAAGCCCAGGTGAACGGAATCCTCAATCAGGTCACCTTCTCCGAGGGCGCCAACGTTCAGGCCGGACAGGTCCTGTTTCAGATCGATGCGCGGCCGTATGTGGCAGCGCTCGAGCAGGCACGGGCCCAGCTCGCCCGCGACGAAGCGATCGCCGCCAACGCGCGACGTGATGCAGCCCGTTACGCATCGCTCGTACAGGAAGGCTATGTCACGAGCTCTCAAGCCGATCAAGCGGAAGCGACCGCGGCATCGGCGGCAGCTACCGTCGCGGCGGATAGAGCCGCGGTCTCACGTGCTTCGCTCGATGTCGCCAACACCACGATTCGCGCGCCGATTTCCGGAAGGACGGGAAGCTTGCTGGTCAGACAGGGGAATCTGGTCAGGACGACCAGCCAGCCCCCCCTCGTCGTGATCAACCAGATACAACCGATCCTCGTCAGGTTCGCGGTGCCACAGAGTCAGTTCCCGGATATCCAGAGATACTATCGCGGCGGAAACGCGCTGCAGGTGCGCGCCATGGCGTCCGAGGGATCGGGAGCGCCGCTCGATGGAACCCTCGCATTCGTCGACAACAATGTCGACTCGACGACGGGGACGGTTCTTCTCAAGGCCAGATTCTCGAATCCGGAGGGAACGCTGTGGCCCGGGCAGTACGTGAACGTGGCGCTCCAGCTGTACGTCGATCCCAACGCGTTGACCTTGCCCGCTCCGGCCGTCCTGACGGGGCAGCAAGGGACCTACGTGTTCGTTATAGACACTGCGACCAAAGCGCAGCAGCGTCCGGTTCAAGTGGCCCGCACGGTGGATTCGGTTTCAGTAATCACGAGCGGACTTAGAGAAGGTGAGCAGGTGATCGTGGATGGTCAGTCTCGACTGGTTCCAGGATCGAAGGTGTCGATAAAGGGGGTAGCCCGATGACAGCGCTCTTCATTCGCCGGCCCGTGATGACGGCGCTGGTCATGATCGGAATTCTGTTCTTCGGTGGAGTCGCCTACGGCAGGCTTCCCGTCAGCGATCTGCCGTCAGTGGATTTTCCGACCGTCCAGGTGAACGCCAATCTGCCCGGCGCCAGTCCGGAGACGATGGCCTCGTCGGTGGCGACGCCGCTCGAGAAACAGTTCTCGACCATCGCCGGCATCGACAACATGACATCGTCGAGCCAGCTCGGATCGACCTCGATCACGATTCAGTTCTCGCTCGATCGGAGCATCGATGCCGCTGCGGCGGACGTTCAGGCCGCGATCTCCCAGACGCTGCGCAGCCTTCCGCAGGGCATTCTGCCGCCATCGTACCGCAAGGTTAATCCAGCCGACCAGCCGATTCTCTATTTTGCGCTCACGTCGAAGACAATGCCGCTGTCGCAGCTCGATGAGTACGGCACGACGTTCATGGCGCAACGCATCTCGATGGTGCCGGGGATCGCCCAGGTCCAGGTGTTCGGTGGCCAGAAGTACGCCGTGCGTGTCCAGCTGGATCCTACCTCGCTCGCCAATCGTGGGATCGGAATCGATGAAGTCGCCTCGTCGATCGGCGACCAGAACGTGAGCATGCCGACCGGAACGCTGTGGGGAACGAACCGCGCATCGACGATCAGGGCGAACGGCCAGCTCCAGAACGCGCAACAGTTCCGGCAGATGGTCGTCGCCTACCGGAACGGAGCTCCTGTGCGCCTCGATGAGCTCGGCAACGTAATGGACGATGTCGAGAACAACAGGGTCGCGAGCTGGTACAACGGCGACCGCGCCGTCGTTCTGGCAATTCAGAGACAGCCTGGGACGAACACAGTCGAAGTCGCCGACGGCGTGAAGACGTTGCTGGCCTCAATGCGCGCGCAGATTCCGCCGAGCGTCGAAATCCACACGCTCTATGATCGGTCCGTTCCGATTCAGGAATCCGTGCGCGACGTGAAGTTCACGCTCACTCTGACGCTTTTCCTCGTCGTGATGGTGATCTTCATTTTCCTGAGGAACGTCTCGGCGACGATCATTCCGAGCCTGGCCCTGCCGATGTCGCTCATCGGCACGTTCGCGGTGATGTACCTGCTCGGATTCTCGCTCGACAACCTGTCCCTGATGGCGCTCACTCTGGCGGTAGGGTTCGTGGTCGACGACGCCATCGTGATGCTCGAGAACATCGTGCGCCACATGGAGATGGGGAAAGACCCGCTAAAGGCTGCCTACGATGGCTCGGCTGAGGTTGCGTTCACGATTCTCGCGATGACCGTGTCGTTGACCGCGGTGTTCATTCCCCTGCTCTTCATGGGCGGAATTCTCGGCCGGCTCTTTCACGAGTTCGCGGTCACGATAGGAACAGCGATTCTCGTTTCCGGCTTCGTGTCGCTGACACTCACGCCCATGCTCGCGAGCCGGTACCTGAAGCCACCGTCACATCAGCACGGCAAGCTGTTCAACGCGTCGGAGAGAATCTACGAGAGAATCCTCGGCCGCTACGAATCGAGCCTGAGCTGGGTCATGGTGCACAGATTCGGCGCGCTCATGTTCTCGCTAGCTGTACTCGTCGGTACTGTCGTTCTGTACAAGCTGGTCCCTACGGGGTTCATCCCGACGCAGGATACGGGGCAGATCGTAGCCACCACCGAGGCCGCACAAGGAACTTCGTTTCCCGAGATGGTCCGCCACCAGCAACAGATAGCGGCGATAGTGGCGACGGATACAAACATCGCCGGGTTCATGTCATCCGTCGGAGGCGGAGGAGGCGGAAGTGGGAATCAGGGACGTCTCATTCTCGGACTCAAGCCGCACGGCCAGCGGCTAAGCGCTGACGAGATCGTCAACGAATTGCGCCCGAAGCTGTCGGGCGTGCCCGGGATGAACGTCTTCATGCAGGTACCGCCCGCGATCCAGATCGGCGCCCGCAATTCGAAGAGCCAGTATCAATTCACGCTGCAGAGTCCGGACATCGCAACGCTCGATTCGTCGGCGAAGAGAATGGAAGCGCGGATGCGCGGCATCCAGGAGATCCAGGATGTGACCAGCGATCTCCAGATCGCGAATCCTCAGGTCAACGTTCAAATCGACCGCGACCGTGCCGCATCGCTCGGAGTCACCGCCCAGCAAATCGAGAGCGCGCTGTACGACGCCTACGGCTCGCGGCAGGTCTCGACCATCTATACTCCGAACAATCAGTACATGGTGGTGATGGAGCTTCGGCCGGAGTTCCAGCGCGACATAAACGCGCTGAGAATGTTGTATGTACGGTCGCAGAAGGGAGATCTGGTCCCGCTGAGCGCCGTTGCAAACCTCAGTCAGGATGTCGGCCCGCTGACGGTCACGCACCAGGGGCAGCTGCCGTCGGTGACGATATCGTTCAATACCCGACCGGGAGTTGCTCTCGGTACGGCGACGACCGCGGTCGAAGCGGCGGCTGCGCTCACCGTGCCATCATCGGTCACCACGAACTTTTCCGGAACTGCACAGGCCTTCCAGGACAGCCAGCAGGGACTGCTGGCTCTCCTCATTCTGGCAATCTTCGTCATCTATATGGTTCTCGGAATCCTGTACGAGAGCTTCATCCACCCCGCGACGATTCTCACCGGACTTCCTTTTGCGGCGTTCGGTGCGCTCCTGGCCCTTCTGATTTTCCGGATGCCTCTCGACGTCTACGGGTTCGTCGGTCTGATATTGCTCGTCGGTATCGTGAAGAAAAACGCCATCATGATGATCGACTTCGCACTCGAAGCGGAGCGAACGCAGCACATTTCGCCGGAGAAGGCGATCGTGCAGGCAGCGTCGGTGCGGTTCCGGCCGATCATGATGACGACAATGGCCGCGCTGATGGCGACGCTTCCAATCGCGCTCGGCCAGGGCGCCGGAGCGGAATCCCGCCGGCCGCTCGGAGTTGCCGTAGTGGGCGGGTTGGCATTCTCCCAGCTGGTGACGCTCTATGTCACGCCGGTCTTCTACACGTACTTCGATGAGCTCCCGGATCGGATTCGCGGGCTGACGAAGCGAACGGTCCGACGGATCAGGGGACGGAGCGGTCCGACGCTCGCACCCACGGAGCCATAGCCGCAAGAAAACAGAGGCGCGGATTTCTCCGCGCCTCTGTTTTTATTGGTGCGCGTCTTAGCGCCTCGCGTTTGGATCGTTCATTCCGCCCGGGTTCGATCCCGGTCCTGATGCCGCGCGCGAATTGAGATTCATCCTGTCGTCGCTGGTCGTCGTGCTCGTGGTCACCGTGCGAGAGCCCGTGACAGGCGGGTTGGCCACATAAGTGTCCTTGACGATGGTTTTATCGCGGCCACGGAAGAGGCCGAACAACAGCAACAGCACCACCACCGCAACGGCAAGAATGCCAAGCGTACCGCCGGGGAAGCTGCGCGTTGTCGTGGTCGTGGTGGCGTCAGTCGCAGTGGTTTGCGAAACCGTGGACTGATCGGTCGTGGTCGTAGGCGTGGTCGCCTGGTCCGTCGGGGCGGGGTTCGTCGCAGGCGGTGTAGTCACCGCTCCCTGGGCGGGATCAGGCGTCGTCGTGGTCGGGTTTTGAGCGTAGGCGCTCACGGCGAAGAGGCACAATGTCGCCCCCGCCAATCCTGCCATCACCCTAAAGCGTGCGTTGTGCATGGTAACCTCGAGAGTAAGGCGTTCGGATCCTCAAGAGGGAATTTCGTGCCAAGAGTGGGTGTAACGGCTGAGCCGCGGGGAGAAAGGACCTTTCTGGCTCACACCGGGGGCCGAAGCATCATAACGAGATCCTCGGCCGTGTCCTTCGCCTGGAAATAGTTGTCTTTGCTGCCGACGAAATGAACCGCGCGGTAGGTCTGAAAGTCCTGAACGTAGGCGACATTCTGTGCGTTAATCCACACAACGCGACCCGTTGTGTCCGTGATTTCGACCCATCTCATCTGGCCTCCAGAGGTCCAAAAGCAAAATACCCGGGACGAGACTCGAACTCGTAAGGCCATAGGCCGAGGGATTTTGAGTCCCTTGCGTCTACCGATTCCGCCACCCGGGCACTGGCACAATTTAGCCGATCGAAAGGATCCTTACGAGAGTGAGATTCAGTTTCTCAAGCCGGGAATTTTGCAATGCTCATCGGCGCCGTCACAAAGGTCAACAGATTTGAACACGGATTCTTCGGATTTTGGCGGATGCTTCGGATCGCTCCAAGTGGCGTGAAGATCCGTAACACCAGGGCCGGGAATTTTTGGGAACTGCCGCTCGGGCGTGCTTCAGTCGCCACATGGATCTCTCATACGAAATAGCAAAAAACAAATCGGCTCTGGCGCGAGGAGCTCTACGGCCACTCTGAACGATCCGAAGCATCAGCGCCAATCCGTAGCATCCGTGTCAAGTCTGTTGACCTTGTTGGCAACGTCGATGCCGGAATTCAAAGCTCCAGCGCTCCGGTTCGGGACTAATCGCTACCGAAGTCGCCCGATTGGGCGCCGGCGCAGGCCCAGGCCTTGTCTCTGTTTCCCACCCTGCCCCGACAGCTCCTGGGCGCGCTTTCCAAACTGCGCCTGGAGAGCGATATAGCGCGCGCGCTGAACCGGAGTCAGAAACCCCGCGAGCTCCTTCTGCTCTGCTTCAACGATTCCAAGGCGTTGCCGCTGCATGCGAAACGCCGCGTCGAGCAGATCGCTCACGTGCTGCTGGTTGGCTGAATTGCCAGCCATCATCTCTTGCCGGAGCTGGAACCGGATATCGCGTTCCTGTGCGGCGAGCTGGCGCAGCTGCGGCGCATATCGCGCGTTCGATTGCTCGAGCTTCCCGAGCTGAGCGTCGTTGAGTCCCAATCGCTGTTGCACGAGTTTGGCCGTCCGCTCTCTGAACTGCTGCTCAAGAACGGTACGATTGCCCTGTGGCGCGGCGGTGACGGCCTGCGCATGCGCTGCCGTTCCCCACGCGAACAATGACAGCGTCACGAGCCGAAGCATTGGCTTGATCATCTCAAATCCTGCTCAAGGTTATAGACCGCTGTCCACCGCGATAACCGGATCGGGCTCGGAAGCTGGCAGCGCGTCGAAGCGACTCATCTCGTTCATCAGCTGCACGAGATCGCCGTCGCTGAGGTCATCGACGTTGGCGGCTAGCGCCAAAGCGTGTGGACGACTTGGTGCCGTGACGACCGCGGTTTTTAATGCGGTGCCTCCGTTT